>Ga0065704_10070170_pt1 | contig 160753 bp, 76 predicted proteins | sample SwiRhicommuniRL2_FD_59091 | JGI IMG/M metagenome (GOLD analysis project Ga0065704, IMG submission 59091) | Switchgrass rhizosphere bacterial communities from Rose Lake, Michigan, USA - RL2 v2 (version 2) | ecosystem: Host-associated > Plants > Roots > Rhizosphere > Soil | place: East Lansing, MI | reverse complement strand
AATTCTAGTTCGAGTCTAGACAAAAGCGTAATTTTAGTATGTATAAACTTTGTAATAAGATATTTTATTAATATCTATATTTATATATTTATTCAGATCGTCTATAAATTATACTAGAGATTTTTGGGGGATTATTTGCGTCATGATAATTTGTGATTTGTACCTTTGTCCGTTCTCTTATACTATTGGGGAATCTCTCCTGGAGCTCGTTCTCTGTTACTGGGCACTGATAGCAGGGAAGTAATTCATACAAGTGGTGATTCAATGAATTAAGTGAATATTAGTAAATGTTTGTAAATTTTGAGACTAACAGAATTCTTCTCTTATCAAATGCTTCGTTACGCTCAGAACTTTATGTAGTGAGAAACTAACATTACTGAGAGGACTAGCTTCGGATGGGGTGATAAACCATTTAGTTACCCAGTGATATAAAATCTGTTTAATAAGAATTATCCGAGACAACTATGAGCGAAGAGCGGAGTCATTAGTTCTCTCCCTATTTAAAGCTGCAAAATAGTATTCTTTTGAAAATTCTTATACTTATCATTACATGCAGTACACAAGCATCTGTAGATTCAACAAGAGGAACAGTAACCAAAATTGCCTCTAATAACTATATTAGCAACTTGAATAACCTCATATAACCGCCAGTACAATATTTACCAGTTAAAAGTTAAAATGTACTACAATTACCCACAATAATCACCCATGATTGAAGATTATATAATCTACTTCGATGAACGTCACTCGCACGACCATATATGACGGTTCAGTACTTACTTAATACTAGTGGAGATTCCAGTGAATAGAGAATACTGAACAAATACTCTTCGAATACTTTGCTACACTTAGTCTGTGAATTAAAAGAGTTTAAGTAATGAATATTTTGGATTATAATAACTATCACCGTCTTTCTTAGCTCAAACTCGTGATTGAGAAAAAGTTCAGCTCCAACACACTACATCCGAGTTTTATAGAAACACTATGTAATATTTTAACTATGACTAATATCTTATCCTTATAGGACCCACATCTATTCTACTATGATTAGCGTAATTTGTATTACATATAAGTACAGAGTCAAGATCTCGGTGATTTCTATTTCTTATATGAGTTGGTGAATGCGAATAAGTAGGACATATGCTAACTCTAAAGTAGTGATATAGGCTTAAAGTAGCTATTAGACGATCCTATGACTTGTCAGACACCTAATGATGATCTGTAGTTCTGAATATTTCTGGTAATTGAAACCAGTGAACTAGATTTAGAAGACTATTAGAAACAATAAATTTAGAAGATATTCTCGACGTCTCGACTTCTAGACTAGACTTCTAAAGCTAATGATCTCCAGACTCTAAAGAAATCAGCTTGACATATTCAAGTAGATGTCTAAGATGTCGGAGATGTCTGACCTGGCTCTCCAATCTAGCAGGCATCATCTTGGGAAAGAATGTAATCAATAGTTTGACCTACAGTCTTCAAGGAATCAGCTTCGTTGTCAGGGATTTGGATATTGAATTCGTGTTCCAATTCCATGACTACCTCAACCACGTCCAAACTGTCCAAACCCAAATCTTGAACGAAAGAGGATTTTTCTGTGATTTCTTTGGTGGTATCGACCTTTTCGTAACCTTCCAACAATTCCAAGATTCTGTCGGTAGCGAGTTCTCTGGTCAAAGGAGGGAAACCAGAGTATTGACGAATGAAATTCACTTTGGGTATGAAAGCAGAAGGAATTCTGGCAGCAACCGGTGCTCTGGCTAACTGCGTTGCTGGGGTTCTGATTGTTTTTAAAACTGTTCTAAACATCTTGGATGGTTTGGTGTGAATAGTGATTGAAATTTGATTTGTTTTAAGTGGTTGAAATTTTCAGCGACATTGTTGGAGGTGCGACATACGAGGAATGAAGTTACTAAGTAGCGTAGCGATTTAGTGGCTATCACTCGTCTCCTAGGAAACTAACACTTACTTTAGCATATACTACCGAGCGTAACCACTTAGTCGTGCTGATGACTGAGTTCAGACAATTACTCTACAATTAAACTAGTAGAATTGAACCAGACAATAATACTGAACAGACAGATACTCTTGATTCCAATCAGACAAATACTGTCGTTTTCATGAGAGTGTACTGTTTAATTACTTGTCAAGTAAAATAAATACTGAGTACAGTGGAGTAATCACCATGATTCACCAAACTCACTAGTATAACTAGAGCGCAGGGCCATTTATGGTCGTGCGACTAACGAAAGTTGGAACAAGATAACATAATCTACACTGAATACTGTGGGAAAATGCTCTTTAATACTACTGGGAATAGAATCAAATATAGTTGGGGCTATTTCAAGTTTGTTTAGATGTTAAATTAGCTGCTAGAGACAATTATGATCAGAGTATTCCATAGCTGAATCCACTGATATTACTGTACTGCATATAACATTTCACTAAAGAACTCTCTAACCTTTTAATAAAGAGAGAACTATGAGTGAAATATTCAATAAGTAACTAATTCTTACTGATATTCGCTTAGATTCGCCAAGTATCCACTAATATTAGATCTGTCGCTGCGCTCAGTATTCATTATCTCTTATAATTAACAAATATTTCGCTCCGCTCAGTATTTGTGAATTTCCACGACATTTTCTCTCATACTTTCATAAATTTTTCACCACCAACTCCTACACCATCTCTACTCCACGAGTATGCTTAGATCTTTATTCACATCCAGGTTGGCACCATTGGGCGGGTTCATCAAACCAGCGACCTCGTATATGTCGTCCATAAGTAATCTCGCCATACAGAGAAATGTGTCGCCATTCATAAACCAACAAAGATTCGTGACATTGAATCAAATCAAATATGGAAAACAGGGCCTTCCAAAAAAGCCATTTTCGTCCAAAGCTCCAGATTTAGACAGTGCCCCCTTCAGAAAAGGTGTTGTATTGAGAGTGATGATTTTGAAACCTAAAAAACCAAACTCGGCTTTGAGAAAGTGCTGTAGAGTCAGATTGACCAACGGTAATGTGATTTCAGCATTAATTCCGGGCGAAGGCCACAACTTACAAGAGCATCATCTTGTATTGGTTAGAGGAGGCAGAGTCCAGGATATTCCGGGTGTAAAGTACCATTTGGTCAGAGGAGTGTATGATTTGGCGGGTGTGGCCAACAGAGCCACCTCCAGATCAAAGTACGGAGTGAAGAAACCAAAGCAATAGAGAATGTAAATAGTTTGGCCTTTAGATGCTAGTAGTATTATAAGGACCTTTAGTATGTTAGTAATAGTTTAGGACTTGCTAGTACTAGCCATGGCTCAACGAGTCTAATATAAATTTCATGTATTCAACAGTAGTCAAAAATAGAGAGAGAGATAGAGCGAGAGAGATTGGAGAGAGATATCAAGTATGAGACGTGTAATCTCGAGTATAATATGGAGTACTTGAAGCAATGGCGACAGAGCTAGCTTCGCGCAGTTCCTTATTTCAAGAAGCGTTGTCTGATCTTACAAGTAACCTCACTTTGTTCAGTTACTCAACAAAGTCATTAACGAAGTAATTTATCATATCGGTGAATACTTAATCATTTCTGATGATAATTACAAGATTCTACACTCAACAAAATTCTTGTTATCTAATTCATTCATTTTATTTAGCTACCAATTCAGTAGTGGCTTGAACATCGGTGTAGGCAAAAAGCTGCAAATGTAAGGTGGGTTCCTTCCAGTGAAAGACGATTGTGACCTAGTTGGTGAGCTTCCATGTGGTTCTGTGATTGTTCAGGGATAATACGACGAGAGTGAATTGATGATCTAGTTAACTTTAAATTGAAAAATCATCGGAAGTGAACAACGTGAAATCAGCTCAGAGAAGTCCTCAGCGAAATCAGCTCAGAGAAGTCCTCAGCGAAATCAGCTCTGCGAGCTCCTCGCGAACTCCTCGCGAACTCCTCACTAAACATCTCAATTTGTAGGTTCACTTGTATGCTCACAAAAATCTCTGCTACTTCTCCCCTCTCAATATTGGAACCTCCTTCCACTCGCAGTTTTTCTATTATCCACAGCCTTGCCCTCACCATCAACATTCTCCGGCTTTGCTCTATTCAATATCTTCAAGAATTCCTTGACTCTGAATCTCATTCTTGAATGCATATATGCCTTGGAACATTTTATATGATAATGGAAGTAGTTTCTAAAGAATTGTATATGAGAAATACAGTTTTCTCTACGGTCTCCCTTGACTAGATGTCTAGGAAATAAGACAAACGTGACATAGCCCTTATTGTCATCGTCTCTTTTGCCCTGAACAACACTTTGGATATCCAAAGGAGGCTCGTTGTGTGAATATAACACCTGAGGCGCCGTTTGGACCGATCTCTTTCTTGCATCCACGAATTCTTGAAGAAAAACCTTTCCAAAAATCTTATCAGTTTCGTCTTGGAACACCGTTGAAAAGATCACAGTAACTCTGTCAAAAGATGGCTTGATATAGATACACTCGTCAGACCCACGATACTTGACCACCAACACCTTTTCATTCAACAATTCACTCTGAATCTCTTCCGAGTACGTGTTGCTATCGGCGTAAGTCTGGGCCAACTCGTCGTATCTCAAGAACGCCTTTTCAAATGGAGTGGCCATAGCATGTCTCTTCAAGAACGACAACTGTTCAATGACCCCCAACTTGTACTCCTCGTCTTTGGCGGATATCTGAGACACATCCAACACCAACGAATAGTTGTATCCTTGTTCAATGTCCAGACCAGTCAAAATCGATACTCCGTCGAATTGCGAATACTTTTCGTCCAAGTATTTGGTGACCCCGTAGCTAACAAGATCCTCCCAACATTTTAAATATATAGACACCAAGATCAATTCTTTGTGGTCTGGGAGTGTACTGATATGGTAGGTGGTGAAGTCAAAGTCAGTAATCAAACGATCTAAAGACTTAGCGGATCCCTCGGACTCGGGAAAGATTCGTTCCGTCAAGGTTTTCTCAATTAACAAGTTATTCTGCTCAATTTGTAACATATTGTGTATGGTGTTGGAGAGGATAAGGGGACGGAGCAGTTTGGTTTATGGTGAGTTCTCAAAAACGTCGTGCGAAAACCAAACCAAATCTGACTAACTACTAGTGGTGGAGTATGGCTATTATTCTACTCCTATAGCGACAGTGTTAATGAGCTCATTTACTACAAGTTAGCGGAATTTAGCGGAAGATATCATTAGTCCTTTAACTATTTTTTATGACTTTTCGGCCTTCTACTCTCAATAATCATTTTGATCCCTATGAAGAATATATAATATGATAGTGAGAGATGTTATATGGTTAATGTGCATATTAATGTAAGTGGATAGAAGATATTAGTACAAACCACATGCTGAAGCCTGAAAAATGGGTTTAGTAGTAAAACAATGGAATTCGACAGCATGTTGATGATATAAGAGTGCATAATCCACTTTGTTGTGCTATAGCCAATGACTAGACTTCCGATCATATAGTACTTCCACAATTAGAGCCAGTGGTGAGATTCGCCCGACAGCAGACTATTTTATAGAGTATTTTACTGATCGAGAAATTATTCTAATCAAACTTAGACCTCTATTGAGTTTTCATCAATTTTGTATCTCACTATTAAGAATAACTCACAGTTCAATGGGAGCTACTGACGATAATAATACTTTCCCAGCTGATTCTGTTTTGTGATTTCTTTAGACCAACCAGGAATATCTTCACCTGAACCACCAACTGGACGTTCTAAAACGACATTTTCAAGGCCCAAGGCATCACTCAACCAAGTATGGTTGACCATACCTCCAGCGTCCGCTCTTAATTCTGGTTGAAGTGTTAACATGGGCATCAAGAAATCGGCGATGTCAATCGCATCGTTTACGGAAAACTTATACTTTTCCACCAACACTTCCTTCAATCCCCAGGGCTTTAATTTTACAATTCTATGGAGCTCGCCTCGAGAATTGAAAAAGTCCCGTGTATAATAACTTTCCTTTAACATTGATCTAGGGAATGGTCCGATCAATTCGATGACCTGCGCCATGTGGTCGTCATCCTTGGTGTAAGTCTTGCCATCTCTAGGATCAAACAAGTAATCTCCTGTCAATAATTCGAAAATCAAACATGCAATAGACCACAAGTCACTGGAAGCACCCCAATGGTATCCCAACAATACTTCTGGGGAACGGTACTGTCTGGTTTGGATCTCGTCTGTAAAGTGGTGATTGGTCCAGCATGCATTTCCCAAATCTGCGATTTTGACCGAGATTAATTCGTCTTCGTTGATGATATCGTTGGTTGAGTTGTTGGTGTCGTTGGGATCGTTGGATGACGCCATACTAGCTGGATCATACTCGTCTTGGTAAGTGTTGGAAATTGACATCGAAGACAACGAACTATTCAAAGTATTCTTGGTGTGGATTTCGGAGGTGTTTGGGGAGTCAGTTTCTGGAGTTTGCTCGCTAATCATATTGGCAACTCCAGTATATGACACTGTTCTTACAGGAGTATTGGCGGTGGAGTTAGCCAACCCATACACATTGACAAATGACTTGTTAAATGTTCGCAATGGTGAGGGTAATGGCTGTGAGCCAGTGATCAATGTTTGGCGTCTTGATCTACGGCCATTTCTTCCTAACGAAGGAGAGTTGTTATTGTTGAGTGGTGATTTGGGGGTGTTCATAACATCTGTACGATCGTTATTGGCCGAGAAATGAGTTTTGGACTTGACTCGTTGCAATTTTCTTTGCAACTTCAACTGAGATTCTTCTTCCTCAACTAAGCGTACAATTTGTTCAACGTCTCCTATTTCGATCAAAACATTCTCTGGCTTAATATCAGTATGTACAACTCCACATTTTCTATGCAAGAAGTCAAGTGCCGATAATAATTGTTTGGCTATCTGCTTGACAAAAACAATGGGGATCCCACGATGTTTATACCGCCTGATCAATCCCAACAAGTTTTCTCCCAATACTTCAAAAACCATCACTACATGCACACCGTTGGGTCCCTTGTGGGTGAAGGTATCTAATAATTGTATGACATGTTCATGGCCCGGATGGTGGAGGTCAGAAGTGGTGACTTTATCAAGTAACTTAATTTCGTCCACTGCGGTTTCAGTATAATGCTTTGCACTTCTGACGATTTTCATGGCAACATGACTGTGTTTGTCGTTATCTCTTGCTAACCACACTGTGGAGAAGTGGCCCCAGCCAAGCTTCCTCACTAAAGTATACTTTCCGTTCTTATAATTCTCGCCAATAAAACAAGTATGGTAACCTCCAGGGACATAGTCGTTCAAATCTTCTTCTTCGGCGAGATTGGTTTTCGGATCATCGTCGTCGTCTTCGTCGTCCAGTTTTACCAATTCTCCTTCGGGTTCCTTGTCGGTCTTTTCCAACTCCTTCCCAAGATCGAATGTCGTGGTTAACAGAGATAATTGTGGTTTGAACGTTTTTGCCGATGACGGAGATGCATGTACTGTAGAAGAGCTGGGCTGTATAAGATGGTTGAACAGATGTGGCTTGAAGTTTTCTGAGGACGTCACACTCTGCCGACTGGAAATCGAGTCAGCACGATGTTTCTCATGACTATGTTCCTTTTCTACCTCTAGATTGAACCCCTCGTGATTCATATATCCCTCGTGACATTCTGCCACCTTATCGTCAGTTCTCTGTTCATTATCTGCTTTTTTTATGGCTATGGATAAATTTGATTTCTGAGGCATTGGTTCAGATTATGGTATGACTGGATGTAATGACTAGTTGAGAATATGATAAATGGCGTGCCAGTAGATGATTAAGGGCAAGAAGATTAGGAATTAGATGATTAAAACTAGATGCTCCTATGACTGAATGAATATAACTCGACGGCTGATTACTGACCCTTGGCTGCTCCAGAGACTCTCCAAATGACTCTTTGTATAATACAAATTCGTGGAAAAAAATACGTAGCGACTGAAATACACTTGGTGGTAATACAGAGTACGCTATTGGTGGAGTTCGGGCCCTAGCTTATAATATTATAATACAGTGGTGGTAGTGGTTGTATTGATTAAAGTAGGATTTTTTTCCAGGAAAATTTTGACGGACTGCAGATAACTGCCCATGGTACCGATCTGACGGAGTTAGAGCCGTGACGTATTGACATAGAGGAGCTTTAAGTTTGCTTAGATATTGTTTTAAAGGAGTATCGGGCTGCTTGGATGTTGTTTTAAGGGAACTTCGAGTTAGTTTAGATGTTCTCTTAAAGACTACTTTACAGGTTATATATAGTTTCTAGCTACTCATAGACTTTCTGGCTCCGTCTTAGCGAATTTTCACTAGTTTTCAGCCTACTTCTTTCACTACTTATTTAATAATTCATTAACTATAAATCATGAACTAATCTAGCCGAAAACATATTGTATAGGTATATTAATAGATATAGACATGTTGAGGATCTCTAGATATCCACCGAGACTCGGTCACGGGATATTCTCATTTGCAATTCTTCTATTAATTTAATCCATGTCGACATCAGCGTCTTCAGTCTTGGTTTCCTTAGCAGCAGATGCAGCTCTGGCAGCAGCCAATTTCTCAGCCATGGCAGCGGATTGGGCAGCTTCTTGCTTTTGTCTATAAGCTTGTTTCTTTTCTTCTTCCTTAGCTAAGTAACGGCCTCTAATGACGTTACCGATGGAAGCCAATTCTTCGTATTTGGCGATGTATCTGGCTTTGGTGGAATCGTAACCGTCATCGTACAACCAGTCTTCGGCCTTCATCAATAAACCGGTCAACTTTTCCTTTTCAGCATCAGAAGCAAAGTCCTTGTATTGTTCTTCCAACTTACCTCTTAATTCGTAAATGTATTCTTCCAAGTTGTTCTTTCTTTCTTCAGTGTCAGCAACCAACTTGTCTTCCATGACAAGAGCGTTTTCCCTTTCAATGTAGGCTTCTCTGACAGAAAGGTCCAAAGCAGCAGACAATTGGACAATTTCCAAGTCGTTCTTCTTGACCAACTTCTTGACTTCCTTGTATTCAGGTTCGGCATCTTCTTCGGCGTCTTCGTTTTCGACCAATTCCTTGACCAATTTTTCTTCGACGGTGTAAGCAGATTCAATGGTGTAGAATCCAGATGGGTCGTTTCTCAACTTCAACTTAGAAGCAATAGAAGTTTCACCTTCGGATGGAACGACACCCTTGATGAGCCATTTGGCAACAACAGGTTCAGTACCGGCGGTCAATTCTTCCTTAGTGGTGTATCTGGCTTCGACTTCGAAGTCACCTTTTCTAAACAAAGTGATAACCTTGGTAGATGGGAAAACACCACCTCTTGGGAAAACTTCCAAGTGGTCTTCGTCTTCTTCTTCCTTGTTCCAGAAGTAAGAGACTGAGTATGGGTTGAAGTCTTCGAATTTGAATGGTCTGACTCTGACAGTTGGAGAGTGAGTGGCACAGATAAAAGCATTACCTCTAGCAATGGCTTCGTCTTGGTTCAAAGTAAAGGACAATTGTTTACCACCAAAGATGTCAACCAACTTAGCCTTCAAGGATGGAACTCTGGTACAGCCACCAATAACTTCAATAGAGTCGATGTCTTCAGCAGATAAACCAGCATCCTTCAAAGCAGATTCAATTGGAACATGGACTCTGGCTAACAAAGGTTGGACGTATTCTTCTAACTCTTCTCTAGTCAAAGAACTAGAAACATCGACATCGTTCATCAAAGATTCAATGTTGAATGGAGCTTGGGTGTTGGCAGACAAAACCTTCTTCAATTTTTCAGAAGCAGCCAAGACTCTGTAGAAAGCCTTTGGGTTTTCTCTGACATCGATCTTGTACTTACCCTTGAATTCGTCAGCGAAATGGTTGGCGATTTGGTAGTCGAAATCTCTTCCACCGAAGTGTTTGTCGTAGGCAGAACCCAAAATCTTTAATTCACCCTTCTTGACGGCGGCAATAGAAACTTGGTAAGAAGAGGCACCAATATCAATGAAGGCAACCTTCTTTGGTTCGTCTTCTGGCAAGTCGTTGGCCTTGAAAACACCGTAACCAACAGCGGCAGCGGTGACTTCGTTGACGATTCTGACTGGGTTCAAACCTGCAATTCTACAAGCATCGGCAGCAGCACGACGTTGCTTCTCGGTGTACCAAACTGGTACGGAGAGACAAATATCAGTGATGTTGGCCTTGGTTTCCTTAACAGTCATATCTCTGATCTTGTTGATGTACATGGCAGCTAATTGGGTGGAGGTGAATTCTTGTTGTTCACCTAAGAATCTGACCTTAGCAGAAATCCCGCCATCCTTGTTTTCAACAAGAGGAGCAGAGAAGAACTTCTTTTCGATTTCAAAGTCTGGATCGTTGTAGTTGAGACCCAAGATTCTCTTTAAGTTGTCAACAGTGTTCTTGATGTTGGAAGTTTGTTGGTTCTTACCACTTTCACCAATATATCTGTTCTTTTGACCGAATCCAACTAAGGATGGAGTATTACGGTTGGAAACTTCATTGACAATGATATCAATTCCTCTATTTCTGGCACAGGCAATAACTGTGTTATCGTTACCGAAATCAACACCGAATGGAGTAGACATTTTTGATTTACTAAAATTTGGTACTAATGTGAAGTAACTTGTGGAAAGTCGTTGTATATAAGGGCAATAGGATGTTGAAATTTTTCGCGGTGGAAGTGATGATTTGGGCGGGTAACTTTCTGGAACGTTCCAGATAATTCTTATATGCACTACGGGAATATTCTAAAGCCATGGCACCACATGCATTTTAACACCACTAGGGAAGTCTACTACTGAGATGCGGCGAGGATAACTAGGGGGTTAGAGAGACTATTAGGAGGAGAGATTGGAGAATGTGCTAGTAGGTTTTATCGACCATCTAGTGGACAATATCTCTAGTTAGTGAGAGTTCTGAGCATGGGTTGATTGGGCCAGCAAAAGCAATTCAGTACTAATACTGGCCAAGACTTGTTTATATGAAGGCTCCGAGACTTTCTAGACCCCGAGACTTTCTAGACCCCGAGACCTCCGAGACCTCCTAGACCTCACCCCATCTGATCTCTAGTTGTTTTGATAGAGTCTCTACTAACAATATGATTTAGTCACGAGATTGATTCAAATTCTGAGAAGGCTTCAATGAGCACTGCTTTCTATTCAAAAGTTCTATCTTAGCATGATTCCGGAAAATTGTGTAGCAATAGTATATCCCGACATTCCGACAAAATCCTGAACAGTACCAAGAGTAATAAGAGAAGGCTAATGTTAGAACGATAAAATATTACATTTCTATTTCGCGTCGTAGGCTCTAACTAAGCGGCTCCTTACTAATATACCGATCATACTTAGGAGCGTATTGAAAAGTCAATAAAATCCAAGAGATTGTCTCCAAAGCAACGAGATTGTCTCTAAAGCAATGAAATTGTCTCTAAAAGCCACTAAAAGCCAAGAGATCGTCACGATAATCCAAGAGATAGCCACCAAGTCGCTACGCTCCTTTAGCATCATCATTTCATTCTTCTCATGAACTCTGTTCAAGAATTGTAAGCAAGCTCATCCAGCCTGGAGATTCCACCAAACGCAAGTAGTCTTCATAGTTGTGGTGCTTGACAAAATTTAACACCATAGCAAACTCTTCGTTGCCCAAAATACCAGTCTTGTACAAGTAGACAAGGAAATGGAAATCAAAGAGCTGGGAACCTGTACCTGAGGTGTCGTTGTTGAGATATTGGTAGACTTTATGTAAATCTTGTAATTCGCCCATGAAATCACGGTTTTCAATGGTGAAGTTGGTGGTCGAGGAGAACATCGGTTTGGGGTCCATAGGAAACGAATCTGAAAGTGAAACCAATAAAAAGTCAACAGGGAATGTCGGTTTGGCGTTGGTCTTGACTTCTAGGCCATATTCGTTGAGTTCCAGGTATTGAACATCGGGAACGTATCTAGTGTCATTACTGCTATTGATATAGAGCTTAGAAGGTTGCGTTGAAGCGGTAATTATATCTGCTTTGACCAATGCTTCGGCAGATAATGAAACCTGGTATGATCTGGGTTCGATTTCTCCCTCAAGGCCACCGCTGATAACACAAGTAACAAATTTGGATGAGTAGTATCCGCTCTGCTCGAATTTAGTTGGGTTGCGGTGTAACAATTGGTTTCGAGCGGTCATCAAGATTTCCAAGTTGGTAAGGAAATAACTGTCTTTATGTCTCTTACACAACACAGATCCGTCGTTATTGCCAGAATCTGTCAAGTCAGTGAATGTCACACCCACTTTATAGAGTCCTAATTCCTTTGCAAGTTGATCTACTTGTTGTTCATTTTCCCACGGTAATAAAGTCAACCCATCGGCTTCACCTGCTTGTGGAGGTTCGTAAATCACTTCCACCACTGCCTTGACCCCCAAAGGCACCTTTTCGAACCTTTCGTATCTTCCATACAACACACCGTATCTCTGAATTCCCGTCTGTCTCCATGAATCAATGAAACGATCCATAATCGACGAGTCTGCAAACTCTACATGATCAACCATACGATATTTTTGTAGCTGTAATGTGATTGGTTGCGGCTGACATTTGGAGCAAATACCCTTGGGATACGGCTTATGTCCATTAGTACAGTTCAAATCGATGCAGTAGTTGGGTGTGTCTAACGGAGCTATGTAGGAAGATGCATTATTTCTGTTATTCTTCAGATCATTAATTTCCTTGAGATGGGCCTGGAACGACATATGTTTAATAGCGTTTTCCTTGCGATGGTTCGTATCCCATGGTGGAAGGGGTGAGCAGTACTCGCACATTCCTTTAGGCCCATGTACGCAATAATGGCCCATAGGACGTTTGATAAGTCCGTCTTCCTTCTCCAACAAGTCATCTACTGGGTATTGTTCGACTTTCATGGGTCCCACTCCACTAGGGACTTCAAAATCTTTTACATTAATCGGTATCATGGGGACGGACTGTTTTCCGTTAACTGATGTGGCAAGTATGGGTTGGGATGGTTTGTCTGTTGGAGCGTCAGTGTTTTGGTCGTAAGTAACATACAACATGTCACCATTTTTAAGACCTAATCCCTCAACAGTTCTTCCACAAAGACTATTTGCGGGCTCTCCCTTGATATTCGGCTTGTCAGATATATATATCAGTTGTGGATCTGACGTTTTGATCTTTCCATGCAAGTTTTCCAACACCAATAAGAAATCATCAGAAACCTCTGCATTGATACGGAACATCCCTTCCTTAGTTCTGAGCCGAAGAATCACCATTATGAACTTTTGATTGGTTTTAGGGTACAGTAGCTACTTCAATTGCTAATATATCTTTGGGGTTGAGATCTGTAATTTGCCACTACAGAAACATTTGATATATGTGTTCCATTATTATATGCAGGATGTTAACTAGAAAGAATTATACTAGCATAACTTATAATTGGTAGTATAAAGTGTAGCAATTTATTATGAATAGTAGAGATGTTATAAGTATTGTTGTCTAATACCGGGCGCAGTTATTCTTGGTATCCTGAAGTTAAATATGTGCCTGTATATATACTCCAGCTCACTGCTTACAACATAATACCAATACTACATCCAATTGAGCTAAAAAAGCTGAAATTTGACAAGTACTCTGTCATCATCCACCCCATTAACTTTATTTAATTATTATCTTGTTATTGTTCCATTTACCTATTTATATTGGGCCTTTATGAGAGATGATATTGTACTGCATATAATATATAACTTTATATATTATATACCTGCATATAGATTTTAGATTCATGTTTGCTTCATCTGGAATAAATGGAGCTAGTACTAAGTGTATAGTAGTATTTGTATAGGTACAAATAAGTCAGTAGTTAGTTGTGAGCTGACTGATGTTATGAAGCGTCTAAATTTTTAGATCCTAACCAGACAAAGTGTAGAATTGGAGTTAATAATAAAAGGTATTTATATCTTAGTTGATAAAATAAACATTGTTATATAGATTCAGGACATACTAATAATTTCTATCATAAATTCATAATAATTCATATACTAATGAAAAGAATAGTAGCAAATTACTTCGAAGAGCTATATAACATGGTATAAATAATTTTGTATGCAATATTAGAATATTATCCCAAGTATATAAAAATAATGAAGAGTAAGTTGCTTTACTATATTCTTATAATAGAAGATTTTGGAACGATCTCTCAATGAATCTTCACAATTTAAACCTCATTAAGGTTTATTACTACCTCAATATAATATTATAACTGAAGAAGGAATTCTTTGGTTATAAAAATAAAGAAATTAATTAAATAATAAGCAAAATCCTATAATTATTATTATCTAAAAATCATAAATATTAAAAAATAAAGGAATTACATTTTAATAAAATTCCATAATTAAATAATGAAATCTTAACAAGACACAATAAAGAGCCTGATTCATACATCAGTATAACTAACCTAATTAATCTAACTAAATCAGTCTGATTAAATCAAAACATTTATTTCAACTTTCAAGATAGATTTTTACGCAATATGTCAAGTTATTGAAGATTCCAACCTTTGAAATCTTGTAGCCTAAATTCTTCTTCATGGACTCTTCTGATGCTTCATCGTCGGGAACAAACATGACGTCATTCTCGTCTTGTTGTATCGGGACCGACGGACTACTCTCGTTGAATGAAACACTTTTCACTAATAAGTTGATGTCTGAGTCTGCTCGGATGTTCTTGTCGATGAGTGATATATTGTGATTTTCGAGCCATACAACATCTGCTTGGGTTAATCTTCGAAAGGCCCGACGAAGAAGAAGAACTAGCTGGAACGGCACTACAAGAGTATACTTTAGCTTATCGTCATCGTGTATTAGGGTTATAGTGGTGGAGTTAGCTTTGATGTGTATGTGTTTATTGGTACTCACGGAACTGAAAATGTCTTCAAGACACATATCGAATAAAACATTGAGAAGGTCCGCTCGTATAAGTTTGTTGATAAGATTGTCGAGGTAGTTGTTAGATAGTCGCGTCTGGAAGTATTTGGGAGATGTGTTATTAAGAGTGATGAGAGATTTGGAGTTGATCGCCAACGAAGATTTGTTCTGATTGGACGAGGAAGGTTTGATGAAGATCTTGATGGGGATCGACGTATCCTTGGATAGCCTAATAAAGGTTATTTGTGGTGGCATATTCGTAGTGTCAAGTATTTGACGTTGTGACTAGTGTAATGTGGCTCTCATTTGAGTTCATATTTGTGCGTGTTTCACACAAATGTGTTAGAGTTGCGGCACTGATCTAAACCAACTAGCAACGCCCACACCATTTCTACAGACCTCTCTAAAACTAAAAATATATTAAAATTACTATACAAATAAATATTCCAAAAATAGTTCAAATTTTATAAAGCATGTTTAGATTCTTCTTCATTGTCATAAAGCCCGAGTCACTCACCAGTTCCAAGCCTTTGGAATTATACTTGTAATTGTACAAAGTCGTCGCGTCGCATGAAAGGAGCGCCAATAGTGTCACAAAACAAAGGTTCTAAGGGATGTAACTGAAGAAGACGAGTGGCAGGTATGAATGCAGAAGGAAGCCAACATGTGACAAAAACCTTGCTCGATTTTTTTTTGATTTGAATTTTTCGATTTTTTTGATTTTTTGAATATTATAAGACCAGAAACCAAAGACCAATAGTGAAATAAAAACTCGAGTGAGTACTAGAAAAGACTAGTACCAATTTGGTATATGTTGACCAAATATTTGTAGCGTAGTAGCTCTCAAACACTTGGATAAAATAATGTACATAGAAAGGAACCCAATTAGAAAGCAAAAAACTCGTCGATATTCAAACCAAGCTCACCTTGGTTATGGAGATCATCACAGTCTTCAACTTCATGAGAGGATAAATCCATAGGACGAGAAACAACATCAAGTTTAGAAGAGCCCAATGAAGCTTCACGACTTTCCAATGCGTCTAAATCAAGATGGTTTTGATTCATTACATCAAATTCTTCTAACGAAGATGGAGAAGATGAAGTAGAACTGTTTTGAGTTAACAAGAAGTCTTGAACATCGCTATTTGACACCTCAACTGAATCGACAAAGTCCTGAATGACTGGTGCTGCAGACCAAACATGGCCCTCCGATACGTGGAATTTAAATTGAAAGTTGCTTCAATGCTGTGAATCCAAGGAGCCGTAAATTCCACGTATACTAATTTATTGTGGATTATTGCCAAACAATCTTCAATAAATTAATATACATGGGCTCCTCGTGACAAGCAGAGAACTTTCAATTACAATTAATATAATTCCCATAAACTGAAAGGTCATGCAACAAAATTACTTCTGAATTTTGCCCCATAAAATCATAATTGGAAATTGTCGATTCAAGTTTAATCGTGTTGTTTAAAGTGAGATCAAGTGGAGAGTTGGATGGCGAATTTATCGACACTGGAGACAAATAATTATAATAATTTATTCCGGACTCCAACTCCTCCGACTTCGGTTGCGTTTTCCTCTTCTTTGGTGTTGGGATTTCTTCTTCATCTTCTTCGTTTCCGGTCGAAACATTGATGTTTGCATGGATGCTTTCCTTCAATTCGTTCAAGTCCTCGAGGGTTTCGAATTTCATATTAGACAATTGTGTAGAATCAATCAAATTCTTTGCGACTTCAAAGTTATTCAATGCACGACAAAGATTGCCTTCGAGTTTTAGTACGTATGACTCCAAGTATTCGACATGTTTTCTCTTCTTTTCTCTGGATGCATGTGCTGCTCGTCTGTTACGTAAAATTCTTTCCACACGTCTTTGTTCTTTTTCTTCGTCAGTCTTTGCACGTTTACGTGGAGGTAAAGTGGATTTGAAGGAGGACATATCAATGGAACAGTCGGACATTAATATCAATGAAAATACAAGAGCTTGATGAAACAATAAGTGCGTTCTCGAAAATGTGATACTAGAACGTTCTATAAGATACAAAACTTGTTTTGCTGAATAGATTCTTAAATCTCTAGTGTGGAACTTGTGGATCGATGTTAGTTTTATTTTTCCAGAATCGGGAATCCCCTCAGTTTAAATACTTTGTTCGCGTATTCGAAAATTTCAACTTTGCCTTCATGTGTTGTATTTCGGGAAAATATGGAACATGCACGCCCTTCTTGGTAGCAGCCTAAGGGCGGCGTCTGCGCCTCCGCAATAGGAAAGGTTACACCTGAAAACACTTCTCCAACTATCGAAAGTAACTTAGTCTCAGAACCCTGGGATATTGGTGGTCTACGGTGTATTAAATTCGGTTACATTTGTAATGTGGCCCGTCGTCTCGTATAATTGGACTGAGCGCGACATTTTGACGACGGTTTGGAAAGATGCAACGACAAGATGGGCGAGAGTGCGAGTAAATACATCTTCTATATACGAATCTACAAGCTCTTATTCTCTCGCTTGTTTGGAAGTCGTATTTGGACTTTCACGTGGCTCCATACTTGCATATGCACGACGTTATCACGGAATTGGTTGAACGCATGCACCTGCTAGAGAATCTAAGCACAGGAGGAGGGGGTCTAGATGCGAGAACAGGGTGATCACGTATGGCTAAATAGATGTAGCAACAAGCTATATAGATGTAGCAACAACCGTCTCTCCAGAATAAATGGGAAGTTTGGTGATTGTTAGTGATCGAACAATAGTTTTGGCCATGACTCTTCGTAGTGGTAAGCGATAAGAGGTGACGAAACGTTTCGGATCCCACATGTTGCTTGGATTACAAAAATAAAAGTAGTATCTATTGCTTCAATTATTTTCTGGATTTAGTACGTCACATAGCTGGCAGAACTCTCTATGATGACTGGTTCCTTGCATCTACAAATCGAAACGGAGACATAGCGCATATTAATAAATTACTGATTCTGGTGACATATGGGTTTTGATCAGGTTTGAATCTTGTACGGAACACCTATAAATGGTGAACTTATTGCAGTGGAGAAGTAATAGCACATATCTATATGATGAAATATAATATGTCTAAGAAGGTTATGAAAGCTATATCATCTCTACCACATTTGTTTAATCCCGACCTACCAGAAATACGAATACTGGCGCAGAGGTCTTGCGGGCGGTACGACTTCACTCCGCGTTTCATACTAGATTCGGAATACAATAGTGATAATTTGTTTTGTGATTAGGGAAAGGACTAAAAGCATTTCTCCACTTGAATGTTCTTCTTTACGGGATAGTTGTTGCAGATAAAATAAACAATACGAAATCCTTAGTGCGTCTATATCGAAAAATATACTACATATGAAGAGCATCATATAGATTGTTATTATAGCGGTATTACGATAGTCATGAAACTAAGAAAGTCTCAATTGAAAGGGTCATAAGATCTCCTCAAATACCAATCCAGTTTCATGAGTGACCGCTTTGAACTTGACACTATTCCAAGTATTCTCTAGGACTTAGTGTAATATGACGCAAAAGGAATCTTGCATTACAATGCGAAGTCATGAGTGGTAATTATAAGCACTATTTAAGGATATAGAAGAGGCCGCACAGCTAATATTAATGAGCACCTAGAGTCTCATGGTGGAATAAGGAGCTAAATGAAGTGGATGTGGGTTGATGACCAAACAACCTTCGTAATCACTAAAAAACATTATGATTACCTAAGTGGCTTTTTGTACTATTTCATTATCACTTTCATAGATTCGTCTATTCAAGGATATCCATATCTTGTTGTAGAATGAGTGCCTTTGCATATAGTTAGTATTCGGGAGTGTTAAACGACTATAATTAATTAAAAAACATATTTCAAAAAATTAATTCACCAATTAATCTAAATACTGATCCTATTGAAAATACACAATACTCGTCTAGACGAGTCCACACTGCACTCTGTAATTGACTTTCGTGGAAGAGTGTTTACACAGGACTAAACTTTATTTCGATGGTCAGTTTCACCTTGGAGCCTGCACAGTTAATGGGAAGATTTAAGAGTGAAATGAAACCTCGTCGCTTTAACATAAAAGGAACATGATTTTCTCTCGGCGATTTCTAAGGATTGCATTGTAATTCCCTACATACAAATGTAATTAGCTTATGATATTGTACGTAATGAAACTCCATTTAGGAACGATAATTGTTGAAATTATGCGTTTCTGACTCTGTGTTCTGAAATTCTCTTGGAATTCGGAGCTTCTTGAATCTTGTGCCTGTTCTGGAACAGTAGAAGATGCGGCATTTCTTCTGAAATGAAATCAAGAACTTCTTTACCTCATATTACAAAAACAATACTCCCCAGATCCTTACAGTTTCTTTAGATCTTATGTGAGATTGGTTCGATTGCATTCCCTGTGATATTTGGATATTCGGATATTTGCGACTTGGTTATTCTGTGCATCCACACGACAATGTCGCGACATCGTCCTATCGTCTCATAAATTATCAATCATCAGACGAATATCACTACAAGATCAAACATATGAAAAGTTGTCTCTCTATACAATCTCATGTCTGTCATGGGTATGTTGGAGGTAAAGCAGCGGTCTTTCCTCTTCAGACTCAAGGCTGGGAAGTAGACTATATAAATACGGTGAACTTTTCCAACCATACGGGCTATGGTTCATTCCGAGGAAAAGCTATTGAAGAGCAAGAGCTTACTCCCGTGCTTAACCAGCTTAATCGTTTACATCTCAACTACAACGCTATAATCACGGGATACATTCCCAACGCCGATTTGATCCGTTCTATCGGTGAATATATTCAAGCATTCAAGGACAACACCTCATCGAAATTGATATATTTGTTAGATCCTGTGATGGGCGACAATAACTATTTATATGTTGATAAGACATGTGTTTCTGAGTACAGAGATGTGTTGAGTCATGAAATCGTGGATATCGTGACTCCAAACCAATTTGAACTCGAGCTTCTTACAGAAAGCAAAATCAACGGCCCTGAATCTCTAATGGTCGCTATTCAGCTCATGCACACCAAGTACAGAGTTCCGTTTGTTGTGATTACTTCTCTCGATGGCAGCCTACTTGCGCACGACTCGTCGTCCATTTACTGTGCAATTTCTACCATCTCTTCGCCAGAGATCCGTCTCTTTAAAATCCCCATTATCAAGTCTTATTTCACAGGAGTGGGAGATTTGTTTTCGGCGCTTTTATTGGATAAGCTTACTAAGAATCTTGGAGACCAAGTGTCACCGTTAGACTCCTTATCGCCATTAGACTCGTTGTCGCGTTCAATAAGTCAAGTGCTTACCATCATGTCGCGCACTTTACGTATGACTCATAAGCTTGCGTTGAAACTGTATAACAAAAACGTACCTTCAGGAAAGGATCTTGAAGGCAAGATCAATGACGGAGACACTATGAAATATTTTGAGCTCCGAATCATTCAAGCTAGACAGTTTTATGATTATGATGGTGATGGTGAGTTTGAACCAATGGTCCTTAAATAGTTATAAGACCGATGGAATTTTGAACACAAGTTGAAAATGTTAAACAGTACTTAGATTCACCCAACCTTTCCATAGATATTTTCTGAAGAAAACTTCACAACGTCTCATAATTTCATCATATATTCTCACATTCTACAACAACTTAATAGATCTTATATAGAGGCTAGAATCAAGAACTCGGTAAGGTTTATAATTATAAAAGGGTTTATAATTGCAAGACGGTTTACAATTATCAGACGGTTTATAATTTCAAGACGGTTTGTAATCAACGAACCTCATTCTTTAGTATCTTAAGAATCTGATTTATGTAGGGATATATTAACATAATTACAATAATACTAGGGCATGCAATTTAGACGCTTAACTTCACTATATCATTTTTCTACATTGTAATAACAAGTTTCGTATGAGACGTCAGAGATGTATCTTTGGTGACCTCGTGATCATTGTACTGGTTCGTCCGATCACCTGCTCGCAGGAACTGATAATAGAATGCGCTCCCCAATAGGAGTAGTGCACATTTTTATATGCACACCAGCTTATCGGAATAAAAGAGACTGTGGAATTTATGATAACGGATCAATTAATTATCACTACTATTCACAAATGACTACTTCTAAACCAAAAGTTCTTGTAGTGGGATCCGGCGGTGTCGGTACCATGGCTGCCCTTGCGCTCACCACGCGTGATCGGTCTGAAGTTACGAGTGTTGTACGCTCAGACTATGACATAATCACCTCGAAAGGATACTCCATCTCCTCATGTACATACGGAGAAATCGAAGGCTGGAGACCCCACAACGTCGCTAAAACAGTGGCGGATGCTAGACAATATGGTCCATTTGATTATATTCTCCTCACCACCAAAAATATCCCCGACGGATACCATACTTGTGAGGATATTATTCGTCCCGCCGTAACTGATGAGTCAGTAATTATTCTTATACAAAATGGAATAGGCATGGAGCACGCGATGTTCGAACAGTTTCCCAACAACATTATCTTGAGTGGAGTGTCATTTATTGGCTCAACCAACTATAACGGAAAAGTGGTTAACACAGGAAAAGACCATTTGCATATAGGAGATTTCAAGGAACACGACGATACCGATGAAGAGCGGAAATCTCGCTCACAGGCTGCGATCAACAGATTTGTGGACCTCTACCAAAATGATAATGACCTCAACATTGTCGAAGTTGACCATAACGTCAAGAAGTCACGGTGGTCGAAGTTGGTGTTCAACTCCGTCTTCAATACCATAACTACTCTTGTCAATATGGACGTCAATTCTTGTCAAATCTTAGGTGCCAACGATACGTTGTTCAGCCCAGCTATAGACGAATTATATGCAATAGCTAGAAGTGATGGTGTCGAGATCGATCCTCTGGTTAAGCACAAGTTCACCCATATTGGTGATGGTTTATTCTATGCGCCTTCGATGTGCGTAGACATGAGAAAGAAACAATTGATGGAGTTGGAAACGATCTTGGGGAATCCATTGAAGGTTGCGGCCGCAAACGGCGTCCCTACCCCGATATTGTCTGTAGTTTATTCCTTACTTCACTTGGTCCAATTCAGAATTAAGCAAGAGAGCGGTATGATTAAGATAGACCAAAATGATTTCAAAGGCAATTCCGATGGTTACCCAAAGATTTATGAAGAAAAGTATCTCCATAAGAGTACAAAAGATGAATGAGACCATAGAGAAAAGATGAAAGAGATTATAGAGCAAGATCATAAAGAAACTATCAAAGACATCATATCAAGCAAAGATCATACATGAGTGACTCTTTGAGACTTCATTATTAGCTTCTTAAGCCTAGTTTACCAATGTAGAGATAAGTTCAGTGATCAAGAAATTATCGTTGACTGTTGTAATCAATAATCGTCTAGATATCGGCTTATAGACCGTTTTTATAGAATTAATAAAATGGTATAAAGAGGAGAACTACTGAGAGTAACGAAGTATTTATATTACACTCAATATTTGCTCAGTATTTTATATTCAATCAATCTCAACTAGTATTAAATACTGAGCGTAGGGCCATATTTGATCGTGCGAGACACAATTGTTCGAACAAGATTAGGGAATCTACACTCATGCTGAATGCCGTGGACCTTTAACAACACAGGGAACTCGTTTATGATATCGAGGGGCTTTATCTTGTTAGTCTAATGTTTGCTTAGTTGGTTGAGGAAATTTTGGTCAATACTCCACTAGATGAATCTATTGATGTTCAATGTACTGCATATAGTATATATATAAGCAATATCTTTAAGAACATATTAATATCTGTACGTAAATTGCCAAAAAAAATATGTCATAATTAAATCAAAGTCTTAGTATTATGTAACATTGGGAAATTCTTAAGAGCCCACGAAGAACCTGAGATAATTAATGGCTTCTCTCTCACTCATAGACATTTCACGAGGGCCTAACAATAGAATTCATTGAATCCTGATCCACTACGGATTTAGGATCTACCCCGGACGTATCAAAATATAAACTTTCCTATAATCCCCCAGTGCTCCAAGTACCCCCACCCATAGACCCAACCAGAGTTTGTATAATTCATGTCTAAAATACTAAATGGGCCCATGTAGTACCCGAATTTCGCTTTTCGGTATTCGGCACATTTCTCCGATCGGACTTACTTCCCAGAAACAGATTACTTTGAACTCTTAACTCTAATTTATTAACCAAGAGAAATAACTACTGCTATGAATATTAATGGGGACTAATGAGTATTAGTCAATAAATCTTTTGATGTTCAACACCATGTAAATACAGGTGGTTTGCTGTTGACCTTTTCAAGTCTTTCAATGATCACCTTTCTGTTGCTAGCCGTTTCTTCTGCTACACTAAGATCTATAGGATGACTTAGGTACTCGTAACCATTTACACCATATTCACCTTCCCGCTGGTGATACTCACCTTCCTGTAGATGTTCCTGTGAATGGTGCTCGTGTTCATGATGACCCTCGTGCTCGTCAATCTCATACATTGGATGTAAAGCTCGACCGGGCTCTAACAATGGAGAAGTTTCGGTATACTTTGTGTTTGGAAATCCATTGACATCATAAATACTGGATTCCATAGTGTTCACCACGTCATTGTTGACCAGAAGGGGCATGGACATTATATCATCCCATACTAGCAAATTCTCTCTTCTAGTCAACTCCAACGGTCCGGCATAACTAAGCTTCAATATCTCAACCACGTTGAATGCTTGTCCCTTGAGAACCGCCAACTGACGGAGCCACATTCTCTCCTTGAAGTCATTATCTTTAGCAAAAACATCACGAAGTTTGGTGACCGTTTGTTCCCACCAATACTTCGATGTGAGGAGCGGTAAGTAGTGATTCCGGGTCTTGGTGGAGAACGGCTGTCCAATCACAGATAAGGGCAAGAACAACCATCCAAACGGAAACGATCTCCACTCGTCAGGTCTCTTCCATGGAAAAGCCAACCCTGAGTCTATGGCGCCGATTTTAATATGTGGATGCATAATTTTGCTGTCGTTGAGTTGCTTCACCAACTTCCATTCGATTTTGATCATCCAGTTATCGGCACCTCTGTCTGTGTTCCGCATGATATAGTCCAAAATCACCAACTTTTCCAACTCCTCTCGGAATTGTTGGAGACTTTTACGAGACCAGCGGAATTTCGTATCGAGATTGTCTTCATCTAGCAAAACGGTAATATCCAGAGATTCTGGGAGCTCGGTCGTCTTGACTGGGATGGGAAAGAGTCGAAACCACGACTGTGCTTCCATGTAACCTTTCAAGAATAACTGAAACGACCCGACTTTGTGCGGGAGTTTTTGAATATCTTCAGACTTATCCCAGTACGAATAGTAGAATGAAGGTGACCGCAAGAATATCACATCCGTGAAAGGTACTATATTCGATAGTAACTGGCGATCGAGCGTGCACGCGGCGGCTTCACTGATGTAGCCTAGATTGGGGATGAGACAAGATCTACCAAAGAAACAGGGAAAGAACGTACGATGCATCCATTTGGTCCATTTTGGCGATAGCGGGCCGTATGGCTCTTCGTCTTTGGGTTTGAAAATACCTACTTTATACGTGGTTTCGGAGTTTCGTAGTTTGCCTCGAATAAAATAACTTCCTGAAGATCCTTGGGCGATTCTCTCCGGATTTATACCATCGTTCTCGATCAAATCGATAACCGAATCCACCAACGAATTGAACTCAGCTTCACTTATATAGTTCTCGGGATAATCAAACGTGGTTCCAGTTTCATTAACCACGATCCGTCTCCAATGGATCAAAAATTCTTTATAAGAGGTGATTTTTGGGACGTTTTTAATTGGTTTGAACACCGAATACTCGATCCTATAGTCGTCTTCTACTATCTTTTTGCTTTTAGTTTTGGTGTGGCCAGATATCGGAGAGTATGCCCATTTGGCGGCAGGAATGATGTAATTCTTTGCAAACTTATTGAAGTTGCTGCTGGTAATATCGCCCGTCTGTATGGGCTGTGAACGGCTTCGAATCAATGGATAATGGCCGTCGCCAGTGGTACTTTTAGACCGTGGTTTTGAGGCAACCAGCTCAAACGTGCCGTGATTCCAGCTCGACGACAATATATGAGTTATAGAATCAACGGACTCGTTGGTATGTGTAGACACCCCATCATGCTCTGGAGTAGAAAGTAGCAGATTCTTCAGTATCTTTGGCTTGTTATTGAGTTGATCTTCTAGTTCGTCATAACCTGATGGCTCCAGATTCTGAGCATGACTTACCAGGTTTTCAACAAGATCGTGAACCCCCTGGCCATCGAAGGAAGGCATGATGTAACTTGTAGAAAAAGACCTGAGATTAGAGTATTGTTGTTAACAATTAAAATCACAATATAGTCCCATGGATTTGATAATAATAATCATAGTGCGTGTGTGCACCGACACTTTTGTGATATAGATTTGAAATGGAACTTGATAGAAGAGTAATATTATAGAAAATGGAAACTCTATAGTAACAGCTTGTCCATAGACAGTCTAGAAATTGTCTAATAAGTTTCCTAGTTATTTTGTCTACTGATTTCAGATTTTTTCAAGTTTATGAAACGTAAATTAAATATACAAAGGTATTATGAAATGGTGATCAAAGGAATAAGAAGGCTCCACCGAAGAGTAAAGATTGGATATAAAATAATGCTTTTATAACTGGGACGTTTGAATATTCGAAATCCGAAGTAGAGCCTGCTTTGGAAGACGAAGGGGCCGCAGAGCTTCCAACAGAAACTGATGCGGTCATGGCTTCCTTCTTTGCAGCGGTCTTTGTAGGACTAGTTGCTGCTCTAGTGGTAGATGAAGGGAAGATTTCGTTGTTTAATTGTTGGAAGAGTCCTTTGGCTTCCAAATCAGACACGATTTTACCGATGGCACCTGTATATTTACCCAACCCGCTCAAGTTGACTTTACCACTCAAAAGTCCTCCCACAAGGTCAGTGAGAACCTTTGGTTTCAGAAGGGCTGAGTTCAATATGGCAGTAATGTTAAGAGACTTGGCGTTCAACTTGAGGGCTCCTGTTTTAGCAAAGTCCTTGATAAACAAAGCAGTCATGTTTTGGTAGCTTTCGTCGGCAATGAGTCTCTTTACCACGTACACGGCGACTCCAGTATCGTTCAAAGCATTCACCACGTCTGTGGCAGTCTCAGCAACAAGAGAAGACGAAAGAACTGAAGAAATAATGTTGGTAACAAAATGCTGGAGCGATCCAGAGTTGTCTGCTCTCTTTTTGTTCAGGTTTCTAGGCTGGAAAATCCCATCAACTATATACATTATGAGATTAGTGTTTGCTCTGACGATTCTATAGATCAAGTCGACAAGTACAGGTCTGTAGTTGTCGTCAAGCAAGATCCCGTCCAAGAGAGACGTGACCAACCCCGATTTTTGAACAGTAGTGTATATGGCACTGATATTAAGGCCCGAGGCCATGCTACCCAACGAACCAAGATCAAGCGAAAAATTGTGGGACTTGATCAAGTTCCCTGTCAAGTTGGCAAGAGTGCCTATTCTTTCAGGATGATCAGCAATCTGACCCAAAAGAGTGAATATAATCCCCGAACTATTCACTGTTTCCAAGAGTTTGTCGACTGTGTCCTGGTCTCTTTTATTCAACTCCATAAACTCACTAAATGAGTCGTAACCTTCCAGCCTCATCATGTCTTGGACATATTCCTGTATTTCAAACTTTGAATTCGCAACTGGTATCGCATAAGGTAAGGATACTGCTGAAGTAACTAGACAACTAGCTGATAATATCGAAAACAACCTCATTATCGCTAAGGAAGAAAAGAATTCAAACAAGGAGGATATAAAAAATATATAAATGAAAACAGAATTTGCAAATCGAGGGATAGAAGTGGCACCTAACCACTGTGACTTCTTATTATTGCTTCTTCTTGGTAAGTGTTTGGAGATGGTTAAGTTAACTGCAAATTTCTTGACACTTCTTACCCCATTCGGTATAGTAATTGATTGCCTAAATAGGAATTCTTGGATCAGACATTTATAAATAACATCTCGGCCTTACAAGGTGTTTTTTGAACTAACTCTAGAATCCAAAACCCATGGAACCGCTCTCACTTATCCGTTCAAATTATATGGGCTTATAAACTTGGTATGGGTTCCCTTTCGTTACCCATGGCTCTGTCTTGGTTCTTTTTGCCCATTTGCTCCGAGAAACGCATAGTTCCCAAAACGGAAATTTCTGCTACCCATTTTTGTAACCTTCCAAATGAGGAAACAATTTTGTCTGGTGGAGTAGTTCCCCTGCTAATTAAGGATTAACTTCAGAACCTGCTCCGACTGCTTATTACCCTTTCTACGTTGGTGTTTTGTTTATTTTGTGAACTCTGACTTCCAAATTTATTCTTATATAGATTAGTTTCTTTACCTTTTTTTTGAGATTTAGCCCCAACGACCAAATGAGAGTTTCTAGAATATGTGCTTCGGTAGCACCATTGCTTTCGATTGCAACGGCAATAATCGTGCAGCCCAATTCGATACAGTTTGACATTCCACAAGAGTATGCCTATATACAAAGCACTGTCGAAAGCTTTATCGTTCAAGATGGCTTGGCCAAGAGAGATTCTGTGGCCACTTTGGAAGGAATCATCAATAGTGTGGTCAACTCAGGTATAATATTTGACTTACTAGATGAAATAGCATCATCTGACACTCAGATGGATAATCTTGCCAACGCCGTGATCTCAATACTTGGAGGAAACCTGTCAGCCATGACCTCGCGCCTCGGTGGCCTCAACATCAGTTTGAATATCTCCACCATATGGCAGACAGTCCAAAGCAGTGGCATTATCCCTTCAACCGCTGATGGTTTATTACTCAACGAAACCAACAGAGACTTTCTTGCCTCTCGAGTTGGAAACATCCTTGTAACGCAAACTTGGATCAGTCAGCTATTGATTGATTTAGGTCACGAGGCCAAATTATCGTTTGACAATATCGCCAAATTGATCAAAACTGTCAAAAGCAAGGCCAACGGTACACAAGTGATTACTAATTCCGATCCAAACTCAAAAAGTGTTTTCATCGGTAAAAGATCCGATTATCAAGGTTCTGCACAGGCATTTATCAACAATTTGGTGGGCCAAGTGGTCGGATCCAATATTTTGTCACAGTCAGCCGGTGATTTCTTGGTCGCTCTCAACCGCACTGGTGTGGTTGCTCCACTAGCCTTGAAGCTTCTTGATGAACCTTCGCTTGCGACTATAATCACAACTGTTAGTCCGAAAATTTACAATAGTGGAGAGTTGAGCAAAATCGATCTCAATGGTCCTTATGAAAAACTAAAAAAAGAAAGCTTGCTTTCTGACGGTTTGCAGTGGGTATTGGTCCAGCCAACGTACAGTCCTCCTCTTGGATTATTATTGAAATACTTGGATAAGAACGGATATTACCAACAAATCCAAGACAGTTTGTTTGGACCCCACGGCAACTCAATGTCTCTTAAAAATGGAACCTTGTAGCACGATTCAAAAGGAACCATTCATACCCCAATTGATCCATTGTATAATAATACCGTACTTTAATATATTTATCATGAAGAAGTGACAGTAAGACAATAGATATTATATGAAGAGAGTGTAAGGAACAGGCTCATATCTCTTGGAGATCGTTAAGAAATCAACACAAATATCATGGAGATCATAAAGGTTCTCATCTCAAGATATCCTACAGAATTTTGCCCAATCGAATTATATAGATAAGAACATCTGAAAACTCTAGAAACGTTTAATCTGAGAGAATGAGAATTGTTTTGAAAAGGATTCTGGCTAACACCAAATTACAAGATATTCAACTGGGCCAACTGAACTAAGTAGAATGCATGGTACTTCCCTTGTATTAATCTCTCTAGCTCTGAAGCTACCTAATACTCAAAACTGAAGCTGCCCAGAACTATCTCAGATCATAATTCTCTCAGGTTATAATTACTGCAAAAAAGCTCTTCCAAAATAGTATCAATATAAACAAGCTAAATGTTACTTGGCATATATCTAGACATCTAGACCTTCGGAAATAGATTATGGTAGATTGAAACAGGCTATGGTAGATTATAATTAACTATGGTAGATTATAAAAGATAGTGGATCTAGAATTAAACTGGCCAGACCTGATAAGGTCTGATTAGTGTCGGCTAAAAAAACTCTAAGATTCCCCGCCAACTATCTCAAGTGAAAGGTGCAGCCACGTAAAGTCACATAATACTTAACTAATATTGTTATTAGACTTATCCACAAGAACACAAATTTGGGCAATCTCTGAACCGCTAACGGTTACTGAATTGAAACAAATATATACCAATGCGGGTATTTGCGATAACCTATTGGTCCAGTATCTATTTCTTATTGGTCTATCTATTGCTTATTGTTCGGGTATCTCTTAATTATTGGTAGCGTATCTAATACTTATTGGCGGGTATGTAGATACCACCACTCAAGCGCTACGACAAGATGTGTGAAAGGCGTCCGTTCGGATTTAAGGATTCTTAGGATCGTTCGATTAATGAAATTCCTTTAACATAGTCCAGTGGTAATTCTGGATACGCAGGCATGTTAGCGGGAAATGCCTAAAACGGTACTCCTGGTGGCTAGAAAATATCTCAAAAGAGAGACATTCTAAGAACTGCAAGGATCTCTATTACGAACTGCAAGACCCTTGACATGTAAGAACGTCATCTGTCAACATGCTCCACCATACATGATAGCACCAGATGTGACCTCGTTGACCTCTACAAAAGATCTTCCTTCCTCCATATAAACTCACACAAGTGCATTAACGGTCGCAACCAATTTCCAAATCGAACACTGATAAGAGATTTCAGATAACGTGTGAGCTCTGAGCTACACTTGTATAAATAGTGGAATGTCCTAGATTAATAGAGGACGATTGGCAATAGGCAAGATGCATATTGTAAAATCAGCAGAAGCTCATATTCACCAAGTACTCTCCCACAGGTCGCAGTTGAGATCTATCGACGGTAGAACAGCTGCAAATGATGAGGAGTTGTTAGCCCAAATTGGGTACAAGCAAGAGTTGGACAGACACTACTCCACCTTGCAGGTGTTCGGTATTGCCTTCAGTATTATGGGGTTGTTACCGAGTATCACCTCGACTATTGGCGTGGGGTTGGAATCGGGGGCCAGTGGGTTTGTGTGGGGCTGGTTTACGTCTGGTTTCTTTATCTTTTGTACTGGTGTATCCATGACGGTTCTAGGTTCGTCTATTCCAACCAGTGGTGGGTTGTATTACTATACCAACTACTTTGCTCCCGACCTGTTCCGTGTTCCGTTGAGTTTCTTAATCGGGTGTTCCAATTCGATTGGGTTGATTGGAGGAATCTGTTCCATTTCGTACGGTTTTGCAGCCGAAGTGATGTCAGCCGTTTTTATTAGTATGGACGGTGATTTTTCCATCACAAATGCTAAGCTTTATGGAGTATTTTCCGCTTGTGTGATATCAGACGTCATAATTACGTGTTTGGCCACTAAACATGCTGCAAAGTTGCAAACTGCCTCCATAGTAGTCAATGTGTTCCTCATTATCTTTTTCATTATAGTCATCCCTGTCGGTGTATCGAAAAATGGAGAATTCAACGATGCTAGTTTCATCTTTGGAAAGTTGGAAAACTCCCGTGACTGGAATAGTGGTTGGTCGTTTGTTTTGTCATGGTTGCCTGCTGTTTGGACTATTGGTGCCTTTGACTCGGTCATTCATTGTTCTGAAGAAGCAAAGAATGCTCAAAAGGCTGTTCCTTGGGGTATTCTCGGTTCAATCTCCGCCTGTTGGGTACTTGGTTGGGTTATTTGTATTGTGTGTGCAGCTTGTATCAAGGATGGTGATGTTTCGGGTGTGTTGGACAGTCCTACCGGCAATGGTGTTGCACAGATTATTTTCGATGCCTTGGGAAAGAAATGGACCGTTGCATTCATGGCAGTGATCAGTGTTGGCCAGTATTTGATGAGTGTTTCGATTTTCATCGCCGCCTCTAGACAAATATGGGCTTTTGCAAGAGACGATGGTTTGCCTGTTGTGTACAACATCGTCAAGGTTATCAATCCAACTGTCAAAGTTCCAGTTAGAGCTACTATATTTGCTGGTATCGTCTCTTTGCTTTTGGGATTGCTTATCTTGATCAATGGAACTGCTGGTTCTGGTGCCTTGTTTTCCTTAGCCATCGCCTCTAACATGTTATCGTGGGTCACTCCAGTGTTGTTGGTAACGTTGCCTCTTGGTAGGTCCAGGTTTGTCCCAGGCCCATTTTATTTGGGTGATATGGGAACAACTATCGTTAATTGTATTACTATTTGTTGGTTATTCTTTCAAATCATTGTTTCCATGTTCCCTGATAGCAGGAATGTTGACAAGAATAGTATGAACTACACAGTCGCTATCAACGTTCTGATCTGGATCATCTCGTTGGTCTATTTCTTCGTTCATGGTTATAAGGTTTACTCTGGTCCAAAAGCTAATGTTGAAGACATGGAAGAATACTCTGGAGAACCTTATGCGGTTGTTGATGAAGTAATGGCTGAAAAGAGATAGTTCAGACTAGTGAAAAAAATGGTCAATCTGGAATTCTTCTGTATTTAGTATTGTGAGGTGGACAAGACCCATATTTATTTCCTTTGATTTATAGAGATCAGAAATATGCTGTGAATTAAAAATGCTTGAACGAAAAGCTAAGTAGACGCTAACCAGAGATTCATCCCCCGATTTTTGGTCAACTTCATTCCCTTAATAAAGAATTTTGTGCAACTCAATTTTTTATGAATCACAATAATGCAGCAAAAACTAGACAATAATTTGCTGCCAAAATTTTAAACTGACCTAAATTATTACATTGGAGTTCACGTTATAGAATGTAGCCTCAGCTAAACACATCTCTTAAACAAAGTAATACTATATAAACTTTTCTAATCTAACATCTAGAATTTTAAGGCAGTCATGATTCCGTAACCAACGGTAATCACGACGATATATGCTATGATGGACGCAGGGACACCTCTTGTAATAAAAGTGTTCACTGTCAAGTACGGTTTTCCGACCTCGTCCGTCATACTGATGGCAGTCACGTTCGGGAATCCTGAGGTAGGCAACCCCATGGCTGCGGATGCAATCATTGCAGCACCCATAACCAAGAGAAGAGGATGAGGAGTTGGTAAACTGTCACCAACCTCCTTAACCAAAGGAATAATAATCAATGCGGCGACGGTATGGGATACAAAAGTGGCCACGACCAAAATCAAAAGCCCAAAGATCAAGAGAATCACAAATGCATTGAAGTCCATGATTTTCTTTTGTAATGCCATAGCAATGGTTTTCAACAAACCTGATGAGGTCACAGCTTTACCCAAAGCCAAACCACCCATTGCTAACCAAACAATGGCCCATGGGAAGTTGTTCAAATCATCAGCCTTCAACAAGCCTGTACCGAAGAACAAGACGATTGGAATGATGGAAATGATACCGGCTTGACCAAACGTCCCTTCGATTTTGGTCATAACACACCAACATATAATGGTGGCTACCACAACGGCACTGACATAGACCTGTTTAGCGGTGAATCTATCTTTGATAGGTTTGTATGCCTTCAATTTAGCAGAACTGATGTCGAAGGTAAAGACCAATTCCAACCAAATACCAAGCATGGAAATAATGGCCACAGGCAACGCAATGGCGAACCATTTACCCCAACCAGGGTTTGGATCCATATATTCAAGTGCAATGACATTCTGTGGCGAGGCAATTGGTGACGCCATACCAGCGACATTGGATGCAAGAGCAATTCCCAACACCAAAGCTTGTGCGAAGGGCGATTCGGTTGGTAAGGTTCTCAAAACAGGCTGGATCAATGAGTAACAAAGTACGGGAGCTGCAACGTTAGAGATCCACATGGCCAAGAACAAAGAAACGGCCATAATAGCAAGCAAAACGTTTCTTGGTTTAGTACCTGCAAAGGCCAAAATGTACGAAGAAAGGATTTTGGCAACGTTATACTTGGAAAGAGCAGCAGCCAATGTGAAACCACCAATCAAGATCATAATGACAGAGTTCCACATCTGACTCAAAATATAATTAGCAGCATCTGCTGCAGCCATAGGACCATTAGTATGAGTGTCTTTCAACACTTTACAAGAAACAACTAATAAAGGTACCAACATTGAAGTGACATAAAGTGGTAAAGCCTCGGAGGCCCACATCATAGCAGAAGCTACCAAAACTGCCAAACAGTTTGCTTGTTGTTTGTCGTTGAATGTCTTGACAGACATCAAGATAGCAAATACAATAATCGTGACAAGCAACTTGACGATCTGCCATGTCAAGAACGATGTTGGAATAGTAATATGATCTCTGCCAAAAACAGAGAATGGCAAGCTGAATCTAGAAAGCTTAATGTGCATCATATCATACTGGGCATAACTTTCATCACCCATTTTGTTGGCCTGGGCAATATTTGCATCCAAATTCAAGTTGTAAGACTTCTTCTCTAAAGAAAGCAAATCTTTCCATACGGTATTTCTCTCCCAAACGATATGATCACGTAAATGAGACTTAAGATCGATTCTAACATTGTCCAAATCCTGTTTGGTTGTCTTTTCGTTCAACCTTCCGCTGAGGAAAGCATAAATCTTAACGACATGGTCGAGCATGACATCCAAATTCCCAATAGTTTCTGGAAGGAACACTCTTGAATTGTTTGGTAAGAAATAATCGATAAAGTCAGACTTGATTTTATAGTTACAAGTTTTGTCGAATTTTTTACAAATCTTGGTGAAACCAATCTTGTTAAGTTCAATAAAGGACTTCAATTCTGAGAGGGCAATGAAAACGGCCACTGATCTTCTTCTCAATGTAATCTTGACTTGTTCCTTTACATTAAAGTCTGTGTGGGATAAAAGAGCCGAGTTTGGCGATACGACGTCTTCTTCATCATCGTCATCGTCTTCGTCAACTTCCTCAGTAACAATTCTTCCTTCCTTTTCATTGTCAATATTGTTGATATGATCGAAAACCAGCGCATTTGTGGTGGTTCTTGACAAAGTTGATCTAATATTATATTGATGGTGTTCATTGTTATTGAAGACATCGGGATTTTCATGCAAATATGCCTGAGTAAATCTAAACACATCATCAATATGAACATTATTCGCTTCCAAATCTTTGACCACGTTGTTATAATCCTGGAAAACCGCATCTTCTTTTGAATTATAGAAATTATTGATCTTTTGCAACTCAATAAGCAATTGTTTAGTGAATACTTTAAGTGGATCAAAGGAATCGGAGTTTGGATCTGAATAATGGGACGAAGAACTGGACTCAAAAGATAAAACTGATGAGTTTTCTTCAGAATCCATAGCAAACGACTCTACCGAAGGGTTAGCATTTCGGGTGTTCTCCCTGACAGAGTCAAGTTTGAGTGATGAATCAAAAACAGTCGAGTCTACATTAGAATCCATGTTGGAACCCATGATTGAAGTATTGGCAGAATCAACATTCTTTTCCAAATCAGACTCATCTTTAATCGGGGCCAAATTCGATTTCTTGAACCTATGAAGAAGTTTGAACGCACCTTTGCTGGAATTATACGCTTGGTACGGAGAATTAGCCTTAGCTTCGACTTTCAATTTTTCTTCTTCCTTTCTCCTGAATTTGAACTCTTCCACTAAGTCTGTGACCGTGGTACTATTGATCTCGTCAGTTTTCTCGTGATCGACTTGATCCTGTTGAAGCTTGTAGATGATCTTCTTAAGAGTAGGATAACTCAAATAGTTGTCCTGCCACTCAGGAACCGCATTAAACTTGAGAGAATGTGCAAACTTCATGGCTGCAAATCGAAAATCTTAATTTTAAAGAATTTATTAATAGCTCGAGCCGTTATTTTGCAACAAAACGGTTTTGGTAAGTCCTCGTGTGACTATTGACTAGTTTAGAAAATTTTTAGAGGAGAGATGTAAATTCTTGGAGAATTTCTTGGAGAATTTCATGGAGAATTTCTTGGAACACGTGGGGTGAGAATAAGAAATTTGCACAATAAACTTTATTACTGATGATGGAACAAGGTCCATTTTTTACATGAAGGAGATCTAGAGGGTAGAGGGTAGAGGGTAGAGGTTATGCGGAGACATCTTCTACCAGTTTGTGGGCCTCGAATACTAGGTTTCCTGACAGTTCAGGCTATTAAACTCAAAAGTGTTCATCGTTACACAAACTCATCGAGGCCGAAATCTCTTGTCGCAATTTAAGTAAATGTCGTGTTTTTGCGACAAATCTTATCGAGAACGTGGACCAAGAGAGAAAATGAAGAAGTGAAATTTACTTCGATACTTCTCTAAAGATGATATTGTCACTGGAACTGACAGGTGAGCATATGTTTGATAGTCCGTGTTGATATAAACCATGTCGATATAAGCAATGTTGATATAAAGAATGTTTGATATAAAGCATGTAAGTTTAGTAAACAGTGGCAGAACTCTACATGAGGCTACAGGGCTAATAAGTTTACCAAATCAGTGTTGGGCTAAAAGATCAATTAGACTTTAAACTGAACGTAGACTCTTTCTCATTCGTATAGTGTTGGAAACGAAATCACTTACAAATATATCAGACGAGTTCAGATGAGTACACTTTTAGATAAGTAAAATGAAGATTTTGATATACAAGAGTTCATAACCAAGTTATAGGGGCTCGAAACCTCGGATATTTATCTTATACAGTCCTGATGGTTAAATTCACGAACCCCTACGATCTGGGTGGCCGAGTCATTTCTCTGATAAGGTCGTAATTTAATGAGATAAATAGCCCAAGTGCTAGACTCTTGAAACTCCGAGAAGCCGCAATTATAATTTATCCGCAAATTTCAAATCTTTAGGTGACAAACCAAAACTAGAAAACCCATTCAATTGATAAATTGAAAGGTACCAATTGATATATTGGAAGTACTATCTAATGTATGATTCTGCCCTCTAGAAAACTATATTCCGTGGTTTTTTAATCATTTTATCATAAATTCTTTATCTTTTGAATTGTAAATAATGTCTAATTTGAGTTAAATCAAGTATTCCTTTTAATCATCCCTAGCATCGTTATCCTGATAATGTATGTCTACTAATTATTCGTGTAGCTATATTGCATCCACCTGCACATAATCCCCTTCATAAGATAACGCACAACACCAGCCATATATATGTTAATATGTTGAAAATCGTAATTTGTTGAGAAGATTAATCTGTTGAGGAAAATACAAAAAATATGCTGATAAAGGTATATCTGAATATCTGACTAACTGAATATTGATAACCGCATATCCCTTCCTTGTATTACCCCCTCATTGCATCCAATCAATTGGGTCACGATCCGAGTCAATATAAGTCCCTCATTTCTAACTCCGCTCTATCTACGTACTGCATCTGTCTCAGATCTTGATTGGCGTCTCGTGAGAAGCTGCAAAATTCATCCATATATGGTCGTGTGCGACTCGAAACAAATACAATTTTCCACGTCACCGACTGTGGCTCTGATATGCTTTTACAATCATCTATTTAACTATCAGTCAGAGAAACAAATATTCAGTTAACAACAGTAAGTCGACTGCTTAAGAAGCTTTTCCTCATTCTATATACAATTGCATTTATCGTCATCCTTTAGTTTATCAACGACCTTCAAGTGAGTCATAGCCAATTTACACATAGTCATGTCTAAAAACTATAGAGGCATTATTCACGAAGGGGAGTTTGTTCTGGTTCCTTATCGACTGACATTACCCATAAATACTACGACGTCAACCGATTTGAATTACAGATCAGCAACTCCAGTTAGACTAAACTCCCCCAATCTATCGATCCATGGTCCAATAGAACCAAATGGAAATAATGAATGTTCTGAAGGAGAATCCCATTCGTCGCAGTTCCCTACTGCTATAGATGGACCAACACATTGTCCTCATGCAATTCATAACACGGAATATGCATCTAATGGAGCTCACAATGGTGTTCCAAAGCGTTCGACGAACGAGCCCAGTTCACCTGACCTTTCCGTACCGTCCTCCATACTCCCAACAAACGACAGAGATCCTGTCCCCAAGCTCATTCACGAATGGTCTCATACCCATTCGATTCTCTGTGTGTTGCCAGCTCCTACGAAGACTCTTTTATTTTGTGGTACCCAAGATTCAAAGATTTTGGTGTACGATATGATCAACTATACTCTCAAGCACGAAATCTCATGTGGAACTACCACCACTTCGTCGGTCCTCTGTCTTTCTATCACTGCGGACGAAAATTTCTTGTTCAGTGCCGGTTCTGACTCTCTAGTCAAGGTGTGGGACATCTCGAAACTTAACGTCCCAGATTATAAAGCTCAATATTCTCATGTCATCTACTCTCTCGTTGATATTGGAGATATTTTCTCGATCACATGGTGTGATGCCTTGTCGACAATCTTCATTGGGGCCCAGAATGCCTCCATTCTTTGGTGCTACCTCCCTCTCAAAGATTATACAAATGAAACGTCATCTTCTGCTAAACATGTCACAATTGATAGGTTGCCTCACTTCAGATATGATAAGTTCTTTGATTCCAAGGGTCCAGGTGGGTCTATGAATACACTTCAGTCAAAGCACCAGCTTCTTCGTAAATACTCCAGCTCTTCGACTGGCAAAGATAACTCTCACAAGTTATTGGAGGTGAAGAATGACGATCTCATTAGATTTGCCCATAATGGTTACGTTTACTGCATGGATATCTTTAGGTGTACGCCGGGAACTTCCACCGCGTTCGGAAATACTTACGCAGATACTTTCCAAAACATTCTCATAACATGCGGTGGTGATGGTATAGTCAACATTTGGGGTATCAACCAAGACCCTGAATCGAAGTCGCTTACAATTTCTAAACTCAAATCATTAGAAAACGCAGAGTCTATTTTTTCCATGTCCGTTGGAGAGTATCTCTACGTGGGTATGAGTGATTCCACCATCAACGTATGGGACCTTACAACGTTTCAGCTTATCAGATCATTTCATTTTAACAGCCCTGACAGCTCGAATGATGAGGTGTTGAGTTTGGGTATATATAATGACTGTATTTTCAAGGCCTCGAATGTGGGTGGTTTAGTCAAACTCACGTTGAAGTCTCCCAACCCAACTGAATCAATTGAAGACGGCGAAAACCTCTCTCTTGCTTGCAAGTTATCTACGGTGATGATTTCGTCAACTGAAAATGATGAAGATAAAGTTTTTGAATCTGAAGACGAAACTGGTGCCGTTTTGGCCATTAAAATCTTTAAGGATAATTCTGGGACTATTTACCTCTTGTCAGGTGGTGATAACGCGCTTCGTCTCTGGGATATCACGAATGTTGGTAATTCGGATCCACTTGACGCCTCGCCTACTGCAGTATCGAGTGCCGTTTGCGAAACCACGAACATATACTCTAATGAAGCCATGTTGAGATCATTGAGCAAGTACATTTCGTACAAAACAATTTCGAAATTTCCTACCCTCTACTTGGAGGACTCTCGTCAATGTGCTCAGTTTTTGTCGGGCTTGTTAATAAGTTTAGGAGCTAGCCAAACTGAACTTTTACCTGTCAACAATTGTAATCCGATTGTGTTTTCACGTTTCAACAGAAACAAAAAGGATGGTGATTCTCAAAAGGCACCTCCTCGTGTGCTTTGGTATGCTCATTACGATGTGGTTGATGCTACCAACAATGAAGTGAACCCATGGTTGACCGATCCTTTTGTCTTGAATGCCCATGATGGTAATCTTTATGCTCGTGGAGTTTCCGATAACAAGGGTCCCACTTTGGCAGCCATCTATGCCGTGGCAGAACTTTATCAAAAAGAGCAATTGGCTTGTGATGTCGTATTTATCATAGAAGGTGAAGAAGAGTGTGGGTCTATTGGTTTCCAAGGAGCTATCCAGAAAAACAAGGCTTTGATTGGAAACATTGACTGGGTGATGTTGTCTAATTCATATTGGTTGGATGACGATACCCCTTGTTTGAATTATGGTTTAAGAGGAGTAATCAATGCAACTGTAACTATCACATCCGAAAAACCCGACCGACACTCAGGAGTAGATGGTGGGGTATCCAAAGAACCTACCATGGATTTGGTGCAAGTTTTGGGACAATTAATCGACCCAAAAACTGACGAGATCCAACTCGAAAACTTTCACGACGACGTATTGCCGTTGTCAAAACAAGAGATAGAACTTTACCAAAACATCGAAGAAAGCGCAAATAACAGAAACATTAACAACCAAGATTTGCGGACGTTAATGGCCAAATGGCGTAATCCTTCATTAACCATCCACAAGATCCAAGTATCGGGGCCAAATAACAACACAGTTATTCCGCAAATTGCAAAGGCCACCATCTCAATACGTATTGTACCTAATCAAGACTTGGAAAAGGTGAAACAATCTTTAATAGATTTCTTTCACGAACGGTTCGAAAACCTTGCATCGGGCAACCAACTCGCAATCAACATCTTTCACGAAGCAGAGCCTTGGTTGGGAGATCCGTCGAATTTGCTTTACAAGATTCTCTCGGAGAAAGTCAAAGCCAACTGGAATCAAACTCCGTTATTTATCAGAGAAGGAGGGTCAATTCCATCCATTAGATTTTTGGAAAAGTGCTTCAATGCGCCGGCTGCACAGATCCCTTGTGGACAGGCTTCCGATAATGCTCATTTGAAGGATGAAAAGTTGAGAATTATAAACTTATACAAATTGAGATCCATTTTGACCGATACCTTGAAAGAATTGAGCAATTAACTTCCAACGAATATATGTCTGATGATGCAGACAAGATCATATTGAGTAATAAAGCTTATTTGGACCTTTCCACTTCAATCTGTCGATAAGTTGAATCAGCCATCGTTAATGGCTAAATGTATAAGTTTCTGGCTGTCTGACGAAGTGTCAAAGCATTCTTTCATTTTCAGAAAAATGTCCGACGAAATTTGAATTAGTGTCTGAGAGAATCTCATGGTTCTGATTCATGAGCAATTACGTTAGTTGTTAGGCTGATCAATGATATATTCTAATCCAGACACCATGTCTGTCTGAACCTGTGTAAATATCTAAACTCATACTATTTCTAATTACATATAATTTTATAGTGATATGAATAATAGTGATATAAATAATAGTGATACAAATAATAGTGATATAAATAGTCCTGAACATCCATGGTTAATATGATATTGGAGAAGTGAATAGTAGTAATGCATAGGCGAAATATTTGACTCTGGAAGTCGATCTTGACCCTTCAGAGGTTATGATAAAGTAATATCAATGGAGATTGTAAGTCACTATGTTGTGAGATCTGATAAATAGCCAGAAGTGAGGTTGAATAGATTGGATGAAGAAGAAGAGATTCAAAAGCGGAGACTGGGTAATTTAGCCCGAAGATCAGTTATGGCGGAGCAAAATCAATTGATGGTACAAGAGCAGTATCCTGGAGTTAATATCATTAGATTCCAATAAGTTTATGATAGTTGTCGTATTAACTCTGGTAGATCATAAACTTTAATCCATATTGGAACTTCTTCAGTCAGAGTTCTTTGTATTTGAATTCGGTTGTTTTATGTAGTCTTTTTGATTTTATTAGAAATTTTATCATTTCGTCTAGCTCCACATATCAACGCATTCAACTTTGGTTTAGTGGACTTGATGGTGTAACAAACTCTCGACAAATCTTTGGGATTTCTAAGAATCCGGTTGATTTCTCGCACACTATGGACCTTTTTGTCCAAATCCTCGTCATCAGAGTGTTCGAATTCGTTACACAAATCGTAGTCCTTATCATACCATAGCCACGAGTAATGAGTTTGGGGATCTTTCTTAGAGTTTTCGATATTTGAATCGTTTTCACGAAATCTTAAGTTCTTAGACACCATGGTGTTCGATTTGGAAGAAGTGGTCGAGGAAGCGTCTGAATGGAATGACAAGTTTGTAGAGGAAAATGTGGACGCAGTTGTTTCTAGACTTGCTATTGAAGGTCTAGTTTCTTTCTTGGATCTAGATTCTTTTTTATGAGCCTTCGAGTTGAGCGAAGATGACGAGGGACTTCTTTTTATGTGAAGATTCAAGTTCGAAACAATACTCAACAAATCTTCGGCATTCAACTTATCTTTGTAGGATAGCTTATACTGATGGTAAGTTTTGTCGTTGTGGTAGCGATTCAAATACTTATTATTGAACGAATTGTCGTCAAAAAACACGATATTGTATCTTGATTTTGTGGACTCTAAGCCTGACGAGATTGAACAAAAATCTGCAAACTTTACCATCTTTTCCGTGACTTTGAACACAAACACCTGACTAAAAATACCCTGGTAGTTCATGCGGTCATTTTCAGAGAGTTTGTCCAACTTCTTTTCATCAATAAAGTTGATATTTCGTTGATCGAGCTTGAAATGCTTTATAACTATCAACACTTCATTGACATCTTTGGAGATACTGTTCAAGATAATAAGGACTTTGCCTGCAACTAATAGAGACGAATCGTTATCTGTGTTATTAGTAGGGTTATCAGATTTTTCATCTTTTTCATCTTTTTCAACTTCGAAATTATCCTTCAAAAATGAGTAGAATGGAAGCATAATATCCATGAAAAAACAACAATCATGAATACTCATATTGTTGGGAATCTTTAGCAAGGATTCTTTGGGATTCCTGATCTTCATATAATCCTGTAAGCCGCCATCGAGAGTATATCCATATGTTAGGTTGAGGGTGCATGGATATTGTTTGTAATAAGTGTATGAGGAGGAGGATAATTTTGTTACCAAATGGTTTTTGCGATACTGACAATTATGACAGATGGCCTGAGGAGTGATGTTTTGTGTGATACAGTTTGAGTATGGAAACACCACGTACTTTGAAGTCTGGTCGTCATAATTCGACACGACTTTTCCGATTATTCGACCACAAGGAACAATTGACTTTGGTAGCGGTTCGTCGTCATGGATATTGTCCTTTCGCGAATCGTATTTCAAGTCTGTTTGAAAATTGATGCCCACCATTCGGACTCTTAGTATGACTTCGTTTTCTGCCATCTCCAATTCTTTAGGGAGTTTGGTGACTTCTCGAAGTTTGCGTGATTTGGGATCAAATAGTCGTTTGGTAGGAAGTGTTGTTACCTTTTGGGGTATTATGCAAAAATCGTTGTAAGTTGTTATTAAGGACATTAGATTATGAGAAGGAATTGTCAAGATAAGGTTAGAAGATGTAAGGATTATAAATCTGGTAATGATTTGATAAATATTAGGAGTCGATTGGAGGTTAATTGTAAGAATCAATGGAGAATATTGGAGGTGACTATTACCGATATTGTTAGCAAGGCTGTTTTGTGAACTTATAGGACGGCGTGATTCAATTGCAGTGTTCTGAAACTAGATGGGTTGAGGCTATTGATTATTCCTCGGTCGTTTCAATCTCCTAGTGTGTGGTGTCCTCAATTCTCTATTGTCTATTCTCTATTCTCATCCAACTTTAAACGGTCAATTCTAGCGGAATGAAGGATATGTATCGAAGTTTACAGTGAATCTCCTAGTATAACTCGATGTGTTGATGCTAGCCGGATGTGAAATGGTGACGAAGTTAACAAAGTTTCAAAACTACTTTAATCTTGCCACGGCTATATAATTTGTGCGGGAAGTCCACTATAAGAATAAACTGGAGAAACCCTTAAGAATAGAAGATTTTGAAATATCTGCCACTGTAGCCGACAAAGAAATGAGCCCCTATTGATTTCACATCGTTTCGGATGTAATATTACTGGTGCATACGTGACGTACGTATCAACTAGACAACAGAAGCTTCATGTGTAGTCCAGCGTATATCATTTTGGGATGTGCAGTTTGTGTTCGAATTTATAAGTGTCCCGAGGAATGCGTTCCGGTAACCTGTTGTATGCCCTAGTCGAGGTAGAAAGTATTGTAGACTAATTATGGTCTGAAACAAACAACTCGATACGAATATGGTGGCACATACGTACGAGAATCGTAACCAAAACATTTCTCTATTGTCCTCGGGCCTGACTAAACCTCACACCCTTCTTCAGAAGCTCGCGTGGTGATGCGCAAGGTGCATAAAATAATTTCCTAGTTAGGTATAATTCATACATGATGCTCGTCGCCGAATCGTGAACAATTCATCGTCCCAGTATTAATTAGCGTAAACTTCTCGAAGCTCGATGAGGCCAATTGATACGATTCTGTTAGTTATCATGTAATTGGCGTAATCTTAAGAGGCTGCTGCATTATTGATGTTGAATATCGTGTTAAAAACCGAATATGTCTGATAAGGTGTCCAATCTCCAGTTTACTCCTGGGTCTCCCTACTCTCCTTCCTCTCTACAATTCTAATTACGAGCTGAAAATATTACCTTAAATTGTATTATTATTAGTTGCATGGTCATTTCTGTGGTGCTTTCTATGTGACTTTTCTGGTAGAATTACTCACCTTATGCAGGATACGGACAACTTCCATGCTTCCAAATACGAGAGTAGCAAGGGAAGAAATAGGACTTGCCAATTAGGATTATTAGGAGTGGACTATTAACGACTATAACGACTATAACGACTATAACGACTATAACGACTATAACGACTATAACGACTATAACGACTATAACGACTTTAAAAACTATTTGCGGCCGCTGTTATTCTATGGTATCGCTAAGTTTAGTTTGGAAAACCATCATCATTAGACATTTTCCATATTAGTCTCGATTTGGGCATTTTCTCCCTATTAGGGCCATCATTCGTAATTTTAAGCTAGTTGGAACTTCAGTAGTTGCCAGTTGGGTTTCCATCACGTTCATTATAAGTAGTTGCCAACCGCATTTGCAACATTTAACGACAAGAGGTTTAAAATATCAAGTATCGGATTTGCCCGAGAGCCCTCTATATGAGTAGAGCTAATTGCAACTAGACCACTTGTTTCCGGAATTAACACCTTATGAGTAGACCTCATTTAGGAAGCATTTAATTTTGTTCCTAGCACATACTGATTATTTCAGAACAACAGCTTTCGTTTTGTTCTTAGCACATACTAATATTCAGAACAGCATTTAATCTACTTAGTGCTCGCTCTCTCTACCTTTCTCTTTCTTTCATCTTCGTCTATAATCGACAACCGCAATGCTTCTTCAAGCATTCTATCTTCTACTGTCTGCAAATGTGAATTTGCCCCCGATCCACGGCGCCTTGTTTCATATGGAGGTGACCCAGATCCTGACCCACGGTCATCATCTCCGTTAAGAAGCAAATTCGATGCATGGATAGCACTGGCTGTAGCAGCCTTCCGTGCCAACTTGTTTCTGGCAGTGGTCAACTTGATTTCCCAATCGGGTCGAATCTGATCTATCGTAATCACGCCCTTAGCATCTGCTGCTAGAGATGATCTTCTTCTAGGTTTTTTCTTTGTGAATTTCATTTCAACTACTTCTTCTAATGGAGTTCCTCCGGAACCTGAACCTGGAGAAGACGACATGACGGCCTCGGAATCTTCCCGAATACTGGTTATAGGTACCGTGTAGTAGCCGGGTTTGTATTTTCCTTTGATTCCTGTGCTAATATCATATGGTGGCTCATAAGTAACTCCAAAGTTTGGCAGGGCACAATACGGACAACTTGCTGGTTCTGACACCAAAGAATGCGGAAGTTTATCTGATCCCGGTTCATTAGAACGATCGTCATGGGGTGGGTGTGGATCCATTCGTTTGATCTGAACAAAACACTCAGTACAAATGGGTTGGAAACAACATCTCGAGACATTCAATTTTCGCGGATAATATAAAAAGCAAATAGGGCATTCTGTAGCTTTTCGATACAATTTGAAAAGTAAACTTCTTGAGGGAATATTTGGTGACACAATCTCTTCACTTGTTGTCGGAGATGACAGATTCCTCATCTTTACCTTCATCTTTTCTTCAAGAAACTTGTTTTCTTCTTCCTTCTGTAGTTCCTTCATTTTCTCTGTAAGTGCCTGTAGCTTTGCTTTTTGTTCTTGTCTCTTGTAATAATTTGCAGATTTGTGGATCTTGTGCTTATCCACATCATCCTCGGTATCTTCCTCTGAATAAGCAGTCTCGATTGAATGAAGGGTTAGTTGGGATAGTATAATTAGCAACTCTTCATCAGTCCAACTCTCATCGAAATCCTGTAAAGGAGTATAGAACGGAGCCAACTCACGACTTATAATAAGAGACCGGACCACTTCGGTATTGTGGTCCAAATTCGATTTATACGTTCCAAATGGTGCTAAATATCCACCATCCACATTCTCAGTAAATCGAACAATAAGGTTCAAGAAATGTTGCTCACGTTGCCTGTCCTTGTCCTCCTGTTTCCTTAATTTCTTGCTTTCACTGGCTCCATTCAGAAACGATGAAGAAACTGTATTTCTCCGAGCTCCTCCCGTCCGGGTGATCATAGCTGAAACATCCCCTGACGACCCTGACGAATATGTGTTGGACCTACTCCGAGTCTCTTTTGCTGGTACATTACCCATATTAAATTAATGAAGTTGCTCTAGTATATACACTGTGATAGTGTCCGAATACTGTCTAGTCTGTATATATACACTCAAAGAATGCTTTATCTCGATTGATCTGTCGACCTCTATACTTGGTCAGGTCGGCTGTGGATCTCAAAAAAAAGCTGTCGTGTTCGCTAGAAACGCTGGATCCTGTGGCTAGTGTTGATTAACAGATATTCAACGTATTATTCGATTCCAGTACGTTTATAACCTGGAAAATGAGTTCTTGTGGAAAAGATGGTTGTAAAGTCAAGAGGTGTTTTTCTCCCCCATGAAAACTTGTGATCACAATCTGGGTGCGTATTAAAGTTCTCCTATAAATTTGCGGCCATTTAGAGGCTGACTTTCGATTTGTTGTTCGGTTCTAGGGAGGTCAGATATCGTATATTGTCTCGAACCGTAGGGCTACTGGTATATAGTGGAGAATGTTAGCGAAGGGAACTAGCTTCGAGAATTTAGTGGAGGGAATTTAGAGAAGGGATTTCGTTTTCTATGGAATGTTGTCAAATATTGACATGCTACTCATCGAGCCTGCAGAATATAGATAGAATTCATGAAAATGACGTCTACGTGTTTCTAGTGGCCTTTTATTAAGAAACTAGGCAACTCCGGAGGTCCGCCATGAACTTGGAACCAACTCCGAATACCCGGCAAAAGAGTCTCCAATATCGAGTACCATATGCGCTAGAGGGGTCGAGAAATACCGACTATTTCACAGTCGTTCCTTAATGAGCAACATTTAACGTTATAAAGCTACATAACCGATCCTATGCTTATCAACGGGAATCTTATATAGCGGAAAAATCTAGGGACTCCGTGATTCAATAGCGAAGAATTAAAATGTTTCACGTAATAGCCATCTCAAAGTCTCTTGGAAAGCGGGGAGTAGCTCCATGATTCTTAAGGTTTCTCTTGTTACCAAGGAGTCGTAAAATGATCTTACTTATTTCTCGCTCTTCTTAATGATTTGGGTATATTAAATATGTATATGTGTGACCCACTAATAGGGGGCCAGAGATGATGGAGACAAGGAGGCAGGACTTTCTAGGTTTCTAGCTAGCAAGTCTGTAGATATGTGGAAGCTCCACACTCTTAAGAGATGGATATATGCTGCGATATCTGATATTTCTGGGGAACAAACTTGCTAGAGATCTTGCTTTTTTTGCAATGATACCTAAAGTGTGTCAAGTCCTATGCAAAATTTTGAGTTGATTGATGAAAGGTTACTCTCCTTACGTTCCCCTACTATTGCTACCTGTTCTGAGAGTTATCTGAACCTCTAGGTCTATTGGCCATTGTAACATGGTGCAATAATGAATGAAGATCAACAATTGGTAGAAATTTCAACAATGATACTAGGATTCACGGATTCCCAAACCTATACCTACACCAATCATTGCAATGACAACACTAAACCATAGTAATCCAATAATTAAACTGATGATTTTTTGGGTTTTGGAGAACTTCTTCCCCAGATCTCCTTTATAATATGAGAGTCCCGAATGATTGCTCGGATTACTCGTATCAAACACACCCAAGGTTAGAAGGAAGAAAATAGGTGGTACTATTAATCCAATAAGTATGAGTAATAGGAACTTTGGATATGAATAGAAGCGTGCGCTGTCTTCATTATTTGTTCTACCCTTGTTGGTGTCCCCTATTTGTTTTTCGAATTCGCCCAAGTCAAACGAATCTTGTGAGTAGATACTGTCATGAGATTGAGTTCGTCCTGCAGAATTTGAATGGTCAGAAGGTTGGTTATTAAGACGGTCCACCACCACTGCGTTGTGGGGAAAGGCAGGCGAAAGGGATCCGGTAGATGGCTTTGTGGCCACGGATCGAGGTTTATCGTGTCTGAAGTCGCCGATGTGCTTGTTGAAATTGCGGTCGATGTAGTCTTGGTTTGTTGAAGTTACTCTTGTAGACCCTGTATTCGCTGTGGTGGGGTTTGCTCTGGTGTTTGATGATAATGAGTTGAAACTATGTTGACTTAGAGATGCTGATTCAGCGATGTATACATGTTTGGGGGTTTGAGGATTCTTTGGTACTGGTACGCCTGCTGAAACTGGTGCTGGTGCTTGTAAAGTTGGCGGAGCAGGGGCATCGTGATACATAGAGTCAGTTGTGTCTTCACTGCTAGAGTTTTGATGACGAGTTCTACCTTGTTCTAATGATGGCCCATTTGCTCTATGTTCGTATACAGACCATCTTTGATTTCCTTCGTCGTAATCTCTATCGTGAACAGAGTACAACATTACTGGCAACTCCGAGCCGGAGTCTATTCCAGCAGTAAGATTACCAAGGGCACTTTTCTTATCACCCTGACTGTCGCGTAAAGTGGACGATGTTTGGGGATTGAACTTAGTCATATTGCTACTTCTAGGTGAGCTGTTGGAGAAATTCTTAGGTCCAGCCTTTTCTTTCTTTTCGTAGAAGTTTTCTAACTTATGCAACAACTCGCCCGAGGACATTGAAGACCTCATGGTCTCGTTAATACTCAACGTGGAATTGTGTTTCAATACTGTTTCGTCGAGATTGATCTCCAGCAGCCTCAAAGATTCATGCTTCAATGCTGTTTCGTTGTTTTCTGCCAACATATCGACATTTTTCACTTCAATTGATTCTCTTATAGGCCCATTGCTGACTAAGGAAGCATTTTCGTCAATTGGATCACTTCTGGTACTTTGACGAGTGTTTCCAGAATTGGAACTAGTTGGATTGCTTCGAGGGTTCTGGCGTCTAGGGGTTTGCAATGGGGTTGGCGTTCCAGAAATATTTGGTTCAGGATACTTGACATCTGACTCATAATCGAGAGAACCGCCAGTGATATTGTAAGCCGACCGGTTCACATCCACATTTGAAGATGCACTAATGACCTTGGCACGATCCCTGAGATTCTTGGAGTTTGACCTTCCGATAGGTTCGATTCTGTCTTGATTGATTTTGAAATTCATGGATGTTGCACTGGTCTCACCACTACGCTTTTCGATAAAACTATCGTTGGAAGAAGCTCCGGAATTCCTTTTCAATGGAAGACCTCCTTCTACATTTGCCAATGTAGTATCGATAGGTTGGTGGGTCAGTTTAGTGCTACCAGATCTTGAGATCGACGGGGGTCTGACTAATACCAGTGTCTCAAAATGTGATTTTGTAGGGGTTATTAGTTGTGATTTTGAAGGGGATATTACTTGTGATTTTGGACGTGTGGCGTATTGTGGAGTTGGGACTTCCGGCTGTTTAGAAGTGTCTAAAATTTCTGATGAATTCGACTCGTCAAATTCTTCTTTAAACAAAAAGCTTTGATGCTTATCGTGGTCGGGGGCTGGATCCTTGAAATACTTTGAATCACGGGCTCTGTACTCCTCTAAAATGGAATTAATCGAGTCAGTGTCTTGACGATAGTCATCGCTTGCTTCGTCAGAAGAGGATGTATCGGCGAAATCATCAAGGGTCACTTTTGATTCCTTTGTTAATGAAATTTGAAGCGCAGAGCCCATATCAAGAGGAATGGAGCTAGTGGAAGATTTCGAACGTAAGAACAGGGGTCGCAGTAAGTAATTGCTTCTTGTCGGTGACTTTGTAGGAGAAGACTCTTTGCTCAATTTACTGTGACGTCTGTCGTCTCTGCCCCTGAGTTCCGGCTCTTCACTAATACTCTCGATGGAATGTGCCGACATTCTATTTCTGAAAAAACCCTTGATCGACTTGCTGGGAGAAGTAAACTCGGTATTAGGGGTATCTGCTTTGTGAGGAAAGGTGGAAGTAGTGGGAGTAAAAATCTGTTCATCGGAAGTAGAAAAAACAATACGTTGGTTCAGACGAGAATTCAAAGATGTTGGAATAGATTCTGATTCTGATACTTTCTGCGTCACAACCTCAAATACTGGGTGCTGTGAATCTGAAACATCAAGCGATAGTTCTTTCGGCCGATCAAAGGGGCCAGAAGAAGACTCCTGTTTCGAGTCTGTGATTGGCTTCATCTCCGTACCATAAGAATTGTTAAAAGAATGAATTGGTGGGTGAAGTAGCAAAGTTACTGTTGGATTAACGAGTGTATTATAATTTGTCTTGAATTATAATTTGGCTTCAATTTTTGATTCGTATCCACCAGATTAACGATCGTTGGTTCAGTCTACTTTAAAAGAGCGTGGGAGTGTGTTGGAGACACTGTTGGAATAGTATGACTGTGGTAGGACTATGGAGCTTGACTCTGGGTCTATATGAATAGTATGACTGGACTGTATAAAGGAGCGATGTGGTCTTGTGGTCTTGATCTGTGAGGCAAGAGTATTTTGATTTTTTTCGTTGACGGCTTCTTTCAGTTTTTCGCTTAACTTTTGTTTGTTTATTGTCCCATTTGGGATTTTGAGGTGATGTGCAAAATCGTCTAACAGGCGACGTGGATTAGTAGTTTGAGAGAGGAATGGTAGGGTTATATACTACTTTCCTCTCACCTCTTGATGATACTCTTTATAATGCTTTCTCTCTCTGTATAATTTTTTTTAATTCAAATGGTGTAAATATAATGTTAGACCTTTGAAAAAGAACAATTAACCCCATTTAACCTCAACCATCGTATCTAATCGAGATGGTTAACACAGAATGTTATCAAATGAAATTATCTAATGGATTTTGAGGAGGCATAAAACACATTTAAGGCAGAACTGTAGTTATTTTCTTTAAAATCACTTAAATGCGTTCTGGTGAGAGTAAAATATTATAAAATAATAATATTATTTGCTATTTGTAAAGCTTTGAATATAAATTTGCAGCATTTAGGAATCGAACCTACATTTTTGAAGTGTAAGATTTATAAGTAAGGATTAGGTAAACTAACTATTAGAAACTCAAATCTTTATTTATTGATTTTCTAATACAATTATGGTGTTACTACATTATAGTATAATAGAATAAAGAAATAAAATAATAATATAATTTGGACTACTTCTTTGATTTTAGTGAATGTTTTTTCTTTATATCTTGAATACTTCTTTAATAAAAACCTATTTATTAATTTATCTCAATAAATTTCTAAATCTTTATTCATTCTTTGAGTTGAATAGCTAAGTCGGAGCTGTGTGCATACTGTGTTCAACTCTTGGATCATTTGGCCAATTTTCTAGGCTTGAACTTACAAGGTTTATAGCCGATCTACGAAACCTGATCACGAGTTGGAGTATAAGGAGAATTGGTTATTGCTGAGGAGTATACAATATTAAACACGGATCATATGATATCTCCATCTGTCGCGTCCCACAAGATCTATATGTGAAAATCTAACAAATCTTGATTATATGAAGTGATGATAAATCAATAAAGGTCTCTTTATTGTGAGTAAGGTATTAAGTCTTAGTAAATCTTAGAGCCATAGACTGCTACATTACTACAAATTTAGCTAATTTCTAAGGATCTCAGTAGAAATTCCATGATTACTTTAAAATCTCGGAATTGTTGAAGAATCTCCGGTGTTGAAATTGATGTCACTTTTAACAAATTGATACTTTTATTAAATAAACTATTATGTCAGACAAATGGTGACACCGAAAAATAAGGCATAGAGAAGTCGGAATGGTATTTTGGTGAAGGAATGGACTTTTCCCTATGAACTGTCCTGCAGTATTTGGGTAACAGATTACGTCAATTTGGGATGCAAGTCTCAACGTAAGATGATGGATCAGATGAATCAATAACTACCGTGTTGGGCTTGATTATTAATATTTGTAATTAGCGTGAGCTGATTATAAATTGCTGGATTAATAATTAGATCTTCTTCTTCTTCTTCTCTTACATGGACCTTTGTTTCCTCCAGATGGTGGGGCAGAGCCTCCAGTAGTTGGAGGCTTCGTGCTTGGAGGACTGGTGTTTGCGGTAGAACACTTACCAGCAAAGGCGGCAAAGGCATTGGTGGTCACAGTCTTCAAGGTATTAATGGTCAAGATTTGCTTCAACAAGTCTGGAACTAAACTGGATTGTTTAAGAGCATTGATGAGTGCACCAAAGTTTAAAGCTTTGTTTTGTAACACGCCCTTAATCAAGTTAGTAGCAAAAGGAATATAGGATGGATCGGTGATGACAGATTTGACCACGGAGGTAGCCAATCCAGAGCTGGATAACGATTGCAAAGTGCTGACCACCAAATCGTTAAGATCTCTCTTTTCAATGTCAGAAAGATCTCTTCTTTCCAAGCCAGCAGATGTGCTATCAACCATTTGAGGGTATGGAACAAGATCTCTCTTTGATCTTCCTCCCAAAAGCTTGCTGGTAATTTGACTGGCCAAGTTACCGATTTGTTTCTTAGCAACGTTGAAAAGCTCCACATAAAGACTACAGTCCGAAATAAGATCTTGAACAGTGTTGGCAAGCAAGTTCGATTCGTCTAAGGCGTCGAACAACGCAGTCAAGTTAATAAGTCCTGACTTCAACACCACAATAATAGTGTTAATGACCGTAGGTTGTAATTTAGGATCGGTAGCAAAGTAATGAAGTACTATTGGTGCTGCATTGGTGTCTTTAATGAACGAAAACACTTGAGTAATAAGTTGACTTTCTCTCTTTGTGATTTCTTCGGTCGTTAAGTCTCTCTTCGCTACTAGTGAATCCAATTCTGACAAGAACTGGGAGATTTCTTGCATATCCCTGGCTTGCAAGCCGGTATTGGACTCGGTCTTTGCTGGAGCGGCAGTCACAGCGGCGGAGGTTGCCAAAATGGCAATGGCGGAAGCAGAGGTGATCTTCATGTTTAAGGAACGAACGTGTAGAAATGTATATAAGAAAATCCTTCCAGAATCCCGAGGAGAATACTAACTCCCTTTATACTATTCTAGCCATTTTGAAACCTCTTTGGAATTGCAACTTGCATTTTTTGCAATTGGGGGCCCCATTCATTTTGCAATCGAAAATTACTTAATTCAGAGATGGAGGAGTTGCAAGAATTTCCTATTTGGGAAACTCACTTAACTTTCCCTTTTAGGAAGTCTTCCTATTCTGAAAACCTCGTCAGCTCTACGACTTTCCAGCCTTGCGAGCTTTGACAATCATCTAAAAATAGGCTAGTAGGCCAGCAAGAGAATATAGTGCCAACTTAATATTGGACCTATAAACCCTAGATTCCATTCCGTGCGACTCCAACTGTGACATAAATTGAGCTCAATGAACACTGATTGAGTCTACATGTAACTAACTGTGACTCCAATTGAGAGTCTTGACTGTAGAGTCCGTCCACTATACAGATTCTAGCTCTACTGATGGAATCTATTCTGTATGAGCTCATCCCAAATAGGAAGTTTTCGAAATTTTGCATGTTTAAAAAATAGCAAATCTGGAAGTAATATACACTTCCCGCATATATTTACCATACATTTGATGCTTTTGGGCTACTTATTGAGAAATTTCTACATTGGAGCTGTCTGAAATTGTCAATTATACTATGTAGATTTTCTTGGCTTCAAGAAATCCATTAACGACGATTGCATTTTCTTGCCATCGTTCTTCTTGTTAATTGCCGTCTTTGGTTTGCTTGTAGGTGCAGGTTTCTTGCGTTCCACGGGTTTGGTGGAGGCGGCTGGAGCCTTCCTATATGTTGTAATAAAACCATCTTCGTCTATAGTATCTTCCACAATTGGAGGAGGTGAAGGTGGTTCTTCCTCAACAAACATCGGTTCTTCAGGATTTGTATCCTGCGGTATTTTGCTAGATATCTCTTGAGGCTCCTCGTTCGATTCTTTAGGCTCCTCTTCAGACTCTTTAGGTTTCTCCTGTGGAGTCTCCTTGGGGGTCCCGCTTGTGTCCTCCTCATCACTAAATTCGTCTTCAAACATTTTGTCTAGTTCTGAGGTGCTAATCTTTGTAGGACGTCTTGATTCTTCTTCGACCACGTCATCGTTAGCATCTGCAATCACGACTCTTTCCTTTGGCGCTTTAGTCTCTAGTTTCCTGGATTTGTATTGATATCCGGTGGATGTTGGCTGGACTCTCTTTTTCGAATTCTCATCTTTACGTGACGTATAGTTGGATAATGTATTTGTACGCTCTGGTTTGGCCTTCCTGGAGATATAAGACGACGAGAGACCCGCATTCACCAGTTTAGGCTCTTCTTTCACTGTTTTGGTTGGCTTGGTATCCCGTACTGTCTTGGGTGCTTCTATCTTGTGTTCCACCACATCTCTCTTCTGTTCCACTACATCCATCTTGAATTCTGGGCCCTTGATCATACCATTCGTCACGTATTGTCCGACCTTTTCATACACGATGGGAAACTTCAAGTCTTCCATGGCCAACTCTTCCCCCGACACCTCACTCCGTGAAAGACTGTAGATTTGAATAGTATGGATCTTTTCGTACTTGTTGACCCATTCCTGTAGTATACTTTCGTTTGCAGCAAACTTTATTAGCGTTTTTCCTTCGTACGTTCCAGTTATCACAAACGATGCCTTCACCTTGTCCTGGTTCTTGTGGTAGAACTCCAAGAGTATTTTCTTTGCATGGTTAACATGAATATTTTGTTCCCGTGCGAGTGTATGGTATGTCACAGGTTTGTCATTAATGATGATTTGCTTAGATAAGTATTCAATCTCATTGGGTGGAGCCTCCATGGTCATGTTGTCAAGATGGAGATCAGAACAATATTTGAATTTCACCACATTAATAGAACGCGACTGAAAAGTGACGCGACTAAACTTATACAAACAATTTAAGATATACCTTTTATATATATATATGACGCTACCGTCGAGATGGGTCCTGCTACTGATATTTTCAGCTAATGTTCGCATAGACAAAACAGTCTTGTGAATGTAGCAAGATCATCATCTTTTTAGGTGTCAGTATTTGCGGGTATTCCCTTTCAACTCTTCGCTAACTTGTTTTGTATTGTTAAGCGAGATAGGAACTTCCAGCGGTAATCTAAGTATTCTTGTTTTGTTGCATCGTCCACCAATTCATCTTGCCACCACACTTTCTGTTGTGGTAGGAGGTATCATCTGAAACAGCCAAATCGTTGGATGGGTCCACCAAAACATGCACACATTTTGGGGATCCCAGACTTGGATTTGTCTTGCATTTAGACAACTCTACGTGTTGTTGGCAGCAGTTCGGGAAAATCATGGCCCCGTTCATCTTAACCTTGAAATTCCAAGCAGTTTGACCATGGGCTTGTCTTCATAATCTCATAAATCACCTGGGATACATGGTGGTCTTGGTCATAATCGAAGTCCTGGAACCCAGTTCTGAAATCCAAACGAGATTCAGATATGTTCTCGACATCACAGTAGTTCAAGATCGTAGCCATAATATCCTCATTAATAGTTCTTTCGACTTGCCACAAGCCTCTGGTACGAGTTTTCTGGAGTCAACTCCGTGTTGGCCAATTTTACGATTACCTTCAATTCAAGAAAGTCTTGTTATATAATTTTCTGATATTGTTCGTTACCAATATTGTCCATATGGTGACAAACTCTACGATTTCTACTGTTAGTTAATCTAAAATTCATTCAACATATATAGTACATAGATCATGACAAATAGTCGTGTGATAGGCGATTTAACATCGCAGGAGTTGTTGTTATAACAACTGAAAGCTGGAACAGCAGGAAGATCGACTTGAGGTTTAATTCTGGTGTCTTTTGACTATGGCCTGTGTCTAGTCACTTTTGTTGTTCAAATAAGCCAATCTTTCCTTTTCTCTTTCTTCCAATGATCCCTTTAATGGACCGTTGACCATCTCCTTAGTAACCCCGTTAGAAATAAGGGTTTTCCAATTCTTGACGTTTTCAAAACCATTTCTTGCGTATTGGTAATCAGAAAAGGCACTCTGGATCTTTTCCCTAGACGAAGCCACAAATGGACCGTACTGAACTACTTCTTGGTCCAAAACCTGTCCACCAATCAAGACAAACTCGACATTTTCGGCGTCCTTGGTGTCATGAACCTCTCCAGTAATGTGGTTTCCATCATCATTCAAGAAAACACTTTGGTATTGTTTGGTAGTAGTGTCACCATTGAGAACAAGATTGTTTCCCTTGAAGATGTAGAGGAAATAGTTGAAGCCAGTCTCTAATTCTTGCTTGAAGGTAGCACCCGGTTTCATGATGTAGTGGAAGTAATGTACTGGGGTATAAGCCAAGTCTTTCAACGATTGGACACCGTAACTGGTTCCCGAGATAACCTTAACTGTCAATTTGCCGTCTTGTTGAACGACTTCAGGAATCTCCCATGCTTTCAAATCCCTATATCTAGGAGGAGAATCCTTAATTTGATCAGGTAAGTCTACCCACAATTGCAATCCAGCCACTGGCGATCCATCAGCATTAGGAATTGGCATTTCAGAATGGACAACTCCCTTTCCTGCAGTCATAAACTGAAGATCTCCAGGATAAATAACCCCCTTCGATCCAGTAAAGTCCTCGTGTGCCATTGCTCCGGTCAACATATACGAAATGGTTTCTTGTCCTTTGTGGGGATGTTCAGGGAATCCATTTTCACCAGTTCCTGAGAAATGGTCGAATAATAAGAATGGATTGAATTTCCGATTGCTCATGATCCCAATGGATCTGCGGACCCTGGCACCAGCCCCCTCGGCTTGTTCGATACTGTTGATAATTTGTTTGATACTTCTTGACATTGTTTGATTGTGTTTGATTGTGTTAATAATTAAAAATAAGCAATTCAAAGTTAAGAGGAGATTTGCACCCGTTAAATAGTTCATGTAAAAAAGCGCTAGATGACCACAAACAGATTCCTGATGTCAAATCAACTCTAGAATAGCCTAGAAACCTCGATCTATGACAAAACTGTTATTAAATCGTTAATAAATCGTTATTAAGTCGGTATATAAATTGTTACTAATTGTCTGTCAGGTCTGCGAGTCAACCAATGAGCGAGGTTAGTAATTCTGACTAAGACCTTTTTGTGTCATCTTTTAAAATCCCACTTTTTGCAGCCAGTCGCAAGAAGTGTCAGATGAGAAGAGGCTAGAAGAGGCGAGACATCAAGAGACGAGGCTAGAAGGATCCTCTGAGGATCCTTAATAGTTCTAGAACAAAATATATGCATCAATAGATCTTCTTTATTTAGCTGTATAAGAGATTAATAACCTCAGTTAGGACTGCTGACAAATGTGGTTAGATTAGCAATAAATTTAGATCTGATGTTAAACTTCAGGAACATATACTATTATGGGCAAACAATTTACTGCTAGTTGTAATCCATTTTAGTAGATTTAGAATACCTAAATTGGTTTCATATATATCATTCTCTAGAAAATGAATTATTATTATATTTCGAATATCATTCTTTCATAGACGGTGTATTACTTATTTACTAATTATGATATCTAGCTACCGTTTTCTTGCAAAGGTGTAGACTGTGTCCCATACGACATCTAAAACAGTCTCGTCGTCCCAGTTGAGTTCTTTCTTGAGTTCGGCTACAAATCTCTCTGCTATGTCGTATTTATGGCCATGATCCTTCATCCAGGAGTGGTAGGCACTCCAACTTTGGACATATGCAAGAAACAGTTTCAAAGTGATCTTCTTTCTTATCGATAAGGGCGTTTTCGCGGTATCTAACGGTGAGTCGTCATCGTCTACTCGGTACTCATGTCTCACAATATCGTAGAAACTCTCGGTGGGAACCTCGATTTCTTTCATTAAAGTTCTGAGAAAATCGTGGCCAGGCTGTTGGTAGTAGGGCCCCATATATCTTTCAAATTCATCATCGGGGTTAATATCAAAAGAGGAATTATAAGTATAATTTTCATAGATCTTGTTGGCTTTAGGGAACCCAACGAAAATAGGATCCTTGTAGAACCAGTATGCAAGGGTTCCATTTGGTTTGAGGACTCTGGCAGATTCAGCAAAGAATCGAGGATGGTCCACCCAATGACAACATTCTGCGCCTGTGATTATATCGACCGAGTTTTCTTTGATTTCTAACGGTTGTGCTTCTGCAGTTCCTTGTAAAAATGTGATGTTCTGGTTCTGTTTGAGGTTGCATTGTTCTATCATCACCTCTGACGGATCTGTTCCTACCACTCTCTTGAAGTATTCTGCAAGCTTAAACGCTACAAACCCTGATCCACAACCAATGTCCACGCCAAGCTCACGACTAGCTTTTACATCATGGTAAGAGATCAAAGTGTCATAGAAAGACTGGGGATAATCGGGTCTTGAATCTTCGTAGTGTTTCGAATCGAAACTGGTTTCTGAGTAAGTAGCCATTGGTTGGTTAGATATTAAAGTATTACTGTGAAGGTTCTGTAGCCTTTAAGTAGGATTTCAAAAGTGAATCATTGTCTTGCCGATACCGGCGACCGGCAGCGGCGAGAATACTCCACTTTTTTCAAATACACTGTATACGTGTGTAGATATATAAAGACAATGTTTGAGGAGAAGTGAAAGACTGTTTCAATTCGTAATAATAGTAGATGTTGCCGTTGAAAGCAACAACGTTAGAACTAGGTCCATAGTTACTCCAGTCAATGGCTTGCATATATGTCTGGTAGTGTGCCATATGCAGTACACAAACATCGGTCACCAATATAAAATAGGTAAATGGAACAGTAAGAAGATAAGAATTAAAAAGATTTATTGGTTTAGATGATGACAGGGTACGTATCAAGATTTTGGCTCATTTTTAGCTCAATTGACGTAAAAATAATTAAAAAAGTTAGAATAAGTTAATATGCGGGATAGTATTCATATATCAATAAACAGATAGCAACTTACTGTTATACTCCTAAATAATTAATGGTCCTGATAGCCTTTCAGATCCTCGATACGTTCGTTTTTATTCCATTCTGAGTATACTTCCACTGATAATTTAGAATTCTATCAGTCAAGTCCTAACTTCTGTAAAATTTTCACTTAATCTCCAAAATATACCCCAATTTCTTAGAATATAATCAAAAATCTCATCAAAATTGTATCCAACACTAATATATCGACAGTCTGAAACACTTTTCAGGTTCCATAGATCTAGTAATTAACTCCTCGAGTAAACTGTATTCAGATTCACCTTCGATTGCCACCAATACCCATTAAGTTCACTCTTACTACTAGAATTCAAATAAACTCGTATAACTAAAATTTACATAACAAAAATTCACATACCTAAATTCACTCTCCATCTCAAAGACACACCCTATATATATCACTGACTCTATATCAATACTTCAAAAGCCTCTAGTCATCGTTTTGTACTGAGTTGTGTTCATATTTTGTGATTTGTGATGATTGCAATCGAGTCTGCAAAAATAAACGCGAGCAAATCAAAAATCATCTGTTGAGGACATCATGGGTGCTAACAATAAGGATGGGAAGGATCAGACATCGTCTACTTCGTTTGCTAGTATTCTAGCAGGTGTCCAGAGGATGCGTGAAGAGGCCGGTGGAGTGACAGAAATATCTACGCCTTCTGAGCGTTCTCAAGCTACATCCTCTGAGCAGCCATCAGGACTTGCTCCATCAACCACATCAGTGCAAGCTCCGACAGTAGCTCCAGCAGAAGTCACGTCAAGTATTTCACCAGCAATAAGAACATCACATAATTCACATATTCAGCCTAACTCTATAAATCGAAATAGAACCACGTTATCAGAGATCACAGGAGAACCAATTGCACCGCGTCTTCCTAAAGACAATGAAGCGAACCATGTCAACGAAAGAAACAACTTAGGAAATAACCCCAACCACACATCCACCACCGGGTCGAATCAACCCCAAACTAGAACCTCAAGGCCTCAGACTAGAGGGTTTGTTCCGTCCGAGATCTTGGTCAATAAGTCACAGACGGGAAATCCACTTTTGAAAGAATCCATGATGAAAACCACATCGTGGAAATTCGATTCGTCCATCCTTTCCGACTACTACATAAACCCAACCCTACAAATCTTGTTTTTGTCGCTAAAATACCACAAGTTGAGACCTGAGTACATCTGGCAACGACTCAAGAAAATCAACAAGGGTTCGTCAGTGGCCGATAGTCGAAACGACCGTGCCTTGAGGGTACTTTTGACGGTGGTGGATATCGATTCACATCAAGATATCTTACGAGATCTACTGGACTTCTGTATAAAACATGATTTATCTCTCGTACTTGCATGGACGTTTGAAGAGGCAGGAAACTATATTGTGTTTGCCAAACAACACGATAATGCCCCTGCTAAAACAAAACAAGGTATACGAGGTATAAGAGGAACTGATTATAATTCAAGTTTGGTCGAGGCGCTCACTGGAATACGACTGGTCAACAAAACTGACGTAACCAATTTGTTAGCCAACTGCAAATCTGTGAAGAACATTGTACAACGAAGCTGTCAAGATAAGGATAGTAATCTAGAGAATATTGGAGGGCTAGGATCCACAAAACTCAAGAATCTAAAAAACGTTTTCCTGGAACCTTTTATCTATAATAAAGAGTACAAGTTGAATGACGAACTCATAACAGATGACTAGAAGAATAGTAAGCTACAATAAAGAGAGTTAAAAGAGGAACATTTAGTAAATTAAACGTACTAATAATCTAATTCAAGAATTATTAGAAATCTCATATATTTAGACCTGGTTGAGTCAACGTATCTATAGAATGGTTGAAAACCCCGCAGTTCTGTATGATATTAAGTGAAAGGACAAATTTGATGGTATAAATGGTGAATATCAGAATTTAATAGTGGATTCACTTAACCAAGTGACCTCAAAGACATCAAGATATATCTAGAGATGATCTTGTATAATTTAACAGACTGATTTCTAAAACTAATATCTTTTTGACTGGATGTATTGCTTATAGCAACGCCTAACTCTATTGATTATTAGCAGCTTCTTGCTTTTCGTATTCTATCATCTTCTCTCTCAATACCAAATTGACACCGTTCAATTCTTCATTTTTTTTCACCAAGATCTCCTTCAATTTCTTTCCGTCTTCATTTAACTTTTCTATCTTGAAATCATAAACTTTCTTTGCATCGCTTGCTGACTTCTCAACAAAGTAACCTGTACCTATGTCCACCAAATATTCATTTTTTTTTACAGTTTCTCCAGGTAAGTATAATGAGCTTGTCAATGGAACAAGCAATTCTTTGGAAGTCGATTTTTCTAAGCTATCAATACTTGTACAACATTCTCTTAATTTGGTTTGTGCTGTTTGGAGGGCTTGGAGGGATTGGGTGAAATGCGAGATTTCTTGATCGATTCTTTTACGTATTTCAACAAGCTGTTGTGGTTGGAGTGACTGGGGATCCATAATTGCGATAGTAGTGGTTGTTAATGTTAATATGTGTCGGCTGTATGTCGATGTAATTCGAAATCGATTTAGACTTGATTCACTATGTTTTTCGGTCGTGTGCGGGAAAATATGGATCTTTAGACCTAGAGTTTGATTATGGAGTCTAAGGAGCAATAGCAAGTAATCCAGTAAATAGTGAAGTGAAAGAATCCGAGATCTGTCGCATAAGTTTAGACTAATGTCAATTCTAGGGAGGAACAACGAAAAATCTTCCAATAAACTATTAAACAGAAGCTTCCAGTCGTCCAGATTTTGAGTTTATACTCAAACCGACCTAAATAGTAGAGGATTATAACGGTATTTGTAAGAGTCATAAAATTACAATCTTGTAGTTCTTATTTCTAGTTATATAAGTCACATTCTCGTATTATGTCGGGGTCGCTCTAAAATATGGATTTGGCGAGGGGTCTGATTTCTTTGGTTTTAGGATCATTAATGAATCATAAATTGATACATTTTACCAATTCCAGTAGAGTCTCGTTAATATTCCTCATTTGAGACTTAATGCTTTTAGTTTGTTAAAACCTCAGAGTTAGTGAGGTTTAATCGTCTATTCAGTATTTAGTTCACTCTCGAATCAAATAGTCTATCATCGATTCTGTATTTAGTTCTCTCCTCGGATCTAATGGGTTCATTTATCATTTTATTTATATGGATCTTACTATATGTACATTTTGAAGTTCCTTGGCCCAAATTGTTTATATTTATCTTAGTTCTAATCGATCTGATTTTGCAGCATAGTTATATTAATTAACTGCGCACGACTTATTTCATTTCCAACTAGTAAGATCAAGTTCTTAACAGATAAACGTCAGTTGCTCCACTGATTCTTTAAATCTACTTCGCTTACCTATCTTCATATTCTCTTTAACTAAAATGGGAAACGACGGAGGAACTATCGCTAAACGTCAGGATATCTTATCACTACATTCACTCATCACCAACAAGAGCTTACAAAAAGTAAGCGATGACAACGAGGCCGTATCACTAGTAACGTGCAATATTTCGCACATGTCACTATATGACCGTCCAGTGGTTGGAGATTATAAAGGAAAATTATACTTGAAAGAAAAGATGTTGGAACACTTGATACAACGACGTATCTCCAAGGACGCTGGGCTTTGGGACCATATTCGTTCAACCAAGGACTTGGTGGATGTGAAAATTACGTGGAAACTTATAGATGGAGTGCCGACGTTTGAATGTCCTATATCTAGGAAACTGAAGCTGCATAACATGACATATGTATATCTTCTGCCATGTGGATGTGTAATGTCGTTCAATGCAATAGAGGATCTTTCGAATTTCCAACTCAGAACAGCTAAGAGAGATAAGAAAAATATTCCAGATGGAAATGAGTCCAGTAATGGATTAGAGACTGGCACTAATGGAAAATCTGATAAATCTACAGAAAAGTCTGATAAATCAATAGAAAAGTCTGTTAAACCTGATAAATCTAAAGAAAAGTCAACTGATACTACAAATGACGAATCAACTAACCTCCCTTGTCCTTTATGTGGGGTAGGATTCCACAAGTCTGATATTGTTATAATAAATCCTTTAAATAATGCCAAACATGCTGAATATAATGAAAAGAACTTTCAGTTTATAAGTGAAACTCTCCAGTTAACCCATTCCAAACAACCAAAAAAGGTAAAGAAACGTCTGCACAAAGAAAAGGAAGGAGAGAAGAGGAAGAGAATAAAGGAATAGATATAAATACATCAAATCAATGTCAAAAGTAGCGTAATTTCTCAGCTTCTAACGAACAGGGAGTTACTATTGGCGTAGACTAAGTTGTAGCGAATGAATAAATGAGCGAAACCAACATGACGTACATCACTAAATCACTAATCACTAATCACTAAATCACCACTAAATCACTACACTCCTTAGTGACAATCTCTGCCCCACAACATTTACACTCACTAACAATAAATCCGCGACCCCCTAGCCTCCAGATATATCTTCTACACAACGACTCATAGACATGTTTATTATTTAGTTTTAGTTTAGATATATGTACAGAATGTTTCGGTGAATGGCAATATCACCTGAATGCTTTATATTCGTATTGGCTCCTCGTCAGTGAAGCATCAGCAATATAGTCCTCACTCCTCATAAAAAATCGTGACTTTACTAAGTCCTGTTCATAGAGAGATATAGACACTTGTGACTGAGGGGTCTTGGTTTAGCTTACGAGCTTGAACTTCTCTCTTCTTCCACCTCTTCCTTGTTGAACACCAACTTATTCTTGTTCCATGGGGCGTAATCAGAGTTGGCCCAAACATTGAAAGTAATACTTCCAACACCAACAACACAAATTCCTACTAATCCAAGAACAGAGAGTCTATGGACGACATCGGTAGCACGCACACTTAAAGGAAGTTTTCCAGACATGATGAGTTTGGTGGTTGTATGACTCTGTTTTCAAATTTTTTGTCTTTACTATGTATTAAGTACTGCAGGTGGAGTGAGGTTATGTGCAGGTGCAAAACTATGTATCTTAGGAGAGGTGAGCGACTAAATTTACTAGAACAACTAGAACAACTAGAACAACTAGACTTGTTCTGGCAAGTTGATGAAAGCTCGCACTACTACGACTTTCTTCAATTCTATAAGAGAGTCTATCAAGATTTGTAACTACTTGTTAGGCTAGCCTGAATATGGATAATAATCTAAGAATCATACATCACTCAGACAAAATTGTTGTGTACTCAACCACTAGTCTTTTGCTGAGTAAACCACTAAATTACATCATATCAAGTACTTCAACCACTTACTGTTGATAAGTCCACTTTCCACTAACGAAGGATTGGTATACACCAAGTCAGGTAACCAATGACTATTATACAATCTGAAGATGTTTTCTTCTGGGGAGTTTTCTCTGGTTTCCAAGACTTCATTAATGATATAGTCCAACAACTCGAAACTGGTGGTATTGATTGGGTTCAAGAAATCCAGGTCTTTTGAGATTCGAGACCCTTCTGCTAGTATTCCTTCCGATAATCTGTTTAAACTGTGGTCGAACTTCTCCTTGTCTATATGTCCAATTGGAAGCTTGTAATTTTCACCAGGATTGATGGAACTCACGGGACTTGGTTTGACCGCCTCATAATTACCTACGTCAATATTCACGGCAAACTGTCTAGGTTGAATGCCTTTGATAATGAACTTCTTCTTTGGAGTTTCACTTGCTACTGCGTCTAAGTTGACAACCATAGCTTCGGAGTTGGGGAACGCATGAGAAACGTTCTTGATAAAGTCAACAGCAGGCAATAATGACTTGTACAGAGAAGCCGACGAGTCTGAAGGTTCCCAGATTTCTTGAAACTGTTTTTCGTAGGCTTTCCATAAAGATATTTGCGTCACTTCTCCAGGAATCACTTCGGCATTCTCCTCGTCGGTAGTTTGGTGAGGGAAGTATGGTTCATAGCAACAACGCAACCATGTAGTTGCTCTTAATGGTTCTGGGAATCTCACGATAATACTGTATAACTCTTCTGATAATTCAGGTAATGTGGTGGGAACTCCTGAGTAGAGAGATCTCTTGGTTAAGTTCAACTGGGTGATTGGTTTGATGTTTGATGGTTCATTTAAGGGTAAGTTGCTTACGATGAGCAAGGGAAGTTGTTTTATGATGGTGTTGAAAGTTGCTCTGGAGGTGTTGACTTGCAACAAGTATTGGAGTCTGAAAAGCTGTGAATCTTTCACAGAGTTTGGATATTCGGGATGTAATGCTTCAGATGTCAAGTACAGTTTGAGGAATTCCAATACTGCAGCGTTCAATTCATTATCGCTGATTAGAAGTTGGTTCACAAAGATTTCGAGATGAGAGTCTTTTATAGAATCAATACAATTATTGGGAGTCCTTTCCAACTCCTTGGTGTCGTCTTCGGCGTTTCCGGCCACATCGACCTCCTCTTCAACTTTAAGAGATTTGTCACGAATAATCAATAAATGTGATAAACAGCGTACGATATTAACGAACAATGATTTGTCGGTTGTCAAGATGGACGTGTTCAATAATATTTGAAAAAGCGAGTCGTTTTTGGTATTGTCGATGTAGTAGCAACTCAAAGGTTCTATCAAATCAACCAAGTATCCCAAGGCTTCTTTGAATTGGTTGTCAAACTGTTGTAATTGATAATAGTGTCCATTGTTGTGGAAGAACCAATTGGTAAGGAACCTCAAGGCTTCGGTGATGTTTTTCTTGAAGTTCTTGATTTGAGACAACCATTGCTGGTTAGCCAAGTCCTGGACCAGGTTTCTTAAAGTAAGCAAAGCATCCAAACTTAAAACCAATATATCTTGAGTCACTTTCTTGGCCTTCTTCTCTACAATCAACTGGTAGGGTTTTAAGAAGTACTTGATCAATTCATGTCCTACGAACTCCTGATTTTCCAAAACAAAACTTGGATGCAATGACACACGGGTTAATGTGGACAATGCCCATCTGATTTCACTGTCTATTCCTGATTTTAAAGACATCTTTATCCGATCAACATCTTCAGCTCCTCGATGATTGTACCCTATAGGAGCAACGTATCCATATCCATTAAAGGAATTTCCATATCCGTTGAGTTCGTTGCCGCCAGAGGCATTCACAAAGTTACGTGATGATACTGAAATTGGATTCAACTGACTCATTTTGGTGCGAAGTGGAGGTATAGATAGTGGTAGTTGTTTACATTGAAATTTTTCAATTAGTTGAGAAATGTCGGCACATCACGTGAATAATGTCGTTCGATGTCGTAACACGAAACTCGGTCATTTAACGGCATATCAGCTAGAGAGGTTACACCATACCTTGTGTGAAACAATTCTTACCAATCGTGCTAGTGTAGTTTTAACTACTAATATAGGTCTATTTAAAATTAACTATGTTCACATTTGGCGGCCACTTATAATTGGTATATTTATAATTGGTATGTCTCGGGTTCCGTATATATGAGTCATTTGGCGTATGATCGTAGCCTCCAGCAGACTCAATCCTGGATCAGCTTGCCTTTTAGTAATATTCCGAATCCCGACCACCAGGGCTATGGTTATGTCTTATTGACGTATATATGCACGGCCCTTTATCGCGACATTTGGACGACATTTTGCCGTTTTCACAAATATATAAAGACTCACTTCCTCGTTATCCTCAGGGGGGAACCAATTTGTTGTATAACTTAAATATGAAACTTTTAGAAATCGTTGGACTTGCTGCCATTGGTGCTGCAACTGTCCAAGGCCTCTCAATTCCTGATGGGCCACAACATGTACTTGCACAATCAAATGTCTGGGGCACGGAAGGCCAACCACTCTTGGAAAAGTTCTCGGCTCAATTGGATAAGATTGATGGTTTAGATAGTAAGAAAGAAGTCGTTTCTGCCTGGAAATCTCTTCAGCGTGAGTTTTCTCCAAAAACCCTTCAAAAGAAAATCCACGATTATGAACAGACTTTAACTATCCAGTCAAGCAGGTTACACAACCGATTGAAGGAATTCGGTAAGGCTTTCGTTGAGGATGGTTTTGAGAAGGTCGTAGCTGACAAATTCGATTCATACTCGATGAGAGTTAAGGAGTCGTCTCCTGAAGTCTTGGGTTTAGACACCGTCAAGCAATACACCGGTTACTTGGACGTCATTGATTTAGATAAGCATTTCTTCTACTGGTTTTTTGAATCTAGGAACGACCCAGAAAACGACCCTGTAATCTTATGGTTAAACGGAGGACCAGGATGTTCATCGGCCACTGGTTTGTTTTTTGAATTGGGACCATCGCTGATCAATGCCACTTTACAGCCAGTCTTCAATCCATACTCATGGAACACCAATGCCTCGGTCATTTTCCTCGATCAACCAGTTGGTGTAGGCTATTCATATACCGGTGGAGAAAGTGTAAAGAGCACCGCGTCTGCTGCCAAAGACGTCTATGTCTTTTTGGAATTGTTCTTCCAAAAGTTCCCTCAGTTTATCAAGAATGACTTTCACATTGCGGGTGAATCATATGCTGGCCATTATATCCCAAAATTTGCAACCGAAATTATTAACCAAGCTGACAGGTCCTTCGAATTGACCTCGGTTCTTATCGGAAACGGTATTACCGACTCGTTGATTCAGGATGCTTCGTACAAGCCTATGGGATGTGGTGAAGGTGGATATAAGGCAGTTTTGGATCCAGAATCGTGTGACCTCATGGAGAGAGACTATCCAAAGTGTGCGACTTTGACTTCCTTGTGTTACAAGTTCCCTAACGCTTTAACATGTGTTCCAGCAAACCTTTATTGTGAATCCAAATTGTTTGGACCATACTCTAAGACGGGATTGAATCCTTACGATATTAGAAGAAAGTGTGATAATGAAGGAGGTGAGTGTTACGACCAAATGCTTTATGTTGAAGATTACTTGAACTTGGAATTCGTCAAGAATGCCGTTGGCGCTTCCAATATCGATATATTTTCTAGTTGTGATGAAACTGTCTTTAGAAATTTCATTGTTGACGGTGATGAAGCAAAACCTTTCCAACAGTATGTTGCAGAATTGCTTGAATTCGGTATTCCAGTATTGATTTATGCTGGTGACAAAGATTACATCTGTAACTGGCTCGGTAACCATGCTTGGACCGATGCTTTGGACTATTCCAAGCACGCCGAGTTCGAAGCTGAAGTGTTGAAACCATGGTTGACAAAGGATAATAAATTGGCTGGAGAAGTTAAGAACTATGATAAGTTCACTTTCTTGAGAATCTATGACGCTGGCCATATGGTTCCTTTTGACCAACCTGAAAACTCGTTGGACATGGTTAACAGATGGATCCAAGGAGATTATAGTTATGGATATTAATCAACTAACTAAGTGAAGCGAAGTTCGGTGAAAAATGACTTTAGTCTCACTTTAGTCTCATTTTAGTCTCACTTTAGTCTCACTTTAGTCTCATTTTAGTCTCACTTTAGTCTCACTTTAGTCTCACTTTAGCCATCAAATCACCTCAACTTCCCCTCCAACTACTAAGAGCTTTACTTAACTTATTGACCTTTGCTGGTTCTTTTCACGTCTTTGAATAAATATGTGTTGATTACGTAAATAAATATAAACGATATCTCAGCAGGTCTATGACCGTTCCAGAACTGATATAGCACGAGATCCACGTTACATTTCCTATGCCTTCTCAGCGATTTCGTTCAGTTTATCTGAATCTATTTGGGCATCTATTCCGACAAAAACTTCAAGAACCGGCTCGTCTTCAAGATCAACAGTCTTACATGGGCCATGGTACACCTTGTGGGCATAGGCATAGTAGTAGATCAACGAAAGAATCCATACACTTGGAGTGATCACACAAGTATAATTCATACTCTGAGTGTCTGGATGTCTGCTGGCAGGAAGCATCACCATGACAAATGTGTAGGCGATGAAGATCGTTGAAATCCATCCAATGATCGGAGACCACGTTTTACCCAAGTAAAACCTTCCAGGGTTGAATTTGCTTCTTCCAAAAGTGAGCCTCAAGAAGGTTGGAGTTCCCCAGGCAACATAGTTACCGGCGATATACAACGTGAAGAGTGCATTTGCAGCCACTGAACCAATCAAAACCAACAATCCGATGAGAATGGCCATAATGCCACCAAACCACACCGCATTGATAGGCACGGAAAGCTTCTTGTTAACTTTCTTGATCCATGAAGAAAATGGTAACCCGTTGTCTCTGGCAAAAGCCCAGATTTGACGAGAAATCGCCGTCAAGATCGAAGCTCCCATCAAGAACTGGGCAAATGCAATCAAAACCATGAATGCAATTGCCCACTTCTTACCCAAGCAATCATAGATGATTTGGGCCATTGGCTGGCCAAACTTGGTGCTCAAGATATTGTTTTCAATATCGTTAGTTTGCAAGCAAAACAATGTCATAATAATGATGACAGTTCCAAGACTCCAACAAGCACCAATAGAGCCCAAGATTCCAAACGGAATGGTATCTTCGGCCGAGTGAACTTCTTCAGACACGTGGATAACGGAATCAAAGGCTCCAATTGTCCAGATAGCTGGTAACCAAGCAGCACTTAACTGAGTCCAACCAATTGGCCAGTCAGACAAGTTGCTGAACTCCGTAAACACAAACTTGGCGCTACGGAAGTTTCCACTAGCACCTATTGGTAAAGCCACCAAGAACAACGCAATCAAACCCAAATTAACATAAATCGACACCGACTGGAGATACGCACAATTCTTAGAAGAAGCACAAGTAAGCAAGATGTGTGCCAACACACACGCCACAAAGACTCCATACGTCTTTGCAGCCGTGACCTCAAAGTCACCATCTTTTGCAATCACCACCACCGACAAGACTTCTTGAGCAAAGCCATAATCCACTGAACAAAGAGCACCGATCAAGGCAATGGAGTTGGTATTCCCAATGAGATACGATGCCACTGTCTTAAATCTCGGAGGACAGTAATAATTTGTCCAGTAGTACAACCCTCCCGAAGTTGGCTGCGAAGAACCGTTTTCTGCCATGGATATTCCAATACAAAAGATGAAAAAACTACTAATCACCCATCCCCACAAGAACCCAGCAGGTCCAGCAACTATTCCTTGTGCGAAAATCGACGAGATCGACGGTAAGAGCCCCATAATCGAGAAGGCGACCCCAAACGCCTGGATTTTGGTGAAGTGTCTCTTAAGTTCGGGCTTATACCCGATCTGCGCTAAAAGCTCTTCATCCGACGTCGATAATATAGCATTGATGTGAGGTTCCTGGACATTCTGGATATTATTGTAGAACAGCTTGTTAGATTTGACTTGTGAGAGGATCTGCTCATTAGAGAGGATCTGAGTCAACGTCATTGTGATTGTACAGAGACTGGTTAGCAAGAAGATTGATGTTTTGAAATATGAGTGATGTAACTAAATTTCCATTGTGGAATTCCATTTCATTTATACTGTGATTTTGTTTCAGTAAGAGGGAGAACCGTTAATTTCACGCCGTTAATCCATTGACCGCAAAACTGATTTAGTTCGCGGATCTATAAGCGGCATGGATTTCTGGGGGTTTTCCTTTCCTAATTGAGAAATCGCTGATAAGAACAACTGTCTAGTTGAGCGGAGCGAAACTAGTGTGGGTTGAGGTCACTGGGCGCGGAACAAAGTCTTCCAAATCTAACCGTGATGTCATGAAGATTATTATGAGAGAGATACTATTAGAGAGTTACTACTAGAGAGCTTTATGAGAGAACTACCAAGAAAGAATATCTAAGAGTGAGATCCTATAAAAAGAAACTGTGTTCACAAATTATATTTAACCACTGGGGAAGGGGTTATGTACCTGAAGCTGTTTAATCCCGACTCCACGAAACCTTATCATTTTATGGTATCAACCCTGTTCAGGGAGTGTTAATCTCGGCTATCTAATCAAACAAAGGCATTTTGAATAGTGTGGAGCACAAAAGTGTTTTAGGGCTCTCGATATTCCCGTGCCCTAATTTTAAACACGTGATATATTCTATTTTTCAATTCACAATTTGAAAAATCTTCCTGCAGGATCGATGAGAACCAAAATTTTCGCACCTATAAATTATTCACCAAATCCTTTTCTAGTTAACTTTTTACTCCTACTATCTTCAACAAAATGGCTACGTATGTATTAACTATCATTACTTGCAATCAACAGAGTTGGTTTAGTACGAAGTGAATTCTTTGAGTCACTTTCAACGTAACGCTATCACCGTTTGGGATCTCAATATAATTGAATCCTTCGACATGTCTTGATATCATCTAGATTATGAAGACTTCTTATACTCGTATAAGGCCTTGTCATTGTCTAGAACTTGGTTGAACACGTCTGTTCCTCCTGGACTCTGATCAAACACATTTGCCAAGGGAAAGCCAGATTGTCTTGCAGTTGAATTAATATTCATATATCTTCGTTATTAGCCAATGCCTGATACATCTGTTTTCCTCTGAGTACCTTTGAATTTGAATGTGAAGCTGAATGAACTTGGCGGTTCAGTTCTTCTTCATGCAGTTCCTTTCCGGATATGCAATCATTCATTTCATACTTTTCCTAGGTTTACCTAGTGGAGTGACTTAGTCACCAGAGGAATACATGTATGGGTTGCAGATGCACCCAGCACTGCGTACTAACAATCCTAGCACTTTAAAACCAGAAACTTTAATCAAGAAGGCTAAGGCCGACCAAAAGACCACCGAAGAGCGTGCCGCTGCTAAGGCCGCCAGAAAGGAAGTAAGTACCGTTTATCCAGACTGTTTTGTAATTTTTGAAGATGCAAAACAACCACAGAATTTGGCTAGCTTCGGCGATGTTGTCAATCAATTAACCATCTTTCGGGACTGAGAAAATATCAATTACATGTCTTTATTACTTGAAATATCATACTAACATTTAATAGATCTCTAAGGAAAAGAGAAAGGTCATCTTTGACAGAGCCGCTGGTTACGAAAAGGAATACACCGATGCTGCCCGTGAAGTTATCAACGCCAAGAGAGAAGCCAAGCTTGCTGGTTCTTACTACGTTGATGCCCAACCAAAGTTGGTTTTCGTCATCAGAATCAAGGGTATTATGAAGATTGCTCCAAAGCCAAGAAAGGTTTTGCAATTGTTAAGATTGACCCAAATTAACGCCGGTGTCTTCGTCAGATTGACCAAGGCTACTGCCGAATTATTGAAGTTGGCCGAACCATACATTGCCTACGGTTACCCATCCTTGGCTACCATCAGAAAGTTGGTTTACAAGAGAGGTCACGGTAAGATCAACAAGCAAAGAATTGCTTTAACCGACTCTGCCATCATTGAAGCTTCTTTAGGTAAGTTCGATGTCTTGTCCATTGAAGACTTGATCCACGAAATCTACACTGTTGGTCCAAACTTCAAGCAAGTCAACAACTTCTTGTGGCCATTCAAGTTATCTAACCCTAACGGTGGTTTCAGAACTAGAAAGTTCCAACATTTCATCCAAGGTGGTGACACCGGTAACAGAGAAGACTACATCAACGCTTTAGTCAAGCAAATGAACTAAGTTAGTTGATTGTCGACTAGTTAGTTTTTTATTTCTTTTCTAATAAGAGATTTATATTGTAATAATATATTAATATAATTTCAGTCTTATATATTTCAATGAACGGTGGATATTTACGTAAATACTGAGCGTAGCGAAGTATTTGATATTAGTGCAGATTGTGAAGTGAATTTATGAGACTTGGTGATATTAATGAGATCCAGAGTAATTAACGAGATTTAGTAGTTTTTTGTAATGTAAATTTAGTAAGTCTGCGAAGTAATTGTGAAGTTTGGGAGAGTTTTGAATAGTCATGATATCTGGTAGTTTGAGCCTAGTACTGAGCCTAGTACTGAGCCTATTAGTGAGCCTTGCTAACTTCGTTGAGCTCTGAAATTAATATAAAAAAGTGACTATTGGTGGAGGTTTAATGGATATTTTAAAGAGCTTTGTCAAGACTACTAGATCTTTCCTGAGTTTAAGTTTAAGATTCTAAAAGATTCTAAAACAAAGTACGGCCTTGAACACTTGAAGAAGGTAACAGAATTTGATATTTTCCACCATTTTCATGGTGTAATCCCTTTTTAACACTTGAATGTCATAACATATTATATCACCAAACCTAAATAATACAGGCGCAGTTACTACTAGTAATGAATTCGCGAACCCTGCAGCCACAATAACTGGCTTTTCCAGCATTAACTTACAGTCATAGGATTAAATATAACCATTAATTGTAAAATTATTACGTACAGAGCTAAATAATATCTGCTAGATCTACTTATTTGCATCCAAGATTTGCTTAACAGAGTCTCTGACTGATTCTTCAAAGGCAGCAAACTTGAATCCTAAACGTTTCTTGGTTGCTTCATTATTGACAAAATCGAATTCGGTTTTGCCTGCAGTTTCATACTTTTCAATCTCTTCAGCTGAAACGGTTGGTAAGGTACTTTGAAGTTCTGGGAATTCACGACGGATCTGTCCAAGTGCACCTGCAAGACTGAAACCACCTCCGGACAATAAGTTTCTGGTTCCACTGAAATCTTGTTCAAACAGGAGGATGTGTGCACTCGCAACATCCCTAACATCAATAAATTGACTACTTGTCTCAGGAACATCATCGGAAGGACTGAGCTTCAAAACCGAGCCAATCAACTCGGCTGTGAAGTTCAAAGTACCCTTAGCATCGTCATCGAAAGCTTGGGGTCCAAAAACGTAAACCGGATTGATCACCGCAAGGGTGAATTTTGGAGACTCTTCCTTCAAGAAATCCCAAGCAGCCTTCTCAGCAAAGGTCTTGGATCCACTATATGCAGCCATAGGGTTCAGCAAGGCTTTTTCCCAAGTAGTTGGATTCCAACTTTCTTCAGTAAGCTCGTGGGTAACAGGCTCCGTGACATCAGTGATGGCTACATACGACGAGGTAAGCACAACCTTTTCAATCTGAGGACCAAATTTCTTGATTGCACTGAATGCATTCTTGGTACCTTGAATTGCAGGGATCAAAATATCGTTTTCAAGATCTTGAGCTGCAAATGTAACAGGAGAAGCCGTGTGCAAGAACACAGTGACTTCAGGATGTTTCTTCAATGCCTCGTCGAAAGCCCCTGGATTGGTAAGTGACGTTACAATTTCATAAGTGAAGTTATCGGAGTTGAACTGTTTCTTTAAAGCTTCCCCTTTTTCAGCGGATCTAACAGAACCAACGACTTTATAACCCTTCGAAATCGAAAGTTTGATAATGTGTTTGGCAATATAGCCAGTAGCGCCAGAAACAAAAATTGATGTAGAAGACATTTGTGAATGATTTAGAATAGTTGGTATGGTTTATAGTAGTGAAATATATAATTCGTGTCTATCTCCACTGAGATCTCTCACTATTTATACCGATTTCTCAATAAGCAATGCCTTCATCGTGAGTTACTAAGCATCATTTCGCTGAGGTATTAATCAGCGACATAACAATGTGTTGATTACATTCATGAATTAGTCGTGCAGTTTGCCACCACATTCTATTCATAAGTAATCCATGGAGCTCGTAATTGTCTTGAAAAAAGTTTACCCCAGTGCTTATAAATGAGAAATATTTGCAACCAAGATGATTACATAAGCCATCTGTAATCACATCAAGGCACGGGCTATTGTCATATTTGGGTATCCAGAATTTCTAGAAAGTGCTTTGAAAAGAGTTTCTGCAAATTGGGGCTGCATTAATCCTTGAGTCGATTTGACGTTTGGAGTTCGGAATTTTTAGTGCAGCAATTAGATATGAAACTTGAGGGTGCGATGGAAGTTATTAGCATCCAGATCTTTCTAGTATTTAAGCTAGTTGAGTCAAGAAAATAGTAAGAATAGGAGAAGAAATCGTACGCAAGTGGTAAATGGGGCTCTATACACGATTGTGGGGCGAACATTGGTCCAGACGTTTAGTTGGATGGAATAGACGAAATGATCTGTATGTAAGTTGTCTCGATCATGTTTTAGATGATGTTAAAGTGATTGAAAAGTCCTGCTTGTTCTGTATCTATGGTTTTTTAGAGTTCCCCTCCCGTGAAATAGGGTTCTATTGTCTAACAACTCATTGATACTTTGTTCTCCTTTCTCCTTTTGATTCAGCATGAAAAGGTATTAAATCCTCCACAAGCTAAGATTTAGTAGAAGTCACTAATACTCAATTCTACCACCAAGTATCCACTACTCTCCCCAAATCTTACTAGTATTCTCTTATATTAGTTCCCTCTCTGCTCTCAGTATTTTCTTTATTGTTTGCAGCCTAATATCATCCTTCGAAGAATTAATTCCAAAATTAAAAATATGAGACAATGAAAGAAAATATGCCAGATATAAAATATTTTTCAATTTCTCGCAAATTAGGTACATATTTCAGCTCGAAGCTTGGCGACTTCTTAAATTGAAAAGTATATAAACCCGAGCATGGATGTTGGAATATCTTAAATTATTAATTCTTGACAAGTGTTCTTGTAAGAAGAGGCCATAATGTTGATATTCGTTTATTTGCTTTCGCAGGTATTCATCCAGGCAGCAGCTGCTTTCGAACCGATCAGTTTCGATTTCAATAGAGTGGAAGATGCGAGAAACGTCAAGAGAGATGAAGTGTCCCGCGTATTTAAATCCGGCTATTGGGTGATATCATGAAGCGCGATGTCGTGGATGTTAACCTTTGAAGTGATCCGTACATATATGTGATTAGCTTAGGTGTTGGATCTAATAATGACGCTGTGAATGTAGAAGTTGACTTTTCATTATCTGATTTGACTGTGCTTTGCAGCGACACTTGGTCCAACCAACACTGGTTCACGGAAACCTTTAACTACTCACAATCAACCACATTCAAGCGAAATACAACCATCTACTCGCAAAACCTTTACACCGGTAGAAACGGTACTGGATTTTGGGGCCAAGATGATGTCACAATCGGCAATGTTACCGTCAAGGGACTCGATTTTGGGGTCCAAAACGTCAGCTACACATCTACCGGAAGATTGGGCTTGGGACTCCCTGAATGGGAATCCACATATCAAAATGCCTCTGATCCCCACCTTTACGAGAACTTGCCTATGAAATTGAAGAGCCAGGGAGTTATCAGCAAGGTCGCATATTCAGTGTATCACAGACCATTGGCATATAACAACGCCAACAACGGATCATTACTATTTGGTGCTGTAGATCACGCAAAATACTCGGGAAATTTGACCACCCTTCCCATGATCAAATACAGCCCAACAGGTGTCACTATTGCTTCCAACTTAAGCATGGATAACTTTATTCGAGAACGTCATATTCAAGTACTCTTGCATGGAATAAAGTTCAGCGTCAACACTGAAAAGAAAGGCAAGACAATGAACATCACCAACAATACTTACTATGCAGCCATTAACCCTTTATATGCAATTAGTATCTTTCCCAAGCCCATAGTGGAAGCGATGGCTGTAGCCCTTGGGGCACAATTCCCGACACAGACATACAAGTGGATTGTTCCTTGTGTGAATGATGAAAATGTTGTTTTTCTTTTAGATTTTGGTGGCACCACCCTCAGTGTCCCGTTGTCCAGTCTTCTTCATCAATCTGGTTCTAGCTGCGTGCTTGGTGTCGATACTCTCCCTGACCACGAGGATTTTATTATACTTGGCCAAAACATATTAAGACATGCATACTTGGTGTTTGACCTCGAGGACTGTGAGGTTTCGGTTGCTCAAGTCAAGCTCAGCAAAAAGATCGATATTCAAGAAATCATTTCACTGGTTCCTGGTGCAGTCAAGGGAAGTACCCAAACTACTATCGGTAGCATTACCTCAGAAGCAGAACAACCGCGCTTATTTACATACAAAACCATGGCACCAAGTGATACACCTTCGCCTTTTAAATCAAGTGAGTCCAAGGCGGTCTCCTTAACCTGGATGATGGTGTTGTTCGGATTTGCATCCTTAATCACTATCATATAGACTCGAAATCTCCACTTATATTCACTTATATCATTAAATGCTGAGCGCATCGACGTATTAAATAAGTCACTAAATCTCACTGATATTCACTTATATCATTAAATCTCACTATATTCAATACAGGATCATGAATCTAGGTCATAGCTAGAGCGAACCAGTAGGAAGTTTGACAAATCGTACCAAGGCAAATTAGTTGACCGACACGCTTTCATATTGACGTCCTGAGTTCGTAAACAACATCAATCTACTTGTTAATCGAGAAGTTGGGTACCTAACAAATATGACTTTCAACCAGTAGTCGCTCTAACAAACATGAATTTCACCCTAACAAACATGACTTTCACCCTAACAAACATGACTTTCACCCTAACAAACATGACTTTCAACCAATAGTCGCTTCGCTCCTATTGACCTCCTATTGACCCCAGTCTCTCAAATAATACACAGCATACTCAATCCATTCGATCTCCTTCCACCACACAAATGTTGATTGTGTTGAGAACCAGCCAGTTCCATAATCGTCATAAGTGAATAGTTCTGTACTATGGTATGTCGCTATCCAAGTCCCCATATACAAGACGAGCTTGAAAAAGTTCACTACCATAAAACTAGAAAACATCAACGTGATTGCATTTATCACTAAGTTGCCCCAATTGCTGTTTTCCTGCTTGTACTTGTAGAACATATAGTATTGTTTCAAGAAGGGTAGGTTGATCATAAACTCCTTGAGTCTGTCTTTGGACCCAGACTCGTCCAACACCAACTTTTTCTTCAAACTCTCTATAAGAACATCCTGTTTGGTGATACTCTCTATAAGTTCCTGTACTATAGGTTCATTGTTTTGGTCGTTTTTTTCGTATTTTTCCAATTCTGTCTGGTACTCCGAGCATAGTTGTTCTAGGCTTTTGATCGTACTGTCTCGTTCATAAACCTTCTTTAATAATTGTTGGACATTTCCGTTTGAACGGTGTGTAAGTTGGTCTTCAAGATTTTTGACATAACTATTTAGATTTGTGATTTCGTTTTGTAGGTTGACTATTTTTCGATTCTGTGTGGTGGTGGTAGAAACGAGCTGTCGATTCTCGGATGAGATTTGTTGTATTTCGATGTCACGTTCTGTTATGTGCTTTTGCTTGATTGCTAGGTCGGTTTGGAGTTGAGCGGAGTCTGGCCGACTTATAGTTTGTCTAGAGAATGTGCTTGCTGGTTTATTCAAAGTACTGGGGTTTGGTCTAGTATCTGTGAATGGTCTAGTATTTGTGAATGGTTTATCTGTGAATGGTTTATCTGTGAATGGTTTGTCTGTGAATGGTTTGTCTGTGAATGGTTTGATATCTGCGTATGGTCTAGAACCTGTGCTGAATGGTCTACTCTCTCTAAGATCTGATAGGGGCTCAGTTTTTATATCACTTCTATCTGTTCTCTCGTTGATTCTTCTATTATATGGTGATAATGGCTTCCTTATAGGTAAGTTCAACGCCCGGTCCAAGTCCAGCATCGTTACTCCCAACTTTGCAAGAAAGTCGGAAAAGTTCTCAAACTGTACTAGGCGCAATATAAACTCCTTGACCTCTTTCTTGTGCAATTTCATCAACGGACTTTTGTCCATCATCAGCTTAAGAATTAGTAACTCATGGTCCTGTAGCATAGACGCGATACCTAGAACCAGCTCTAGTTCTCGTATAAACCCCAAAGTTTGTGTGACATAAATATACTCAATAGGAGTATCCCTAGTGGTACGTTTCCAGCATAGATTTATCAAATCGTCTATAGAACTCATGCCTGGACTGGTTTATTTGGTGTTGTCGTACTTCACAGAACGTAAACATGTAAACATTCGTACTGGGTCGTGTGGGGAGAAGTTTTTGCCAGACACGCGATTTTTGCAGCAACATCTAAAATACTACAACTACTGAACGCAGCAAAGTATTTAATATAAGAGAATACTAGTAAGATTTAGGGAGATTAGTAGAGCTTTAGTGATGTAATTGATTATTAGTGAGAATTAGTGAGATTAGTGGAGATTTCATGGAGTATTTATGAATTATTGAATACTGACGCGGTACCGCTCTTGATATATTTACTGCATTCTAGTCTTAAGGATCGTGGTGACATGATTATATCGAATTGTGTATTTTTATCTATGGTCTACTACATTCTATCGAACTTGAATGGTAATAGAACAAAATTTTGATCAAATATCATCAAGATACTGATAAGAAATTGGTCAATAACCTGAAAAATCCAGGTACCAAATTTCTGGGAAGGATTCTAATCTAATACTTCGCTGCATTATCTGACGACGAAACCTATGATACACCTTGGAGCATTGGGTCAATTGTATTGTCTAGTGCTTCTGGACTTGTACCATTAGCTTTAGAATCCTCGTGATTGACAATTGGGACTTCTTTAGCTTGAGCTCGTACTTGGGGGGATCCTCCATCAATTTCTTGAATTTTAGTCTGTTCGTTTGTGTTTGTTGCTGAGTGTATTTCATTTGGTAAACTCTCCTGCTTTTCAATGACCAATTCATTCTTCTCCTCTCTAATCTCTGTATTGCCATTTAATTTCGCGAGGCTATCGAGTGAATCCTCGTTTTTCCGAATTACATTGACTGGTGGTTCTAATTCCACAGCTTCTATAATACTCGTTGTCGCAAGAGTTTCTTGAGGGTGTTGTGAACCTATTGATGAGTGTTCGTTGTTAGTGAGAGATTCTGTTGAAGTAGATCCAGCGGAGTCTGTCATTTCGGTGGAGTCCGTCATTTTGGCAGGGTCTGTCATTTCGGTCGAACCCGTCATTCTGCTCCAACTTACCTCCCCATTGGGTTTTGTTCCTGAGATAACTGTATTCTCAATTGAGGGTAACTCTGCTACAATCAAATTCTCTATTCCAGTCGAGCTTTCCAATCCAGTAAAGGTCTCCAATTCATTATCTTCTCTCAATGATTCGGTCAATGCCTCTGCTAATATCTGATCCTTCAATTCCTTATCATAAGCACGAATTGTTATGAGAACATTCTCCAAGAGGTCTTTTGCCAACAATCCGCTTGCGTATACTTTGCGCAAAATGAATCTTAAAATATCAAGTTTTGCTTCCGTTGTTTGAGTACCTTCTTTAAGTTCCTCAATTTGCAGATGGTATTTTGTTGAATAATCACTTGTAGCCACACAAAGTTCTTTGAGCACATTTAACTCGTTGGTTGGATAAACTTTCAATTCGTGGCCCTCTTGCAAAACCTTGTTAGCAGCTTGAAGAGTGAGCTGACCATTCAAGTACTCATTGCAGATTTCCTCTGAATCGATCAACTTACAAGTCGGACACAAATAACTGTCTTCCTCTTTGGCATGGTCGTCCTCTTTTTCGTTGACACATTGAATATGGTACCATTCATTGCAAGTATCACATTCAATCATTGTACCGAATTCATATTCACGACACACACAATAGAATTTCGAAGTTTCATTTTCTTCTTCGGTTTCACTCTTGAAATTGGCTGTGTACGATGAAGAATTCACATACAAATCAGTGTCTGAAAAGCTGAATTCTGACTTGTAGAGGAGTTGGTACATTTTTTCTACCAACTTTGAGTTCAATGTCAATTTCGGATTCAAATCGTCAAGTTCAATGTCTTTATTGAGAGTGGTTGTGATCTTATAGTCTCCAACGGCTTCCCATAATCCTTGGACCCATTTTTCTGCATTCAACAATTCATCAGCAATGATGGGAATGTTAAAAGTCAAGCCAGAATCGGTGATTGAGTTATGTAACTGTTTAATGTCAGCATATGGGAACTTATGATCTGAGTTTTTGAATTTATTGAATGTGACAATAGTATTGGAATTATTATGAAGAGATGAGAGTTCCTCGTAATTCTCAGGACTCAAATACAACTTTCCCAGTCTGAATCTGTCGATAATAGCTGTCAACTTTTGGAGATCCAAATCTTCAACAAATTCGATGTTAAGGAACTCACTGATTTCTCTATTGAATACTTCACTGTCATTTACAATTCCTTCCATGGTTTTTATCAAGTGCAAATCGTTTCCCGATAAAATATGCAATCCCTGTTCAAAGAACCTCTTGAGGTTATCGATGGAGAACACTTCTTTCTTGTCGCCGTAAGGATCAGCACCCTTTTCTATCAATCTGAACGTTTCAGTCCACTTGATTTTGTCTCTGATTCTTGTCATGAATGTTAAAGAGGGTATTTCAATTCCAAAACTTTCACCAAGATTAATCAAATCGTCAAATTCTTGTAATGATTTATTTTTCTTTGAGAGGAGGAGTCTGGTGGCCTTGTCAAAGTTTTCAATTTCGTTTTTGAATTCCAAAATCTGATCTATTTCAGTGCACGAGAAGTTGAGGGATGGTATCCTCTGAATCAACCTTACCAAATCTGTTAATCCATTTGTTCTTTGGAAGTCGTTTCCGTTTCTGATTCTTTGTTGATGTTTGATGGCCAAAAGATTCTGACAGTCTTCGATAAATTGGTTCGAGTCGGTGATGAAGATACGAAGGTTCTCGATATAAAACTTGAAAGTCTTTAGACTTTGCAATTTCTCGTTATCTGAAGTGTCGTTAAAGTATTTTGAAGATGAGATTGCAGAATAAATCCGTTCCCCATCGCTTAGGAGATTTCTGTATGCTTTCAACGATAAATCATTGTTATAAACAACATCTTCGTAGTTTGACATCCATTTTTCATAATCGATAGAGTAATTTCCGAGGATTTTAGCAAAGTTCTTCAACTTATCGTCCGAGTATACCACGTGTAACTCGACTGTGAACTTTTCAAATGGGATTGTCTTTTCTTGATGATACTCCAAGAAATTCTCCAAAGTTATTATGAACTTCTGTTTGGTTTTGGAATCTATGAGCATGATTTTTGATGGGAAAGTATTCACCAAATCGTCATCCGAAACGAAGTCTGCTTCATTTACCAATTTTTCATCTATCATAACTTCTTTTACCTTGAGTTTTCTAACCTGGTTTCTTTTGGTGAGCTCTTGTCTATAAAAGTCATCATACAATTGACCCACCTTAGCATAAACCTCAGAGTTGAATCCAATATGTTTTCCAGAATCATATAATTGGATCAAATTTACCAACAACTTCAACGTCAGGAAATTTGGAATAATAGCTTGCTTTGCAAGCCATTGTTCACCTTCGAAGGCATAGTTTAACCAATTTTGGGTTGTGAAGTTAACTTCTTCGCTCAAATTCAATCCGAAAGATATCGAGCATGAAAAGGTTTTTGGAGATTTCACAACAAACTCTCCTGGTTTTTGGAGCGTCGTTGTGAACCTTATTCCTTTTTCTTTTAATAATGCAGGGCTGATCAAAAAGTCCTGGTTGAATTTTATAGTTTTTGACTTGGTCTCAATGAGTCCTTGGAAATATGGATTGGTATGTGGAAGTCTAATTTCACTAGCAGGATTGATCATGTTTTCCAAAGAATTCATTAAAGCATCATGGGCACCTTCTTCGTTTTTCAAGTATGGCAATAACTCGTCGATATTCCAGTTATCATTATTGGTATGGACTCTATCCTTGACTGTTGTGTTGATTTCTACTAACAATTGTTCAAACTTTTCAAAGTCCAGCTCGGGGATAAAGTACCATCTCTTGCATGCGCCAAAAAACTGGTAGTTGATTAGTTGAGTGAAGTGGTCTTCACATTTCCAGTTTGAAGCACTAAAACTCATGCCTATATTCAACCTTGAGTTCACTAAATCTTGGTTGTTTAGATCAGACTCAGTGAATGCTCCAAGTAACGAGTTTGGGAGAATAGGAAGATTGTTCAAGTTCCATGGATCCAATGAGGCTTGCATCATTCTGGATATGTAGTCGTTGGTATTAAATTGAGAGATTTCAGACTGGCTATTCGATGTTGGACTATTCGTGAAAGAATTGATCACCTTATTATTGACTGCGTTGATGATTTTGCTGGCAGAAGAATTGTTATTAAGGTTGACCAAATTGTTTTTATAATTGATAAAGTCGTCTCCCAACTTTACAAACCCTGATCCATTAATTAAATTGGGGATGCCTTCACCACTTTCCAACTCCAAGCCGTCCTTTAAAATCCCATGGACATTTTCATTTCCAGCAAACTTCCAAAACAACTGTTCGTACTTTTCGTATTTGATAAAGTTTCGTTCAGGTACTGGCATATTTTGTTCATTGAAATGGTAGAAACTAGGCACAGAAACGGACATTTTGTTGAAATAGTCTCCGTGATGTTGTACGACAAATTCTTGGAATTTCAAATCCTTGTCCATAAATTGTCGTAACGAATAAATAGATGCAAATCTTGCATTTGATTTCGTCACTGCGTTATCTTGAAGAAGTTTTTGGTTGTTATCCATTGCGTTCAACACATGTTGAATTTGGGATTGTGGGAGAATTGGGGTCGATATTACTTCTGTTGCTTTCTTGCTTCGTTTCTTTGTATCGTCATCGTTCTCCCGAACCACAAAAGTATTGAGAGGTTTCACGTCTATTAAGTAGGGAGAGTTCAATAATATCCCTTTGGAAGATTTGCTCCTTATCGATCTTCTGAAATCTTGCGACGATCCAATAATTAAAGGAAATTTGTCTTTACATTTTTCAGAGGGTATATCTTCTTGAATATCCCGTAGACTTTCGGAATCCTCCATTTGGAAATCATCTGTATACTCGTCTTTTGGAAATTCACGTTTTCCATTTGAATTAAGTGTTTCTTCCTCCATCTTCATAGGTGTAACACCCACGACATCAAATTTTGCATCCCCTAAATGATGTTCGAAAGGGTATAATATCCTTTGGTAGGCGGACTTGAGTGAACTACTAAGACTAGTCATGATTTTACCTTTGTATCCCAACTCACGGCCAATTTGGGCCCACAACTTCTTATTTATCACTTCAACAAAGCCCCCACGTATTATTACCGAACGAAAGAATTTATACAAATCCAAAGGACGTTTATCGATCATTGGTAATTTATGGAGAAACGTTGGAAACTTCTTTACTTTGGGTAATGTAGTTGAATCAGTAGGAGTAGTTGATTTTAGATCCAGAAAGTCTCCACTTACTATTTCTTCTAGAGAGTTTAATGGTGGAGTATTTAATAAATTATTAATTGATTGAGATTGAAGTGGTGTAGGAATAGGTGCTTTGATGTTTAGATCTAGATCTAAATTAGATTCCTGTTTGATATCTTTATTGATCTCTTTCTCTTTATCTATCTTGTCATCTTTCTCTTTCTCTTCCTCCTCCTTCTCTTCTTTCTCTTTCTCTTTCTCCTTCTCCTTTTCTTTCTCTTCATCATTTTCTTTCTCAAGTGGAGTTCCTCCTCTCTGATAGGTTACGTGAAACTTCACCAAATCCTGATGGAACCTCAAGCGATATTCAAGCTCATTCCGTGGAGAGTTATTCAAAAGTTTATTTGATTGGAACCAAAAAAGATCGGAATTGATCTGGATATTGGATCTAAATAGATTATCCTTTGATTCAGGTAATCGTACCTTGATAGCACCATATTCCTGAGCAGTTTCTTCAACCGTTTCAAAAAACAGTATGGGGTCCTTGGCCTGTATTTCATCGAGCTTAAACTCCGGGATCCCGTTTTCTTTTGGAATATCTGTAAGATGTATCTTGTTGGGAAGGTGGTAGTAATCGAACGGGAGGTTTGCTTTGGTTTTCAGCTGTGAATATGTGAAGGGATTATAGTTGATGTTGGTATTTTGACCATTGAAACTCACTGTTTTATTGTTTTTAAGTAGTTGGAACGTGCGTAAATCAGGGAGGTTCGCTTGGTTGAAGAACCGTGACGTTCGTGGGAACTTAGACGTCTCTATATCATCAGAGAAGAACGACATTGGGTGGTTGTGGAGTTTTATAAAATGAAATTTTCGTGGAAAAATAGAGAGATCGATCCACAGAGCGAAGCGAGGTGGTTCGAGATATAAATAGGAGTGATATTAATAGGGGTAATGTGTCAATAGGGTACTGGGTCAATAGAGAACTATATCAACCGGAGCACTATATTAACAGTTGGTTCGCTAGTGAAGAAAGCGTTATATGGAAGGTTTCTGATAGTACACTGGCTGTAACTTCTAGGCTTCATTTAAATTTCTCTAATTAATGGTAAACTTATTATTGTGAGAAGTCACTTATAGTCCCATTCTTACAGTCCTACTGAGTACATGCCAAGTTAGAGTTCATACTCAAAACAGTCTATTCTAAGCTTCACTCTAATTCTCTGAAATTTGACTGAACATTATTCAGCCAACTGTATTAAACATACATAAAAAGATAAGTGAGGAGACCATAACAGCAGTCATGGCAAATTGGATTCTTGAAGAAAACAATTGAAATCATGGATTCCAAAGAATTAAAATAATCAGAGTTATAAATATTACGACTTCACCATACCGGGGGAAACAAATAAGAAATAACGGGAAAGAACATAGAGATAAAGCAAGATTGATATGAGAAGACTCGTGGCATACCGTGGAATCGACTCAGGCATTCTCTGTTTGTGTCTTCTCAAAATAAGCGAACTAATTTCGAGACAAGCCAACTAATCTCAAGACAAGCCAACTAATCTCAAAACAAGCCAACTATTCTCACATTGCTAAATCATAGTTTATTCCTGGTATCCTTCTAAATCCGTAAAGTCTAATTCCGACAAGTCTACAGGTTGAGCTTGTCCAAAAGTGTTCTCGCCAGAGTATAAAACATACAAGAATCCATCGTCGTCCTTGTGTTCTTCGTAAACTGTGCTGATCAATGCAGCAGTAGGTGGCAATATATCATTGACAAAGATGAAAATGGCCTTTTCACTTGGTAACTTGATTCTCTTTCTTATGACGTAAACAAATTGGCCCACTGACAAATCAACTGGAACCAAATATTTCCTCTTGTCAATTTGGGGAATATCGGAGTTTTCAACTTTTTCGCAAATTACTGGAACACGGTCCTGGAATCTTTGTGTGATTCTCTTTGCTTCAGCTTGTCTTTGGTCTTTATTGTTAGTATTTGTTCATTGACACAAAACCTCTTGATTATGTGTAAGCAACTTAAAAAGCAGTCAATACAATACTATGGCCGCGGATACCCGAGAAAAAGTGATCCTCGTGGTATACCTAACTATAACAATTTAGAATGAGTTGGTGATTACAACTAGGTCCGAATTTTGAACCTGTGATCAACTGCTTCTAGGTTTAGTTATTCCACAGCAGTTGAACAGCTTCAAGCGTGACCACATGTCGCCAACTTTCGTCAACTTCCATCAACCTTCTGCCAACCTCCTCAATTGTCTAAAGGAACAGAACTGTCATCGATAGATCAAATAATTCTGTCTCCATTGATGGATCTTGTATTTCCCTTCTTAAATTAGTAATCAATAAGTGACTTGTGTATACATACCGAAAGCGTAGTCGTCTTTGAATTGTGATCTCATTTTGACTATGAAGTTAGTATAATGATAATCGAAATAGCAAGGTCATAAACTCCTTCATATTCTAGTAGATGTTAAATATATGAAAGTATCAGCAAAGACTAGTATTACCAATATCTTCGCTCGGTGGCAACGCACATTGGACTTCCCAAAAAAGCCAATTACTTCGCAAAATTGTCCAGTTATGACTTCTTCAAACTACTTACAAGTATTAAGAATGTATTATCTAATTTAGATTAATTGAACTGTTGGTTTATATGAATATATAAATCTTCTCCTCTTTAAGGAGGAAAACAAAAACCTGTGATGTTTTGTTCCCCCTGTTTATCTTATCTCTGGTCGTGTATGGACGAAAACGAGTGGCTGACTCAATAGACAGATTTGAACCACAATCTAATGATGGCAAAATATTGATGGAAAACTATTGATGGCAATCCATAGAGAGTAGATATTATTAGTTAAGTAAGAGTGTGACCAATGATGTTTGTTTTAAGTTTTGTAGGTCCAACAATATTTTGCTTTTTCTAGTCAATTTCTGTCTACATAGCAAGATCGAGTTCTTACTTTTATTTGAGAGCCTCAGTCAAATCATTGAACACACAACTCTAGGTGGCAAGATCGAATTTGGAGAGTTCTGTTTAGTAGAAAGCTCGTATTCTGAAAAATCACAATATAGTTAGATCGATTTTCCCTATCTCTTTGCACCCACTATTTGTGAATAGATCTCAGTTATTTAGCCCATAGATGCAAATTTTAAGGAATTAAAGTAGCCTAAGAAGATGACCAATAAATTCTATGAATAGGCTAATCTCGGTCTTGTCTTTAGTATAGTAGGTTGGCAATTAATTCTTTTGTAACAATTCTTGTGTATTCCACGAAATAGTAAACTTTAAAGGTGGAAAAATTTCATTAGTGATACCAACACGAGATTAGAGCTATTATAACGAGGCCTCTTATTGAATCAAACAATAAGCAAAATATTAGCATTTGCTATATCGAGTTCTAGAATAATATCTTTAAAATGTTAGAATTTTAACATTTTTTTGCAATAATTATTATATCTTTCTCCTATATTAAATATCGGAAATTGTCACCTACAGAATGGAATTCACCACAATTTGGTATATTACTGGTGGTAGTAAGAGAACTTTACTTGAATTGGTTTATCTGCGATTTGGCTTTTATATACTCTGCAGAATGTTGTGTCTTTACTTATTAAAGTTGGCTAATTATCCATTTCTATTTATTGCATATCAACAGAACTTCACGTCAGATATGTTAAGGGGCTACATCTTTAGCAACACGCTGTAAACTACACTTAAACATTCTTGGAGCTTCCACTTAAGCACCTTTGGAACCTCCAATTCTTACTCTTTTGACATATCCTCAAAACATCCTTTCCTCGGAAACAACCATTCCGCAATACATAAGAGCTACGGGGGCGACGCGTAAATTCAAACGAAATGTAAATTCATATATCCACACCATAACTTCATCAATCCCATATCAATTTATAAACACAATGTTGAGAACTTCAATTCGTTCATTTTCGTCGAGTCTTGCCAGACAATCTTTTGCCAGAGTTCAACTCTTGGGAACGGTTGGTTCGGTCAACTTTAGAGAAACTAAAGATGGTGTTAAGTTCATCAACTACTCTCTTGCTGTCAACAAGTACGCTCCAAATGAAGAAGACGGAAAATCTACTGATTGGTTCAACGTTTCTGTTTTCAATGAAGCCCAAGTTTCTGCTTTCGAGAAGTTCTTGAAACCAGGTGTTCAATTACATGTTGAAGCTGATGCCAGACAACGTGTCGTTGTTGACGAAAGCAGCGAGAACAAGTACACCTTGACCAGCTTTAAGCAAAGAAGCTTTGATGTCGTTAGATATGCAAAGAGAACTGAGGAAGAAGTTGAAGCTGAAAATTAAAGAGCCATGGAGTAAGTGAAAAAGTTGCTACTAGAAGTTTTCAATGCGTTTGAATTTCTACCTCAAGGAAGTCTTCTGTTCTTTATTCTATACATGTATCTAATGATGTAATTTGTATCTCGTATATACCTATTCTAATTTGTCTTAATATTTATACTTAATTTGTCTTATATTTATACTCGGTTTGTTTGCCGAAGCATTCGTGTAAGAGCGCCTAGAACAACATATTAGTGATTGTAACAAATTTGATAGACTATTTTGAAGGTCTATGATTCACACGATTAAGGATTAGCCGTATATCCTCTAGGAACAAACATTAAGGTCCGGAGTTGTTGTTGATTCTGGAAGTGTAATCCGAGACACTGTCACCAAATGTTCGAGGTTTCTCAGCCAAAATACGTAAAGGACTAGCCGAAGCTCAGGGAAGCGAGAATAAACCAATTGCTACTCATTATATCTAGCTAGAGCAGTTATGACGACCATGTTAACTACCAATCCAAACAAGTCGTGCACGACCAATTTCCATCACAGAAACTTTTTCAGAGAAATCCATTGTTGATAAATCTACAAACAGGCACCACCTTGTTCGTTCATAGTCCAGATGACAACTTCAGCCTTTAATAGTGCACCAGGTAACATCCCTGGTGTATCCATAAAGCCTGTGGACTCGAAAATTATTTCGCCCACTTTGAAATTGAAGGATCCTGTAGCGGATGCTTTGCAGTTCCATCAAGACCAGAACACATCGTCCATGAATTCTGCAAGAGGCAATTTATCTAGAAGGTTTCTTCATCCTATGAGTTTGGATGCCAAAGAAGTCAACTACAAGATCAACGTACCCAACTTTACCAATATTCCACCCTTACAATTAGGATCCAAGTATATCACCGATTTAAACAAGATTGATTCCATGACCCCGTCTGATTTATATGGTGAAACCGTGGACAAATCAACACAAGGATTGGATAACTATTACTTTGATTACGAGTCTGGTTTGGGTGAATTCTCTAGATTTGAAAAAGTCAAACAACTAAATTTACCAGACAAGTTTTTTGATGAATACAACTCTACTGAATGTATCACGAAAATTGGACTCTTTCCTGAGATTGAAAGATCTTGGATAGCAATCGATAACAAATTGGTGTTATGGAACTACTCTATTCCTCAATCGTCATTCAACCAATCTTCTCAGTTTTTGACAATAGATCAAATCAGACATACTATATTGACTGTTAAGTTAGTCAAACCAAAAGCTGGTGTATTTGTTGAAGATGTTAATTACTTATTGTTAATTGCAACTACAACTGATATACATATTTACATTATTAAATATGTTGAGGCTTTCAATAATTTGGAGATCTTTAACCCTGACTTATCCACCTCCACGCAGGGTTTAGTTGTCAACAATTTCACGGTCAACCCAAAGACAAACGATGTATACTTTACTGGTGAAGGTGATGGGATCAACATTTGGAGATTGGAGTACTCTAACAAATCAAGCTTCATTAAAAACAAGTGTGATAAAGTATGCTTGACCAAAAGCGGACTTTCTAGTGTAATCCCAAGCATCCCAGGTCTTGATTTTTTCAATTCAGATTCATCTGGAGCCAATAAAAACCAAACTAATACCTCCAATATCCCTGAAACAATCGCCCAGTTGGAGATTGACCCAGAGAGGGATATTTTATATTCGTTGTCCAACAAGTCTGTCATCAGAGTTTACAAGCTTCAAGCAAAACAAGAGCAGCTTCACGAAGCTAGTAGATTGCTTCCTTCACAGATCTTTAGAAGTGCATCTACTTTGTTTGTTGACGCAGCCAACTTTAAAGTGTTTGAAAGATTTAAGATCATTAGCATTGTCCATATATCTCAACAAGAATCAAATGCGGTCCAGTTGATCGCAATTACCAGTAACGGGTGTCGTATTCTTTTGAAACTCGGCTCAAACATTACTTTTGGTTCTATGCTTTCATCTTCATCATCATTTGGACTGAGATTGAATTTTTCAACTCTTAAGTTTCCTCCATCAAGAGAAGTACCACAATTGAATTCAGAATTAGATTCCTTCACCCGGGGAAAACAATTTTTATCACAATTAATTGCCAACCAACAAAAATCACAACTATTAAAGAATACAAAAATTGCAAAGATTATCAGTCCCGGAGTATATTTATGTGTCAAGAGAACGAAAAAGTCAGATAAATTATTTATTGCAACGACCAATTACGGTTACTTGAAGAAGAACAACAAACTTGTTGAGGATGCAGAGTTTATCAAATATGGAGCGAATGATGGTTCTCCCTTTACTTACATCCATGATATCATACAGCTCACACCATCAATGAATGCAACTAACACCCCCAATGGATTTGCAAACATCTCTGCCAGTCAATACACCAAACAACCTTTGAAATTCGCCCTTCTTACTAACTTTGGAATTATAATTTATCAATTCAAAACATCAGATCAAATTTTGAAATCGTTGAAAGAGGAAACCATTGAAAATTTCATTGAAGAAAATGGATTCGAAGAAACATGTTCTACGTTATTATACTTGTCATGCTCATATGGACACCATAATGCTAATGATTTGTTCAAAAGAAAAGCACAAATTCTTTTCTCTACATGTGGGAACAGTGCAAGATTGACCGACAATACTCAAATCCAAACCAACCCACATTTGAGCCATCAAAATCAATTGGCGAACATTGGCTCGAATGAATCACATCCTACTGTAGATCAAGTAGTTTTAAGTGATCGATTCTATGGAACGTGCTTGTTGATTTCCAGATTGTTCAGAGACCATTGGAACAACAAAGTATTCCTTCCACTTAAACATATCAAACTTACTCCTTCTGGAGAAGTTGAGGTGGCTTCAATCAAGGACGATAACCTTTTAATCCAAGGGTTGAACATAGACAAAAAGCAAGTTGAATTCTTCATTGGTTCAATCATCGTTTTAATTGATTTTTTCATGGAGAATGGAAACACCATACAGGGATTAAGTGCACCCAGCTATAGTTCTGATCCTAGTCAATTTGAAAGTGAAGTGTGCTTGAGAGCAGAACATATTGCATTTTCATCTATTATAAAATCGTTGAACTCAATGAAGGAAGCACTTTCGTTCCTTATGGTTTTGATTGAAGAAATCCAAATCAACCAGTCCAATTTCCATGATATATTCAAATTCTTATCATTAAACAACCAAGTCAATCTCTTAAGTATCCAGTTTAAGGATTTACTTTTACCAACTAGAGAAGTGAAGAATTTGATCAAGGATTTGTTGTCTTCAATAATCAACAAAAATATATTAAAAGGAGGATCGATTGACTTGATTGCTTCGTCCTTACAAGGAAGATGTGGATCATTTTGTTCTACGGATGATGTTTTCATCTTCAAGGCTATTGAAAACTTGACTAGAGCCAAAAACATCGGACAAAGAGATAATGAGTTGAAGATCAAATGCTTAAAAAACGCAGTAACGTTATTTGAAAAAGCATACGAATCTTTGACTTTGGAGAATATTGAAAATTCCATTAACATCATGTTGGACTTGGAATTTTATGCAGGTGCCATTGATTTATTATTGAAGTTGGCCACCAAGACCATACAGAACCAGAACACAGTAAACCAAGTAAATCAAATCCAACCTCAAACTCAACAAATCACTGAAGACAGAAAATTGCAGTTGTACGAATTGATCTTCAAGATCTTGATCAAGGTTGATTTTCGTGCCTTGAAAATCACAGAGACAAACAACCAACTTTTGATCAATGAATTTATTGAAATCAGAGACTCTGCGTATGAAACTTGTTTCTCCTCGCAAGACAAAGCATTCCATTATGAGTTTTACAAATGGTTTATTGATCAAGGAGTAAGTGAACGGTTATTGGAAATCAACACTCCCTTTATTTTATCATTTTTGAATGAAAAATCGGCAAACAAGTTGTCACTCAGCGACTTGTTATGGTTATATCATGCAAAGAGAGAAAACTATTATGAAGCAGCCAGCATATTATATTCGTTGTCGATTTCGGAATTCAAATTGGACTTGAACCAACGAATTGAATATTTATCAAGAGCAAATGGGTTTTGTAATTGTGTTTGTCCACCAAATTTGAGACAGAAAATGATTCAATTGTCGTCTATAATCCAAGAGTTATTCGATGTTGCGAATGTTCAACTAGACATCTTGACAGAGATTAAACGTGACGACAGAGTCAGTAAAGAAAACAAGGAATTGGCCACTACCACGCTAAACTACAAGATCTTGACTATCAGTGAATTGTTCAACTCCTACACCGATCCTTTAGGATATTACGATTTATGTTTGATAATTTTCAAACTTTCAGACTACAAAAACACCGACGATATCCTCAAAAGATGGGAATTATTCTTTGAAAGAATCTTTCATGATTTCATGATCAAACACAAATCACAAGAACCATTCTATATCCATTTGAGCGAGTCATTCTCTCTCATTGGACCTAAATTATCATCAAACGATTTAGTTTTCCCAATCGACGAGTTGATCAAATTGATTGCAAAATATATCCATGAAGCCATTGATGAAAACCCAGTTACTCAGAAACCTCCAAAGGGATTTGTTGTTGATATGTTTATTAAATCAGGCGTGGGTTACGATAAATTGTACTACATCATGAAATCTTTGATTGAACATAACACGTTTGAAACTTATACGGGATTCACCACTGATTTGAAGGAAAATGAAATGATTTATTTGGTCAAAAGTTGGTATAGTTCGGATAAAAAGTTGCGCGAAGTGATTTCGAGTGAACTGATTAGAGAATTAGAGGTATACACTTTGGAGAAGGATCCAATAAACCAATTTGTCAAGGACAGCGGAGGTTTGATATGATAGGTTTAGTATGATAAGGGTAGTATGATAAGGTAAGTATGATAACAGTTCTATTCGTTAGTCTAGAACTGTCACTAAAGTATTAGAGTATATAGCCAGCGTCAAGTTACGAATATATATATATTATAAACAACTAAGCAGCTAGCTGAGAATTAGGTCAAGTTTAGAGAACTTCTTCCGATTAAATACGCATCTATTTCATGAGTTAGCCATCTCACTATGTTGGTAGAGCGATGGCTAAAGGCTCAATTAGCTCAACGGTAAAGTGATTAAATGATTCCAACCTAGTCCACATCACTCGGTTATTCTAATTCAATTCATAAAACTTATTCTTCTGGGCATCAAACTTTTCCTTAAAAAAGTCACTTTCTGGTCTCAAGTAGTTCCCCGACACATGCAGCAAATATCTTCTCTCTGGTTGGGAAATATTCCTGTCTGACAAGTACGGCACGATCCCATCGAAAATCAAACTCACCGAATTTGCTTCGGCTCCCCTGGGCATGATAACATCGGCAAACTCCTTGGTTGGAAAGATATAGTCGCTCATTTCCGATCTGGCTCCTTGTAAGTAAGTGTTGATGATACATTCTAAACTCAAAGCATCGTCGCCTTCCTTCAAGACGTCTCTTCTGATCCAGCGAATCAACCTTGAGTCGGCATCGCTATCGATGAAAACCTTCAACTGGGCCATGTCTCTCATTTCTTTGTCATATAACGCGTACAATCCATGGACGAGGAATACTCTTTGAGGCTGGTCGTTTGGTGTGGACAATTTCGCCTTCAAGTCGGATTTAACCTGGTCAAAATTGAATCTGGATGGCTTTAATGCGGGATAATGTTTGTCTTTGTTGACCACGATAGCGCTGGAGGTGGAGGATGAATATTTACTCAAGTCGACGGAGGCTGCGTCGGACGTATAGCTGTTGAGATCGATCAACTCGACAGAGAGTTTTTCTTTAGGGATGGATGAGTAGATTTCTTTGAGAAGGAGTTTGGCTGTGGTTTTCTTACCGGATGCATGGCCACCTCCTATGAGTATTATGATGGCGGGCTGGGTCATTAGATGCTAGAATGGGGAAGGAGGAATATTTAGGTAAGTAGTTGAGAGGTTAGCCAGTTGGCCAGAAAGTAATTGCTGGAGTGAGAGTCAGATGTGACAACAGGAAGAGCTCAAGAATCGGATCCAGTGACGTAGTTGATGGAATCGAGATGAGTTTTAGTGTAGATGTTTGCAGGTTGCGTGCATATATATTTTATGTATTTTACAGGTTAGACACCATCATTAGTGATACCAATTAAGGACTAGATTATATGGTGGTAGATCCAAGTAGTACGCGATGAGCACAGCCTATAGTGTTATTACTGTAGAAATAGCCATAGTGAAATGTTCCAGAAGTAATATATGAAAATATCACTGAAATAGCGAGAGATTTCAAATAGCGAGATTTACATCGAGAGATAGTGGAGATAGTGGAGATAGTCGAGATACAGTAGAGATATTTAGACAGTAAAAGCGATATCAATAATAGAGATACATATGGCAGGGATATCCATAGTGAGAGAATTAGTTACCCTAAGGCGACGACTGGGGTACGCTCTGCGATCATACACCTCCATACTCCATCCTCATCGCGACTGAAAAATCGCATCTCGAGACTTCTGGATACTCTCGATTCTCCTAAATACTCCTAGATACAACTCTTCACACACATATATATATAAACATCCTATACCATCACTATATATTTATCACTATGGATGAATTTGATAGGGATTTAGATAATGACCTTGAGTTCAGTCACAAATCTACCAAAGGCATCAAGGTCCACGCCACGTTTGAAAGCATGAACTTGAAACCGGAATTGTTGAAAGGGATCTATGCGTATGGGTTTGAGGCGCCATCTGCCATCCAGTCTCGTGCTATTATGCAGATTATAAGTGGAAAAGATACAATTGCTCAAGCACAGTCTGGTACTGGGAAAACCGCTACATTTTCTATAGGGATGTTACAAGTGATAGATACAAAGTCCAAGGATTGTCAAGCGATTATCCTTTCGCCAACGAGAGAGTTGGCGGTCCAGATCCAGAGCGTGGTGAAACATTTGGGTGACTATATGAATATCCATACTCACGCGTGTATTGGTGGTACTCATGTTGGCGATGACGTAAAGAAGTTACAGCAAGGACAGCAGATTATTAGTGGAACGCCAGGTAGAGTGGTGGATATGATGAAGAGAAGAAACATTTCTACCAGAAGTATCAAAATGTTGATTTTGGACGAGGCAGACGAACTCATGACTAAAGGGTTCAAAGAACAGATCTATGAGGTCTATAAACATTTACCACCCGGAGCCCAAGTGGTGGTTGTCAGTGCTACATTAACCAGAGAAGTTTTGGAAATGACAGGAAAGTTTACTGACAATCCAGTCAAGATCTTAGTCAAAAGAGACGATATCACTTTGGAAGGAATCAAACAATTCCACGTCCAATGTGAAAAAGAAGACTGGAAATTCGATACACTTTGTGACTTATATGACTCGTTGACCATCACCCAGGCCGTGATATTCTGTAATACGAAAGTTAAGGTCAACTGGTTGACAGAACATATGAGGAAGCAAAACTTCACTGTTGCATCCATGCATGGAGATATGAAGCAAGACGAGAGAGATTCCATTATGAACGATTTCAGAACCGGAAACTCTCGAGTATTGATCTCCACCGATGTGTGGGCCAGAGGGATCGATGTCCAGCAAGTCTCGCTTGTTATAAACTATGATCTCCCGTTGGATAAAGAAAATTACATTCATAGAATCGGTAGATCTGGAAGATTCGGAAGAAAAGGGGTGGCCATCAACTTGATCACCAAAGACGACGTTCCTGCCTTGAGAGATATTGAAAGGTATTACAAATCCAAGATCAAGGAAATGCCCCTGAATATTAACGATATTATGTAAAATCGGATTAATTAATATTACTTAATATAAAGATGAAAAGAGAAACAGAGAAAAAGAGAAAAAGACTCTTGATAATATTGAAATATAACAAATTTTGTCTCTGGGTCAAGAATACTAGTCCAAAATAATGAGCAAACCTTAGTGGATAGGAGAATCATCAGTAAAACTGATATAAATAACTAACTATTAATTTTGAGGTTTATGATTCTCCGACTATCAATTTTGGGTGCAAAAAAAATAGTATATAGGATATTTTGAACAATCTAATCAATAATGATCAATAATAATCAATAATAACAAAGAAAGATCATATTTCGGATCTCAATGTGTCTAGATGATGTTTCCAGCCATAACGTATTCTAATATTAATACTTTCGGTATCGCCTTCAAACTCATCCTTTTTCGCAAAATAGACCATATAAGATATTAATAATATATAAAAAAGGATTATGAATCCTACTCCTTCTTTAATGATAAGTTGGGTGCACGGTCCGAATCTATAGAAGCCAGAAAAGGACGATTAGGGATAAAACCGGTTTCGTGACTTGCAGATCATGGTGTTTGAAAGAAGGGTGGCTGCTGCACGAAGAGTTGTGCTATCAGGTCCTTAGTATTGTCGGATAGTTCACTCTTAGACCTGAAATATATCACGCACAAGCAACTTTGATTGGACCAGTTGCTTGCGCTCAATATGGATATCAATGATCTTTTTGTATCTTGTAATAACATCATTGTCGTCAATTGAACCTAATTATAATTTTCTAGTGTGCACTTCTCACTACAGTGTACATAAATATCTCAGACCCTCCCCAAATTTACTGAGATTTCTTATGACTCAACCACTTTCCCCCTAAAATATCCTTCTGTTCTCTCACTAATTTCTTCCTCATCACTATTTCATCACAACTTCTTCACAGTTTGATTCACTAACGTGCACAACGTTATCTGAAATCTCACTTTGATCTATAAAACGTTTCAGTAATCCAAACGTTTTTAAGAAATCTCAGCTTTTATGTCCTCATATAAAGACACTGACGTGAACTACCACCATGAATGTATGTATATACATTTATCTAATTAGATTGGCCTTGGTCGGTTGAATTGACAATGAAAAATTCCTAAACGTCGTGCACGTGACATCATCTCAAAATTTTCAAATCATGGAACATAAATTTTCAAATTTGATGCCCTTCAAATTTTCTTCTCCACCTACTCCACTAGATCTACAAAGATGGACACCCAATATCTTTCCTCATTGGAACAAACTTTGAGAAAGACTTTAGTTCCAGACTCTGCTGTTATTAAACAAGCAGTCCAAACTTTAACCAAGGAATTCTACACCAACCCTTTGGCCTTACCCTCCTTGTTCCACATCTTACAATCTGCCCAAGATGATGAATTAAAGCAATTAGCAGCCGTTGAAGCCAGAAAATTGGTTATCTCAGACTGGAGCAAGGTCGATGCTTCCTTGAAGACCTCCATCAGAGAATCTTTATTGAACACCACCTTCCATGAATCATCTAAGCGTATCAGACACTCATGTGCTAGAGTTGTCGCTGCTATTGGTGAGAACGATTTAGAAGACAACCAGTGGCCTGATCTCTTGCCAACCTTAGTCAACGCTGTCCAAGATTCCAACCCTCAAACCAAGGAAATGGCCGCCTACACTTTATACACCTTGTTAGAAACCCAAATTCCAGCTTTGGCTCCTCACATCGACGATTTCTTGACCTTGTTCTCAGGATTGTTGCGTGACCAAACCTCTAGCGAAATTAGAGTTAACGCTGTGTTGGCCATGGATGTTATCTCGCAATTCATTGAAGAAGACACTCAAATCAACCCTCAATTGGCTGCCAAGTTTAGAGACTCCATTCCAAGCATGGTCGAAGTCTTGAAGGAAGTTGTTTCCAACGACGACTCTGACAAGGCCAAAGATGTCTTCAATGTGTTCAACAGTTTGATCTACTTGGATACCAAATTAGTCGGGGACTACTTAATCAACTTGGTCCAATTCATTGCTGAAATGGCTGCCAACACTCAATTGGATGAAGAGTACAGAGCCTTTGGTTTACAATTCTTAACTACTTGTGTTTCCTTGAGAAAATCGAAAATCTCTGCCAACAAGTTGGGTCCTCAAATCACTTTGATTGCTGCCAAGATTGCCTCTGAAGAAATCGATATTGAAGACGAATTAGAAAACGAAGACGAAGAAAACGAAAACGAAGAAAACTCTCCTCCAAACTTGGCCTTGAGATTGATTGCTATCTTGTCTGCCGAATTACCTCCATCTCAAGTCATCAACACTTTATTCGAACAATTACCAAGCATGTTATCCTCTTCTAACCAATTCGAAAGAAGAGCTGGTTTATTGAGTGTGGGTGTTTCTTCCAGTGGTGCTCCAGACTATATTTCTACTCAAATTCAAAAGATCATTCCTGCCATTATTGCTGGTTTGAAAGATTCTGAAATGATTGTCAGAGTCGCTGCCTTGAGAACCTTGACCCAATTGACCTCTGAATTACAAGACGTCGTTACTGAGTATCACGAAGAATTATTGCCTTTGATTATTGACATCATTGACTCTGCCACCTCCGTCATGGCCTACAAATATGCATGTATTGCCTTGGATGGTTTAATTGAATTCATGAATCACGATGCCATGGGTAAATACTTGGAACCTTTGATGAACAAGTTATACCAAATGTTGGAACAAGCCAACTCTTCTTCCTTGAAGGCTGCCATTGTCTCTGCCATTGGATCCACTGCTTTTGCCAGTGGTAAGGCTTTTACCCCATACTTTACCAACTCTATTCAATTCTTAGAACCATTCATCACCAACGTTGCTGCCACCGACGGTATGACCGAAGAAGACATTGAATTGAGAGCATTGACTTTCGAAAACATTTCTACCATGGCTAGAGCTGTTGGTTCCGAATCCTTCTCGAGCTATGCTAAACCATTAGTTGAAGCTGCTTATACTGCTTTATCCTCTGAACACTCTAGAATCAGAGAATCTGGTTTCGCATTCATTTCAAACATGGCCAAGGTTTACGGTGCTGAGTTTGCCGGTTTCTTGGATGAAATCGTTCCACAAATCCTCAAGTGTTTGGAACAGGACGAATTTACCTTCAATGCTGAAGACTATGACGAAGAAGAAGAAGACGAAGACTTGGGAAATGCTTTCAACGTTCACACTGGTATCACCATCGAAAAGGAAATCGCCGCCGTTGCTTTAGCCGAATTGGCTATCGGTACCGGTAAGGAATTCGGCAAATACGTCGAGGCTTCCATCAAGACCTTATCCGAGCAAATCGAAAACTCATACGGTATGAGAGAAGCTGCCATGAACACTTTGTTCAAGATCTCTAAGGCTATGTTTATCGCTGCTTATGGCGAAGATTTCAAAGCTCCAAAGGGTGTTCCACAACAATCATATGTTGACAACTCCGTTTCCGAATTGATTCAACAAGTTAGAAACGTTGCCATTCCTCTCTTAGAAGAAGAATTTGAATTGACCATGGTCGCCTGTATCTTGGACAGTATTGCCGATTCTCTCCATACTTTCGGACCTGTCGCTATTGTTGATAGCGCTAGCGACACCACTGCTTTGGAAAAGTTGTGTGTCCAATTGATGAACATCTTGAAGAAGGAACATCCTTGTCAAGTTGAAGACGAAGAAGGTGCATCTGACGAAGAAGATGCTTCCGAGACTGATGCCTTATTATACGAGTCCGCTTTGGAAGTATTGGTCAACTTGTCTTTGGTATTGGAAGGAGACTTTGTCAAGATCTTCACTCCATTCAAGGATGTTATTTTAGCTAACGTCACCAGCAAATCCAAGAACATTAGAGTCAGTTCTATTGGAGCTATTGCTGAAATTGTCGGAGGCTTAAAGGCTTCCAACCCATACAGTCAAGAATTATTGCAAGTATTTATTGACAGAGTTTCCAACGATAAGTCGTTGGAAGTCAAGGGAAACGCTGCCTATGGTGTTGGTTTGATTGTCGAACACAGCACTGTTGATGTTTCATCAGCCTACCCAACCATCTTACAATTATTATTCCAATTGTTGAGCAAGGCTGACAAGAAGGCTGGTTCTGACGATGAAGAAACCAAGGACGTTGTGAACAGATCATACTCCAACGCCTGTGGATGTGTTGCCAGATTAATCTTGAAGCACGAACAATCCGTTCCTTTGGAACACGTCATCAACCCATTATTGGAACACTTACCTTTGGAAACCGGACTTGAAGAAAACACACCAATCTTCAAGATGATTATCAAGTTATACGAATCCAACAACAACTTGATTATCAACGAAACCCAAAAGGTCGTCGATATCTTCGCCAAGGTCTTTGTTGCCGACGCTGAAAGAATCAAGTTGGCCAACGAATCCACCTTGGGTAGAGAAGAAAACATCGACAACATGAAACAATTCTCGTCTGATGAATTAAGAACCAAGGTTGTTGATTTATTGAAGTTCTTGGACCAAAAGTATTCAGGCGTCGTTTCTTCTAACGAAGTCTTGAAGTCGGTCATTGCCTAATAGTACTTATCCCTAATATACTTTCTTAAGTACCATCTTGCTTCATATCATATGTTCTATGGTTGTGAGCAAAATTTGTATAGTAATACCATACCTGTTTAGACTGATTTAGTAGTGATATAAGTGGAATATCTTAGTAAGTGAAGAATCGGATTTGTCCAGGATATGTATCGTCCCTGACAATCTATGTTGATACACTCATTGAAGTGGTGGAGATATGATGTTCCTACTCATGGATATTTGATGATTTTAGATTGACTAGTCCTCAATCACATCCCCACAAGCAATTCGCTTCGCTCAGTTAATTGACGCTCAGTTTAGGGTCCATTATTGATCCTCATTAGACCCCTAAATTTGTTAATTCCCAAAAATACACCATGAACAGTCCATCAATAATATCTCGGGTCAATATCAGGTATCAGGTATTAGTGTACTCCAATAACTCCTTATTATCCCCAATAGCTTCTTAATACCCATCAAAAATTCCATAAGATCCCTTAAACATCCTTTTCCCTACCTTGTCGCCACTAAAACACTCTTGCCACTACTGCCACAGATGTCACAAATGCTCCAAAGATATGTCTACCTCTCTCGTACATCTCCCTCATACACCGAGACTCTCTCTAACACTTTTCGGTCTTATATCTCACAGATGTTACAGGATCCCCTTTGACGTCGAAATCTAGTAATTTTGATGCAAAAATTACCGCATTGAGCCCTCAAAGGAATCGTTTTTTGCACCCAAAAAAGTCTTGTGTGGTGAATAAGGGATACTGCGCTGATAACAAGGGGAAATGTGATATAAATACGGAATATCCTAGAGAAATAAAGATGCAAAGTAGTGATAATAAGTATCTAATAAAGATTTAGTGAAATCAGTGAAGTATCATAAAATTAGTGATTGTAATCATATAATTAGTGAGTGCTAAAATTAGTCAGTGTTAAAATTAGTGTTAATCATAATTCAGTGAAAATCTATAAGTGGTGACGTCTTACTTTGTCATACTATAACGAGTGTCATAATACTCACCGTACTATTCAATTTATTACTTAAATTTGTTTACGATGGATGCTGATGCTGGTGTTGTTGCAGCGTTTTGCTTTCTAGCTTTCATTTTCCTTGCTCCTGTTCTACTCTGGCATTGTCAGTCTAAGAATGTTCCTGCAATCTGTTTAATATGTTGGTTTATGGTGATGGCACTAATCAACTTCATCAATCTCTGTATTTGGAGTGGGGAGAACTTCTACGAAGCATGGAATGGGAAGGTGTATTGTGATATTGCGGTGAGAATCGATAATGCAGCGTCGTCGGGGAAAGTGGCTGCGATCTCGGCGATCTCCATCAACTTATTTACTGTGTTATGTAACAGAACTCCTTCATTCTTGGAACTCAACAGTAAAAAGAAGTTGATATTTGAACTTGTGGTGTGTCTAGCAACTCCCATATTAGTGATGTCCACTAGCACGGTTATCGAAAGCTCAAGATACAGTATTTTAAGATACAGAGGATGTGTGCTGACATTCAAGTCGGGGACTGCTACAATCGGGTTGTACTCGATGTGGACTTTGATATGGTCTATTGTGGGACTAATATTTGCAAGTTTGACGGTGTTTAAGTATGTACAACGAAGGGTGGACGTCAAAGATCTATTGCGGTGCTCAAACACAGGTTTGAACGTGCGCAGATTCGCCAGGCTCTTGACATTCAACATCTCCATCATCTTGGTGATGTTTCCCCTCTCAATCTATTACTTGGTCAACGACATCGAAGTCATGAGCCAACAGCCTGGCTATGGATATTGGGATATTGTGTTTTATGATTTCTATCTCAAGAACCTTTTCAAATGTTACACCAACATCGCTTTATCGTTTGTGGGTATAATGATCTTTGGTTTGGGTTCTGATGCTTTGGAAATGTATAAACGATTATTTAGATTTGGCAAGAAAAAACCAAACCAGGAGATGATACTTCTGGAATACCCAACACAAAACAGGGTCGAATCTGCATGGTCTGGTTGGACAAATAACTCCACCATGAAAGATTTCCATGAATATGCTGATTTGGTGACTCCAAATGATGAAATTGATGAAATTCCTGAAAAAGCCGACAATTTTATCATAAATTCATTAGATTTAGAGAAAGGTGAGCCTAGAGAAGTTTCAGACATAACTGAAGATAAGTAGAATGATTAGATTTTATAATGTAATCCATGAATCAAGCAGAAGTTGTGAAAAGAAGTAGAAAGAATCAATTTTTGAAATCAATTAATTGTTGAAATCAACTGATTCTTTAATTTATTTTTTTCTTTCAATCAAGTAAATTCTTGAACTTTTCTCCAAATACTCGGGCATCGACCTTGCCCTGGGTTTCTCTCATGGCTAACCCAACCAAGAACTTCATGGAGTTCTTTTGACCATTACGGATTTTCTTCACAACGTCCGGGTTGTTTTGGATAACTTCATGACATATTTCTTGGATAGCTTCGTCCATTTCCAGGTCAGAAACTCCCTCAGGTTTTCCCAAATCAAATTTGTCAATTAAATCATCGATTGGTTCAAGAGAAAGTTTTGGATCTTGGATCATTTTCAACAATAATAATTTGGCAGATGGCAGGGTGATTTGGTCATTGCATACCTTAAGAATCAATTCACTAAGAGATCGCGAGGAGACCGCGTTTAGATCTATTTTGAGGTCCACTTTGGTGAACGCACCCATAAACTCATTGATAAACCAGTTATTAACTGTCTTGACGGGCATAGATGCTTCTGTGACAACACTGGTGAACAAATCATAGTAATAGTTCAAGAAGTCTAAATTATCAATGAGGAATTTGGCGTACTTCAATTCTAACTTGTAGGGCAGAGATGTCAATTTCTTTAATACTTGTTCTGGCAACTCCTGAAAGGTGTTTCGTATGTCTGTGGATATGGACGAGTCCAAGTAGATTTGTGGAAGTTCAGAGTCCGGAACATATCTATAATCCGTGGCATCTTCTTTGGTTCTTAACGAGATGGTTTCTTTTCCTGTCCAGCCTCTAGTTTCCTGAACAATACGTTCATCAGCTTTAATAGCACTAACTTGACGGTTATATTCAAACTTTAAAGCGTCCTGAATATCTCCATGACTCTTCAAGTTTTTGATCTCGACTCTGGGAAAATCGTTGACGCTGATATTCACATCGACTCTCATCGCTCCAGTCTCCAATTCTCCAGAACATATATCGAGATGCTTGACTAGTGCCTGGTATTTTCGTACAAATGCATTGACTTGGACCAAATCTTCAAAATCCGGTTTGGTCACGAGCTCTACCAACGGCATGTTGCTTCTATTCAAATCAATCTTTATTGACTTGTCAAATTTACTGTAGTTGGTCTTGCCTGTATCTTGTTCGATCTGGATCTGTTCGATTTCGATGATTTTAGACTTCTCTTTTATTCCATCAAACTGTTTGTTTATCTCAAGGTACCCTCCTTTGGCGAGGGGGTGATAGTGCTGGGTTATTTGGTATCCTAATGGTTGATCGGGATAGAAGTAGTGTTTTCTATCGAACGACGACTGGGGTTGGATATCACAATTGAACGCTACCGCCGCTTTTAAAGCAAGATACAAAGCTTCAGGATTCAACTTAGGCTGTGTTCCGGGAAGCCCACAGTCGAAGTAACTGATATTGGTATTCGGATCCGCATTGAAACTCGTTCGTGATAGGGAGAAGAGTTTATGTTTGGTCTTCAACTGGGTATGTATTTCAAGACCACATTTGAACTTGTAATTCGGATCCAAGGCAAATTTGGCATGTGACGCTCGACTAGTATGAAGAAATCGCCTTGTTATAGTGATCATTGGTGAAGAACTAGTGGTTGATATTTTAAGATTTTAGATTTGCATATTAGTGCGTATATACAGGAAATAATAAAGGAAACCATGAAACAACATGAAAGAGTTCAAAGAGTGAGAAATTTATAAAGCGAAGAGTTCTGGTGGCTGGGATCGGGGTTCTTACATGGTTGTAGTATATTTCTAGAGTGATTCTGGGTAATATGGCTCACAAAGTAGGTAGCAAACTGGTTTTAAGCTTTAGAGACACTGGAGGAGGGAGAAGCTTAAAAGACAATTGAGTGAAACCAGAATTAAACTTCTGGGATTTCTGAACCTATGATCTACAACGCAAAAGCTTCAAGAGATTAATCTAGAATTTGTATATCTCAGAATATAGAAGTTCATGAACTTTTCCACTCTATAGTACAAGACTTCGTGGCCAAGCTGGTTAAGGCGTAAGACTGTTAATCTTGAGATCGTGAGTTCGACCCTCACCGAGGTCGCTTGTATATTTCCCACAAGCCTTTATGGCCAAGTTGGTAAGGCACCTCACTAGTAATGAGGAGATCGTCAGTTCGACTCTGGCTGAAGGCATTTTTTATAGGCATATATCCTTTTTTTTACTCCACAGTTCGTCATATTTTTAAAAGATTCAAGCATTCTAGTAGTGTCTTTTCATTGGTGTATATTTCTATAAAGCTTAATTAAACTTAGAAGCCATTTCAACGGCAGCGGCTCCCCAATCTTCACCGTGGTTATGCATCTTGCCTTCAATCAAACCAGCTCTGGCTTCAGCTTGTTCATCAGTCAAACACGTCAAAACACCGAAAATCACAGGAATGTCTAACTCAAAGTTTAGTTTCATCAATTGGTGAGTGACGGAATCACAAATATACTCAAAATGCATAGTAGAACCCTTGATAAGAACTCCAATTGGAATAACTGCGTCCAAAGGTTTTCCAATTCTCTTTTGTTTATCAACAAACAACTTGGAACCATAAGGTAATTCAAACGAGCCTGGAATCGATTCAATGACAATGTTCTCTTCCTTGACACCGAGGTGTTGAAGTCTTTTTACGGCACCTTCTACAAGAGCATCAATGATTTTCTTGTTCCATCTAGCATGGAGGATCCCAATTCTCAATTTTGAGCCTGAATGTTAGTACTTATCTTTAGACATGAAGAGGAGTTACTTACCGTCGTATTCTTGATCTAAACTACCCAATCCTTTAACTGCCATTGTTTAATCTTGGTGACTATACTTCCAATTACTAATAGGTGATATTTTTCGTCCCCTAACTTGCGGATCTAAGGGGTTACCCGGAAAAGATCTCGTACAAATTGACTGAAAAGTTTTCAAGAACTCGAGGTCTACTTTGAGACGTCACATATCAAGGAAGCGTCGTATGGTTCATATATATTCGCGAGCGCATGCTGTGGATTCTCTTAACTTTTTGGTTGCTATTGTCGTGGCCTGGAGGTCACCTCAATGACAACTTATCGACAAGGTATGTAATTCTGTGAATCACTCTTCAAATCTACTATGATGATATTGTTACTACTTATTCTAATGATGACTTTGGTAAAAAACATACAAAAATAGTCTTTCACCCCTATCTGAGATTTACAAAGAGTGAAGTTATGAAATTAAACAATTACTAACAAGAAAAGAGCTTTATGAAATTGGTATAAAGTTGTAGAATGAAGTGACACTAAGTGACGTAGACTCTTGAACGAGAACCCTCCTGGGGAAATGTTTAAGTGTGGCTATTGATTTGAGCTACGAATGATTTTGCGACTGATCTCATTTCGATTATTCGTCTCTATGTTTTCTTACGTCTCTTTTATTGTAGTATCTTGTTGATGTAGAGGAACTTCGCGGATGACCATCGACTGAGTCTTTAAAAAGTATCACTGTGAACGTTTCCTACACAACTGTCGTTGAATGTCTTGTCTGAAGTAAACGGCTGAAACTAAGGATTTAAGTATCTTAGTGTGGCTTCGTCATGTTGCCCGGCTCTACAATAACGAACCATCAATTAATAAACCTTGCTAATGTCTATTAACACTTACGAGATGTTCTACTACTCTACCAAGAGGAACTGCCCCTCTAATAAGCGATGCCCCACACTCCTATCAGTCTCCCCTCAGCCCAACAAGGTTCAGTTGGGTTGGGGGATTGAAGGTAATAATGGATCATCTCACTGACATAATCTCTTACATAATCACATTCATTTATCAAATTCTCGTGATCTTATCGTATTGCGAATTCTAAGCCGATTTCGATAAACTCCTTAACCACAACGAAGAACAACACAACAACCATCATCCTTCAGGGAATATTAATATTACTAGTTCCTCACCAACATATAAGAAACTGAAAAATGTCTATGAATCCCACCGTCAAGTATACTTCGGTGGTTTATAGGCCAAGCAGCAAAAGCAACAATCAAGTTGAAGACGGACACGCGAATACCGATGGTAAAAAGGGAGGCTCAGGTAGCACAGGAGGCAAGAATTTGAAGAGTAAGCGTCTGAATAAAGGCCATTTCAAGACTCTGGATGTATTTGACGCTTCCAGCAGTATTTTGTCTGATTATGAAGACTTATTGCTAGTCGGGGGCAACGATGACCAGTCGCTGTACATTTTGTTTAATCCCGTTAAATCAGTGAGTAGTGCAAGGAATGAATCGGATATTCTTTCATTTACAAACACAACTGCAGAAGACCAGGTAGAGGAAGACGACGAGGTTGATGACGAAGAAGACGAGAAAGTAGCACAACAAAACCAAAATTCACAACCTATACAAGACCGTGGTGTTCCAAGATTGGTGGAACTAGCCAGCCATGGGTCGAACCTCTCCAACAAAATCAATAACTGGTACAACTCTAGTGTCTACTCGTCTGACAATATGTTTATTGACGATAACATTGCCAGTTGGAATTTGGATGAGAATTTGATGGATCACAGCAAGCTGCTGGATGCCACTGATCAAGGAAAAGTGGAAAGGCCAATTCTAGACATTTATGGTTCTGATTTACTAAAATACTTGGACCAGGAAGATTTGGCCAAGTTCAAGCGTTTCCACCGTCTCATAGATATAAAGAAATTTCTTTTAGCAAAAAATTCGGACACCACATCTACAACGTCCGCAACTGGATCCAACACCATTCTCAATCAAATAATCCTTAAACTCATTCTTGCCACTAGAAGGGAAAAGGGAACCTCAGAGGTAGAACGTTCCGTGGATACCAAAGCACACGCACCCACTTATGTCAACCATATGCACTCTTCATACGTAAAGCCAGATGTCTCCTTTGTTAGCTCCAGCACATTTTCTGATACCACAGGAGGTTCATCGTTGATAGTATGCGGAGGTGTAGGATTTGGTGGTAGCTCTTCCTGGAATGAATTATAGACCATTAGACTATAATTCCTTCACTTCTTTGAGTTCGATGATTAATTTAATCATTTAATCTCTGTGGTTTTGGCTGCATGCATTTTAAGGTCTAGGGTGTTTCACTTTTGCATTATTATTTGGGTATATAGGTTTGTGGTTGGGGTCTATCCTGGTCGATTGTACATTGATTGTTTTTCGCAGCCAAACTTGTAGAAAGAAGGTACAGCATTGAGGATTTATAAGTATGGGAATATGACTAGTTCTCACAATTCTTAACTGAAGATCATGAGCCGAGAAGGGTTAATTCCTGCCTCTTTCAATAGTCCTAGAAGGTGTAGTTTTATCAGATTACATTTTAGGTATTTCGCTTACGTAAGCTTATACGCTTATCTTTTGCTCAAGGCTATTTAAAGCTACTATGGCAATTCCTAATATAGATCCAATCAAATCACCAAGACCTTTAAACTGCACATAATCTGAATGCACAATCTGAATACACACGAACAACCTTGTTTTAGCTATAACTCATTTGCTAAGCTCTACAAAACACTACTTATATTCACGTGATCAAAAACACATGACCTATCGTATAGCGAGCGGCGAAATTTAATGGACGACAAAATGAAAATCTTTCTGATAGTTGATAATTACTTAAGTTCATATAGTTAAGATCATACCGTGAAGATGAGTGGATGTAAGTATAACTTGGAATGGATTAGTACCTACGCAGGAGTATCAAAGTAATTGATTGAATAATAAAGTTTCTATTGAATTTTGAAGGATGTGGAGTAGCTATACTAGAAGAAATTATGAACGAATGACTATTCAATACAGAATGGAGATCAACCAGCTACAATCACTGCCCGAAGTGATAAGATTTGAGAGTTAATTTCTATTAACTGTTATCTTGTAACTATTCATGAAAAGTTAGTTGGCTAATTGAATTAAAATGAATTAGGATGAATCCTAATAATATGATGAATTATGATAAATATAATATTGAGACTTCCAGCGTCTTGTTAATAACAATCACTAACCTCTAGTTCGTCTACTTGATTTAGTTAAATTCTTCTTACCAATTTTACCAGAAGTTGAACTGCCTGATGAAAAAATCAGTTTTGATGAGAGAATTATCTTCACCGTTGGAAGTGGTATAATTTTCCTTCTCGGGCAATTGCCAATCTACGGATTGGTTTCCAATGCTCAATTTAAAATCCAAGATCCATTCTATACTTTTAGATCGGTGTTTGCTATGGAAAAGGCAACATTATTAGAATTGGGTTTATTGCCAATTATAACTGCCGCATTTATCTGGCAATTGGCTGCTGGATTAAGATTGGTCAACGTCAATTTAGGTTTAAGATCCGACCGTGAATTATTTCAAACCGGTCAAAAGTTGACTGCTGCGTTTTTGTCCATCGTTTACTCTGGTGGTTTAATCTACTCAGGATACTTTGACAATGTTATTCAAGGTTACAACCCATTGAAGGACTCTTTGCCATTAGGATCTTATGGGTTGATTATGTTTCAAATCAACTCCTGGTCGTTTATTCTCACTTTGTTAATTGACGTCTTTGACAAGGGCTACGCTTTTGGCAGTGGTATTTTGTGTTTCTTGACATTGCAAACTGCAACCAACTTGGTCAGAGAATTGCTTGGATTGGAAATTTTCCCATTGAACAACTCCAACAAGTTCGAAAGTTATGGTGCATTGATGAACTTGATCAAGAACTTCTCCTTATTTGAGTACTCGAAATTGAGCACCAATGTGTTGAACTCATTCACTAGATTGCAATTGCCAAACTTGACCCATTTCTATATTTCATTATTGTCCATTTTGGCTATTATTGCCTTGCAAAACTACAGAATCGAGCTCCCAATTAGATCCACCAAGGTCAGAGGAATGAACAATATCTTCCCAATCAGATTATTATACACCGGTGTCTTGCCAATCTTATTCGCCTACACTGTGATTGTCAACATCCAAGTGTTGGGCTACATTTTGGTTTCCATCTTGAAGACTAACGGCATTTCTTTTGCTGACCAAGTCATTGGTTCTTACCAATTAGATCCTGCTACCAACAACTTGGTATTGGAATCCGGTTTGTTGTATTTCCTCTCGAGTTCCAGCTCGTTATTCCAATCTGTCATTTCCCCTATTAAGTCAGTTGTCTACGCTGCCACCATCGTTGTGTTATCTGTGTGGTTTGCTAACAAGTGGAGTTACATTTCTGGCTCTTCTCCAAAGGATATTTCCAAACAATTCAAGGAACAAGGTATTTCTATTTCCGGCAAAAGAGATATTTCAATCACCAAGGAATTATCCAGAGTCATTCCTGTCGCTGCTGTCAGTGGTGCCTTCTTGGTGGCTGCTATTGCAGTTGCTGGTGAAATCTTGGGTGGTTTGACCAAGGGTGTTGCCACCATCGTTGGTGTCTCCTCTGCATTCGGTGTTTTGGAAGAGTTTATGATGGAATACCAACAAAGTGGAGGCGCTTCTCAATTTGGTGGTGCTTTTGGTGGTGCTCAGTAGATTACTGACTAGACATCAACAGAATTACTATTGACCAATCTCAACAGGATCATTACGCTACTGAAAAGCCTATCCATTCGATAATGGATTCAACAGCACAGATGCTCTAATGCTAGGACTTCAAATCTTCTTAGTCTATGACATCCACATCCCCATTGTCTAAATACAAAGTTAACGCTCAAACTATTCACTCACTAAGATTTGAATGAAGCACACACAAATTCTGTATAGTGTATTTAAATCCGTGTAAGTTTACTCCCAAAATAATTTAATAAAATTTAGTAACATAGAAGATGTTAGAATAGGCAGTAGAGCATTTAGACTGCTGTATTCGTGGTTTAGAGCTCACAATCTATATTAGTAAAAATAAAAAATAAGTTAATTGATAGTGACTCCTACGCGGTTCGAACGCGTGCATCTTTACGATAGTAGAACTTGAGTCTACCGCCTTAACCACTCGGCCAAAGAGCCTTAACTTATACAAGTAACAAAATACGAAACAGACTAACACCAACAGTTGAATCAGCAAAGAGAGCTAAACTAGAACTCATAATTATCATTTATCTTCTTACATAAAAATCAAACGTATATTAATAAAGAAGGTAATCATTTTAGCATTAATAAAGAAGATTAACATTTTGGTCATCAAAGTAATCAGAAAGAGCCTTGTCGATCCAATCACAACCAGAATCGGTGATGGGAGAGAATTGGCCGTCAAGAGAAGTGAAGTCTAAGTTGGAATCTGTATTCGCTGGAAGAACTAGTCCATTTTTGTCGTCCAAGAACGATGGGATATGGTCCACATCACTTGACTGAAGTGTTGATGTGGATACTTTACTGGATAAGTGAGGGACCAGGTCAGACTGGGTACTTTTGGAGTCCAGTAGCGACATTTTCTCTATACTGATTTCGACCTGAGGCAACAGGTCCTTCATTTGCAAGTATAAGCGAGGTCTCAATATATGCAACGACTCTCTGATATGTTTGGCAATGTTTCCCGAGAGGATCCAATGGTTTGAGATGGGATAAATCGCTGTGAGTGCTAGTTTTATGTAATCTGCAAAGTACTCCAAGTCAGACATAGAAAGCCCAAGCGACTTTGACTCATCATAATTGTTTAGTTGCATGGTAGTCTCTGCCCATATATACGAGCTGATATGAACCAATGACGAGAGGGCCAACGCACATGCAAATAACGGGGTCCGATCCACAACTTTCGAGGCACAAGTATTGATCAACAGGTCCACGATCGAGTTGGCGGCGTCTATGGTTTTCCTCGTATCGATAATCGCTGACGAATCTTTGATCTGTGTAGGCATATCCTTCGCCTCCATGATATTTTCAGAACAGGTTGGATTCTGAGGAGAATTGATTTTCCAGAGATATGAAAACGGTCTGTACGCAAACACTTTGGCATAGTTGTATAGTAATATCGATTGGTGGACTCCTTCATTGACGTCTCCATTGTTTCGTAATAGCGTCGGGGCATTGAACATCTTTGGATCTTCTAATTCCATTTCTCTGCTTGAAAGTGCTGCTCTCAACTTCGATTTGGAGAGATCAAAAGGTCGTTTGTTGAGGATTTCCACGTTCATTTTCACTGCATTGACAACTAGATTGGCACTGTCTGCTCTTCCTTTATAGTCGAATGTGTCACGAGGCGGAGTCGATGGATACAAGATCTCCCTGGGTATATCTGCGAGTTTGGTGATGGTTTTTCCATCTGCTGAACCAATAATCACTTCGAAAAAGTGGAGTTCCCAAAACGTTCTTCGAGCATTTTCGAGTATGAGGTCTTTAGGAAGGTGTTGAAGCCTGGGTGAGGTTAGGACAGGTGATGTGGTCAGAGTTTCTATGTCCAAGATGTTGATTTGGAGAGTTTTGATCAAATGAATACAGTATTGTCGTAACTTCCTGCTAAAAATGTGAAGCGACGAGATATGGCCAGCAATTGCTACTAAGAGCAAAACCTGGATAGATACCAAATCATTGTAGTTTTTGTTCCTAACAACTTCCACAATCTGCAAGAGTCGGTCTCCGATTAGACTTAGATCCTTGGAATATAAATTACCCACCTGTCCATCGCCAATGATCTTCATGACAAGTAGCAATTCTTGGTAAACATCAGGGGATTGAATATATTGCTCGATTTCGTTTCTAGGAGGTAAGAGCGGATGTGCGTTATGGAATCTCTGGTAGTAGTTCTTTAAGATCTGGTCTTGATCGAACTTGTCCGTGGACTGGTAATTATCCACACTATGGAGTTTGATGCTCAAATCTCCGTCCAAAGATGGAAAATCATCCTTAGACCCATTTGAAGAGAATAAACAATCAAGCGTTCCAACGGTGCTGCCGAGTTTCATTCTTTTCCGTACACTTTCGATGATAATCTGATCTGTCAGGTTGTTGAGATCTGCAGTTTTGTCCTTAAAGTGAAAAGCAGCGTGTTTTCCTTCACAGTCCACAGAGTTACACCGAGAAGGATCTGCCGAGCATGGAAATTTATGGATCTGTTCAAGCACTTGGTCCTGAGAGATATTTCGAAAGTTATTGATATTGGACGTAGCTCTGAATGGAAGGTCTTCTATATCAGGAGACTTGAACGAGTTGGGGGTTAGTGGACTAGAAAACAACGCCTCCTTAGGCTTCACTTTTGTCGTATAAGTTGGTGTTGTCGAAGTTTCTGCTCCAGAACCATCTCCTTCTTTTGTAGCCTTCTTGACCCCCTTTCTACGGGGACCTCCACGACGACTTTCCACGTAAGTGCATTCCGTGTTTCGTTTAGCACATCTGGCACAGATGGGTTGTTCTCCCGTACATTTGAAGTGTCGTTTTCTACACTCCAAACATGCTTTGCTTACATGTTTTCTTCTGGAGCCATCGCCATCTGTCTCGGGTTGTTGTGAAATTGTTGGGACTTGATTGTCACTAAGTGGCAGTTCGTAATCATCGCTTTGCATATTCGCCATCAACTTTCATGTATAGTTAACTGCTTATCTTTTTGCTAATAAAGTAGAGAATAAAGAGTGAATGATTTTTGCGGGCTTTGATTCAAACTCCGTTGTGACTCTCAGAATCGAACTTGGAACAATATTAAATACAGGATATAGTTATATACAGGACGGAAAGTATACAATGATCAAAATACTACATCACATATTCTTTCTCTAAACCTATTCTTCTACTACTTCTATTAATATGGCATTAACGGGGGACATTGCGCCTCCTTCATATAAAGTCGTGCTCCTCGGCGAATCTTCTGTCGGCAAAACGTCGCTAGTTCACCGCTTCATAAACGATTCTTTCAACCCTCACACCTCAAACACTATCGGAGCAGCATTTATAACCAAGATCTATACTTCTAGGAATAATCCGGACCGCAAAATTAAGTACGAGATTTGGGACACGGCGGGACAGGAGAGATACCGCTCTCTTACTCCAATGTACTATAGAAATGCTAGAATAGCCCTTGTCTGTATAGACCTCCATAACATCACTGAATCATTAGCTACGGCAAGATACTGGATAGAACAACTCTCAGTGAACCAAGACGACGGGATACGGATCTTGCTTGTGGGTAACAAGCAAGATCTTTTTATAAGCCATAATGACGAAACAGAGAGGAAGAGGAAAATACGACGTGTTGAGGAGTTTTGTGGGGCCAATAATGATATAAAGTTCGTGCAAACAAGTGCAAAAGACGGGACAGGTATTATTGAGCTCTTTGATACTATACTAGACGATGTTGATGAATCGTTTTTTACGGATTACTATAAAAAAATGTCATTGAACGAGACAAATAACCAATCTGGAGCTTTAGGATCCATTCTTAATTCAAGAAGGAACCAAACATCTTCTAAATGTTGTTAGAATTCGAGCGAACGAGCAAAGCAAGTTCGCTAGTCAGGTAATTTTATTATTATTTGTTTTGATATTATTTAATCAGAGAAGTTCTCTAGTAAGAGACTAGTCTATGCAATCAGCTACGACTTTCAATACTGAAATATCACTATGTTATACCATTTCCTGCAACCTATTGATATCCATTCAGTTGGATACTCAGACATAACTATCAATCTAATACACTTTTGACTATATTACAATTCCAAACCTTTTTGTCTCCAAAAATCTCGTTTGATATCTTTATCCAAGATGATTTTAGATTTTTTTATATCTTCTTCTTCATTTTTGGCGTCATGTTCAAGTGTAGTATCTTCGTCATCGTCGGATTTATTGAGACCGAGATAGTCCGAAACAACTTTCTTTGTAGATTTTGCTTGTTCCACGTTTATTTCGGTCTTTTTCTCGTCATTTTTGGTAACTTTGTCAGGTTTTGCAACTTTGCCAGACTTTGTAACTTTGTTAGGCTTTGTAACTCTATCAGACTTCGCGATTTTGCCACCATTTACTTTATCTTGTCCATCTGTGTCGTATACCTTCAATTCATCTTCACTCTCAATGGTCATGTCTGAAAAATAGTACTTGTCGTTTCCGTCGAGTCCCTCACTTTCATCTCCTGACTTATCTCCTTCATGATTTATCAATGCTTCATTGGTAACTTTATGTCTATCGTCGTTGAAATCTCTTTCTTTACCTGTGATTTTGATAATATCACCTAAAATCAGTTCTCCTAATCTTTCTTTATACGAAGCACTGTTCAATCTATAACACTTATCAGTCAATAATTGATATGCACCTCCAAATGCTTTTTTCAAGTCTCTTAAATTGTATGAGGCCCTGGTGATGTTATTTGATGGGTCAGATGGATCTTGGATGATGATACAGAATGGGTTTCTGGACGAGTTTAAGTTGGAATGATATTTCTTTAACAAATACCGAGGCAAGTCCGTTTCTGGATCTAATGAGAGAATCAAATTATCGTAGGAAAAGTTGCGACCGTATAATTCAAAGAATTCAATCAATAACGCTCCCAAATTGTCAAGAATAGACATTGATCCTGTGGAGACCTTTGGATGCAACTTCAAAAAATGATAGCACATGATGATAGTGGCATATCCTCCTAAACCTCCCACATGCACATTATTTAATTTTCGGGATCTCAAGAATTGTTTGACGATAAGTACCAATTCCCGTAAACCTGGGGTGGATGCCAACCAATTTCTAATTTTTTTTGCAGCAACGAGTCCATTAGTTCTTTCAAATGAAACATCAATATGAATATTTGTACCAGGATCAACGAATTTGATGATTGGAACTTTTGCTTTAGCAATTACCTCGATATTCTTAGCCAACTTCCTATTTCTCAAGAAAGAGGACAATTGGTACAACCTCGATCTTTCTTCATAATCTCCAGTGTCTGAAACAACCACCATGTCTATATCTGATCCAGGCAAGTACAAATCAGTTGCGCATGATCCGAACACATGTGCTTCTGTTTGGGGCCAAAAATTGTTGATTTGCGTTTTGAGAGTATTTATCACCATGTTTCTGGTATGAATTTCATCACTAGAGGGCGAGATATAGTTCACAAAATCTTTCATTTCCATGGTGAGCCAATCTGCGATTTCCTTTTGTTTAGAATGATCATGGTCTTTTACCCATGGATAGGGCGATTTGGATTCTGACTGGATGTAGATGTTTCCTTGTTCGTCGTGACTTAAAATTCCATCGTCAGAATATTCGTTTTCATCACCATTATCTTCCTCGGATGAACTGAATCCAAATTCAATAAAGTCAGCGTTCTTTGCCAACTCATTCTTTTCAAATTTTTGTTTCTTCGATAATGGCTCTTCATCGTCATCTCCTTCATCCGATAGCACCACAATATCGGATTCTTCACCTTCGTCCGAATCAACCAATACTATATCGTCATTTCTATTGGTGCCGTGGTTAAAAATCACATCTGAATCAGACCCATCGCTGGGTAAGACTTCAAAATTGTTTTCTGCGGGTATCAATGTTCCACCGTTTGTCTTCTTGACCTTCTTCTTCAACTTCTTCGATTTGGGTCTCGCGACTGGTGCAACGTCTCTCTTTCTTTTAGGCGCCATCTTGTATAGCTAAATAGTGTCTGGTGGTATGTGATGATATTTTAACCTTCAGATTGTCGTGCAAAATCACCGAAAAAAATCGCTGACATAATCTGCTCTCGATCGATAATTTTGATCATTTGCAGCTATCCACAAGACAAGGGACGTGTTGACGGCCAGCAAGAACACTCGTATGCTTCGTGGGGGCATAAACATATAGTCCAATAGAAATGAAAAGATGTTAAACATTTTACACCATAATTTATGTCTCGTAGTATAAGGGTATGATAGCATTTCAAGAATAAGGAAGTGGATGAGGTACCAAATTACCGATATATTCCATTTAGGTGTAGATATTACTGGCTGACTCAACTTTCTTGCGTTATTTTCTGCTTCTACATCGCCTATTAGATTCAACGTAGCTTCGTCCTCAAAATCTAATTCGTCGTCGCTTTGGTTGTGGGTTGATTCGGATGGCTCATTGTTTTCAAACAGATCCGATTTCATGAAACATTCATTCTTGATTAGCTCCAAATGTCTAAGCACATCTCTTGATGAGATCCTATTTGTTGGATTCTCAGCACTTTTGGATCCATCGTTCTTGATCATCATATAGATTAGTTGCTCGTAATGAGTTATGAACGGACTCGATTCTACTCGCGAACCTTGGGCATGAATACATGCTTGTAGGAACCAAGCATGGAATGATTCCGGAGTAAGATCAATGTACCAATCGAAAATTTGCTTTCTAACAAGCTGCGGATCATTTTCATTGACTATATTTTCAGTGAATGGCAATGCACCCACACATAAATAGCAGAAAATCAATCCCAACGAGTAGATATCACTTTCATAAGTGAAATCAAACAAGCTTCCACCTTCCGTCTCTGAAGTCGGATCGAAATTTGAATATAGCCAAAGTTCAGGCGCAGTGAATTCAAGGGTCCCAGTATTTCCTTGACGTTCCTTCTTCTTGTCTTCAAATTCTAGAGAAATGGTTTGTTCTGAAATGCTATGTTTGTCAATAATTTGGCACTCCCCAAAGTCAGATACTAAAACTTTTGGTAACTGATCTATTTCCCTCTCAAAAGTATCAGCATCCGGGAAATATTGCGAGCTTAATTCCTTATTTTCATAATACGATTCAAGCAAACAATTAGATGGTTTGAGATCACGATGGAGTATCCCATGCAAATGCAAATAATGAACACCTTTAGCTACATCTTTTGAAAACTTCCATATCTCCACCTCGCTTAGCCAAGGACGGGTTTTCGAAGATTCCACATGGATTCTACCTCTCTCAGATCTACGTTTCATTCTCTCGATATCGATCTTTTCCTTCCACGATAAATGTGATTGAACCTGGAAGTTCTTGACAATCAAATCCTCAAGATGTCCCCCATCACAATATTGTTGCAAGATGAAGACATAAGGGATTTTCTTGCATTTTTCCTCTTTGTTATTATTATGAGTATCGGAAAGAAAGTAAGTATTCAGATCCTCGATATCACCCAATTCTAGCCACACATGATTGTATCTAATTAAATTGTTTTCGTTGGCTCCTTTCACTGACAATTCGTACAAGATCAAAACCTCATTCAAGACCTGACTCAAAAGTTCAAATTTGTCTCCCACACTTATTCTTTTCACAGCATAGACACCCAACTTGATTTCGTTAAGTACATGCACCACTTTGTAGACCTGAGCATGTGCCCCTGAGCCCAACACATATGGAGGAACCTTTTTGAAAAACCTTTTGAAATAATCCTGAATATACATATCTTCAGGAATAGAAAAATCAGACTGGATTGGCCCTATCGACTCGGAGTTTCCCGGAGCCATCTTTCCTAAGAGTTTGAAATAATCATGATGCATAAACCCACCTGAAAACGGCTTATACAACGCATTGGTCTCCTCGGGCTGAAAGTTGGGGAGATCCATCAACCCGTTTAGGGATTCTGATGACCTTCTCTGCTGCAGTCTTGTTGCTGGATAATCGGTCCATTTAAATCCACAGTTGGGACACTCAGTCTCATGTGATCCATCATTTCCACCAGGGAACATTTTGGGATACAGTTGTCGCCTCACAGGACTATGATTATGATTGAGATCATTTGTAGAGAGAAGCAGAAAAGTGTTCTGCTGATTGTTGTGCAACACTAAAATCCCGTGATTAGGATCGTGATAAAGTACTCGGTTGTTCAGATTATAGGGAACGATCGACATTAAGAGCAGATTGTATAATTTGTAATTGTTCTACCTTAATTAGCAGAAGAGGTGTAGAACTTTGTGGAGAAATCTTTATACTTTTGGTTGGTTGCAACACGCGCTCTAGTTAAACTGTAAATATTCATATCGTATTTATAGAAATTTACAGTTTGGAGTTGTTGCAAAATTGCGACTCTTCGAAATATTTATCCTATCAATGTTGAATTATGTACTAAACTCTGTATTATAAACCTAAGCTTCTATATTATATAGTAGTTCCAGAGGTCTAAGAATTTATGTTTCTGATACGGTACATAAACGTCATTAATTCTGTTTCCAATCTGTAAATCTCAGCCTTGGACATTTTTTCGATTTGATGATCAGCGATTACTGAGATTTGGTCTGCTAGGTTCGATAACGAGGGGAGACATTCACTAGGGGATATTCTACTTGTTTCAGTCTTGGGGTTAGTGGTTTTAGAGTCTTCAGTGAAATCGTTTGAATCAATTTCTATGTGAGTATCGTTAGACAGTTGGCCCTTGTGAGTATTAGAAGTGATATCTTCTACTATGTGAGAATCACTACTAAGTGGGTCTTCATTGCGAGTATCGAAAGTCATTGGATCTTCTTCGTGAGTATTTTCGTGAGTATTACTAGTAATATCCTCCACTTCTTCGAATCTCTCGTTTGTGTGATTGGCTTCCACCGGAAGTGTCTCTTCGATTTCACTCTGAATGACAACCGTTTCTTCAGACTCTTGTATAATGATGTCATTTTCATATTCTTGAAGATCATCAGTGCTAGACAAATGTTGTTCTTCGGAGTAGTTGATGGGATTTGTTTCTTTGGTCAGATCGCTACTTGTCAAGTCATCAAGTTTTTCATCCTTTTCAGTTTCTTGAGGTTTACTTTCACTAACCACATCTAATTGCGAAACTGCTTCTTCATTGATATCAACTTCTATTTCAGCTTCTCGAATCTTTTCAATTCCTTCATTCTCAGAAATTTCAGCAATATTTACATCAGGAGATATGACCTGTTCCACGTTCTCTTGCAATAATGAAGTTTCATTTGAATCTTCAAGGTCAACAGTTTCTTCAGGACATTCGGGACATTCAGGACTTTCAGGAATGGTTTGCAGTGAGCTACACAGTACGTTTGCAACTGGGTCGATGCTATCTTCTTGAGTAGAAGATTCATTCGAAGGCTCCACTAAATCACCTGCAATTTCGATATGTTGATCAGAAGGTAAGGTTTCCTTCTTTGACTTTGGTAATTTGTTTTCCATAGATTCTTCTTCAGATACAGGTGGTAGTAACTCTTCAACAATCTTTTGCTTCTTGCACGGAATTTCCAAGGTCGTATCTGCCTTCTTCCGTTTCAGACGTCTGCTAGAAGATCCAAGTTTATTTTGCTGTTCCAAAAAGCCGTTTTCAAGCATTTGACTATAATCAACAAACTGTCTACTTGATGTGCTCGTTGGAATACTGTTTGAGCCGACCGAGTCTGATTCATCAATCATCTCGCAATCCACAAAGCTAGAAATCTCCTTTTGATTTGCATCCGATTGTTTGCTGGTAGAGGTGCTTTCGGCATTGGCCGAATCCAAAGAGTCTGTCGCTATAGAATCATCAATATCAGGTGATTCCACAATTTTGTCGGAACTTCTGGTTTTCTTAACCTTGAAATCACTTGGTGCAACTTCTTTGATTACTGATTTAGAGGTGTCCTTATTCTTCGGATCGGCCCGCTTCTTTTTCTTGGATTTCTTGACTTCTGGAACAGTAAGTTTTGCGTTTAACAATGCTGTGAAAGAGTGGATATCAAAGGAGGCTTCTTGAACAGGTTTTACCTCAACCTCTGCATCCTTTTTGATTTTGGATAGCTTCTTCTTCGATTTTGATTTTATTTTATCTGGCGACTTGCTCTTCTTTCTTGATTTTCTAGACCGTGGTGCATCTTCTATGAGAACTGGTAATTCCTCAGTCTCAACCAAGATTTCAGAAGGCCCTGTCTCAGCCAAGATTTCAGGAGGCCCAGTCTCAACCAAACCCAAACTTTCAGAAGGCTCAGTCTCTACCAAACTTTCAGAAGGCGGTGGTGTATTAGTAGCCAAACACTTGGAAGAATCATCTACGATTTCTTCATTGCTCATCTCTGGTAAAGCCACCGTTTCTTCAATAATCACTTCTTCCACAACTTCTGGTTTAGACGCATCACTAATATCGATAGGTTCTTCTGCATTTTCTTGGACGTCTTCCTCTTGAAATGCGAGTTTAGGATCAGCAAGTGAGTCAGGAGCCAAGTTCTCATCAATATAGAGCACATCATTCATCGTAAGCCATGTTTCCCTCAAGAGAGGAAGGTTTTCCCAATTGTTTCTGATATAAGGTTTAATATCAATATCAGTAAGTTTCAAAGTGCTTGTCAATAAACTATCAATGCAAGCAAAGTCAATTGTAGTTTCAATCTTGTAGTCGAGGTAATATCTCCAGACCTGTGCAAAGTCATATTTGGAGAACCCATTCAACAACGAGTTATATCTCGTCAAAATATCTTCTTTCAAGGCCAATAGTTGTGAATCATACTTGTTGTCGTTAAAATACCTTATAATTTCCACAAAAGTAGCTTCATCCTCTAATCTTTGAGAGATTGTTTTGAGAGTGAATTCTTGAATATGAGGATTTGGAGCATCATGAACCAAGAAAATGAAGTGTTTGAATGCCTGTATACTCCAAGTGGATACTTTCAAGTATTCCAAGTTCTTCTTTATTTCCTCGGAGCTAGAGTTCCCTACAACACTTTGAATAAGCTTTTTCACAAAAACCTCAAACCCACTTGTTAACAAGCGACACATGTCTCCACACAATCGAAGTTCCTGCTCATTTTTATCAATGGGCCGACTATTCAATACCGTCAAAACAAGATTCTGGATGTCTTGGTTGTTTTCTGAGATCAGCAAATTATACAAGTCAAACATCACCATCAACATTTTCTTGTCATTGATGGAAGAAACAACTAATGTCAATAACTCACGAAGGTGATCTGCGGTCAAGTTCGAAATACAATTCTCAATGATAATTGTATAGACGTTTAAGCTTGATTGCGTGCCATCCTGCAATTTGAATCGATGAACCAACGATGACGGATTGAAAGTGTCATGTAAATTGATGATAAGCTTGAATGCCATGTCAAAACTTAGTTTGTTATTCTTGAACAATGATTCGAAAACATGTGGAATGTATTCAATGATGTCAAGAGTTGACTCTGACGGTTGAACTTCTTTCTTGGTAGTAAGTTTTATACAGCTCAAGAAAGTATTGAAATAGTTTAGCTTTTGATCCATGGAAAGCTTTTCCAGCTGGAAAATCATCAGAATATTATGGACGATCCTATCGAATTTAGCATACACCCATCGTGGAGGTAAAGAGTTGATTTCATTTATGGAAACCGGCTCCGATGCAAGACATCTCAACTCATTGTAGTTCCTTTCATTTATTGGCATTGCTGTTCTCATTAACCGACTTAAAACATTGACTCCAAGCTGGTTCAAGTACGTTTCCGAAACATCCTTTCTGAAATAGAAATTGAGCATCACTGGCTGGATAATTTTGTCCCAATAGATATGCAAGTACTTGGAGTTTAATTTGACTGATGATGGGTTCAACAATGAGTAAAGAATTGACAAAAATAGGTGATGCAAAGAGTCAATGACTTCCTTTTGAAGTACGGTTATATCAATTGTAACAAACAAGTAAGTTACTAATCTGACTTTTTGTTTCAAGGCAATGGAGATTGCTTGGTTTCGGTCTTTAACACGGAATTGTCTCATTACCGGTTCGATTGTTTTCTTCAAATCATCGAAGTCATTGTGGCAAACATTATAAACAATGGCTCTCCAACTGTGTACGGAGACAATCTTTGCGTTTATATCACTCGAGTCAAAGCAAAGCTTTGGAATTTTCAACCATCTCGTCAAATAGTTCCAGTTCTCAAACTTAGAACCTCCGTCTCCCACCAATAGCGTGATCGCTACCCAGATTTCCATCCCAGACTTGTATTGACCAACCTCAATAATCTCTTCCACCTTCAGAATCAAATAATCAATACCCAAATCCTTTTGAGATTCGAAACTTTCTGAGTCTATATCGAGACTAGAGTCGGACGAAATAGATCTCACATCACGAGTTATGCTAGACGAGAGGAAATGTGTCACACCAGCCATCACAACCTTATTATCCAAGAATACCTTTGCTATTTCCAATAAGCAATTAATTCCAACTCCGATACATTTCGCATACAATTGTGATGGAAGGGAACAGAGGTTAAGTAAAAATACGTGGAACCAATGGTTAATGTTTTTAGCCATGATATTTGGGAAGTTTGCAACGAAATTCTTGAAGCAAAGAAACTTTTCAGTCACCAAAGACGAACTAACGAAACTTTGCATATTCAATAATGTAAACAACATCTTCTCAGGTATGTCTGTATTCTCCAATAAAACCTTCTTCTTTTTAGCATTGAACCGACAGTCTTTAATAAGTGCAAGATACGGACTCACTAAAGCTTTGGAATTCCTCACTTTTACCAAGACTGTGCATGCATGTCTGTAGAACCATTTGACTTCGTCCAAGGGCAAGAAATTGTTCAACTCTTGGTCAAGCATGAACGAAGTCATCAATTTTAATGCTTGGTTAATCACTCTGATTCGAAATGGATTGTTCTTGCTTTGAAGGTTTTCTTGGTCACATTCAGAATTAAACAATTCCTGTTCTATTGCAAGAATTTCTGTTTTGATTATAGATGATAATTCGATGATGTAGTTGGACTCGTCATTTGTGGACAGAATATTTTGTTTTAACGGACTCAGAACCATTTGTTTCAATGGGCTAGGAATATTCAGAGTATTCAGTTTCCCAGGACTTAAAAGGCTTTGTTTCAATGGACTTAATAAACTCTTTGTTCCAGGATTGTGCTTTTTTGGACTGGGAGTTTTGGATGTGATGGTAAACAATCTGAGAAGCGTTTCGCTGTTGTTTGTCTTGTAAATGTTGTTCAATGTTGCGTATACTTCGAATCTCTTGTCAAAAGTTTCATCCTCCAAAACTTGGATACATCCAGCTACCAATTGTTGAAGGTCTGGAGAATTCGATGGAAGTTGTAGAATGGTCCCCTGGACCCAAAAGTCAGTATTTGCAGGTCCATGGGAAGTATTGTTGACGGATTTATTCCATAGCGTGGTATCATTTGGGTCTACTTGTGCAGAATGGAGGTTTAAATTAAATGGCTTCAAAATGGATTTCTTGGGAGTAACTCGTGGATCGGGTGAACTTGGAAGGTCTGAGAAAAGTTCGTCGGAAAACGCCACTGACTTTCGTTTCCTTATTGGAGAAGACAGTGGCTGTCTCCTGGGAGACTCGTCTCTGAAGTCGTCGCTGTTTAAATCCTTAATGGGGGACGAATTCAAATCTTCGATTGTATCTTCGTATGCATATTTGTTCAGTGGACTTAGGTCGGGAATATTACTTACATCCACCATCATTGGTAGAGTCTGACTATCGCCAGGACTCTGTCGTCCCCTTACATGATGTTTGTGGATTGGTGTAACATTCGACCTATTTCTGGTTCGTGTACTTCTGGTAGTGGCCGTCATATATATTGATCCAGGATATTATTCATATGGTTAAAAAATGGGAAAAGATGTCAATTCTATTGATATTCCACAAGATTAGCCGTCTGCTTTATATAGTATAAATATTCCGGCGTATATAGTAGGAGCCGGACGTATATAGTGAGTACTTAAATTGGAGTAGTTAAGCGATGCGCAGAAATTTAGTAGACGCGTTAAAATATTGAATAATGATTCTGACGTGTAATGGTACAAAACCAATATAGATCTAGATTTAAACTTTGACTTTTTTAGGGTCTGGTTCTTGTGAAGAGTCGTCTTCTTCCAAGGAACGTTTGTTTGATTTGGGCTCGTGAGAGTCGCTAGGAGCGGATTCTTTAGCCGAGTCTTCAGAGTCTTTAGATTCCTCAACCGAGTCTTCTTTTGATTCTTCTAGTATTTCTGATATTTCTGATATTTCTTGTGTATCATTATCGTGTATGACCTTGGTGACATCTTGAGTTAGGGACTCATCTTTTTTATCTTTTATATCTTTAGCATCCTCTTGTTCCATTGTTTCTTCTTCTTTTTTTTCTTTTTCATCCTTCTCTACCTCTGGTGAAGTTAACATCTCTGGAGTTAAAAGAGTAGAGAAATCCAACCAATTCATCAGTCTTTGTTGTTTTAATTGTTTCCACAAAAGGGCATTTCGATATTCCACCAAATCTGCCTTTTTAGCAGAGTCAGTCTCTGTAGCTATGCTCTCTGTACATGTCTCAATATTCCGCTTAAGTTCAGATGTGGTTTCAATTGAAGGCTTTTCCAAACGATCCAATCCTCGGGCCGTTTTCATTTTTCTTGATAATTGTGGTGTAATAAATGTGTTGAAATATCTCTTTTCCTTGTATGGTAGGATTGAAAGTGATTTGTCATTGATTGATTGTAACTCTTCTTCCGAGAGAAGTTTGTCAACGAAAAACGACTTGCTGGTATTGGGGTCTTTTCCGTAGATTAACCACGACCACCAGATCTTTTCCGATAACGTTATGTGTTGAACCAAGAATGCGAATTGGTTATCTGATGTACGGAACACGTTGAACATTTCCTTCTTCACTTTGAGGAAAAATCCCTTGTGAATCTCTGGTAATGTCTCGTTTGTAATATGCTTGACATTGGGTGGAATTCCGCTTGAACGAAGGAATTCTTTTTGACTGCTAGGAAGTAGTTCAAAGTAAAGATTGGCGATGATATATATCATAGTCAAGTACTGCAATCTTGTTTTGGAATGCAGAAATTGATCTTTGAAGAATTTTTTATCCTCGTCAGCCAATTTGTCTTGTTCCGCTTTATTGTCGCCCGACCAAGCTGAAATCCAATAATTCTCAGGAAAGTACTTGAGATTGGAGTACTTTTTGGTTAGAAACTGCTTTTCTGATTCGGTTTTTGGCTTGGGTATCGCAAACTGATCAACCTTGTTCTTTCCTTGCCAGGCCACTTCTTCTCCAAGTAGGTAGTTGTATACACTCAGTACTCTCTCCACAATCTTTTTGAGTTCAATGGAGTTGGATTTCTTGAGATAGCTGAATGGATCATTGAAAAGTTTCTGAAGATATATAATATCCTCGAGGAAAGGAGATTTCACCCTCGTGCCTTCGCTGACTGTTCTATTTGCGATGTGAAAATATTTATTCAACCCTGTGTTGTCTTCGAATGCAAACACATTGGAAAGAAAAACCCTCACTCTATATTGGAAAGTATCGTTGAATGAGTCTTTTCTATATGAGACTGTTTTGTTCCTCGAATCGTTGACAATATACTTGTCAGTTAAACTATTACATATTTCCAAGAGTGATATTCTGTCACTGACTATACCTCTGTCGAACAATTTGTCCAATATAAGTTTTTCTCTAGTTTCCACCCAGTACCAGAACTTGTCGACTTCGAATGTGGATATTTGAAACAAAAACATCAGTGCTTGTGACAAACTATCATAAATTATGTGTTTCATGAATGGATAGGTGTTCAAGTACAAATAAATTTGGTAGTCCAACATTATACTAAGTTTATTGAACGATTTCAATTCTGATTGGGTAAGGGTAGTTGTTTTAAACGGAACAGTTTGTTCATCTTCTCCGTTTGTTAAGATTTGCAAGTGTTGATTCAATATGAAGTCTAGAGCTTTCTGGATCCCTGATGAGAATATCACATCCTTAGCCTTGAGATCCAAATCAGAATTGAAATTCTCGACTTTCTTGAGCTCCTCTGGATCTATTATGCCTTCAGTATCAATTTTGTAATCAAAAGAATACTTTGATAGTATTTCTTCAAAGTTGGCGACATTTTCAAATACTTCAGAATTCACTTCTTCAACCAAGTAAATGCCTTTCGCAGAACTTAAGCCATCGACTACCTCAAGAAACTTCGCAGTTACCTCGGCCACCGGTTCAGACAATCTGTTACTTGCTAAATCCATTGGCTACGAGATACAAATTGTAGATATGTATTTAAATTTCAATTTACCACGATTGTATATACAGGATAGTTTAGAGAGTTATATACAGGATTAATTATACTGGTCATATATACCTCTAGAGTATAGTAGATAACTCACTGAAGGAGTACCACTGTAAGGTAAGAGTATCACTGGAACTATCTCGTAACCTAGTGATTTTCTAGAGGTGATTTTATCAAAATTTCAAACAGTTAGAACTACTCAACCAGTAAATAAGGTCCCAGTTCACTAAAACAATAAAACTCTGGTATCAGTTTACTATTATAATAAGATAACCGTCAACAAATATACCTTACCATTCTTATGCGTTATATTTGAACTCTCAAGACTCTCATAAGTCAAACTTTTTAGAACGTAACTTCTTCTTTTCACCTTGGATCTTTTTATGAAAGAGTCGACGTTCCTTAGACACCTCTTTAACCTCTACCCATTTCTGTTTATCGTCTTCACTGACCTCACCCTCAAAGAACGTCTTTGCCTTGATTTCATCAAGCAACTTCTTGAAACACTCTTCGGTGTTGGTGTCTCTATTTCTGGTGTGATCACTTTGGATCAAGATCCCTCCACTTTTGGTTTCATATCTGACCTTGGATTGTGATATTTGGCTAAGTATAGGCTTGGGGATCCAATAACAGTACTGGGGATTCAACCATTGATGAGGCTCGAGCGATACTGTGGCTTTAGAAGATGTTTTGTTCACTTTCTGACCTCCTGCTCCTGATGACCTACTAAATGCAACTGTGAATATATTGGCCGGAATTTGGGAAGGAGTGAACTTTTCGAGCCAGTTCTTTGCGTTCTCTATCTCCACCCTCGAGAAGTCGGCATATGAACGTGAATGGAGTAGTGTAGGTATAAAACGAGTTCGTAGTATCGTAATCATAGTTAAAGAGAGTATTAAATTGTTTTTCGCATATAGATTACAATAAATATAGTGAACAGGATACTGAAATAGCGAGTGAAATAGTAAGAATCGGTAGCTGAATATATATTTAGAGTGATTAGCATAAGTAATATTAGAGTGATTAACCTAAATAAATACGAGAGTCCCTGGTCTAAATGAGTACCTGTGTTCGGTAAAGATTTCACTGGCCCAGATAAAGACTATAGATCACTAAGCGATATGGAATAGATACGAATATACTAGAATATTGATAGATATGTATAACAGCCAAATACTTATTGAATATCAACAAGTGCTCAGAATATTATTCATCAGAACTAACGACGTTCCTTTCAACAAGACGTTTTTCTCAATACTCTTCTTTCTGGTGAATTGACTAAGCATCGTTCAATACCTTTTCAGCATCAGAAACATCAACTGAAGTGTTATCAGGTTCAACGAAAGTTTTGATGACTTTACCGTCTTCCACCAATAAAGCGTACCTCTTTGATCTGTGGTTTCCAAAGAATTTAGAAGCATCGAACAATAAATCAAGAGCTTCGGTAAATTCTCCCTTAGCATCAGCAATAAATCTGATTTGATCACCGGCGACCTTGTTTTCCAACAATTGTTCACCCCATGCCTTGGTAACAAAAGCATCGTTAACAGCAATTACGAAAAAGTTGGTGTAGCCCTTTTCATTGAAAGCACGCAAGTTCTTGAGGTATCCTGGAATATGGGAGTTGGAGCAGCCTGGAGAGAATGCACCTGGAACACCAATGAATACAGACTTACCAGAAGCAGATTCCTCGGCGAGATTCACTGTAGTTCCTGGAGATCCTTCAAATACGTCAACTGCGGGAATCTTAGCTCCGACACTAATTGAACGTAAAGAAGATTTGAAGGTTGGGATAGAATTTCTAGCAAATGACTTGGAAACTTGGAATAACATTGTTGTAGAAGAATTGGTAGATGAAGAAGAAGTTGTGGAAAGGATTCAACTTCTACTCTGTTGCTTCGTGGAGGTCGATTCGCAATCGTTATATATGCAGGAATTAAATTAACCATTGAAATTCTGCGAACCAACGGCTGGTGAACCAGGTAAAAGACAAACACAGCCTTAGAGAAAGACAGATAAAAAGCCACAGTGCCATGAATAAAGGAAGCAAAAAAAAGAACCAGAAGGAGGCTATAACAACCGAGGAAGCCGTAAACCTTTACAGGAGCGCACTCAACTTCAACGTCATAAGTAGATATGATCCAGCCATAAAACAGTTACTTTGCCATACGTCACATTGTGTGATATACAAATTTGAAGAATCGGAAGAGTGGGTTAAAAGCGACTACCAAGGAACTCTAGCATTATACTTACGAGACTACCAAGTACCAAACCAATCATCACAACAAGCATCGCTTGAAGATTTGCAGAACTTGTTCTGCTACGGATTAATCTTGTTGAACAGGAACAATCCAAAGTGTTTTTCAGTAGGATTACTACCAAACAAGATCACCAAACATATCTTTCCAAAGGGTGTGGATAATAGTGGAGTTTTGGAAATGGATGTTGAGTTGAATGACAATTTGATTATTGTCAAGACATTGCTTGGTGAGATATATGGGTTGTGGGTGTTTAACGAGGCGGATAGGTTGAAATTGTTTAAGTCGATTGAATATTGTTTGAATAGCGATTCGGCATTTTAGCATACTAGACACGAGAGACAAGAAAGAGTCACAAACCAAGATTTAGAATGACAGATTTAGACGTCGTTCAAAATTCAAAGAAACGACAAGCTGTAAAAATCTAATAGGTAAACATAATAGAACAAGAATGCTTGAGATTTCACTCTCATGATTTCATAACTCAGTACTGATTCTCTTCGATTTATAATCTTGTTCTTTGAATTCGTGTAGGTTGAAAATTTCAACCTAGTGACAATATCGCCAACATCTATTGATCCTTTAGTGCTTACATCTTCACGGTTCTTTCTCGAACCATTAATGTAAATTAGGCCATTTGGAAAACAGTAGTGTAATACCAGTAGAATGACATTGTATAATAACATAGTATAATAACGTAGTATATAACACCATCAAGATTGAAAGTATTCTGTAATATCTTTGTAATGGTTATGATTCAGCTAACATTAAAAAGACGGTAAACTGAGGTCTGAGAAGTATGAAAGTATTCTCTCTAGACCATGGTATTGGCCTGGTGTTACCTTTATAAATCACTACTTCTCTCTGCTTTGAATCAGTAGCTTCTTTAAATACCTAAAATTGACTTTCCAATTGTCTTTGCCAACTTCTTGAACTCATAATACAGCCCATAAGTAGGCAGTTATTTCAAGCCCTTCTGAGTTTAATTCATCACTATGGAGGTTTGGCAGCCAAAGGCGTGGGGATACCACAATGTCGCGGTCGAAACCTGAGAATGTCGCGAAACAAGTAACTTTAGGCGTTTTTTCAGCGAACTAACAAACAAGACTTGAAAGACTGCAAGTGTAGGCGTACAAGAGTCTCAGGATTAAAGGTCTATCGTCTCCAGATTGTATAGAGTAGGAATATTTGAGAAATTCACGAATACTGTGTTTACAACTCACAACTTCAATTGATTTCCTAGACTACGGCTGAGAACCCCCATTAATAGAAAAGTATCAACCCGAGGGAAAGAATAACCCAAATAAATAACCAGGAACCATATAATCATAGTCATATTTGGTTGAATTTACAATATCACGTACACAGATCAACAAATTTCAGTAAATTCCAGTTTCTACAAATACTCCAACCCCAACATCAATCTGATCCAAGACACTGATAAGCTTCAAACACTCAATCCGTCAAATATAGATCTTTAAGAGGAAAAGATTGATTCTCGACAAGATAAAGATTGATTCATTTACTGACATATCTCGTTCGTCGCAAACCCATATCAAATGAATAGTGGAGTCCATACTGGTAGTTCCATGGGTCGACCAAACCCATATCAAATGACACCAGCTCAAATGCAACAAGCAAAACAACAAGAATTGATAAAGCAACAACAACAGCAACAACAACAATCGCGACCAAGGCCGAATATTCAAAACTACCAATTTGCATCAACTTCTCAGGATATATTGAGAAAGTATGCAAAGTATCCTGCGTCATTGAATCTTCATATATACGAAAGTCACTATCGATTCAACAATTCTCAAGACTCCAATATAATACCAAAGAATTCGCCCATGATCAAGGACTTCTTACATCATGCTTTGAAAGAGCAGATTCCAGTGGAAATGAGCGAATTACTAAAGGATTTCTCGATCAGATCTTACGATGGATGTTTGATCTTGCAAGTGTATGATCATAGACATATGGTGTCTACAGTGGGTAGTATTTCTAGAGAAACCAAGCCAGATGCCAAACAGGAGGAAAGTAATGGCAAAGACTTGGTATCGAGTCCTGCAACTACACAGGTTAACAAACCAAAGACATACAGGACATTATTGAGACCAACACAATTATCGTTGTATTACGATTTGCTATACCATACCGATTCTGCATTAACCAAATTCACCGATCCATTATCACTCCAAATGGAATCTGAAATCTACACATTGACCCAAAGAAAATTGAACTTATCGGTACCCTTGAATCCTTACTTGTGTGACGACTTTCTCAAGCCAGAGGTGGATTATCCCAAGAAAGTGTGGGACGAAAAGACTGGCGACTATAAACTCATACATCTGCATCGTGAAGGTGTAGAAAATCCACCAAGGAAATTACATCAAGATGAGTTGGTGCTACACAAATCATCTGACTACGAGGAGCTTATGCTGCTCTTGTCAAACAAGTACAAGAAGTCTGATGAAACCCAGGAAAAGAAGTTGGTTGTCGTGGGAGGCTCGTCTGCAAATGTGCCGAAACCAGGATTCAAAGAAGGTACTACGGGTCCAGATATCAAGCCCAAAAAGGGAGAAAAGCCTTCAAGTATTCCCGGTCCTGGTGCAACAGTCAACCATATACAGACATCTACAAGAAGTACGGGTCAATTCATGAGATTGAGATTGATTGAAGAAATTAGAAAGAAGAGAGAAGCAGAGAAATCTCAACAAGAAGCAAAGATACAGGCCCAGGCCAATGCTATTAATCAAAACAACAACAGACCCATCATAACCCAAAACGAAAAGAACCCAATGGCCAATTCCGTACCCCATCACCAAGTGCAACCATCCGTCCAACTCATTGGAGAAACGAACCCTATGAATCAAGCAAAGCACCAAATGCAACAATCACTCAACCAACCTGTTCCCAAGAAAATGAAGAAAGAACCACAGCAAATGCCACAGATGAATGCTCAGAACCAGCCACATATCCAAGCGCAACAACAGTACAAGCAAGGACCAAATCAAAACCAGCCAGGCGCCAATGTAGCGTCGCAACAAGTTTCTAACGGTATGATGATGAACCAACAACGCATGCAACAAAATTCTGGTCCATCCAACACTCCACAACAGCCACAACAAACACAAACCCAATCTCAACCTGCTCTTCAACAACATCAGCAGCAACAAATCTTCCAAAACTCGTTAACTCTAGAAGAACAACAAGCATTCAGACAATTGCAATCTAGAATGAGTGCATTTGCACAGATGGGTAACCTTGGAGTAGCACCAAACGGCCAGCAACTCAACCCACAACAGCAGCAACAAGCACTCCAGCAAGCTAAGTTGATCCAACAACAATTGGTACAAAAATTCCCGGTATATTTCCAAAGGCTCCGTCAATTCCAATTGATTCAGCAGCAAAGACAACAGAAGTTGCAACAACAAAACGATAAAAATATCCCTGGCTGTTCTGGTATGCAAACCCCCAATAATATTGCCGAAACCAAACCCCAGTACAACCAAATGATGAACCAACAATCACAGCAAAGTCCAAAATCTCTAGACAAGAAGAAGAGGATATACAAGAAGAAATGAGATAGTGACAGAGAAATATCCTAGCTCTGGCTCGATTAACGAGACAACTGACTGAGCAACATTAAACGAGATTAAACTCATAAATTCTATAGGCTCATCCCTTAGCAAGTTGATAAGAAAGGATAGTTCACATTCAGAAAAGAATATAAAAGAGACCACAGTCGATATCTTATCTCAAAGTACCCATAAAGAAGCAGGGTCTTATAAACTTAGTAAAGGGACAGATATCAAGAATATTAATATTAGAACATATAAAACGAGTTTATGATATCCTTTTGTGGACAAATGCAAAGTTTACGTATCCATCAGGATTGATCCTTAAAGGAATTATAAAGGACTTGCATCTACAGAAATGAGGATTCGATTCTAGCACCGTTAGCGAATGATTTTGGGGTAGGGCCAATGCATCTCGAACTTATTATCAATTACAATGGCAAGCTTCATTATTCGCTAAATGGTACAATTGGAGTTGCCCATCTAATTTTTTAACAAATTCTTCAATTATTAGCCTTCTGGAAAGTCCAAGGATTTATGATGGCTTGGAACTCAAGTATCACTCGAAACTCTTTAGATAAAGTACATCGTTATTTGTATAAGATTACGTAATCTACACTCCATGTTGAATATTGAGGGAACTTTAATACTAAAATTAATGGAAATTCGGAAATGATATAGTTGGGTCTATACCAGATTAGTATATATGTTAACTTAGTTAGTCGAGCAATTCTGGTCAATATTTCACTAGCTAAGCTACTGATATAAGTGTACTGCATATAATATAAAAATTCTAAGAACCTCGAGAATTAGATTATTTGCAGCTTTGAATACTGAGAGAGATGACAGAGCTATGAGCGAGAGCTATGAGCGAAGCGAATAGTTCACTAGGGATCATTTTATAAAGGAGATAATAAATTACTTGAATGAATAGAATTGTGAAATATTTACTTGGGCACTAATACTCACTAAACCGCACTAATCAATCTCCATTAATATTAAATACTTCGCTGTGCTCAGTATTTAATATTCACGATGACATCCCGCCTCTATTGGCTTGCTTGATATCTTCGCGTCTCCTGATAATCAACCCTATGCACAAATGTACCAACACATCCAAGTGGACTGAATGTATGCTGTCATAATTGACGTCACGGTTGCCTGTATTGGTTACATCTGCCAACAGGATCCTTGTAGCTTCCTGGAGCTTACCAAACACGCCGTGCTTCTTCAACTCATCAAGCTTTCCCATGTTATTTCCGGAATAGTATTCTTCCTTGGGTTTTCGGGACCCCGGATTAACTAGCTGGGTGACATCACTTCCCACCAAAGGGTTTGATCCCGAGTCAAGAGTATCACCGCCTGTCCAGTTATCCAACATCGAAGGTTGGTTTGGTTCTAACCTACACGCTTGGTAAGATTCCAAGTAGCTGAGGTACTTTCTCTCGTGGATCCAGCGATATCTGACTCCCTTGTATTCGTAATCACGTATGGGGAGCGTATTATGGGAAAACATCGTTCCCTTAAAGGTTTCATTGGTGTTATCGGGATTTGGCGTGAACGTGAGGATGTAGGTGTAGTACGACCCGTGGAAGTATTCGGAGATTTTGCAAAATGGAGTAAAGTCGGTCTTTTTGTTGAACCCTCTGAGGGCTGCATTATTGGTGTGATATCTGGTGATAGTGAGAAACTTGTTCACAGAAAACGTATGGGATTCGCAATGGAGTAAAGGAACTCCGAGGCCTTGTGCCTGGAGGTCGCATATCTTTGAGGACAGTCCAACATTTGTATTGCACTTGAACGAATTGTACTTTCCCACGGCCTCTGACGATACAAACACATTTAATCCTTTCAGGAACACACTACTGTTACACACTATAAAGTCCCATCCATGTTCAGGGTTGGCACTTGAATAGTAATCTGGAGGGAATTCTTTTTCGTTTACTGGTGGGCTTGAAGGTCTATCCTCGTGATAATTAGGGGGTCCAGCCTCATCAGAATTAGGAGGTCCAGCCTCATGGGAATCTTTTTGATCTTTCATAACTATAATTTAAAGACTTCTAATGTCTAATGACTTAATTCTTTCTCAATTCTTTCTCAAGTATAACTGTAACTATGACGTCTAATCGATGTTTCTTAACAAAGCTTTTAAGAACATATTTCGTAATAGATTTGTAGACAATTCTCGTATCATTGTTCGCTTATATTGGCCCATCGTGATCTGTAATCATATTGAGAGGACAATTTCACAAGACTATAAATAGTGATCGGACTTATTGTTTTTGTGTTTGTGTACGATGTCACTGACCATGGGGTTTCCTAGATAATTAGAGTAGATATTTGATATTTGACATAGACATTTGCAATTTATAGTCGATTTTTAACATACAATTATTAAAGATAATCTTTAGCTTCGAGACTGATCGAAGAAAAGAGGCTACGGGTGAACCACTACGAGCAACTGATTCTAGATCAATACAGCAATGTCACATAATTTGTAGTGAACAACTTTAGTGGAACGGTAGCCATTATTAGTAACATTTCATCTCAATAAGTTATCTCTATATCACACTAAAGGATGACTATGTGATGGCTAAGCAGCAACCTCTAATACCACGAATGTGAATAAAGAGCTAATTAATGACAGTCAGCGAGGTCCCATATAGTGGAATGTGCGAGTAATGTCTTGACCCCACAAGAATCATCGACTCAAGCAAGAAAGTACCTTTTGGAAAACATCTATACCGCGAGTTCCAAATATCCACTAACATCGATACCGCAACTATTATCATGAGTTTCACTAACCATACATAGCTCTTAAAAATACAGATTTCAAACCTAAAACGTATCAAACTTAGCGATTTCACTACCAAGAACCCATACCCATTCCCCAGAAGAATAACCGTGAAAATCGAACAAGCTGACTCCGATCTCCAATTTCTCGACAGATGAGTCTAGATTACGAGAATAAACACCATAAATACTAAAAAGTAAAGGCTAAAAGTTACTGCTACACAGGACCGAACAATCAGCATTTTATAATGCCCAGACATCTCTGAATTTGCTCTATATTCAAAAATCGACCTCCTCCGCATATCAATTCTTGTAAGACCCCTCCAAATCCAGTTAATTGTCAGAAAAAGTGTATCGTGTGGTTTAAATCGTGTGGTGAATTCCTCTCTCACAATCGCTTGGTGGATTTTCTCTCTCTTGGATTCTGTGTCTAGTATATAATTCCTAACTGTATTAAAATACTCATTTCTTAAATGAGCCTTTCGTAAAGGGTATTAGTAACATTAACAATATAAATAGAGTAGCAAAAGTAGGACGATTATCTTCAAGCTATACAAGGTGAATAAATTTGATGAATAAATTTGCAACATCAGAGATTAAGAGCAGAGATTAAGAGTAATATCTAACCAATCTTAGAAACCTAAGCAACAAGATAACCAGCTCTATACGGCTTCTTTCGGAGTAAGCGTGGTGCCGTAGATCCCAAGTGCGGTGATAGTTGCAAGTATATATGCCAAACCTTTCCCTGCTTCTTTAGCAAAGGTCTTGAATTTAGATGGTTCTGGTTTGACTTTCTTGGTAGGAGGTTCAGGAACTACATCTCCATCGTCATCATTATCATTGTCAGACTCAAGACGTCTCTTCTTACCCCTCGAAGGAGTACATATCTCGGTATCACTTTCACTGTATGCGCTGTCAGAGAAAAGAGTGTACTCACTGCTGTTTTCGTCTTCAACACATTCAGTGGATTTAATTTCAGTTGTAGTGTAGTTGGGTGGAGGAGTTGCTTTTGAGACAACGGGAGCATCCTTCAAATGCAAGTAGTACTTGTCACATTCCGAAAGTACCAACAATGGTACAGGAGTATTTTCAGAAGCGTCGTATTCATTTTCTAAATCAGATTCTTCAAGCTGACTATCAGAACCATCATCACTTTGCAGTTCAGTGTCATCCACTTCCGAGTAGTAGATTTGAAGAGAGTTCAAATCCATATCAGAATCAGAACTCGAGATTGAAGATGCAGAAGAATCAGATTCGTATGAACTGCTGTTATCCTCTTCACATGTGAAGCCCTGTACAATAACTTTGCACTTCTTACCAGGAAGCGGTTCATGTGTATCTTCATGATCAACAGCTTCCTCTTCATGATCAACAGATTCCTCTTCGTCATCTATCTCGTAGTCGTCATCAATCTCAAGACAGCAGTAGTCATTATCTTTGGAGCTTTGAATTTCAGAATATAACTTTGGCTCTCCTACTCCCAAAACGTTCTTTCTGAGGAGAGTCGGAGTGCCATCCTTAGATTCCAGAATTGTCTTAATGATTGATGAAGCCATACCTGGACAAAAGTGTGAGTAGAAAAAGTTATCATTGTCTTCACTTTCGTCCAAAAAGTCCGATTGGTCAACAGCTTCGGACTTTGACGTTTCGTCACACGAGATTTCCACTTCCTCGCCAGCATTTGTACCAGCAAAACTATCGTCTGGCAAAAACTTAATCACATCGTTGTCAATTTCAGAAACAAACTGAAGAGCAACTTGAGGGTTATTGAATTCATATAATGAAATAGTCTTTGCAGAACCGTTCTTGCTAACAATCTCAGAAATAAAGGAAGAAGGTTTGGAAACAATGAATCCAACTTTGTCTCCACTTTTGATGGGAAACCAGTTACCAGGAACAAGGAATTGATCATTAAGGACCGTCCCAAAAGTAGAATCCTCATCCTTCAATTTGAATCCGTCGTCTTCAGAATAACTCAAACTGGCGTGGAGCTTGGACAAGTGGGAATTCTTAAAGTACAAGTTTGTCAACGAAGCATTTCTACTTGTATCTTTCGTGGAGGCTCTTCTAACTTCGACCTTATCACCTGATTTGAAGGTCAAGATTCTTTCGTTGGTGATTTGGCATGAATTGCTCGAACACTTCATGGTCTGAGAACATGCCTCAACAGATACACAATTAGCATCAGCACAGCTGGAGGAGCACAGTTCAGCAACATCTCTATCATTAGAAGCTGGAGACGACATCTTAGTCGATTCGGTATAGGTAGAGCATTCTGCATCCTTTATACTCTCCTTGGATGCGCACTTATCACTAACACAAGACATCACAAATAAGGGGGTGGAGGGGTTATGGGAATCAAACTCAGATTCAAACACGCGTAAACTCAATATAAAATAGACTTAGCAAAGTAGTATATAATTTCTTAATATAACTCGTCAGTATTTCTATTACAAGTTAAAAAAGATAAGTGTGGTTGTTGTATTTTTGCCTCCCAAACAGTTATCACCCCTTTGATCTCCCCTCGTAATTGTTATCGTGATGTCGTGTGACTACCGAGTTTAGGATAACGATTGAATGACAGGGTCCAGCGAGTAGTGTTTGTGAGGAACCTGAGAAGAGCCTGGAGAAGAGTAGTCGTAACAATGTGAAGGACGAGAATTACAGAATCAAGCTAGTGACATATGGGTATAGAGCTCCAACAAAGTGTGGAGATTTCTCAATGGCTACGAGTTTGAACAATAGAAAAAGAGCAGGTATGAATTGCAGTCATGATAGAAATGAATAAAAAGAACAAGAAAGTGCTTTTCTAGACTATAAAAGAGTTCACGAAGGAAGTGAGTGAGGACATTATGACAAATCCTCGAGCCCGGTAGAAGTTCATTAGGAATTCAGTAGGAATTCAGTAGGAGTTCGGTAGGAGTTCGGCAGGGTTCAGTAGGGTACAGTAGAGTTGAGTAGAGTTCAGTAGAGTTCAGTAAAGTTCACTAGGATATCAGTAGGATATCAGTAGGGTCCAGTCCAGTATCTCTCGCACCCACACTAGCTAGCTCTTCCAGTAGCTCTCACTCTAATTCTCACTCTAATTCTCACTCTAGTTCTCACTCTAGTTCTCACTCTACCTCATTGCATTCGTGATCTCGTGCGGTATCTTCATAAATGCTTCATGTTCGTTGTTGGTTTCGTGAATTTTCTATTTAGCGAATTCTGTAGAGCCAATTGTTAGAAGTCTAATGCAATTGGTCTAGCACATATTGTTAGCGAAGATTGATAATAGCTAGCATAAACTTAAAATAGACTGAAAGAATCACACATCTTATACCCACCTATTCAATTAAGCTTTCGTCTCGTTCACCATCTCTGCAATTGATAAATCTAAAGTCGACTTCACTGAGAATACTCGATAAGGATATCCAGGCTTAAGTAATGATCCAATTGTTCTCAATTCTTTGCTAAATATCCGTGAAACTATTCCGAACCGTCACTATAATAAAGTAGGGAAAACTGATTTGCCCCAGGATCTAATACCTCGAATAATGTCATTCCTGAACTATAATTGATCGAAAAATGGTCTAAATTCCGGTAAAGAAAAGTAACTTTCAATAAATTTCAGTAACCTTATGATAATTCTAGCTTGAGAGCATGTCATATAATTGTACGAGCACCATATTTACGCATTCCTTTGTAATAATACCTCTTGTAATCTTGTCTCTAAAACCAGTTCTCTCAAATCGCGTCACGTGCAACTTTTCCAGTTCAACAAATTGATAGGACGTAGATTACCAAAGATTTAACAACATCATTATCAACTAGATAATATCTAACGCACGATCAGTGCACTCAAAGTTTGGTAGAATCCACTGTCACCAATGACATCCCAACAAATGGTTTATTATGGCCCACGGCCATTACAACCATTGAATGATAAAATGAGACACGGATTTGACCAGGACTATAACTCAGAAAACTTTCTTAACTTGTTGGCCAATACATTTTATATATATTTCGATGATAAAAGACACAACACCAACGGGAACCCAATAACTCCAGAAATGAAGCAATCTCCCAAGTACTATAAAAGCTATCAACCTATAACTGACTGGAAAGTTATGAAGGATAGACAAAAGACGATCAGCGCTGTGTTGGTTCTATGTCTCAACTTGGGAGTGGATCCTCCAGATATCATGAAAACGTATCCTTGTGCAAAGTTCGAAGCTTGGTGTGATCCTTCTTCCTTCCCTGATACTAAAAAAGCAATCGATTCGATTGGAAAGAACTTACAATCCCAATATGAAACGCTATCGTTGAGGACCAGATACAAACAATCATTGGATCCATGTGTCGAGGATGTAAAACGATTCTGTAACACCTTGAGACGAAATGCCAAAGACGAACGGATTTTGTTTCATTATAATGGACATGGAGTTCCTCAACCGACTGCTAGTGGTGAAATTTGGGTCTTTAACAGAGGATATACCCAGTATATTCCTATATCGCTCTATGACTTGCAAACCTGGTTAGGTGCTCCCGTTATCTTCGTATACGACTGTAACAGTGCCGGAAACATTGTTCACAATTTCAAAAAGTTTGTACAAAAGAGAATTGACGATGATAATGATGGTAACCATGATAGTAGTGCACCATCTCCAACTTCAGCATATTTGGAGTGCATTCAATTGGCAGCTTGTAAGAGTAACGAGTTATTGCCCATGAGTCCAGACTTACCAGCCGATCTCTTCACGTGTTGCTTAACATGTCCTATAGACATAAGTATCAAATGGTTTATCATGCAAAGTCCCTTGAAAAAGAACTATTATTCGTTATTGCCTAAAAACTCGGTGGGAAATGTCGTGATTCCGGGTAAACTTACTGACAGACGAACTCCGCTAGGTGAATTGAATTGGATATTCACAGCTATTACCGATACAATTGCATGGACATCTTTGTCGAGACCAATTTTCAAACGTTTATTCAGGCAGGATTTAATGGTTGCGGCACTTTTCCGTAACTTTTTACTAGCAAAGAGAATAATGCCCCACTTGAACTGTAATCCTATAAGTGATCCCCCCTTGCCAGAGTTGGTGAGGTTTCATCCGATGTGGGATTCATGGGATTTGGCCATCGACCAAGTATTTGCACAACTTATCAAAAATAATGGCGTAACCACCCAGCCTTCGCCAGCTCCACAGACCCCAGCCAACCCAGTTCCTGTTGCCACATCTGTGTCTCACTCTAATACTCAAAACTCAAGTAATGGTCCAAGCTCCAACACACCGACCCCCACGCCTACATCTACTGCATTAGCTCCAACAGTGACTACTCCGGGTATTACTTCCCAAAACCTTCCAAATTATCAACATTCAACATTTTTTGAACAACAATTAACTGCATTCGAAATTTGGTTAAAATATGCCGGTCCTTCGACGAAAGAACTTCCAGAACAATTGCCAATTGTCTTGCAAGTTCTTTTGTCACAAGTTCATCGTTTACGAGCATTGATTTTATTATCCAAGTTTCTTGATCTCGGTCCTTGGGCTGTTTATCTCTCACTTTCCATTGGTATTTTCCCTTACGTGTTGAAATTATTACAGAGTCCGGCTCAAGAATTAAAACCAGTGTTGATATTCATCTGGGCAAGAATAATGGCCATTGACTTCAAAAGTACACAGCAAGAATTATGTAAAGACAAGGGATATAACTACTTCTACTTAATTCTCAATTCAAACCCGTTGAATCAAATTAAACCAGGAACTGCGGCTCCCATTTCCAACGGAAATATCTCGTCCGCAGGAAGTATTCTAATCAACGATGATCACAAGGCAATGAGTGCTTTTATATTGACATTATTTATCAAAGATTTCAAGAACGGTCAACGATTAAGTTTCTCAATTGAAATCATCAATAATTGTTTGAAGTTCATCCAAACTAGTGAGAATCCTTTATTAAGACAGTGGTGCAGTTTGTTGCTTTCACAACTCTGGAACAAGTATCCGGATGGAAAATGGATTATCCACAAGGATGGATATCTCAACCGGTTGTTATCGTTGATCAATGATCCTATTCCAGAAGTTAGAACATCGATAATTTTGGCGATTAGCAACTTCCTTAGTGAAAACGACGTGGCTCCACAGCAACCAGACCAGCTGAAACTGAAACAGCAATCTCCACAACCACCACAAAATTCAGGCTCAGACTTGAGAAAGGATGAAGTTAAACAACAAGACTTGAAGCTAGCAAACGCCATTTTGAGTTTGTTGGGAGATGGGTCTGCCATGGTGCGGAAAGAGGTTGTCTTTTTCATCAATAAATTTGTGAGTATCTACTGCAAGTTCTTTCTTGTTGTTGCTTTCAATCAGTTGGAGGAAGAAATTGTGTTGATCGATAACGCCAACTTCTTGAATGATTTCAGAAAAAGATCTCCAGCGTATGGTTCTATTTTCAGTTCAATTTGGAAATCGTTATTGATTTTGTCGGAAGATCCTCACTTAGAAGTGAAACAGTTGGCCGAGACATTGATCGATTCTGTTATGGTTCAATTGAACGAAAGTGAATTGAGCCCTATGGTTAAAGAGATGCAAGAGTATTTGTTGAGTAAGTCTACTATTAACATCAGTGAAAGTTTCAAGCCAAATAAACCAATTGTGAACCGTCAACTTGTACAAGGAAACGGTAACAGGCGACAAGTTTCCTCTGGTTCAGTGATGAACAGAAAAAACAACTTGTTGACTATCAATGGTTCATCATTGACAACAAGATCTGCATCTACCAGTAATCTTAATGGACGTGTTGACGATAGAGATTCGTCAGACACTGAATCTCTTTCCTCTAAGATTAAAAATCTTTCACTTTCCAAAATCTTCAAAACGTTTCAAATCAACGAAGACAACGATTTGAAGAATTTCACGAGGATTTTGAACTACGGACCTGTCCAGAGCACATATGGAGCCGAATATAAACCAAAAACACCTTTCTACAAGAAAAGAAACTTAACGAAAAATCCAATGTTACCAGCCGAGTCTGGATTCTTCGAGTACAGTTGTGAATATTTCCAGGAACCACAAATGTCTAAGAACGAAATCGATGAGCCAGGCTCACGTGAATACGTCAAAAGGTTATGGAGACGTAATAGAAACGAATCGATAATTCAAGAAACTCAACCACAGAAAGATTTGGCAATTCGGGGAGAATGGAACAAAAACGTTGTTACTCTCCACAACAAAACGCAGCCCAAATTGATCAAATTCACCCAGTTTGAAAAGATATTGGTTGCTAGTGACGAAAAGGATAACCTCACCATTTGGGACTGGGAAGAAAACTCCATCATCAAAAAGTTCTCCAACAGCAACCCGTTCGGAACCAAAATTACAGACATCAAATTCTTGAATGAAGATGATTCACCGTTATTGTTGACAGGTTCATCGGACGGTGTAATCAAAATTTTCAAGAACTTTCATAGTAACGACGATGGAGAGGACAGCGAAGATGGCGAAAAGAAGATCGAATTAGTTGCGTCGTGGAGAGCATTGACGGATTTATTGTTAACGTCGAAAAGTTCAGGTTTGGTTTCGGAATGGCAACAATCTCGAGGCTCTTTGTTAGTGAGTGGTGATGTAAAGATTATCAGAGTATGGGATGCGCCACGTGAATTATGTTTGGTTGATATTCCCGCGAGATCTTCTTCATCAATCACTTCCTTAAGTTCGGACCAGGTGGCAGGTAACATCTTTATTGCAGGGTTCGATGATGGAAGTCTCAGGGTATATGATAGAAGGTTGGACTCTCGTGAATCCATGGTGAAAACGTGGCGGACTATCAAAGGAAATAACCAGACGTCTCCATTCACAGGAACCGGTTCTATAAGACAAGTTCATATGCAAAGAGGTGGATATCGAGAGTTAGTCACGGGTTCGTCTGATGGATATGTTAACTTATGGGATATCAGACAAAACGATCCAGTTTTGACATACAACATCTCTGATAAGTCAATGAGATGTATCGATACTCATGAACATGCTCCGATCATCACCACCGGTTCGAAGTCTGTGAATATCTGGTCGACTTCTGGTGATTTACTCTCTACCTTGAAGAACCCTCATGATAACTACTTGAGCAACAGAACGTCAAGTTATCTTTCTTCCACAACGTTCCATCCACACCGTATGACAATTGCCACCAATTATAACCAGGACGGTCATATAAACGTTTATTCTTGTAGTGATACAGTGGTTGAATATTAAAATATATCTAGAATAATCAATTCTACATCTAGAAAGATAATAAATCAATTATTACATCTTTAAAGTTGTAATTATTATAAACGTCACAAGTCGAGAATCATAATCTGAATCTGGATCTGAATTAAACTTCTTTTAAGTGCAATCTCTATTAGACTTCTTTTAAGTGTATTCTCTATTATGTCGGGTACGGAGCTCCGTCTGTCTGGCTTAGCTATTGGTCTCTAGCATAGATATTGCTGTCAAAAGTCAATGAAAATTGGGGAAAAGAGGACCCTAAAGTTCTAGAGCGCCTATGTAAAGCTCAACTATAGCTACGACCTCTTGCCAATCCACGGCCTCTATAACCAGCCTAGTACTTCGTGTCTATATACTGCGAGTCGGACCAACCTTCCTGCAGGAAACAATTTTCAACCGCAAATTTAGCAGCTACAACTCGAATCATCCTCCAGTAACTCTAAGAGTCCAACAATATCATGTCGACAGATCTTGGGATTACCGAAGAAAGGGAGCTTGGACATATGAAGCTTGGTCTGGACAGAAGTTCTTCTGGTGATAGAACCAATTTGACATCCAAATCAAAAGACATCTCGGTGGCTCAAAAGATGATCAGTGCCATGCTGGGGTCGTTCATAACATCTTTGGTTGTAACACCATTTGACGTGATACGAATTCGTATCCAACAGCAGGAAATCTTACCGCAGAACAATATTTGCTGTCAAGGACAACTTCAAGAAACGCCAGAAATAGTTCGTAACACTCTCATGAAGGGTCCAGCAAGTATAGCCAAGTTGGCGGAAAGTTCACCGGAATTGTTCTGGTTGCATAAAGAGTATTGTAAGACGGCACACAATTGTACGAGAATAACGTCGACGTTTCAGGGATTCATGGTCGTCAGTAGGGCCGAAGGACTCGCGACATTATGGAGAGGCCTCTCACTCACGCTTTTCATGGCTGTTCCTTCAAATATCATATATTTCATGGGGTACGACTATATAAGCGACCACTCACCCATACGCAACCATGCGTTGAACCCATTATTCTGTGGAGGGTTTGCCAGGGTGATTTCTGCATCAGTGATATCACCAGTGGAATTGATAAAAACTAGATTACAAAGCATACCATCCGACCCTAACTCTTCATCCAAAATGCTTTCGAACTTATTGAAGGATTCCTTAGCGCTTGTCAAACATCAAGGCATAAAAACTTTATTCACAGGATTACAAATCACCTTATGGAGAGATGTGCCGTTCTCTGGGATTTATTGGCTAAACTACGAATGGTTCAAAAAGAGAACCTCGGAAATGTTGAAGGCAGACTTCAAAAACGCAAACACAGACGACCACTGGAAAGTGTTTGCTGCTAGTTTCATATCTGGATCTGTGTCCGGATTAATAGCAGCATTTTTAACAAACCCATTTGACGTGGGTAAGACGAGAATGCAAATTTGTGAAATCGAAGAAAATTCGGCAAAAAGACCATCCATGTTCAAATTTTTATTTGATATTTATAAAAAGGAAGGTGTCAGAGCGTTGTATTCTGGATTTCCAGCAAGAGCATTAAAGATTGCTCCAGCGTGTGCAATTATGATCTCTTCATATGAGATTGGGAAGAAGTTTTTCAAAAATGAAAATAATAAGGAATAGAGATATGGAAGGAAAGAATAGTTATTAAAACTGAGAGGAATGTTAATTAATTCTAAGAGGAAAGTTAATTAATTCTAAGAGGAAAGTTATTAAAATCTAAGAAGAAAGTTTTCAAAACCTAGGGAAAGTTGAATGAATCCATAAAAATGTTCTTCAGTAGGGCCTTGTGATTACCGTACGCTAACTCAACTTTTGATAAATTTTCTAGCCATGTGAATTCTGATAATGTGCTAGCCACGTGAACGGTCATATCTTGCTAGGTATGTGAACACTCCTCGTTTTCTTGCATGGGAACAGTCCTAATTTGTCTACAATCATTCACAACTTCAATCTCAAAGTTCAGATTAGATTTATGAAGAACATACACTAATTATGATCCTGATCTATTACAAGCATAGTATCTAGAAATAGTTGTGCTGTTCAAGATTCCACTCTACCGGTACTTCTTCATCGTACCCATTCCCCAACAAAATAGATTCTATACATAAATATCTTGTACATAAACAACTAATGACTCACTAAGACCATCCTTCGTTTTGTTCCATGGTGTGGGAACGAATCTGAAAGGGCCTGAACTCTTCCTCAGTACCATTCGACTGGTATATATTCATCCTGGGCTGTTTTTGGATGCACGGGGTCGATCTGTTATATTTCTCGTTGGAATCTAAACCCGAACTGTTTCTCTCTTCAGGTACTTTTATGGGCGTTGGTGGACCATCAGTATTTGAAGAGACTCCCAGATCATACGATGGACCAGTGAACTCTTTAAGTGCAAGGTTTTGTTTGCTATTATTGGCTGTAGAATACAGGCTTCCCTCATATTGGCAATAGAGTTTCTGAAAATTCTGAGCTAGAGAACTTCCAACTTCTTTATACGCAAACTCTCCGAGTCCAAATAGGTTCAAAAGAGCTTCCTTGAGTTCAGTGGAGATGGACCGGCCTAGTTGTCTTTTCACCACCTCCAAATTAGTCGAGTTTTCTTCCAACTTCTCTCCAAGAAGAACCGTCCCAGACGCAGTGTTTCCAAACTTCAACTGGCTATCCTTAAGTGCTTTGCGTAGCTTATTTCTGGCCTCGACTAGTTCTTTCTTCTTCTTCTCTCTCATACCAACGTTGGTCAAACTGATTTTGACTGCTTCCAACATTTCCATGGTTTTTTTGTCAAACTTGATTTGAAGCATAATTAGATTTGCATAATCTTCGATCATCTGCTGGTTTTCACTGGAAGGGATTTCTTCAGCCCAAGCGTTCAAAGTGCCGGCCAATTCCTTTTGCATGGCTATGCGCTTGGCTTCAATCCTAAGGAGTTTGGATAGTTTGTTGTTTATTGTTTGTGCCAGTACACTCGCTACCTTCTCTTCATTGGGCTCTTTGCCAGTAATTATAGAACAGCTGCTCAGTTTTAGACTCGACGGCATATATTTCTCATAAGCGTTCCGTATCATGACTGTGACAGGTCTTGAAATATACGATGGTGAGTTTTCTACGCTACTAAATGCACTGGAGTACAGGTGAGACTTGAACTCTTTCTTCCCTCTCAGAAAATTCTCTATTCTCGATGGAGCCAACGTAGAGTTGGATAGAATATGATTCCTATATTGTTAGTGGAGTTTGGTGATCATCTTGTTAGACTTACATTCTGTAGTTTCTGTATACTTTGGTTGTTGATAAATAAATTTTGCACCCAAAAATAAGCGCCAGATTAGTTATACTGAGACGAATTTATGATGATTTGAAATAATGAAGACTACGATAGCTAATATTGGAGAGTACTAGAAGATGAATTCAGCAATCAATCTGATATTGATATTTTTAAGTATACTGAAAGTTTTAAGATCGAATGGAGCATGTTCACGAGAAATAGTGAATTAGAAGAAGTATTGAAAACAAACAATTGCTAGAGTATCACAAAAATTGATAATAAGTAGAGATTAACTACATACAATTATTACTCAACTTTACATATATACACCAGCGGTTACTAGGAGCAATTTATGCATATTTTGTGTTCTAATAGAATATATAATATGAATAACTATAGACATTTCAATAGATGTACCTCATGGTCATAATTACTATCATAGTATTGTTTTGAATAAACTCATCAGGTCTTTACAGGATTACAGCCTGCCACTCCTAATTTCTCCTAATCTCCTAATTTCTCCTAATCTCCTAATTTCTCTTTATTTCTCCTGATTTTTCTACTTCTTAGACACTTCTTCATCAATATTCAATCCAGTGATATCAGCAATCGACTTCCTTAATCCATTCACTCTGTTTTCTAAGCTCTTCTTACTTTTTTCTGAAGTGCTCTCAATAGTTTTCACAAGATCTCCGGCTTTGGTATATGCAAATTCCTGTTGATGGGCAATAAGTGGTAAATTTTGTTTCTCTAACTTCCAAACAAATCCGGTTGTGTTTTCGAAAGTCTTTGGCAAAAAGTATTTAAACGATGCTAATCCTAAAATAACGGGAAATGTCGCCTTTGCAACAAATCCTCGTTGACGAGCAGCGATATTACCTGATAATGCTGCTATCACAATGTATATGGAGTTGGGCAATAAATCTTCGGTTCTATGATGTAATTCACTGACTGTGTTAGTGACTTGTCTTTCGGTATGGTTATATTTTGAGAATCCTTGATCCACGTATGCTTGACATTGTTGGTAAATGTTGTATGTAGATTCCCTAGTGCTTCTAAAGAAAGACTCGACTGCGCTTGGCGACCTGACAGATATTCCGTCAATTAATCTGTTGGGACCTAAAAGTTCAAGCTCAGTGCCTGCTGCAGGTGTGACGGTTCCTGGGATGGGAACAACATCCTTCTCGTCTTCATAAAATTTACGCTGTGGTGCAGACATTGGGTGTAATAAGGTGGTTCGTATCGTTCTTAGTCTGGAAATTGTTTTCTTGTAATTCGACAGTTGAAATGTCGTAAATGTCGCACTATATCACAGAATTTAGAATAGAATCCAAAATAGAGGTTGCAAATCCCACACTCAATATAATTGTTAAGTATTCTCTTATAGAAGCCATTATTTGACTGTCTAGTTGCTTGATTCTGAGAAATAATGTTGGGGTAGTGGTGGATTATTGGGCTAGAAAAGAAGAAAACAAATTGGTTGCCATCAACCCCAAAGTTGAGCTTTACAGAGGAGCCCGAAAGATGGAATGAACTGAAGTTGGTATTAATAATCAACTCTGATAAGTGTAGTAGTTAAAAACTTCAAAATAAACCTGATCAGATCATCTCTGTCAAGAAGCTGGCAAAGCTACCTCTTGAAGCTTGACACCTACTGATATTATGAATTTGTTGGTCCAATTGAAATTTTAAATAAGTCGTTGGAAAATCACTCTCCAAATCAATCAGTTGGACTCTTTTAACTTAATTGGCGAATCTATTTCTTTCATCACTGAGTTAGCCCTTTACTCTCGTGCAATTGTAGCTGACTAAAATGTCGCGCTGTTTGCGACATTTTTTGATCCATCTCGTAAGAGATTGCAGCATCTAAAGACTAATCTCCACTTCTATCCTTAATACCCTCCAACCAAATGTTAAGGAGACAAAATGTTATATCAGTGATAGGACGATATAGCAGAAATGCTTCACTAACGTTCAACCGAAACTTCATACTATCCAAAGTTTCAAATCAAAAGATAAAACTTGAAAATTATGATTTCTTCAAAGATGGTGAGGCTCTAGGAGGTTCCATACCTAGCTCTCTTCCTTTTGAACAAAGAAGAAATAGTGAATCGTTTGGACAACTTGTGACAAATGATTTGAACAATCAAGGCAGTGATCAAATTGTCGTTAAACAGCCCACAGTGCAAGAAGTTGTTGACCAGAGTGATGCTAACCAACCTATAGTACAAGACAAATCGCCATTTCGTAACGATGATGGCTCCTATATTAAAGGAGAAAATGCAGCGGAAGCAAGATTACATGATCTTACATTGGAAGGAAGAGTTGATCATAAAATTGTCAAGCTTCCTCATGAAGTTGCCTTGGCCATAAACAATAATATTTTGCGTTTGGCCGTACCTGATAGATTAAGAGAAAGATCAGCGCTCATTTACCAAAGTCTTACAAAGGATCAGATTCAAAAAGCTCCAGAGTCAGCCTTAGATTGTGATGCCCATATCGCTTCACTTTTCATCCAAAACTATTCTCACGCCCATCAAGTTTTGAAAGAATTGCAAAGTAGAGTTGGTAAAGACAAATTCAACCCCCTAAGAGTGTTAGATATTGGATATGGACCAGCTACAGGAATTGTGGCCTTGAACGAAATCATGGGTGATGAATGGGTCCCTATAGAAAAGGAAGCATACATTGTCGGAAGAAATAACTACGAAATGAAAAAGAGAGCAAAGATTATATTATCTCGTCAACTTAATGAAAATTTCGAGCAAGAGGTTGAAGAAACTGAAAATCATCCAACCCAAACTAGTGAAAATGAAGTTAGTGAAAATGAAGTCAGTGAAAATAATCCAACTCATGCTAGCGAAACTGAAGTTAATGAAAATGATCCAGCCCATGGTAGTGAAACTGAAGTTGGAGAAGCTGAATCAACCCAAACAAGTGAAACTGAACCAACTAATATCACACTCCAAGCCAATGAGACTGAACTTGAGGACTTAGAATCAGATTTACAAGACTCTCCTGAAGAACAAGAACATATTGGTCCAATCCGTACAGGGGATATAACTATCAGAACTCGTTTAAGAGATTCATTACCATCAACAAAAAAATATGACTTAATCATAGTGAACCAGTCTCTCTTAACCAGAGAATTCAACTTTCCTAAGGACATTGATACAAACATGCATTTAATTTTAAGACTCTTAAATCCGGGCGGACACTTGCTTTTAATTGAACGTGGGAATTCGCTTGGTTTTGAAACTGTTGCAAGAGCAAGACAGATTATGATACGGCCGGAATCATATGAAACAGAGCATGGAAAAATTCCACGGCCATATATCAAAGGTTCTTCCATCAAGCCCCAAAGACTAAAGAAAGAAGATCAATTGATATCTGACGAAGATCTCGAATATGAACGTAACTTGTACGAAGAGTACGAGGAATTAGACAGAGAGGAAGCTTTGCAAGAGAAATTGGAGAGAGGAGAAACAACCGAAGACGTATCTCAGATCTCAGACTCCGAGAAAGCTCTTTTGAGGGAACTTGAAGAGGAGGGATCTAAATTCGAACAAGAATTAAATGAGAAATTTGGAGAACCTACAGAAGAAGAAATGAGATTTGACGGTGAGGGAACAGAAGAATTAGAAGTCTTGCCACTTGATCACACTGAGGCAGAATTGGGATCCGAAAGTGTTGATTATCACATAAGTATTATTGCACCATGTCCTCATCATCGCAAATGTCCATTGCAATTGGGAGATCCTAAATATTATAAGATCCCATCGCATAAACATAGATTGAACTTTTGTTCTTTCAATAAAGTCGTTGAAAGACCTAGGTTTACTATGGAGTTGAAGAAAGGTCGTAGATTAGCTACTTCATGGGATAAAAGCTCTGATGATGGTTTTGGTATCAAGGGTATGAGCAAGAAGTCATTGAAGAAATTAGAAGGTTCAGGCAGACCCGGAGGAAACAACACAGAAAGCGGATCTTATTCATATTTGATAGCACAAAGAAGCTTAAATGATGTAGCGTCCATCCAAAATATCGAAAAGGAACGTGAATTTCATACTTATGATCATCCAAGTGATACGGGTATTTCTACATGGCCAAGGATTCTTGATAACCCAGCAAAGATCAAAAACAATGTCAAATTGAATGTCTGTGCGCCTTCAGGAAACGTTGAGACGTGGCAAATCCCAAAGAGTTTGGGAAAACAAGAATACCATGATGCTAGAAAGGTTGATAGTGGTGATCTTTGGGCGTTGGGTAAGAAGAGTGTCCAAATAAGAAGCAACTTATCAGAAGACGTGCGGGAAAAGTTGGAGGTTTTGCATAAGACTCAACGTAAAACATTTTTGAAGGAACAAAGCCGAAAGAAGTGGAAAAAGGTAACGAGTAGGTCAGAACTCGACTTCGAGGGACAAGCATATACTTTAGCAGATTCCATTGCTGCTGAGATGGAACGTTCCAAAAAGTATAGAACAAAGGGGAAGAAGGCGAAATTCGATGTTGATCCTCGATCATTTGATGGTCAGTAAACAACGAAATAATAGAATTGAAGTTGAACGAAGTTAAATGAAGTTGTGCTAGATTTAACTAAGTTGTTCTAGATTTACAACTACGTTGTGCTGATATCGCCTTCTATACTCTTCTGACTACACTACACTCTTGTAAATATCATGTACATATATATTTAAATTTCAACTTTAAATGATTAATATATCGTTTACAAAGTTAACTAAACATCCTTTCTGAACCTGAAGGGAGAAAACTAATAATATGGAATGGAAGATAAAATCATGCTGTCATTAAATTAATAATGGGTACTTGTATGGAGTTTTAGGACGTTGATACGTAGAACGAGTGGCAGTGATAGTGTAGTCTATGTGAATCCACATATCAAACATGGATTGCGGGAATGAACATTCGTTAGTGAATACCTTGTAACTGATTGCTACAATTACCTCGAGAAGTCCAGTTGGTGAAGTCTAATGTATCCACAGATTACTATTCATTATATTATCATCAATTCCCTTTTGTCTATTGTGGCCAAGCCTTAGAATAAACGAATAAATAGTAATGTCATTTTTAAGCCCTCATTGATGTGGAGAGGGTTGTTTTACTAGTGGTGGCAATAAGATTACTTTCTTCTGAAAGAAGCTCCTTCAGTCAACTTGGCCTTACCACCGGTTGGGGTACATAAGACAGTTGAACAACTGTCACAAGTAACAGCAGTTTGGGCATGGGAGAAAACGGTGGTGATGTTTAAACAACCTTGACATTTGACATCCATGAAGTAGGATCTTGGAGCTTGAACCAAGTTCTTTAATTTGTGTTGGGAAGCTTCGGTAGCTGGAGTTGGGTGTAATAAATCTTGAACTAAAACCATTTTGAGTTGCTGTATGTAGTATAAGTGAGAGCAGTTGGTAGGGATGAAAATTTTTATATGGATCGTGAAGGGTGAAAATTTTCATTTTTCGGAAAGGACACGACTCTATATATCACACTACCACAGTTTCTGTGCGGCCTTCCCCGTAATGTATCGTGATAGTAAGGAGGTAGTAAGGAGGTAGTAAGGAGATTAACCTAAGATAAGATAAGAAAATGATGAGTAGACGGTGTGTTGGGATTAGTGGAGCTACACGCGAGTCAGTTGGAGGACTAAATTTTATAGCTGAATTGATATTGTGAGGTCCCAGTACGTGATTTTCTCCGTCTAATGAACTTTGCGTCTTAGGTGGTGAATGATTTCTATTGTTTCTTTGATTAGTGAACTCTATCGTGATTTCTATCGTGATTTCTATCGCATCCTAGGTGTTCCATCCAGCCTCTTTGTGAGTAATTGTCTTTTTCTTCTTGTTGATTCATTCTCTTCTTTGATTGATAGTAGACTGCAAAATCAGAACATCCATACCGCAGTGATATAAGAGAATAAACCACATACAGGATTTGTGTTGTAAATGTTCAGTATTTATTCACTTCAAAATACTAAACTAGAGTAAAATCTAGGATACCTCATAGAATACCAAAGCAAACTATGAAATGTGCTTGGTACAGTTAGAATATATTAAAGCTCTTAATTCTAGCCAGATTTGTATTAACCACGTGACTATTTAAAACCGAGGATTTTCCATAATGATTCTTACTAAGCCGGATTAGTTTAACGTATATGCTACAAGAGGCTTAACAAGTTGATTGTTGTTTTCAACTAGAAGTGTAATAATATGATTGTTGTTCTTAACTAGAGACGTAACAAGGAGATTGTTGTTTTCAACTATCACCACAAATATTGGAGATAAATATCAGAACGTAATTTTGTAGCCTCAGATAAACTAATGGCTTCATATAAACAACTACTATTACAGTGGATCTTTAAAGTTCTAGCTAACCCGAATTGGTCTCATTTATCTACTATACAGATGGGTTATCTATTGCAATTGATCCACAACATTGGTGCGTTTGGAGATCCAAATATGGCCTCGCGCTTCTAATCAAATGAAGAAACAACAATACCTAATCAGGACACCGTTTAGATTTAGATCTTCTACCTAAATGGTTTAGACCATTGTTGTTTATGGGGTTACCCGTGTCTATTTCCGAGTCCGTTCCTGATCTATTAATCTAATAATCTATTTCACATGGATGGTCTTATCAGGACCTTCCCACGAATATCAATTTTACACGTGATCACGGTTGCAAACCTACATACACGAATACGTTACCACTTATAAATAATGTCATAACGTGATCAAGAAGTGGCCTTGATCATCTCGTATAATATGCAGATTATGTTGTTAGAATGCTTGAATGTAAATGATTATGTCTATAATGAAGTAATCTCCATAGTTTCTCTAGAGTTGGTTCTCTAGTTTAAGTCGCTTTTCTCTTTAGTCCCCTAAATATTCCTTGAACATCTAAGATCCTCCCACAATAATCCAAGAGTTATCTTCTCCCCTCCCCCAACTGATGCTTAGTGTATGATAGTACCTAAACCTATAGCTTCCCAAATAGGGTCACAAACAAACATTTACGATGAGAATGTGGGACATGTTTTCGCCTACACAAACTAGGTCTATGCGAACTGGCTGTAACCTTAAGTAAGGAGATGCAGACTGTTGTAAGATAGTGAGTCTGGAGGTTTGGAACTGGTTGTGATAGCACAGTGATAGCCCGGGGAGAATGGCTAACCAATGGTGTCGTAAAATCTTTCCAATGTTTGAAAAGATTCTTGTATTTACAGATACGCGCGATCTGCCACAAAATCAAAATGGCTGCCACTTTTCAAACATAAACAAATCTTTTAATATAAGAAGCAGAATTCGATTGTTTTTAAAAGTATTTCTTAAGTAAGGTAATGAGCAAGAGTACGATACATAGAGCTAATCGGGCTGAAACTGGAATGAGTACCGTGAACGGTTCTGGGAACTATATAAATAATATGTATGGCGATAAAACATCAAGATCCAATATATCTTCACCAGGGTCTTCACCTAAATCTACCAAGTCTACGAATTCAGCTAATTCCAACAGATCTTCGCCTGGATCTTCACCAAAATCAACTAGGTCTAGAACGTCACAAAGATCACGCTCATCTCGGAGAACTTCCTTTTCTGATTATGATCTTGATAAGCTAAACTCAGAAATCGCTTCTGCAACTTCTCCGCTAAATAACTCTGGATTCACAAGTCTCAAGACTCATGAGACCACAATCAAATACTTTTTGGCGTCAGGAATCCTCTTCCCTTCGATTTGTGCCGTGTTGATACCTACAACGTTTTGGAGCACTTCTACTATTGATGTTGCAAATCTATTCACAAATTCGATTGTCATTTGTTTGACAGCCTGGGCAATCAAGTTTACCATTGAATGGCCATGGAATTGGTTCAACCAATTGCAACTTACCAAACATAACTTGATAAATTATGTAAACTCGACATTTATTCTCAACCAACTCCCTCACGAATTTGACTTGGAGAGTCCAAATCACAATGAGTTGAAATTTAACGATAAAGATATTAATGATGTAAACGGTTCACCAAATATTTTGAATGTGTCTCACCAATCATTGAACAACCAAGTCTTCATTTCCAAACTCTTGCTCTTGAAAAAAATTATGAGACTTGAAAAGATTGCCTTAATTGCTTGCTTGCTACTTTCGTTCGTAGGTTCTTCTCTTATGTGTTGGGCAAGGGAATATATCATCGTCGACGAAACAAAAAAGAAAATCATATTCAATAACATCAATATTGTGCTTTATCAAGTATGGCTGATGTTTCGTTTGATTCTAACAATCACTAGTAACTACCAAACACATGATGGTATAAATGAAGATGATAGTTATAACTTATTGACTGAATATAATTTGCATACGTTTTTGCCACAATCTGTTTCGAATTCGACCACTAATACGTTCAATCAGTTCATCAACCATGTCCTCGCAACTCCGGAAAAGAAGCAGCCAGATTTAGAAAAGATTTCAAAGAAACAAACCCACTTGATAAGCAAGCTAATGACTGCTCAAAATAATCAATTCTCGTCTATCAACAATTACTTGAACAAACTTGACTCAAAAATTCAATCAATTATACCCAAGGAGAAAAATATGCTAACTCCATTTCCTTTGAGTCTCCCGAGAACAACGAATTCAGTGAATTCAGCTACTACATTGGATACAATTTATGAACATCCAAACCGTACGAAACTGAAACATTCGAAACTGACTGTAAAGTCGTCTAATTCACCAGAATCGTTTTCATCTCCCAATTTCAATCCAACTAGACATCCATTTTCGTTACATGGAATGAAACCTGTCACAAGTAAACCAAGCAGGTTACCTGAGGATGTTGCCCTGAAGTTTGACTTGGGTTATGAGTATGATATCTACACCACAAAGGATTCTTTGAGTATGGCATCTTCCGGCTTCAATAATAGTCAGAAAGACATATCTCTCTATTCTGTTGCCAAACATCTAGTTCACACAATTGGAAAAAAAGGGTCTATTCGTTATGCACTTCGCAATCCATTGGCAGTCACTAGCATCATCACTCAAGAGTTCAATGATGCTTTTGCTGGCGAATTAAAAAGAAAATATCAAATTTACCACGAAAACACACAACTCTTCAAATCTGTCCTTTGGGAAGCTCTGAACAAATATTTGTTTTCCAACTTCAATTCAATCCTAAACACTTTGGCAATGCTAAACAATGCGTATTTATATCCAATCAGGAAAGTCAGGGACTTGACATTTGTTGTGATGAAACTCCAATATAATTTGCTTCGGTTCTATCTTAGTTTCTTGTTTTTTGTTCCTAGATTGTGGTTGAAGTATACCGTGATTAAACCTATAATCACAGTAAAGGATATGTTGATACCAAAGAAAGAGCAACTTGCTTCGGTCGAAACGATTGTAATTGTCCCTGAAAAGGAGAAACAAGAAAGAAACAAACCAGAAAAGAAAGCGTCCACCTCGTTAAAGGAACCTATAATTCAGGAATCGCCGTTTAAAGGAATGAAAGAATTCCATCTTAGCTCTTCTACCTGTAATCTCAAGAGAACAAGGGGTAATCATATCATTAATGGTGATAATAGAACCCGTACAGCAGCACTCAGAAAGCTTTCTAAAAAATTGAATATCGAATTGGAGACGAACTCAATAGTCCGTACTCCTGTTAGATTGGTTGGTGAGGTATAAAAAGAGTCTGATTATTCAGGTCTGAAGAATATCGGAAAGGTGTAGACTGATTTGTCAAATAATCCTATGAATTGTTAATATAGCCAGGCGGATTAATTAGGTTTGTCAACCAGTTGTCGTTATCAAGAGACAGTATGGATCGTAAAAGTCAGATATCTTTCATTCACAATGTATTTGTCATGAAATATCTTTAGTTAACGCCAAACTGGTCCCTAATCATCCATGCCGCATTAATTCCTAGTATCCCCAGTTCTATGTAGTATATAATAATTTTATGTAATTTGTTTTTGCAGTCGGATTGTTTTTCCGCGATTGTAAGATGAGTGATGAAAAATCATAGAGGAATGATTAGCAACTTCTGGAAGACTTACAACGCTTACACTACTCTAACGCTGGCGAGAGTATTTTAGCACTATCTCGTTCTGAGATCTTCATCTACACATACAAAATAGCAAATAAGAAACGTGCTAAGCAGATCCGGCCTCCTTATAAGAGGTACGTTTATCGGTCTGACTTCATACAATCAAAAAGCAGCGATGAAGAAGAAGAGGAAGAAGCAAACGAGGATGAAAATTCACTAGCAACCAATGACTACTATGGCAATTACAAAGACTTCAACACTAAGACCAATTTGAATATCAGTTCTGTGTATGTTCTTACTAATCAACATCTCTTCAAAGGCAAGATGTGGCCCAAATCACAATTTGAAAAGGTGGATGTTCTCAAGTGTGCTCTAAATAATGGGAATGAAGACTTCAAGGTCAAGATGAAACTCATTCAACAATCCATGATCGAAGAAGATGCAAAAATGACGTTTCCTGTTGAAATTATAGTCCAAATCTTGCAAATCCTAAATGCCCGAGGCAAATTGAAACCAAAATTTCTTAGAGTATGCAAATTATTCTATTGCATTGTGTTACCTATGATTTACGAACGGCCCAAGCTCAAGGCGACGAATTTCTTCTCGTTTGTACAAACCATTTCGGGAAACAAGACTATAGGAGAGAACATCAAAGAGTTGGATCTCTCATACATTATTCAGTCTGGCAAAAATGCATTTGTGGCCAAGCTTTTGAAAAGGGCTAGGAAAAACTTACAAGTGTTTGTAGCTCCACAAACCAGTTTTGGGCTAGGACCCCTAATTGCGTTGAAGAATAGTGAAAATCTAAAGGTTTTGGATTTAAGGTTGGTTTCGGAAACTTTGAACTTGGAAGAATTATTTCATTCCATCAAAAATCTAAACCATTTGACACATCTTTCGTTTCCTAGATCGTCTCTCGAACTGGATAATCTAGGAGCCATAAGCTGGCCGCCTCAACTATCGTTTCTAAGAATATCTGGAGGGATTTCTGATGATTTTCTCATGAATACTAAATTTCCTAAAACCATTACCCAGCTTGAATTTGCCCATTGTCCTTCTATCAAAGAATTGGGATTCCATGAGATTTTGCTTAAACATGGCCGAAACTTGAAGAATTTGAAAATCCAATATCCCATGCCGGGTTTGAAGAACAATTCGTTGGACTGTGTGTTCAATTACTGTCCGAATTTATTGGTGCTTGAAATAGCTGTGGATTATGTTTCAAATACCTTTTTTGATGAAGAGAATTTGGGTTATATGGAGATCCCGAGGCCCCTAAGAACGTTATATATTGATAGTAGTGGTATGTTGGGGACATCTACAAAACTTGACCCCATTGATTTGGCAGTGGCTTTGAATGAGGGAAGATTGCCGATGTTGAAGAATATTCAATGCACCGCAAAATTGGGCTGGAACCCCAAGTCGGAGTATGTGAGTTTCATTGTTGACGAACTTAATGAAAGAAACGGAGGAATATATATCGGATACTGATAAATTGTTACAAATTGTTTCAAATTGTTCAGTTACCAAGGCATGATGCCAAAAACGAAGGAATATATATCGGATACTATCGAATTGTTCCGTTTCCTAAGGCATAATGTCAAAAACTTTGGTGAAATCTCCTAAATCTGCTATCCCCTAGGTCTCCCAATTTCGTTCTCCATATCATACCTCTTTACTGCCTCTCTACCTCTTGTACATTACAAATTTATAGACCCTATTATTCCTGTACTCGTCACGTGCGCACATCAATATCTAAATTTGATTCAAGATGAATTGAACTTACAACACCACCATGAGCATCTCAATTAGGTTACCGTCCAAACTTGGAAACCTCGCTGATATAAATGATGTCGACAAGTTCAACTTCCGGATCAATGGGATAGCGAACCGAGAAATCGGGTTTTTCGACGAGTCGTTGACGGGGTTTATAATATACAAAGACAAGGAACAACCAACAATACGAAAATCAACAGTATATCTTGAAGTTTCCATCCTTCCTGCCAACTTGGTTGATGACGATGTTGCATTGGGAAACTACTTAAACACCGTCCAAGATGAACAAGAATATGAGACAACCAGCTCGAGTTCCAACAACTTCAATATTCACGAGACAACATTGACTGAGTCCGACATAATGATCGAAAGTGTCAGTGAGAGCGATATGAACTACTATGTGATATGGCGGTTTGAAATCCCAGTATCGTACCCCAAGCGAAAGTTTGCCGACCCCAAACTTTTGGTCTCTTGCATTTTACATGATAATTCTGGAAAGGAAGTGGAGTCTAAATTGACACATGTGATTCCGGAGCCTGCAGAATTAGTATTACCAGACTACATACCGGGAAATAATCGGAATCTACTCTCAGAATTGAATGGTCCCAATCAAATATCGGAGTTGTCATCTTTGATCGAGACAAGAAACAGCGGATCTTCAAATCCTTCTCCTGAATTACCACAAGAAATACAAATTAAGACGGTAAACGTTTCAGAAAACGTACTCAAATCAAGCATCAGTATACCCGTTTCAGTCTCTCTTGTAATTAAACTCAAATCCACCAAGGCTGCGGGAAGAAATAATATGTTATTGGCCACTTTAAATATAGAATCATCGGAGGAATTGAACAGATTGTTAGAAAACGACCAAATGAAGGATTCTTATCATTTCAAGATTCTCAGCTTAACCATGGATTTCAAATTTGGAGTCATTAAAGAGTTGAACACCGAGAGTTATGAGTACCCACTCATTTTCAAATCTAACGACTCCATCAACTTAACATACAAACTTTTGAATAACGAATATTTGGATAAAGAACTTAAGAATATGGAAAACAATTCTCAGTATTCAAAACCTATCGGGATTACTTTGGTTTTGCAAGTCCAAAAGTTGATTCCACGATTAAACGAATATGTTGATGTAAGTAACATCATAACTACAAAGTGGACGCCTTACTTGGATTTCGGTATTATAGCACCCCCTATCAACAATTCATTGAAGACATCGACAAACTATTCACATTCACAAACTCAACCGGGTTTAGTTGCGCCCTCTAAAGTGCCAAACACGAGAAAGTCAGCAATGATGAATAGTCTTTATAAAGCAAGTCCTAATGGAATCGTGCCAACATCGGCCGTGTCTGTCAACTTAAACAATCCAATTGCATTGAAAAAAGTCCAAAAGCCCTTAGGCATCTCGTCATCATCCGTAACCGTGAATCTAACCACGAGTTCAAACTCAACATTATCAGGATTGAAACTAACTTTCCAAGGAAAAATAAATCTCAAATTGGGAGAGATTCTTAGTTGGAAAGTTCAGGCGATCAATAACTCAATGAATAGACTAAACTTGTCGCTTATTGTGCAGAATCCTCTCAATTTCAACCCGACCTATAACTCCAACGCTTCGCAAAACAATAATTCTTCATCCAATATGTTGAATACTGATGCTGAAATAAATGATGTCGTTATCTATAATAAGCTCCAACTCTATTCTAGCTACAACTCCTTAAAGTTGAATACTAACGGGATAATTATCCTCAACAACGATATAAGGATAGGTCCGCTCGATTCTAATACCGTTTTTGAAACTGAAATAAAACTTATTGGATTATCAAAAGGTATTTTCAATTTGGATGGCATTAAAATCTTTGATATTAATAGTGGTGACGGTTTGGATTTTGGAAAGTTGGTAGAAGTGTTTGTTATCTAGTAGATTTTGGAAAGTTGATAGAAGTGTTTGTTATCTAGTAGATTTTAGAGTGAAAGTTTATCATTTGAAGACATTTTTGCTTGGATGAAAGCTTCATTTTCATATAGGGATTGGCTTTTGCTAGTGCTGTATAATTTTTAGACGATTTAACAACAATCGTGGATTGAATAATTGTAGAATCTTACCGTAATAATTGGGTGCAAAATATTCGAAAAAAAAAAGAAATCGGGGCATACTGGGAATTGAACCCAGGGCCTCTCGCAAGTTTGTGCCTAAGCAGTACCCAAAGCGAGAATCATACCACTAGACCACACGCCCGAATTTGTGATAGGCTAAAACCACGAATTTTACCAGCTATGTTTTTTGAAACTCCTAAGCTATAGCAAACTAATAATCCTAAAAACTTAGCAAGTACGAGTTTGAAATTCTCACCATTTAATTTTAAAACCTGAGCGCAGTATTTGGAAATTTTTCGTAAAAAAAGAGAACGGGGCATACTGGGATTTTAACCCATATCTCTTAGTGTAACCCGAAGTCCCTTACAGAGCCTCCTACCACTAGACTACCGCTCGAATTTGTGAACGACTAGAACCACTAATTTTACAAGCTATGCTCTCTTCAACTAATTGTAAAACCTCACCGAAATATTTGGTTGCAAAATATTCGAAAAAAAAGAAATCGGGGCATACTGGGAATTGAACCCAGGGCCTCTCGCAAGTTTGTGCC
>Ga0065704_10070169_pt1 | contig 170554 bp, 63 predicted proteins | sample SwiRhicommuniRL2_FD_59091 | JGI IMG/M metagenome (GOLD analysis project Ga0065704, IMG submission 59091) | Switchgrass rhizosphere bacterial communities from Rose Lake, Michigan, USA - RL2 v2 (version 2) | ecosystem: Host-associated > Plants > Roots > Rhizosphere > Soil | place: East Lansing, MI | reverse complement strand
ACTTATTGAGATTTTTATGAACAGAAGTGAATAAATTAATATCACTGATTCATAAAACTAACTCCAACACGTTTTGACAAGTTTAATTTTGATTAGTTTCGTTTCGTCAAATTTTAACGAGCACTACTTTTGTTTCAGTTACATCGGAGGTTTTAGTGAATTTGCAATTTCACATATTAACATCACTTTATACAACACCTAAATCCTTTAACTTGTCTCACCTGAGACCCAGGCTTATCAAAAAATCACATGAGCCTGTCAGCCAAAAGGGTAAACATATGGATGTGTGTAATATCAGACAACATATAGCTAATTGTCAAATCAAAGTGCAGAGCTTTTCAAATCTCACTATTGGTATAAAAAGCATAAATTTACCAAGGTGACTGAAGCATATTTAATTGATTCTGACCAAGGAGTTGTGAAACTAATTCTTTCCTGTTCGAATTTCTAACTCAAAAAACTCAAATATTTTGAGTTAGTGAAGTATGTTCAAAATCCATAACTACGCAATTATTTGATCTCGATCTATTCCTCTTCGGACGCAAGAATATATCACATTTCGGCAAGTGCATTTTTCACCAGACTTGCAAAAATAAACTACAATCTGCGAACTACGCTTACAGAGTCCATATTAGTTTAAAATTTCTTAACAAACAAACAAGCATTCCCAAGATGTTTCACCAAAAGATGCTGAACTCATGCAAACGAGAACCATACTTTCTGCCAAAGTCCTATTCTCTTCCTACCCTGTTATTCAAACCCTGACCACTCATCAGACACTATGGCTTCTAATCCCGATCCTAGTCTAATACACATCCCTAATCAAGACCAGACACGTGTAAGAGTACCATAATTTAGCTATTCAGTAAACTGAAATATTGCAAACCGTCAACAAAACAAATTCTACGCTACTAAATACCTTATACCAACTTATAGGATATAAGTTTAAACAACTAATAATCAATCACAATAGACGAAAACCAATAAATGCTAATCAAAATTATTACGCACAAAGCTTTACACACACCCGAATGATAATCAAAGAACAAAATCATGCCAAATATTGATGTTAACCAAGAATTAATAACTAGAAAGAAATAGCTGACTCCGCCCATCCAACGTAAGACTTGAAATACAAAATTCATTAGTTATATTCGATATGTAGCGAGGAAGTTGGCTCTTAAATATTGTATGCAATCCATTTAACATCACTCTAAACTTAGAGATATACTAAGACTCATATTTCACTACTTAAAGTTGCCAAAATTAGTTAACTTGGTACCACCTATGCCTTTACATATAACCAACACTCTAGGATACCGTACTAGCTAGTTTACTACTCTGCATGATTGAACACAAGTAAATATGAAAGCAAGCTTCAGTAATGTATAATCAGAGCTAAATATACAACTTATGCATCACACTTTTTAATTGGTATATTAGTATTAGACTACGTCAGACATCCAATGAATCTTTTACTGTGTTATGGGAATACTCTAAAATTCTTAGGAAACTACAAATATGCCCCTCAACAGATTCATATAGCTTGAGGTAACGAATCTGCGTATTGCTAGTGCCAAAATTTCTTGCCCAAGATGCTTTCACTGGACTCTAAAGAAAGTACTAATAAAAACCCTACCTTTCTGAGATTTTTATATCTCTGCCACAACTCTAATTGCTAGCATAATATCAACCAAAGAATAGAAAATTGGTCAATGGGTATGAGGTGATGTGCTTTCATGTTAGTGAACCTTATCTTACAGTTATAATATTCGTAGGCTCTATTAGCTATCATCTTCTATTTCAGGAGACTGTGAGAGAATTTCAATTCACCAGGATTGCGATGAAGGCATAGATTTGCAATGATCGTTTTTGGTTTAGAGAAAAAGAAAGGTACAGTTCTCCGTAGTGGCTTTGCTAGGATCACGAGGAGCTAAATTCTTTTGAATTATTTGTATGAATAGAGAGGACTATGTGTTATTTGAGGATGGTTGAAAAGATTTTAGATTCATAGTATGTAAATTGAAATAGAGTATCACTGGTTTTAAAGAAAGTAAATCTATCTCTAAAGTTATTTTGTAGGACCAGATGATAATTCTATTGCTAGTATTGTTATCGCTAAACAGGCTCTATTTGCATTCGTGGATAGTCGTAAAGAACTTTTGGGAGATGCATTTGGATACTTTTTAGCAGATAGCGCCTCCATATATGTACCAATAGCCCTCTATATTCCTCTTCATTTGCCCACAAAATTTAATCTTATGGTTAAGTTTTTTTTACATCTTTGTTCTTCCATCCGCAGTTCTACAATCTGTTTTGTCATTTTTCAATTGTAGTTACCTAATTTCCTGGTGTGGCTTTATAAGGACTTAGAGTTAGTTTCCCCAGACCCTGAGTGCCTTTCAAATTCACTTTTTGAAGATTTAGGAGAGATTGTAAGTTCTGTTAGAGATGTGATTCTTGAATCTATTTTAGTCACTAATAGTATTCTATGGTAATCAATGCTTATAAGAAGGATTCGGCAGATACTTTTACGTATTGAATTTCTCATTGAGTCTGGGTAACTTAGTGGCTATATCGCACTTGCAAGGTTGTTTGGTTCCTTTCAAAAATTTTCAGGGTACTTATATTTGATACATACATTTTATGAAGGTAGAATAGAAAGTATACCTAGTATTTTAGGAACTAAAATATGGCAGTCGCTAGATTAAATAGCATTGGTTTTTGATGTTTACCACCTGCATCAGTTTGTGCAATGTACTTTTTTCGATCGTATAGTCTGAAATTGCAAAGGTGCGAATGTTTTGGAATTAAAAGAAACAGATCTGGTTAACAGATAGGAGTCGTAATCTTTTATGGCCTGATATGAAGAGTTGGTTAAGGAATTCCCAAACATTCTCAAGAATAGTCAGAATTTGTAGATACATGTTGGTAGAATATCATGAGCATATTTACTATTTTTAATTCTAGACATATTTCCTATTATAACATCCAAGACGAAAGCAATCTGAGATGGTAGTAATTCTTTGCCGAGCCATCCATTCCAAACGCAAGCTGTCTGTACTTCCAGAACACGGCTAGGATAGCTAAATATGATGTAACGTATATGACGTATTTGAGGTGTCGTTGTGCCTTCTTTTCTATTAAAGATTCCATAACGAATCCGCTCACAAATATGGCAAAATAAAGTGCGGGTACGTAATGGTGTAAATACTTGACTCGTCCCATGACAATGAATGGGTAATAATGGAAAAACCAGCATGCAAACGGAATAATTCCCTGAATTAAAAAGGAATTCCATTTTGAATCGAAGAGACCATAGTTGATTTTTTGACGTTGCCACTTGTATGCCTGGATTAAGGAGTAGAAAAAAAATACAACAAGAGATAAGGACGAGAACCAGGTAATAAAAGGATGTCCCATAAGAAAGAACTTGACATCATCAACAGACCAAGATCCCATACGTAATCCAGAATGAAGTATGGGCCACTCCCACCACTCAGAACTCAATTTATCAAACTTGTCGGGATCAGGGATAAGTGCATTGTTCGAGGCCATCATTGCGTAGTTTAACAAAATAAATTCCTTCCAGAAAATTGGCTTAGGAGCAACATATTCAGATGTGGGGGAAGCCAATTTGTCATTGCGATGATCTTCCACGTTCCACCAGGTGCTTTTGTCTTTCGCAAGAATAGGATATTTGCATACAACTTCACCTTGTTGGAAACCCCAGGACGGATAAGCATATCCTGTGGTTGCCAAGTAGCAGCCCAAAGTTTTGTGCTGCAATCTAAAGTTAGTTGAAATGGGATGAACTTCATTTGCAGGCTCTTCTTCAAATTCAGGTGAAGGCGATACACCTTGTCTCTGAATGTTTACGATCCATTCATCCTTCACGTCAGAATTTTCTAAGTCAGAAAAACACGAAACTTCATAGAAGTTTTTAGATACTGCAGCAGGTATAGCATGCGTACGCAAAAGACAACCTGTACTCTTGTGAACCAACCTGAGACTGTCTCCATCTTTGACCACTTTGGTGAGACTATAAGTATCATTTTCTAGCGGTTCCAAAGTAGCAAACTCGCCTCTAGCTGCCGAGTCACAGTCGAATTCAACAAGAAATTCGTTATTTTCATCTTTAAAGCCGTATGTTGTTACCTGTTGCTGTTGAGATCCCAGTAGGTAGTTGTGGGAGTGCGAATGAAGGAGATTTGGAGATAATCCTTGTGATCTGAGAGTTACTAGAGAACCAAAGGCGACAGACCTGGGACCATTGGGTATGGTGTTTCCTTCCAATGATGCCTGCATGAGAGTGGAAATTGAACCATCGCCAGGGCCAGATTTTGAAAGAATGGCAAAATGAATTCTAAAGCAAGCCGAATAAATAATGAACGGGATTAGTATAAGGGTGATTATTCTCGATATCCAGTGAGAAATGTATGTTCTAAAAAGGACTCTTTGTGGGTTTGGGGAGATTAGTTGGTAAGTTTTGACTGACAAATCATATATAGTATAGAAACCAACTATTGCGGTTATGAAAAGCCCAACCCATTTGACAGAGCAAACACATCCCACAGCAAACCCAGTAAAAAATAACCATTTCAAACCCTTCAAGGAGAGAAGTTTGTTTTGAATGCGGAGGTTGTGAATTTTGACAAGACAATAGAAGCATAAGACTGTGAAGAAAAGAAGCATAGAGTCAAGTAATATGAATTTCGAAAGTGTGAGGGAAAGCATTTCAAACACTACCAGTAGTGATATATACCATACTGTCCACTGGGAATAATTAAGAGCCACAGCTGTTTTGTAGGCTAGGGGAGTACATAAAATACCAAAGAGGCAGTTGAAACATCGCATGAGAACGTAATTCACATCACTTGTGTAGGAGTTTCCACTTTCGAAGGCAAAGTTTCCATCATAGTTTGCTAAGTATCCTGAAAGTCCTACAAGTAACTTTCCCAACGGGGGGTGCACATCAAAGTAAAATTCATGCTTTAAGTAGTATGATCCAAATTTGCCAAAGTGTGCTTCATCCCAGAGAACTTTAGGCGCCACATTGATTCGGTAGAGTCTAATTGCAGCCGATAACGCCGTAAGTACTATCGGGTTAATGTATTTGATAAAGATGGTACTATAATGGGAGGAGAATTTAGAATTTGCGTTGATATTCAAGGACGATGTTTTGGAGATTATTTCTTGTAGCCCATCATCAACATTCTCAGGATTTTGGGGGAGGTGCCCATTTATACCTCGATGTGATAGAGAAGCGTTCCGTGAAGAATAGACATTTGCTGAATTACCAGTTGAATAACTCATGTTAACAGCTTTAGATTCTGGATGGAGTTTTCAAATGTTCAAAAGTTCAAAGCTCTGAAGTCATAATTTGTTTGTATTATGTAAGCTTTGCAAATTTAATGAACCATAGATGTGATTCTGCCCTTTCCTTAGATTTGAAGTCATTTACTATTGAATTAAGTGTCGTTGATTAGTATTCACATGGTCCGAATTTGCGAGTTTGAGAGTTGATTAAATTGTTGATTAATTGGGAAAACTACGCAACAGGACAAGATCTGACTTATTAAGAATAGTTATAACTGAATCCGCCAAATGAACCTCCCTTTGTACAGTATTTCCAATGTAAATGTCGCACCTCTTGTATCCGAAAGTCCTATCTTTGGCAATAAAATGAAGTATAGTTTAAAGCTCAGTCTTTAGGGATTGCGAAATAACTCAACTACTTTGACATGTTCTTAAGAGTAAGTTGACGTACCTTCTGCTTAAAAACATACGAGGTTTATATGATTTATCAAGTCACTTTTTATGGACGTCAATCAACTTAAACTATAACGCTACTCAATAGTGTTGTTTACGATAGCGCAGAATTTCCAATTAGTCTCTTCCAAATTATATAATACACAAGTTGAGGTTAGCTGTTAGGAGAAAAGCGTAGTATCTAGGCGAATTGCGTCAAGCTTCAATCGTGCTTGACCAAGCGCGGACGAACAATCATTCGATATGCGCCTTGTACATATCTAGGGCGCGCATATTTTTATTTTGAAAGTGATTTTCTTGTTATAACTTCACTATACCGAATATATAAAGCATCCCCCAAAGCCACTTCCGCGCACAGATCCTGATAGAGCTCCTGGTAGGGAGGTATTTCTTGATTTCCTATTGAATTCTCTGATATATTTTTAAACATATCCTTCAAAAGGCTTTGTAGATCTAGTGTGAGCTAGGGCATCATAAAAATAATTTTCTATTTTTTTTTATCCAGGGCAACAACGATGTGGTTGTCCCAGAAACTAGAGTAAATGTGTTCGAAAGAAAAATCACCGAAAAGATATGTGATCAACTCTTCGATCCATAATATCGAAATTCAAAATACCACGGCTATGCGACGTTGAATTGTATGCTATAGAACTACTGTAATCCCTATCACTAAGTGTCTATGTACAGTATCCCAACTAACTCTAGAATACATAACCACATGCTCTATTAATTACGAGATAAACAAAACACTTACGAAAAACTTGGCGAGCGATAACAGCAACTAAACGTATTGAGAAGGCATCAATGAACGCAAAATGGCTGAATTAGGGTTTAAAGCCCACTAACTACCTATATAATATGCGAACTGTGTAGGAAGATATATGTTAAGTGGATCTGCAATACTTCACCTTGTTTACCTCTAAAACCAGTTTATTGTTCTGGGATTAGTAGTTTAAAAAAATAATGGTTGTTTTTTTTGTGATTGCGAGGGGTTTCGAAGGGCTAGATCAATATATACACCAAAAATTACAACTTGTTATTTTTTCATATCAGTCAACACAACGATCAAGTTTAAGTTTACTATTGCATCTGGAATCACTACTAATTAGACTATACTAGATCACACTTTTGTTTATAGCAATATGATGAAGATTCCTCGGCTTAAGAATAAGGTGCAAATTCTTATGTGTATTCCAATAGTACTACTACTATTGATTTTGAATCACATTATGAGGAATGATTCAAGATCGTGGGATTTAGCATGGACTCGAATGAATGAACCAGGAATGGAACAATCTGGAAAGAGTGCTGGTCAGACACCTTACACATCTACGATAAATCAACTTGAAAAGGGGAATAGTCCAATTAGATTACAGACAGCCGAACTTCATAAATACTGGGACAAGGTTTTTTCAATATTTAACAAAAATCGTTTCAATCTTAAACTTCCCCCAGGAGAAGATTTCATACGGTATCGGTCGTATGATGGAGCTGGTACTAAATATTCAAAGGATGCCTTGATTCACCGCGGTCTAATCTCTCAACAAACGCACGATGAGATGGCCAAGAAGCATTCTATTGTACTTGAAAAATTACCAAAAACACTAACTGAAGGTGCCTATGTCAAAGATAGCAGAGGGGTGGTTATTTTGGGGGGAGGCATTTATTCATGGATGGCCTATCTCTCCCTTTTAGCTCTTAGGGATACTGGCTCAAAGCTTCCGTTCGAGCTATTATTTCCGCTGATTCAGGAGTACGAGGAAGATTATGACCTTTGCAACAACGAGTTGCCAAAACTCAATGCAAAGTGTGTTATTATCCCTAGTGTATTGGGGGCTCGTGTCACTAATAAATTCAAATTTGACGGTTACCAGTTTAAATCACTTGCTATCGTTACTTCATCCTTCCAGCATGTAATTTTGCTCGATTCGGACAATTTTCTCGTTGAGAAACCTGATGCGATATTTGATTCTGATGTATATAAGAAGCACGGTCTCATCACTTGGCCAGATTATTGGGCTCGTACCGTCTCGCCATACTTCTACTCAATAGCCCGTATCAAAGTTCACGAAAATATTCGAGCAAGATTTAACCGTCTTCCTATGATTACACCTCTAGAAATCACTCCTGAGGAGCAGCTCGAGGTGCCTTACCATGATCTTGAGGGTGCTCTCCCAAACTTGTCAACTGAATCCGGGCAACTCATAGTAAACAAAGGAACCCACGCGCATACTATTTTGGTCTCGTTGTACTATAACGTCTTTGGTCCTAGCTTCTATTATCGCCTCTTTTCACTTGGTGAATTAGGTGAAGGAGATAAGGATACTTTTGTCACGGCTGCAATGTCCACAGGGGAACCATACTATCAGGTTAAGTCACATATTCATACGTTGGGCTTCAGAGATTCTGACGGTTTTAAGGGTCTTGGAATGGGTCAAGTTGATCCTGCTGAAGATTACCTTAAATTTCAAGCCTCAACAAAACATTTGCATGACACATATGCACATAAAAATCTATCAATGAAAGAACAGGAAAAGATTCTCAAAAGCGAGTTAGACAACCCCTTTGGTTCCACGAATAACGCAACCATATTTGCGATTCATGCGAACATTTTCAAAATTAACCCGTTCTCTTACATGGAAAACTCAAGGATATATGATCCAGCTAATCATCGCTTGAAACTTCGCATGTACTCAAAGTTCTCTTATAAGAACTCCAAAGGTGAACTAGTGGATTTTGAGTTAAATCGTTGGAAGTTAATTAAACTCGCAATTTGTACAGATCAAGTTAAGTTCGCAAGCTTCGTTCTTGAAAATGTGGAAGAAGTATGTTCGTTTATTACCAATACAGTCGAATGGTTGCAAAAGAACTAATCGTTTTCTCATTACGCGCCCAAACAAGGTATTTATAAAATATCATTCTCAGCATTTTAATCTGTATTTATTTGGAAATGGGGGAACCCTCCCTCTTCTCAAATTCTTTACTCCATTGTAATATAAATTTTCATATATTAAATCCTTCCATATACGAATAAATAATAAACCTTATATAACTAAATCCACTTAATGCCCACTAGTGATCGTGGAAATAAAAAAAGCACTAGTGATTTACCTGCAATCCCAATGGTTAATAAATAAAAGAATGTGCACACTAAGTAGTGCACTGATGAAGTAAAGTATTAATTGGTAGTAGATGAACCGATTAATCCACCCATTTGTGGTGAGATTTATGTCAAGTCTAATTTTTTCTTCAATACAGACAATCTGTTTCCAATACTCACAATAAACTTCTCGATCATTGCTTTGTCCTCGTTGTCTAACCGCTCTTCTTCTGAATTAGCAGTGGTGGAATCCTCATCTAATAAGGATTCTAACATCCAAATCGCAGTACTGTAGGCCAACTCACAGCCTTTCAAATCTTCCTTGACTAGTTCATTTACTGCAGCGTTTCTTGACATCTCCAAAGCTCTATCAAAGATTAACTTTTCCGCAATAACTTTGTTTGTGGAGATTGAAGACTCAATATCTAGGATACTTGTAGACGAAGTAGGGCTTATATTTTGCTCTTGATGATCTCGAATAATTGATGAATTCGCTTCCTCTAATCTCAACCTGATAAACTCAGCTTTCTCCAACCCCTCGTTGAACTTCTCCCTTATCCATTGTACCAATTCATTTATCCTCATTGAAGTCTGAATATTGTTGGAGTTGCTTTTGGTACGCTCTTGCGAGCTTGGTACTTCATCCTCTCCGTCACTTTTAACCAGCTGCATTTCAAGTTGCAGATACCACCACTCGCTGGCTAGTGCCATTCCCTTTGCCAAGAGCGACAAGGTTTTTACGTATAAGACAACACCTTCTTCGCTGATTGATTTTATCATTTTTGGTGGTAGCATATCATTTTGGTGCAACAAGTCGTCGTCCAATCCATCAGATGAGGGAGGGCTCGGAATCAATTGGCTAAACTTCACATCAGCAAATAGGTTAATTGCGTGTGACTTGGTAGCAATAGACTCCAAACGGCTCAAAACTTGCTCATCGGGCGTCTGTTGCAACTTCTGAAGTTGATATTGCTTTTGGTCTTTCGCTAGAGAAGTTGTGACTGTATTGGATGTAGGAATTTTTAACTTCTGTAGCAATAAATGATTAGCGAAGTTGGGGTTGGAAATTACTGTAGAGAAAGTGGTGTTAGCGGTGTTGCTAACATCGAAGCGTTCATCTGATTCCTCGGTAATTTGGTTCCCAGAATGCGCACCAAATAATCTGTTTGATGCCAAGCCAATTGCTTTGCTTAATGCATTCGTAGGCGAAATAGAAATCGATATTTTCCGGTCTGTAAAGCTGGGCCTCCTTTGACTACTGGCAGAATTGGACCTCAGTGAAAATCTTCGATTACCTGGTAAGGTTACGATATCACCATTGTTGTTAGATACAGACACGGTACGCCTTGGATGAATTGCAACAGCGCCGCTACCAGCATGAGCTAATTCATCGGCGATTGCATTAACTTCAACTGCCCTTTTTTCCACCACAACATAGTCCTTTTCCAATACTATATCGTCCTTGTTTCGTAAGGCCAAAGATTTTTCAATGTTGTAGGCATTTCTATTCATCAGAATTGACTTTGCCATAGTTTCCGGGCAAGGGCTGTTCTTGTTAATAATCTGCTTGATTTCTTCATCTCTATTTTCGCTATTTATTTTAATGGATTTGGTTTTTGTTTGCTCTTTAGGATGATACAAAGTAGGAGACATATCTGAATCTGAATCTGTCCTTTGCGTTGACGGCGTGATCGGTTGAATGTGTTGTGAGCTTTGTCCAGGTTTGATTGGGGAGATATATTCACTGATAAACAAGTTTTCATCCATGTGTGAGGTTTCCAACGGCTTGTCATTTCCTTCTAAGTCACCAATAATAAGCGGGTCGTTGAAGAATTCTTTGAAGGAAATTCTTTCTGTTGGACTGTATTTCAACAATGACCTAATCAACTCTTTCAAAGATTCAGGAACTTGGGCAGCGGATGGAAACTTTATTCTATCGTGAGCCTTTTCAATATTTTTCAACAATTCAATATGATTTCCTGCCTTGAAAGGAGACTTACCGACTGTCATTTCGTATAATACGGCACCAACAGACCATAGATCGGCCTTTGCGTTATATTTCTCATACCGTAAAATTTCCGGAGCCATGTATAGAGGAGATCCGCACAAAGTTTCCGCCATAGATGTAGAGGGTAGGAATCTGGCAAATCCGAAATCTGCTATTTTCAAAATAGGTAATTCCCATAAACCAACGTAGTTACCGTCATTGAATTCCTGCTTCGAATGAGCAGGGGGGCATAGCAATAAGTTCTGAGGTTTGATATCTCTATGAACTAAGCTTTTATCACGTAAGAACAGTAAAGCAGAAGATAATTGTTTAAGGAAATGGATGACCAAAATCAGATTTAAGCCATGAGACCCCTCAGGAGAAGGATATCTTTCTAATAGACATGATATTACTGGGTGAGTTTTGATAAGTTGATTCCTCTTACGGATAAAGTAGGATAAATCTCCCATAGAGCAATAATCCATCACCAAATGGAAGTGGGTAGCAGTTTGGTTGTAATCCAATAAACCAACAATATGGGGGTGTTTCATGGTTTTCAATATGGTGACTTCGATCTCCAAGTTTTCTATCAACTTCTTTGACTTTAACTTCGATCTTACAACAGACTTGATCGCAACTGATGCATGAGTTTTCTAAATAAGTTAGTATTAGGACAAACGAGTTAAAAACGAAATATAATACGCACGTTATTGAGACATTTGTAAACGGTAGCGAAGGATCCCCTACCGATTTCTGGGCCGATGGTGTAGATTCCAATATTCTCAGTTGGGTATCCCGCTGGTCGAGACACTTGGGACGAAGACATAGTTTAGACGGCTAATTGATACAAGTATGAAAGTGATTAAGAATCAAGTAATGTTTGTTCCCAAGATTAGGAGTGAAACCAAGAATCTTGGAAACTAAATGAGTCACTGAGTAACGATTGATTAGTCAGAAGATCGATACGAAATCTAATTGGAATTCAGTCTGAATATCAAATCCCTCCGTCAATTTTTGGTGCAGGTAGTATTTCTATTGCAAAGGTGTGATGAAATGCTGACACAAATGACGAATCTATGTCTCAAGTTTAAGGGGGCGTAGGTTACTTAGTATTGATCAATCAAGGGGTGATTGCCGATGTACCTTCAACACAAACACAATATCCTTCAGTATCTTTGCTAGATAACAACTACTTCTATTCAAGTGCTCAACTTTATGTCCCTTTGTTCCGAAGGTCAATGAGTAGCTTTATAGTGGGGCTTCAAGATAGTAGTTTGCACGATATCTTTCAACCTATATATTAAGAATTTTATCAGCTCCAGTGATAAGATCCTATAGCACCTTATTGATTTGATTAGTTTGATTGATTACCCTAGATAAACTTATTTGTAAAACAGTCACCTAAGAAAAGTGTGATGGACTTAGTTGGTTATCTTATCAGAAACAGGTGTGTCGTTTTTTTGACGCCGCAGTTGTGCGACAATGGTTTGTCGCGACATATTATTTTCAGATGGAGCTGTATTATGTATCAGCCAGAGCTTAAATTTTCTTTATTCTTGAGTACCGAAGACTGCTTGCAATGAACCACACGGATACGTGAAGAGACTTTTGATTCATTATATAAGAGTTTGTTACCAATGTGCAAATGAAGTCACGTTCTGGGGAGCATTTAGTCATGTGTTTTGGTGATTTAGATGCGTACTTTAGATGTATTCTTGTAGCTAATAACTTTTTAGAGAGGTCCATTTAATGTAAATGAAGAAGACTAATTCTATCTTGAGCAAATGGAATCTTGAGGAGAGCAGCTATATGAAATATCTATCTCTCCTCCGACGCAAAGTTTCAAAGGAGAATTCCAGTTACCCACCTATTACATTTACCCATAGCAAATTGGGCCAAAGTTATTATCATTATTTTCGTCGCTAGCTATAGGTATTCAGTTTTTTATACTTGATACTGGAATTATTATATTATAATAACTAAAGTAAAATGCTTGCGATTGCTGCTCCAATGTATTTTGCTGGTATTGCTATTAGCATATTTTTATTTTGAGTACACTTATTCATCTTTCGTAAAATTTTAGCTTAAACTTAAATAAATGGTACTTTGAACTATTTGATTCTCTTAAAAAAAAACAGCGCTATTAAATACAATAAGAGCATGAACAGCTTATTTTGATGTTTAACTCCAGTTTTAGGCTTGTATGGCGTATCGGTACTCCGTTACCTTAGGTTGCAAAAAAGTCGGGTACGACACATTTTGCGACTAGTTTTCATTTTCGATCTCATAATTGCTACCAACTTATTGGAACTAGTGATAAATCCTTTTTCTTTCTGTTTTAATCATTGTCAACGACTACAGTTCAATTATGTTTGAATCACTAGTGGCAAATATTCTAAACCGATTTTTAGGATCATACATAGAGAATTTTGATCCAAAACAACTAAATATAGGAATCTGGAGTGGTGATGTTAAACTCAAGAATCTTCGTTTAAAGAAGGAATCTTTGGATAAGTTTAAACTTCCATTGGATGTCAAATTTGGACATATCGGGGAATTGACTCTTCAAATCCCTTGGTCCAATTTAAAGTCAAAACCAGTTAAAGTAATCATTGAAGATGTATATTTGCTCGCATCCCCTATTATTTTACAAGATTTTGATGTAGACGAAGAAAACAAACGAGAACTTCTAGTCAAGCGGGAAATGCTAGAAAGTTTGGAGACAATTCAAGCTGCTTCATCCCAAAACAACCAGATTTCTCAGGATTTGAATTCCAACGAATCCTTCACCGAATCGCTTGTTACAAAAATCGTGGATAATGTACAAGTCGTTATTAAGAACATTCATGTTAGATACGAGGATGATTCCATATTGACCGATGATCCATACTCAATGGGAGTAACATTAAACGAATTATCCGCTGTTTCGACTGATGATTCATGGGTACCAAGCTTCATTTCGTTGACTCAAAAATTCACTCACAAGTTATTGACCTTAAAAAATTTGAGTTGCTACATGAATACAAATTCAGAATCCATTTATACAGATGACCATGAACAGTTGTTAATTTCATTCAAAAATTCAATTATTCTTGATAGCTCCCTGGTGGATGATTCACAGTTCTTATTGAAACCGGTATCTGGTAACGGCAGAATCACTCTTCATAAACCTGGTCCTACTGATCAGGTTCCACATATCAAAGCTGAATTGTTCTTCCATGAGTTTGGCATCGAACTAGACTCGCAACAATACCAGGATTTTTTGTGGACCGCATCCAAATTCCATTGGTATATAAAGACTCAGAAATTCAGAAAATTCAGACCAAAAGTTAATGTAGAAGACGATCCAAAGAAATGGTTTCAGTACGCTGCCAAATCGGTCCTTAACGAGATTCACGATAAAAACTACAAATGGAGCTGGGCCCACTTTGAGAAGAGAAGAGATCAAAGAAAGGCATACATTCAACTATGGAAAGCCAAGATACAGAATGCTATCTCGACAACTCAAAAACAAGAACTAGAGGAATTAGAAGACGAGCTACCATATGAAGATATAAAATTTTACCGATCGTTGACTAGAAGTGAAATTCGAAAAGAGAATTCAGCAATTTCCCCCGTATCTGGTGCAGTAAAAAGCTCAGCTGATAAGTCTGGAAGTGGATGGCTTTCGTATATATGGGGGAACTCCGACTCGAAAGCTCCGGAAGTCGAAGACAAAGAATTGTATGATTCTGAGAAATTGGACCTACATTTATCTGAAGACCAACGAAAAGCTTTATATGATGCAATCGACTATGATGAAAATCAAGAGCTCATAGACTCTGTGAGTATCCCTAGGGACAGAGTAAAACTTGAAATTGCCGCATCCTTAGAAAAAGGAGGAATTTCGATTAAGAAGACAAAGGGATCGCCTAACTTGGCTGAAATTGTCTTTGAAGGATGTACCACTCAAATATATCAACGACCTGATTCACTTCTTGCCAAGTTTCAACTACAGGAATTTAGAGTAGAAGATGGAACTGGCTCTACGATGTATAAGCATATTGTTAGTGTTAAACAATTGCACTCGTCTTTTCACGAAGTCCCAAAAGGTCACGCAGAAAGCGAACCTTTCTTTCAGATATCCTTTGAGAATAACCCTCTCGACTTGAGCGCGGATTCTATCCTATTAGCGAAATTGAAATCAATGACTGTATTCTACAACCCAAAGTTTATTGAAGAAGTCTTCCGATTTTTCAAGCCTCCTGCAATTCATCTAGATACAGTCGGTGCTATTATGAATGCAGCAGAGGCAACCATGGAAGGAATAACGGAACAAACAAGAATTGGATTGCAGTATGCTTTGGAAGAACATAAGACAATAAATGTCAAGTTGGATTTACAAGCTCCTTTGATAATTTTGCCTCTTGATCCGTCTAGTTTCAAATCTCCCGTCGCAATCCTTGATGCTGGTCATATCAGCGTAGTAAGCGATTTAGTTGAAAAGTCTAAAATTGAAGAAATCAAGAGTAAGGAAAATTATACATCCAAGGATTGGGAGCAATTGACAACAATGATGTACGACAAATTTGATCTTCACCTACAGGATGCCCAATTTTTGGTTGGACCAGATATCAAATCTACTATGGAGCAATTGCATAACCAAGACGGAGATAGACCGTCTTTGATTTTGGACAAGTTGAATATTAAGTTACTAATGAGTATTTCAATACTCCCAGATGCCTACAATTTGGCGAAGTTCAAAATGGGAGGTGAAGTTCCTGCAATTAATCTTAATATCAATGACTTCCAATACAAGACAATTATGCAAATCATTGATGTCGCTATTCCTGATTTCGATAAGTTCGACTCGGAAGAATCAAGTGTATTCAATGCTTTCAGTACATTCGCCGATAACAAAGTAGAAGAAATAGAATCGTCCGGCCAAGAAAATAAAATTTCAAGTTTCCAGGCCAGACCCTTAGAAAGTCACAAACAATCTGAAGCAATTGCCAAACAACATGTTTTAGAATTTGATTTGGTAATTGGAGTTGTCAATGTTTCACTATCTAGGTGCATAAATGGAATTACTTTGGAAGCAGAACCTCTCATTGACTTGATAGGTACCTCGTTTGATATGAATTTCATCAAAACTCTTTATGGAATGCACATTGATTTGTCACTTGCTGATATTGACATGATAGATCATATAGAGAGATCAGGGGTTCCTGAGTTTGAGAAGATCATTTCTTCAAACAACTTTGAGGACAAGTTGTCTCATAAAAAGCTCTTCAAACTTGATTATTCTAGAAATCAAAGAATTGTTGACTTCAATGGCAAAGAAATCGAAGTTTTTGATCAAGACATCAAATTGGATATTGCAACTGTTAAATTCATTGTATCCCGTAAGTCTTTATTAAGCATCTTGAATTTTGTGTTAAATACATTTACGGATCCAAATGCGGAGGCGACCCCTGCAGACGAACTCAAACATAACGACTCTGAAAACGATGAAGTTTCTCCACAAAAAATCAACGTCGATGTTAAACTTGATAGTATTATCTTGGTTATGAACGAAGATGGTCTCAAGTTGGCGACATTGCAGTTGAGTACTGCAAATATCAACGTTTTCTTAGTACCTGAGGAAATGGAGATAACAGGTACCTTGGGTGCCTTAACATTGCACGATGAGATTAATCAAGGATCACCAAGAGATTCGCTCTTGCGAAATTTGATTAACATAGATGGAGACAATCTTGCTGAATTCAGGTATAAGACCTATGATAATGAAACTAATAACAATCCATACAGCTCATTAATCGAATTCAAAACGGGTTCAATTACTGTAAACTTTGTTGAAAGTTCATTGAGCAGAATTTTCGACTACTTGAGTCAATTCCTAAAAATGAAGGCGATATACGATAAAGCTAGGGATGCTGCAATTAACCAGGCTAGTCTGATTGATGATGTGAATAAAATAAAGTTTAATTTATTGATTCAGGCTCCAACAATCGTTTTCCCGAAGATGGTAGTTGGATCTAATGATAAATACGATACCATTACCGCGAGACTTGGAGAGATTTATGCTTTCAATGATTTTTTGGTAGATGAATCATCCAATTTAATGAAGAACTATATCTTATTGGGGGTCCGCAAGATTAGCCTTTTTTCTAATTTTCATTTTGGAAGTGAATTATTGCAAACATCAGAAATTTTGAAGAATTTAGATATAGCCTTCAAGGTTGATTACTATGAGGAGTATACTCCTGGAATCCCAACATTCAATGTTAATGGAAATATGCCTGAGACTGAATTAAAACTCACAGAGTTACAACTTAAGAGTCTACTTGCGATTTCAAATTCAGTTTCGAAAGTTTTTACATTTCCTGAGTCAGATGAACATTTAGAAGATATCGAGGAAGACGCAGCGAACGCAAATGCAGTTGTCAAGCACAATACTGCGATAATACAGTCTAAGGTGCAAACATCAACGAAGAAACAAGAAATTGAGGCACCAATGTCAAACGAAATACCGCCTGAACACAAAAATGTTGCTATGAGTTTCATTGTTCCAAGAGTTTCTTTAACAATTTACAATAAAACGTACGGAATGGATAATTTTGAAAGTAAAAAATTAACTTCTTTTGTGTTAAATGACTTCAATTTTTCGTTTGAAATGAACAAAGATAGTCATTTTGCTTCTAACCTAAACGTGAGATCCTTTGTGGTGAGAGATGTCAGAGAAAGTACCCAAAGCAAGTTTACTGAACTTATTCCGTCTACAAACAGCAAAGAAGATCAATTCATTTTGGTAGCCACAACGGATGGACCCGCGGATAAAAAGAATATCACGGTAATGTTGACAGTGGATAATCCAACAACAATTCTAGCCCTTGACTACTTGTTTGAACTTCAGACCTTTTTCACGAAAGGGCTTGAAATTGATAAACCAATACTAGAATATGAAGAAGAAGAAGAAGAACATGATAATGAGTCTGGAACTGAAAAAGGTGCTGAAGACCTTGAGGCTATACAACTGTCGAGAAATATCACTGAGCCTGAAATCCAGACTGTTGGCTTTACTGTCAATATCAAGGAACCCACAATTATTCTTCTAGAAGACCCCAAGAGAGAGGACACAATAGCAGTATTCCTCAAAGCCGAACAATTATTGCTTACTAGTCAAAACGTGATATCCTTGGCAGCAAATAATATTGGAATGTTTTTGTCCCAAATGAATGATCTCGATAGTAACAAGTATAGAATTATTGACGATTTTTCGATGTCGTTCGCTCATGATTCTTGTGGCTCAACTCCGACCAGCCTTTTGACTAACATACAGGCAGCAATTGATCCAATTCTTTTAAGAGTTTCTTTAAGAGATATTCGGCTCGCCTTGAGCATTGCGAACAATGCGTCCGAACTATACAATAAGGCACAGCCTTATTCTGGAGAAAGGGATGATAAATACAACTTTTCAGAAGATTTTAAACGAAGGTTATCGCAATATGCACCTAGTGTTTTAACAGAACGATCAGCAATGTCAAATAATAAGCGTGGTAGCAGAGAAGATAATATAGTGGTTAGGGGAGAAGAATTTAGTGCAAGTGTGGGAGGTGTCAGGTTTGTTTTGATAGGTGATGTTCATGAATTACCAGTTTTAGATATGAATGTGAAGCCATTTGAAGTAAGAGCAATTAACTGGTCTACTGATTTAAGTGCTGAAGCTCATCTTGAACTGTTTGTCAACATATTTAACTACTCAAGATCTTCCTGGGAAACCTTAATTGAGCCTTGGCCCATTGCTGTATATGCATCAAAATCACTCACTCCTAAACCAAGGATTGTCGTCGATGTTATTTCTAGACAGTTAGCTGAATTCACAGTCACCTCTCGCTCTGTTGCGTTATTGTCACAAATATCGAGTTTGATAACAACAGAGGATACCCCCAAGCCTAGAGATCAAGACAGTCCATATCTTATTGTCAATGAAACTGGTTATGATATTGAAGTTTGGCCAGATCATGAAGGTACAAAACAAGATAGAACTGTAATTAAATCACTACAGAAAATCCCCTGGTCATTTGAGGACTGGAGGAAAATTCGTGAAAACTTGGATTCCAACAATAAGGCAGGAGTACTTGGAGTAAATTTGCTAAATTCATCTTACGACGAGGTTAGTAACATATCTGCTACCGGTGAAGGTGAAGAGATCTTTATGTTGTACCCTCCTGTAAAAGGAGTTCACAACAGATTGTCATGTGAAATCACTTTAGGTGACGACAATGTTAAAACTATTTGGTTAAGATCAACAATTATTTTAGACAATGAAGTTGATATACCAATAGTATTTCAGTTTTTAAGTGATTCCCAAGACTTTGCAGATGAAGAATTTGTTGTTGAATCTATGAAATCCAAAGCATTGCCTATTGATTTTGTTTACTCAGGAAGGTTGAGGATTAGACCTTTTATCGAAGCCAAGTACAAGTGGTCCAATGAAACAATGTATTGGAAAGATCTTCTTCATTCCGGGAAAGCTTTAAGTTGTCCTTCAGCAAATTGCAATGATGATTCAATATATTATTTTCAAGTGGAAGCAAAGTTTGACAAAGATGAGCCTCTAGGAAGGATATATCCACATATGAAATTAGTAATTTCGGCACCTGTTGAAATCGAAAATTTGTTGCCTTTTGATTTGAATTACAGGCTCTACGATAAGAACCTCAAGAAAGATTGGAATGGAAGCATTGAAAAGGGAGTTAAGAGTTTTGTGCACGTAGTGAGTCTTACTAACCTACTTTTGATTAGTGTGGAGCCAAAGGGTTGCGGTTATTCCAAATCGGAATTTGCTATTGTGAATGTGACTAAAAAGAGTGAATTTCAAAAAGAAACAACTATCAACTTGAGGCATAGCGATGGTCAACAGTTGAAGCTTAAAATCCATTATCCAAAGAAGAATTCGTCAAACTCTAGTTTAAGACTATCAATTTATTGTCCCTACATCATTCTTAACAGGGCAGGCCAGGATTTGATCATTAGCGAGAAAGGAAATGAATTGCACTCTTCAGGCAAATCATCTTTCAGCCCTATAATACCCAACATGTTCTCATTTGACAGATACGGTGATAGGAATAATAGGGCATTATTGAAAATTTCAGGCTCTGGGTGGACTTCGCCGTTGAGTTTGGATGCAATCGGCCAATCGGTCTCAGCCAATTGCCAGATTACTGGGAAGCAGAAAGAAATGAATGTTGGAATTTCAGTAACTGAAGGAGAGGGCAAGTATAATCTATCAAAAGTCATAACGATAGCTCCACGGTATATTATCAAAAACACACTAGATGAATCATTAAACATCGTTGAAAATGGCTCAACTAAACAATTGACCCTTGAGCCAAACCAATTAATGCCATTGTACGGGTTGCGAAGAACTCAGGAGAAGTGCTTTCTTTTGAAATTTGCACACTTGTCAAAGACTTGGTCTTCACCATTTACACTAGATGATATAGGCCAGGTCTTTATTAAGGTTTTTAAAGAAAATGTTGGGCAAGTATTACTCAAAATCAATATTTTAATTGAAAATGCCACCATATTTATACAAATTGGGAATGCTAACAATAACTGGCCGTATTCAATACGAAATTTCAGTGATTCGGAGTTTTTCATTTACCAAAATGATCCTAATGTCAACGAAAACGGAGAAAGAGTTAAAAATGACACTCAATATAAGCCAATATACTATAAGATACCTCCAAAAAGCGTGATGCCTTACGCATATGATTATCCAAATGCTATTATCAAGGAGTTGGTAATAAGGTCCCACGGTCGCGAGAGAGCGATCAATTTGGCAGAAATTGGAAATTTGAGACCGTTTAGACTCCCACCTACGGATGATTTCCCACAAGCAATTGTTGATCTTAATGTTGTAGCGGACGGACCAACACAATCTTTAATAATTACGAATTATGAACCCTCAGTTAGTTTATACAAGTTGAAAGGAAAGGAATCTGGATCGTCTGCAAGTCTTTCCCAGAATTTCGAATCCACAGAAAAGGATGAAAATTATCATACTAGAATAGTAACCAAGTTTGAAGGGTTTGGAATTTCCTTGATAAATACTCGGAACCAAGAGTTGTGCTACATTACATTGAGAGGATTGGAATTACGCTATAATGAATCAGACATTTATCAAAACTTCAGTGTTAAGCTTAAATGGATTCAAATAGACAATCAACTATACGGAGGGATTTTTCCAATCGTTGTTTATCCGACCGTGATCCCAAAATCTGGAAAGGAAATGAATAACCACCCAGCAGTTTCAGGTTCAATCTGCAAAGTTAAAGACGAGAGTCATGGTGTATTATTCATTAAATACGCAACTATTTTGTTGCAAGAGATGACAATTGAGATTGATGAAGATTTTTTGTTTGCTTTGTTAGATTTTGCCAAGTTTCCAGGGGCTAGTTGGAACAAAGAGAGTATAGATAGGCTATGCGATGAGTCCTTGGAATTACCAGAACCTGAGAGGCTATCAGAAAGTAGTGATATTTATTTTGAAGCATTGCATCTACAACCCACTCAAACCAACTTGTCATTTGTTAGAACAGAAAGAGTGAATGCAGAAGACAAGAGCAGTTCACAAAATACTCTTATGTTTTTCTTTAATGTGCTCACTATGGCCATGGGAAATATTAATGATGCACCAATCAAATTAAATGCTCTTTTCATTGAAAACATTAGAGTTCCAATTCCAATATTATTGGAGTCCATTAAAACACACTATGGGCAATCGTTCTTCTATCAAGTACACAAGATATTGGGATCTGCAGATTTTTTGGGGAACCCGGTTGGGTTGTTTAATCATTTATCTTCAGGTGTTCTTGATATCTTTTATGAACCTTACCAGGGCTTTATCATCAATGATCGTCCTCAAGAGTTAGGTATCGGTATCGCCAAAGGTGGATTGAGTTTCTTGAAGAAGTCTATTTTCGGGTTCTCGGATTCATTTGCTAAGGTAACGGGATCTATCGCTAAAGGGCTAACAGTTGCAACTTTGGATAGGAAATTCCAAGAGCGTCGTCGTCTCAATCAAAGACGAAACAAACCAAAGCATGCATTGTATGGAGTAGCATCGGGAGCAAATTCGTTTTTTGATTCCATTAGTTCAGGAGTGTCTGGCATAGCAACTGCTCCAATAGAAGGTGCAAGTAGTGGCGGGGCCGCAGGATTCTTTAAAGGACTTGGTAAGGGTTTCGTGGGATTACCTACAAAAACTGCTATTGGGTTTTTTGATTTGGCTTCAAATGTAAGTGAAGGCATAAGAAATACAACTACTGTATTTGACGCCGAAGGTCTAGATAAGGTGAGACTTCCTAGGTATATTTCAGATGATAACGTAATTCGACCATTTTCGCAAAGAGAAGCTCAGGGTCAATACTGGCTAAATGGTATTGACAATGGTGTTTTGTTTAATGAGAAATACTTAGCACACCTACTACTATCTGGAGAAGAAAATGCTGTGATGGTTACGTACAGGATGATTATTCTATTTGAAGTTCAAGTACTTAAGTCAAGGTGGATAATCAAACTTGAGCAGGTTAAGTCTATTTCAGTTGAACCTAAGGGAATTCAGATCAGTTTAAAGACATCAAATGGGCAATTTTTGCCTATTACTGAAAGAGCCAACAGAAACTTTTTGTATAATCGTATCTCTGTCGCTGTGGAAGAGTTTAACAAACACTGTCAAGTGATTCTTTGATTTAAACTGATGCATTGATTTATGTTTAGTACTAGTCCTTAAATAGCTATTAGAAGCTGATACTACTAGGGCCCAAATAGTTAATAAATGTAGTTCCTCCATTTCATGTTTCTGATTCCTCAAATCAGAATTAATTAGAACCTTGAACAAAGATGAATATACGAATTTTTGGCTTAATGAGGTAAATAGACCCACCAATATTCATCACACATTCAAGCACTCAAATCTGTATCTAACGAGACGAACTCATCAGGGGTCGATCCACACCTTCTATAGAGCGATCTCATAAATTCCAGTGGCACCTCTTCTTTACAGCACTGAAATTTCAACGATTTAGGCGCAATATATCCATCTGCAGTTTTAATCACTAGAATAGACTTGTCAGCATTCAACGAGAACAGACCTGGTTTCTGAAGCCCATTGACATCGAAATTTGGAATTTCCGTCACACCGATTATAATTACTTTTTGCAACTCTTTGATGCTTTGTTTCTTTTTGACGATGTCCACTAACTTATAAGTGTGAAGAGGACCTAATGCATCGCTCAAGCGTTTTATTTGTCTTGCCGTCATCTGATTCCAAAGTATTTGGTTCCTTGACGAAGTTATTTTAGACGCCAAAGAGAATTCGTACTTTGAGGAATCCTTAACCTCGGAGGGTTCCTGATTGAAAAGATCTTCATCAATTACCTTTAGCAATAAATTTCCTCCAAGGTCACCCAATTTCAGCTGCAAAGAGATGAAATTATCGCTTTGAGCTATAGGAATCTCATCAGATCTTAAAATGACATCGCCTTGATCAAATTTTGTAGGGTGAAGGGTTTGAATAGTACAGCCTGTAAATTTGTCATCGTTTATTAATGCATATTGAATAGGCGATGACCCAGAGTATCGTGGTAATAGAGACGGATGGACATTGAGACCTCCAAAGATGCAACTTTCTAAGAACAGTCTAGGTATCAACTTTCCATAAGATACAGCAACTGTGAGATTAAAACGATGGTTATCAAGAATGCTCTTAATTTCTTCCAGTGAGTCAGCACGTATTACTGGCAAATCACCACGACCAGCACAGTAATTTCCAATCGGTAAATCATCAAAAGTCTTTGATTTTCTTCCCCGAGATTTCACTGACCTCGTTATTACATGAATAGACTCTATCTTATCAGGGTTGGCTTGTTTATATGCGTAGAGCTTCGCCAAAGAAGAAACACTAAATTCATCGGTACCAAAATAAGCGATTTTCAAGCGTTCTGATACAGCATTTGAGTTGGAAAACGGTCTTACCGCCTTAAAAATCGATTCTGACCTCACGACGATTCTTCGGAGCAGCAGTCTTATCATCTTTATGGAAGTGGCTAGACACCTTTTTTTGATGATATGTCAAGGTGGGAAAATTTGAAGATTCTTATCGCACACAAAATTAAGTTCGAATTATAACTTTATTAGACCCCACAAAAACATAGTGGAATTCTGTTACTTCATTATTTAGGAGGATGGGTTACGTGACTTCACCAAGTAGCAGTGCAGGGTCGAATTCTAATGGATTAGTTGTGGAGCTTGCCCGTTTGCTTAAAATCCGTGAAGTCGATGAAACTACTTTACAGTTGTGCATCAAGCTTTTGGATCAAGGTGTAGACCCTGAGGTTTTGGCGAAACATATTGTTAGCCTCAATAGTGAGACAACGGGATACTAATGGTGCTGAAAATAGAAGAAGTTTTTACAATTCTCCGCATCTACAAGGTGCCTATTATGTTTTTCATTTGGTGCAATGGAGACCCTCTCGAATAACAATAGACAAATGCCAGTCATCTCCTATTTTTTTATGTTTTATAATCATATGTAGCTGCCCTTGAATTGAGAGAAACTTGCTTTACCCAGACCGTTTTCCTGAGGGAATATGTATCTCGAGTTAAGGAACATATGTGGTCGCTTAACTTTCAGTTCATTGAATGGGGCGACGTACAATTCGATTATTGGTAACTCCAGTCAGATATAATGATTATTACAAGGTGCTAATGCGAGCCATTTTGATTGTCGTTTCTAAGTTATAAATGGTGTAATGATGCAAATATATAAAATAATAATACAAAAAGTTCATGCAAAGCCCCCCTTCTTCTTCTTCTTCTTTTGCTTGACCTGGCTTCCTCCAGTTTGGGAAAAATTTGTTCTTTTCTGTGATCCTTGTCGGTTATGCAATTGTGTAGGCTGTGATGATGTCGCGGAAGGTAATGTAAATTGCGACAGCTGAGAAACTTGCGAAACGCTGTTGAATTTGGTCTGCGTTTGCGATAGTTGAGAAAGTCGTCCTCTCTGAGAATCTAATTGAGAATATTGACTATCTCCCTTTAGTTTTATCCCCTTTTTCTTTGACCTCGCTTGAGAAAAGTCATTAAATAAAGGCACTTGGGAAGCAAAACTATCTTTGTTACTGTTGGGAAGTGAATTAATTTCCGGTGTAGCAACATCCCATTCTTCGAGTAAGGATTTCACAGAAGTGGGTGCGGTTTCTATAAGCTTATCGAAACTTTTATTGTAAAATTCTGATAACTCTTTGGATTTAGCTTTGATTAGCGATGTACCGAGCAATATAGACAATTTATTCAAGTTCATAGAATCATTAAACTTCTTCAATAACTTATCTGAGAAAACCGAACCAACAAGATGTAGAATATCTTCAATGTTCTTGTTTTGATCGGTCTCAGAATTTGATTTGTTTGCCAATTTGTTATTTTTGATCAAAGAACTGTTAATTAAACTTGATACTTGAATATTTTTATGCTCATAGAACAGAGCCAATTGTTCAATCATGGTATCCACCTCAGATACATTCTCAATTGAGATCGGGATATCCTTTGCTATATCGAGAAGTGACAAAAATGAAGGATATTCTTGACTTGAGTCACCATCTAAGCTATTCAATTTAACTACCCCTTCGCCTAGAGAAAAGGCATAGTTTCTGATCGATTCTATTTGTTCGTCTTCGGGTAACTTTTCATACATTTCCATTAAATTAATAAGCTTAGAAATCTGAGCTTTGGTATATTTGGTGACATCCAGTGCATTCCTCTTAAATTCATGATTCTTAGCGTCAGATTGTATTCTAGTTTTCCAACTTTCAAGAGATTTCATCTTCAAATTTTTTTCATTCGAATAAGTTGTGATAGACAAGCAGTAGTCTGTTGTCATTTGAAACAATGCATATTTAGAGAATTCTGAATCTTCGTCCGTATCCTGACCTTTGAAGTCGGCCAATGCATAAAGCGCAACTTGTTTCAAATTGCCATTTTCGCCTCTTTTTCGAATAACAAAGGGATCATGTAAACTAATGGGCTTCCCACCCTTCAAACCAAAGTTATATACAAAAATCAACGGATGCATTTCAGAGAAGATCAAGCAAACAAACCTATTGCCCTTCAACGGACTTACATGCAATTTCAATGATGGATCTGTGTCATCAAGAAAATGTTTCCATGACATTAATCTTTCCAAGGAATTGGATAAACTAAACCAAATTAACTCCTTTGATGTTAAGAGAAATGCATTTTCTTTAATACAGCGAAAGTCTTGAATTTTCGACCAAGTATTTGAGGTCACCAACTTCTTGGAAGATAAATTTTCGCTATCATCAATTGCAAATTGCACAACAGAAGAACGGGAAATTACCAATAAATGATTGTTATCCAGCTCCCAACATATTTTCTTCCATGACGAAAGTTCCGAAGAATCTTCGATTGTTGGTTTGGCTGTCGAAGACTTAGCAAACGTTTCTCTCTTAAATTTGGTTGGAGAGTCCGATCTAAGTATACTCCAAATTCCAAAATTTCCTTTAACATCCACAATTGAAAATTGGTTGTGATCGTACGGACTGAATGACACATCAGCGAAATCACATCCTGCAAGATCATTCACAGAAATGTGTCCCTGGACATGTACAATAATCGGCACTGTAGCTTCTGCTTTGCTTTTGTAGCAACGAAACAAGTACACCTTGAGACTTGTTCGTATTAAAATGTATTGAGGAAGAACTTCAGATACTGTCTTAGATGCTATTATCTGCTTTATCGGCTCTGATAAATCTATTTGAAGGGGTTCCGCAATATCAGGATGTGTTACAGAAGACACCAACGATGACCCATTCATTTGAACGTCACGAATCTGACTATTTAGAACCGAAATATTGAATATATTTCCATTTTCTCCGGTAACGAATGCCATCGCTTTGACAGTACTACGCCTATTTCTGACATCCAACACTTCGAATAGACAGCCAAACGTAGGATCATATGCAACGCCAGACATCAAAGTTTGCGATTCTACGCCATAAGACGCCAATATATTCTCTGGAACATATGTATTCGTGATTTTATTGGTTGTATGATTTCTTGGGCCATACATCATCTCAGGAGATAGCTGAGACATAACCAACTCCAGATATGAACCAGTGACTTCATTTAAAACACAATATGGGTTATTACCCCTTGGTATATCCACCTTAGAACTTAATCTTGTTTGGTCACAGTTGGCATTGTTGTCATCATCTCCCTTCTCTGGATTCTCATCCTGTTGAACCACCACTATGCCTCCTCCATCTATTCCATAACTAAGCCGTATTCCTAGTCCATTCTTATGAGGCCACATCCAGCTCTATAATATTATATATATATTATATCTCTGTACGTGTCCAAGTATATCAGCTTTAACGCTGCCAGGCTTCTATGCTAAAAAGTGAGGTTCACATGTTAACAATAAGAAAAATAAATTTTGATTTGCACCTACATCTTCCAAATCGCATCAACTATTTTGGTACTTGATAATTGAATACTACAACGATGGAATTGCGATGTTTGAATTGTATATACTTATTAGCTTTGATATGGGCACTCGTGGGAATCAATGCTGAGCCGATAAAATTTGATATTGATGGATCTAGTATTAGAGAGGCTGGTGAATTGGAAAGTGAGCATAGCCAATTGTCCGATAGTTCATTGTTGTGGGGCCCCTATAGATCAGCGTTGTATTTTGGTTTAAGACCAAGGATCCCTAAGTCATTATTATCTGGGTTGATGTGGTTTAACGTAGATGACTTCGGGTCAATAGGTAAGATTCGTCACTTTTATGAGCAAGGGGACAATATGAGACGAGCCAATTGGATTTATTATGACCCGAGAACAGGTGGAAGACAAGTCATTGATGACGTCGATAGCCATATCAAAATCATCATTGATTTCGTAAAGAGCACGGATGGTAATTCGTGGGGTGTCAAAATTAGAGCCAAGACGCATAAAGGATTTGAATCTACCAAGACCTCATTTGTGTGGTATTCTGGATTAGAAGGACAAAAATTAGAGAACGGTGTCTTGGTAAGAGATGGATACATGAATTTTGAGAATAAAAAGGATTCTCGTGGCTACAAGGGTACTGTCAAGCTTACTGGATTAGCCGAAGGTTTGGGCCTATTCGATTTGGAAATCGGCGACGGACCAACGTCGAACAAGCACCCTAAAGAAAAGAATAAAAGAGATCCAGATTTGGACCCTTCAAGACTCCACTATTTGTCTCTTACTGTTCCAGATGATAAAGTTTGGCGAGCGAGAGATATTTTTATGACAATTCTTCAAGAATCAGTCGAAGACTTGGTCAGCAAACATGAAAATTTGGAATCGTTTCCTCCAGAGCAAGCGTTACTCGTTAGAGATATTCATAAATTTGAAGGTAATCTTCATTTCTTTCAAAAGATATACGAAGGAAACTGCGAGTTTGACATTGTATTCAAAAGTGCCTTGACTCCAGCTCCAAATGTGATAACATTTGAAAATATCGGAGACAAAATAAAGACCTCTCGTTCTTTATTTGAGGCTAAATTTAAGGAGCACTTCCCTTTGAGTGCTCCGTTCAACTCATCGAAGAAGCACGAAAAGTTTGCAAAAGAAATGCTTTCTGGGCTCTTAGGAGGGCTCTCATACTTTCATGGTGACCATTTGGTTGATCGAGAAACTGTTTTTGATGAGGATTCCTTTGAATCATATGTCTTAAATGGAGTCTCTGAGGGACCTCATGAGTTGTTTACCTTGGTTCCGTCTAGACCTTTCTTCCCTCGTGGATTCTTATGGGATGAAGGTTTCCATTTACTTCCATTGTTGAAGTATGATTCAGATTTAGCTTTAGAAATTGTCAAGTCTTGGTTCAGCTTGAGTGATGCTGATGGATGGATTGCTCGCGAACAAATTTTGGGACCGGAACTGAGATCAAGAGTTCCAGAACAGTTTCAAGTACAGAGCCCTGAAATTGTCAACCCTCCAACTTTGATGTTGGTTTTTACGTATTTGCTTGAAAACCTCCAAGCTTCGGCCACATTTGGTGATGTTAATACCCCAATCGATCTAGATGAAGGTGTCTCAACCGCCAATAACAACAATCCAGGTCTGATTCTCGTCAATAATCATGAATTATTGATCGAATACACCAAAAATATATACCCTAAATTGAAGACTCACTTCGAATGGTTCCGCAGAACTCAAAAGGGTTACATCGAGGAGTTCGATAGGGGCGACATTCAAGAAGGTTACAGATGGAGAGGACGTACCTTGACACATTGTTTAGCAAGTGGACTTGATGACTATCCAAGGGCGTTGCCAGCAGATGTTGCTGAGTTAAACGTTGATTTATTGTCGTGGGTTGGAGTTATGGCAAGGTCCATGAAAATGATCGCAAAATTGATTGATTTCGATTCAGACTTTCTAACTTTTGAGAAAATGGAGCTGGGTATTATTGAGAATCTTGACAAATTACATTGGTCTGAAGAAAAGAGCACATACTGTGATTTGTCTGTAGACGATGAGGACGAAAATGTCTACGTGTGTCACAAAGGATATATTTCATTATTTCCCTTCTTGACCAAGTTGATCCCAGAGGATGATACCGACAAAATCAAACACATAGTTGACTTGATTGCAAACCCAGACGAATTATGGACTGAATACGGGATCAGATCATTATCCAAAGCCGACGAATATTACAGGACAAATGAGAATTATTGGAGATCCCCCATCTGGATCAATATCAATTATTTGGTTTTGGAAAGTTTGCAGCACTATAAAGAAGTATCTGCTAAGCACCTATCAAAGGATCTCGAGATAAAAATCGGGGAAACATACAAGCAATTAAGATTGAATTTGGTTAACAATGTTTTTGAGCAGTGGGAGAAAACTGGGTTTGTTTGGGAACAATATGATGACGAAACTGGTGCTTCAAAGGGAGCAAAGAACTTCTTAGGATGGACTTCGACTGTAATTTTAATGATGAAAATGCCTGAAAGCATATAGAGCTATAGAAGAAAAGTTTATATTTTAGATTCCACTTTTTACTAAACACAGATTACTATTTTACTTGGAAGGATCGTCTTCAAATCTTAAGTCCCAGCCGATAGAGTCACCCAACTTCGGTAAGATTTCAGCTACACTTTGAACATCTTTGTCACCTCTACCAGATACATTGATAACAATGTGCTGGTCCTTGCTCATAGTTTTAGCGAGCTCCACACCTCCGTAGATAGCATGCGATGATTCTAAAGCAGGGATGATTCCCTCCAATTGAGATAACAACTTGAATCCATGCAAAGCTTGCGCATCAGTTGCGGCAACAAATTCTGCTCTACCAGTACTCTTCCAGAAAGCTAATTCGGGACCAACACCAGGATAGTCCAAACCTGCTGAAACAGAGTGGGTGTCGTGAACTTGTCCATCACTGTCCTGTAAAACATAAGTCTTTACACCATGAAAGACACCAGGAATACCGGCAGTCAAAGTTGCAGAGTGACGTTCGGTGTCGATCCCGTCACCACCAGCTTCAACACCCAACATCTTGACTTCAGTGTCCTTTTCAAATGGCGAGAACATCCCTGTAGAATTGGAACCACCACCGACACAAGCTACAACAGCATTAGGCAATTTGCCGTCATTCAAAGCCTTGAATTGCTCCTTTGTTTCTTGACCAATCACACTTTGGAAAGTTCTCACCAAAGTAGGGTACGGATGAGGACCAATTGCAGATCCCACAATGTAATGTGTGGATTCCAAGTTGGAAACCCAGAATCTAAAAGCTTCAGAAGTGGCGTCTCTAAGAGTTTGGGTACCGTTTGTAACAGCGACTACCTTTGCGCCCAAGATCCTCATTCTAAACACATTCAAAGCTTGACGTCTAACATCTTCAGCTCCCATAAAAACAGTACATTCCATTCCAAACTTTGCACACGCAGTAGCGGTGGCTACACCATGTTGACCTGCACCAGTTTCTGCGATGATTTTCGACTTTCCTAATCTCTTTGCGATCAAGACTTGAGCCAAGGCGTTGTTAATTTTGTGAGAACCAGTGTGATTTAAATCCTCTCTTTTCAACCAGATTTGAGCACCACCTGCATATTCGGTTAATCTCTCTGCTCTGTGGAAAGATGATGGTCTACCAATGTAAGGGTACAATGACTTGAATTCTTTCCAGAATTCGGGATCGGCGGTTGCACTTTCAAATCCTTTTTCCAACTCTAATAAACAAGTGTGAAGAGCTTCAGGAACATATTGACCACCGAATTCACCAAATTTTGGATTATATTTATGGATCTCTTCTAACATAGGTTTTGATACGAAGAGACCATCAGCAACTCCATGGGAAAAAGAAGTTGGAGCCGAGGATTTATAGTCTTCTCCCAAAATGGATCTGACAAACTTGAAAGCTGTCTCACCTCTTTTACCTGGCTGAGAATTTCCAATTTCAGTAATAATCTTGGAGCCAATAACAACACCATCAGCCGATGAACCAACTGTTAAAAAGTGCTCTCTTGTACTTACTCCAAATCCAACAGCCAATGGAGTGTCACCAACAAATTTTCTAACTCTGGTACATAATTGATCAATATCTTGTGATACCTCGGACAATGCACCAGTAGTTCCCATTCGACTTACAACGTAAATGAAAGAATCAGCGATTTCTCCTAAAACTTTCAATCTCTCATCACTAGTGGCAGGAGCAACTAATGGAACATAAGACAACCCGTTACTTGTACAGTTTTCTCTAAATTTGAATGCTTCTTCAGGAGGTAAATCAACGACAATAAACCCGTTGGCACCTGCCTTGGCAGAGTCTTCGATTAACTTCTTTTCTCCGTACTTCATTATAGGGTTGTAGTATCCCATTAAAATTATAGGAACAGTAATTCCTTCTTCACGTGCTTGGCGGACCAAGTCTAAACATTTCACAACGGTGACACCATTGTTCAAAGCTTTTGTATTAGCAACTTGAATAGTTGGACCATCTGCAATTGGATCAGAAAATGGTACTCCCAACTCAATGATATCCACTCCTCCTTCTTGCATTCCTTTCAATATAGGAAGAGTATCTTCAATAGTTGGATATCCAGCGGTAATGAAGTTGACTAAAGCGTTACGGCCCTCAGCCTTACATCTTGCAAATGTTTCTCTCAATGAAGCTGACATGTTGGTAGTATGCAGTTGATAAATAATAGTATTTAGATATTAGTAGTGGTAATCTCGATATTAGTTCCAGTAATTGTAGCAAGGTTAGCTTTTATCGGCGTCGCAGTGATATTGATTAGCGATTACATTTTTCAACGACACTTTCGGCGCGAAATATATACACTTTTTCGATGAGTCAGTTCAGGGTAACCCAGATTGATGATGCTGATTACAAGGCTTCAAAGAGGACCGAGAAATTACGGAGGAGAGGGCAACGCGATTAAAAAGTTGGCGCTGTGGATTTTGAATGATGTAGATTGCTACTTATTTTTGTAATTTTTCGAATTCTGGGACCTATTCTTTATCAAGGTCAGACATGGCCGGATACTAAATGATGGGACGGAATTGCAGATGTAGAAGAATGTGATCAAGACTTCTGAGAATTCACATATATACGAAGTACGATTCAGATTCACTATTAAAAGGGGCCTATTGTTTCACCACACCAAAAGAGAAAATTGCAAGAGGTTTTCAGCCTTCTATTGCTCTTTGATAATAGTGAAATTGCATTTCAGTTATACAAGAGAATCCTAGCTAAACGTACACGGGGAGATGCCCTGATTTCTACCTCGTTACGTATTCTGAAAATTCAAGAGTTTCTGTACAATATTTGAATCTTAGGACAATTTTCTGAAACAACCGTAGGATAAATTCTTGAAGTGTAGACGAATAAGATGAGAACCATATCAAATGGTAACTAAATCCAAAGCCAATTTCCACAGATAGACGAAGAAAGGAAGTCACAATAGAGATGACCATATATGATTTATTTGAACCGGACCTGCTGTCAGTCTATTGTTCATACAAATACAGCCAGCAAGTTTATTCTATTGTTTGGGGAAAACTAAGATCGTTGGAGTTAACTGGTAATTTTGATTTCAATTCACGTAGGTCTGAATATGCATCATGTATGCGATGATAGCACGAATGTCGCAAGAGAGATCTCTCGGACACCATCTCAACGAAGAACCGTATCATATTTTGCCGAGAGTACATTCTCTTAATAGTTATCTCCCAATTATATATTGGAATTGAACTTGCCTTCCGTTGCCTACCCAGTAGATGTATTTTCTAATATTTTGATGTCATTAATTGGATAGTTTGGGGAAGAGCCAAATACCCACTTGATCCTGCAACTATAAAAGGATCGGCTGATTGGCATTAAACCCCACCTTTGACTGCTTAGTCTGAGGTTTCATGGGAGCCATTGGATTTTTTGATTTTGAAGTATTATTTATGACCCTTCCCATCGATTTATTGCCCACAACTGAGTTGGCAGATGTATTTGGAGCTTGCATAGCTTGTGAGCTATTGGGTGTTGGTACTGATGAGTTTTGGTTGTCAGGAGATCCCAAGGTTGCAGGATTATATGAAAGTGTTGCACCTACCTGTGGTACAATCTCCACTTCATGTCCTAACCTAATCTGGGCCAAATTAATGATAGGAAGTAACTTATTATACTGTCCACAATAATCCTTTATTCCGGCCTGGACAGCCTTCAACCGCGATGTTACTGTACGATAATATTCAACCTGACTCTGGTTAGAACCTGCGGTTGCAAGTGCCTTAACGAATAAAGCCATGTCATTTCGCAAGAGGTTGATCTCAACTTTGAGTCTTTCCAATTCTTCATATATCAACTCTGGTTCGATCTTGCCGGATGTGACGTCGTCTATCCTTATAACGTCAGGAAGCGTCGACATAGTCCTATATGGTTGTGCAATATTGTGACAGAGGTAGTAATCCTTGTTGGACTGAATTTCGGTGCGATGAAAAAACTTATAACTATTGCGGTATTGATGTTACAGAAGTGATACTGGTAGTAGTCAAGGCAAAAGTGTTCAATTACGATTCTAAATATTTATACGTGGAAATTTATATGCTGTAACTATGAATCTTCATACACAGAGAAAAGCTACTCAATAGCCAGAAATTATGTATTAACAGATGTAATGGATTCGTCTACTGGTTTGTTCTTGATTTACGGGGTCGAACAATCACAGTAGACTCACTACAAGTCCATGATACCTTGCAATTGGCCTGTAAATATTTAAAATCAATACCTCGCGGAAGCATGTGTTTTTCCAAGTGATTGAAGTCCAACGAGAAGTAGGATTTCGATATTATCTCAACCATACTAGAGAGGACCGAATTTAAACCCATTCTCATGAGCGCTGCGCAGGCATGATCACTTTGAACATTGTAAAGTTGTATCCAAGTGTGGTAATCGTTGTGAACCCGAGAGAGGACGATACGTAGGGTGTCCATATTAGTTTTATCCTGCCCATCAGACCCTTGTAAATATCTGTAATAATAAGCAAGTGCTGCAGAATGATTATTATTGAAATGACAGGTATGGAGGACGAGGAGTGTGCTGATTTCGGTGTATTCAAGTTTGGAGAGGACTGAGATAGGTCGATCTCGGAGTAAATATGTGATGCATGGGAGATAGGTTTGGTAATGATTTGTGAGGGCGGAAAGGCGGATCAGAAAGAGATAAACCCTCTTAGTGAAGTCTTCTAAGGGAAAATGAAGAAGTGCTTCACGGAGTTTGCGGAGGGAACTAAGGATGGAAGAGAGAGAGCTGGCCATGTTTTTGGACGACGTAATGCCCAATTGACTCGAAATTGAACCAGAATTCTCATCAGTATCAGAACTGCTTTCGGAACCATCGTTCACATTGTTTAAATGACTTTTAGAACCAGAGTCCGCGTCTAAAGTGTTCACCAATTGTTGCAACATCTTTCCTGGATTTTGATTACAGAACTCCACAAAGTCTTTAAGTATCTGTTGGAAGAACTGTTCTCTATCGGGAGCGCTTCGTTGAAGGCGATTCTCCTCACCTCGACTTACAAAGCCATAACCTTCACTTTTGGTTTGAAATCTTAGTTGTCGCTGTCGGGCTCTTTCCTGAGAAGTGTCTATTTTAACTGAGTTTGAATTTACAGGCTTTGTTGATTTCACTTGATGTTGTGTGTCTATTCCCTGGAGAGCTTTGTCTCTCTTTTTAACGTCTGACTCCACAGATTTACCAACCGCTGCAACTCCCTTGCCTGCTACTTTGTGTGGGGGTTGGTACTTTACACCACTTCTGATTTTCTTTCGTTCCATACCATCTACTATCAATCGATGCTTAAATTAAGTTATATTGGAAATCATGAAAGGCTAAAGCTGGAGTATTTTTGGCTAAATCATATACAGAAACATCAATACCGCAATATTCCCAGATCACCTTTCTGATTCTGACGCTATTATTAAATAAAAACTTATTTACTTTAGTCAGTATAACCAAACTATAGAGTTATTTACGAGACTGCTGAGACTAGCAATACCAATTAAAAATATAAATAAAAAGCTCCAGTCAAAGTGGGATCAAAGAATGTAGCCACACCACAAAGCAAGAAGGGTACGATAAACAGTGCCGTTATTATAATAATCACCAGAGCATTGATAGGTATGTAGTCGTGGAAGGTTGTTATCATTGAATGACTATAAAGAACAGTCCAAGGATCATAATTCAATATTTCAATTTCATACATTCTACTGGATAACTCAAACCCAGTATGTATGCAAATGAATTCATCGGGTTCAGTATTGCTAGTGATCAGGATTAGAATTGTAAAAGTTACGAACTAGGGTAGACTGAGGTATGACCAATTGAATTCTCCAGTCCTTCAGGATCGAGAAGCTCACAGAATCCTGTCACACGCAGAATTTTGCTACGAATTGAGTAGCTTACTTTGCGGCTAACAACTGGGTGAATTCTTGAATATCGATTTCACCATCATTATTAGTGTCGGCTTCCTTAATCATTTGATCAACATCAGCATCAGACAATTTTTCACCGATAGAAGTCAAAACATGTCTTAACTCGGCCGCACTAATCTTTCCATCACCATTACGGTCAAATACCTTAAATGCTTCAGCAATCTCAGCTTCAGAGTCAGTGTCTTTCATTTTTCTAGCCATCATAGTTAAAAATTCAGGAAAGTCAATTGAACCATCGCTATTAACATCAACTTCATTGACCATGTCAGTCAATTCAGATTCTGAAGGATTTTGACCCAAAGATCTCATCACAGTACCTAATTCCTTGGTAGTGATTTTTCCATCACTGTCCTTGTCAAATAAAGAGAAAGCCTCTTTAAACTCAGCAATTTGTTGTTCGGATAATTTCTCAGCCTGGTTGTTAGTATGGTCTAATCAAATAGGAAGATACTATAAACATAATTTGTGCAAGAACCGTGATCTAAGTTGAATTCTGATGTTTTGGTCAATCAATTTTAAAGGAACCTAAACATAACAGAAGGTCCCCTTGTTAAATTGAAGAATATGAAAACGAAAGTACATTCAAATTCACAGTATAGATTGCCAGAAATAGCCATTCGATCATATTGTCAATTGTTTTTATGATTGCTCTAGGTTGCCATAGATAGACTTGAATATCAACGGGACATAGAACGAAGCTAGGGTTTGAACAGGCCAAGACAACAGATTAGTAGACTCTACTAAACGGAGATCACACGCAATCAACTTTTAAGGAGCATTGTTTTGCTTCTAATTATTCCCGCTTTTGTAATAAACTCTCCTGAATTTTCAATCGTCTTATTTTCAAATTATTTCATTCTTAGTTACAAGCTGATGCTCATGGTATACCCATACACCTGTTTTTTACATACCATTTTTTGGATATTAAATAAGTTTCTAATTTTGGCACGTATATGGTTGAACAGTTCTCTATTGACTGACGGTGGCAGCAAAAACGGTAAATACACGCAACGTATATAAAGGGCTAGAAGAGCTTAACGGGCCTGATTAGACGCGAAATAGAAATGCATGGGAGAATCGTAGAAGACTGAAGATGTATTATGGATAGGGTTGAAGATAATGACTATCTGTCATTTTTACAGTCTCTTGATGATTCGCAGTTTGTATTACATGTAAATAGTTTGGATCCAATTGAAGGTGGCACCCAGAACGTAAATGGAAGAATCCAACAGGAGACACAAGAGAATGAAGGAATAGCTGGTCATTCGACTCCACTGGCTTCTATTATTCCACGAACAGTGTTTTCATTCGCGTCAACAAGCTCAGATCCTTTTAATGATGGACTAGATGATGTCCTACTTGGGATTCAACAAGCGACCCAAGAAGACATAAAGGAAGCAGATAATATACTTGCAAACGATCAAGAGAAAACGGGAGGCGAAGATCTGGATCTGGAATCTCTGGAATCGTCAGTAGAACAGCATAAATTTGGTGATTACGCAACTTACTTCCACAATAAGTTAAAAAAGCAGCGGAGACAGGACGCCAAGTTTGTGGAATGGGACCAGGAACGACGTAAAAATATGGGGCTTGATACAACTCGCCCACTGCAAATCTTTGATGGTTGTATAATTCACGTTAACGGACACACCGTACCATCAATCAATGAAATACACAAATTAGTTATTTTGCATGGAGGCCAATTCTTAAGTTACTTGCATAATAAAGGTGCTGCTACCCACATTATATGCGACAGGTTGACGCCCCGTAAGAAAATTCAGTTTAAAAATTACAAGGTTGTGAAGGCACAATGGATCGTCGATTCAATTGCAAAACAGGAACTTCTTAATTGGCAAGACTACAGACTCATTGAGGAGGTTTCATATGGTCAGAAAAGACTTGAGTTCAATCACGGACAATCGGAAGATATTATAGATGATGATCTCCGAGATGAAAGTGAAGACTTTGAACTTCCTTTAATCTCTCAAACTGAAAATGACTTAGAAGATTACCTGTTCCACCTGGAAATAAACAACTTTGGACAAGAACCTAATGCTCCGGAACAACTTTTCAATAACACAAACCCCAAAATTATTATGGATGCCAAACATCCAGACTTTTTGCAACATTTCTTTGCCAATTCGAGACTTCACCATTTAAGTACATGGAAAGCAGACTTAAGACTTCGCTTCTTACGAAAGGTGATCAAGGAGAATAAGACGCAGAAATGTTCTGCTAAACAACTGGAAAATAGAATTATCATGCACATCGATTTTGATTGTTTTTTTGCAACTGCTTCTTGCCTTAACCATCCAGAACTTGACATACTAAAGCAACCAATAGCAGTAAGCCATGGTGGCCGTACTTCTGATGTTGCAAGTTGTAACTATGTGGCACGTCAATTTGGAGTCAAAAATGGGATGTGGGTAGGTCAGGCAAAAAAATTGTGTCCAGACCTCCACTTAATTGGATACGAGTTTGAAGTTTATGAAAAGTCTTCCAACGAATTTTACAACTACTTGTTATCTTACAATTCGTTTGATTCAATTTTGCCAGTGCTGATCGATGAATGTCTTGTAGATATATCGTCGATATGCCTGAATTCAAACCGTAGTATCGTCGAAACTGTTGATTCTCTTTGTACTGGCATAAGAAAAGATATCTACAATATCACTAAATGCCCTGTAAGTATTGGTGTGTCTCACAATATCTTGCTAGCCAAACTTGCTCTTAGAAAAGCAAAACCAAACAATCAGTTCTTCGTATTCAATGAAGTTGATAAGTTTTTGTCAGAAATACCTGTGACTAACTTACCAGGTATCGGTCGTCAAATTAAACAGAAACTTGCAGATTTAATGAAAAACGACGAACTTCCCCTCATAAAGCACCTCTTGGAGTTCACCAAGACGAAATTAGTTCAAGTATTTGGTGACAAAACTGGCGTGAAACTTTATGAATATGCTCGAGGCATTGAAAATACTTCTGTGGGAATAGACACAAGTAACCCCGAACAACTATTGGGGAGAAAATCAGTCTCAGTAGATGTCAATTTCGGAATTAGATTTGACACGGTCGAAGAGGTTGATAACTTTTTTATGAGACTTTCAAAAGAGCTCTATTCTAGGTTAATTTCACTAGGAATTTGTGGAGCAAGGTTGACACTCAAGTTGGCCAAAAGGGCCCCAAACGCAGCTGTCCAAACAACAAAATACTTGGGGATGGGGTACTGTGAGTTCACGAGCAAGTCTGCAAATTTGGGGGTTCTGACAAATGACTGGGGAATAATTGGATCAGAAATCAAGTCTTTGTATAGGATGATCAATATACCACCTAAGGAACTTCGAGGAATATCAGTTTCTATGACAAAATTGGATGATGTGGATAATGTCAAAAACGTACGGCAGATGAAATTGCCATTTAACCAGGTGAAGGAAATCAATCCGTTCTTAGAAACCAAAATGAAGGAATCTAAATTGCCAACGATTCCTGAACCGAGGAAGGACGCAGAAGTCACCTTAAATCCATTTCCAGCTCAAATATCTGTCGATAATGGAAATGGTGAAACTATTGATTTGGAGGTTTTCAATTCACTTCCGTGGGATATTCGAAGGGAAATAGAGAGGGAATTACTTCGTAGAGGGATTTCACTACCGTCTAAACAAGCCCATGTGAAAGGTAAAGCATTCTTACAACAATTACTTCCTAGTCAACTAGGAGCTGTACCAAAATATGTGCGTGTTGTTGAGTCCCCCAAAAGGTCCCCCAACAAATCCCCATCTAAAAAGCAAACTGTAAAATCGAGGGCACTGCTGCCAATAAAAAACAGAGGCGTGTACGATGATTCAGATCCATTTGATTCATCTATCATGAATGAGCTACCATCTTCAGTGAGGAACGAAGTTTTGAAAGATCTCGAATACAAAAAAAAAATCAAAAAGTTTGACTTGGTGCCACTAAAAGATAAAATCAATAAGAAATATCACGACTCGAAGCCATTGGTCAATAGAGTTACATCAGATTGGCTTCGTTCACAAAAAAAGTTATCGGAATTTCCTTTGTTCTTAAACGGTGCTTGTTCATATCTAAGTTTGAAGAAAGAGATATCAATGTGGATCATGATGTCTTTAGAACAAAAGGGCCCCCACATTGACGATGTGACAGTTTTTGTAGAATACTTGAGAAAATTGAGCAAAGAACATACTTTCAGCCGGTGCTTAAACATAATCAAGTTTCTAAAGTCTTCTCTTGAATATCATGAAGCCATCAATAATTGCAGCTCTAAAACTCCCCATAGGGACTTTATTGCAGAGGGTCTACGCGATTGGAATCTTGTTTATTCCTCCACGGTACTTCCAATGCTTAGAGAATTCTGCTTGAGCCGAAATATTAAATTGGAATTGGATTATTTGGAAGATATTAATCATCTAGGATAAGTTTGATACTACGCAAATGAATTTTAGTATTTTGATTTTGTTTTAAAAAAGAAGGTGCTTCATGAACAAAGCGCTATATGAGGAGTGAGTTAAGTGATGTGAAGCGCTTCTTTGGCAGAGAAAATCACATGTACATTCATTCCATTGAATATAGTCCTTCTTTTTGAATAGCGTTGGAGTCGTGAGAATAGAGCTAGAGGTTTTAAAACTATTGCTTGGAAGATTGGCAGTAGTTCTATATCAGCTAGCGCTAGATCCCAGTACGGTTGTGTTTATCAAGACTATATTGTTGTCGATTTGGCGTTGTGAATGTACCAACGGCAGGCTGGCGGTGGTGATATACACAACGCTTGTTGTGCACTTTTTGCAGACACCACCTCTCCCACCAAAAGTTGAAATGGCTACGACCAAAGTAAAGAATATTATCGATCTCATACGTTTGGGCGACGAGCCAAACCAGAATACAGATCATTTTCAGCTTCACTGCTGGTCTCCGTTGGTACCGAGATTTCTTCAGAAACAAATAAGTGCTATGAAATCCAACTTTTGAATCAAGTGTTCTCGAAAGCCGTTGAGAATTTGTCCTTCCAGATACAACAGATTCCATGCCTTGCTTCAGGTGAAATAGAACACTAGGGCAGTTTATATTGGTTAAAATGCAGGAAATTCCCTAAACTACTGATGTTTCGAGGTCTATCGATCCACGAAATAAACCAACTATTGGCATAATACTTTGACACTCATTTAACCACCGTAGATCTACTTTAGGATTATAAAAAATTCTAAAATGATGTAGTTGCCGGACGAATACTCCATGTTTAATAAGATATACTTATTTTAAGACGTCGCTTTTATGGCTGAAACGGAGTTACTAAGCGGCACTTTAGTTCCAGTTTAGTGGCTAAATTGGTACTGAAATTAAATACCCCAGACACCGTTGAAATCCAATGGCTGGGCAGCACCCTGAAAATACCGTTATTCTAATAAAAGGTTCATTAGCTAGGACTTACTGACACTTTGCTTGAAATTCGCGACCTCCAAATCTAATGATATTTACGACATAAACCTTTCACACAACCATACACTGAATGGTATGGTAAGTAGACAAGTATGGATGACATGCAATGACTACTTGTCAAAAGTCATCGACATGCTACCGTCAAATATAGGAAGGCAGACGTTGGTCACTTCGATGATACAAGCATATGGACTAGACAGAAAGTGTCACGGAATCATTGATGTAAGCCCAGCGTCTCGTAAAGAGTTGGAATCATACCACAGCAGTGCCTTGGTCAAGGGATTGATGCGCTCAAGAGAAACGGTGGAGATTGACGGAGATGACGAAATTCGTCAAATTTTGCAGCACCTCAACGAAGAAGACGAACTGGAGGAAGACGAGCAAGAGGAAGACGAGCTAGAGGAAGATGAAGGGGAAGATCTTTCAGCAAATAATGACCTTGAAGTTGGTTTGGTGGATGACTGCTATCCATTCCCTTTCATGTCTTCATATGTTAGGTTTACTGCTGGTTCTAGCTTAGCCACAGCTCAGAGGTTAGTTACCGAGAAAACAAGTAAACCGGTGCAGAATGTTGCTATAAATTGGTATGGAGGCAGACACCATTGTCGCAAGGGTAAAGCAGCTGGATTCTGCTACGTCAATGACATAATTTTAGCGATTGGGGTCTTGAGGAAGTCATTTGGTAAGGTTTTCTACATCGACTTTGACCTTCACCACGGCGATGGGGTCGAATATGGCTACGAATATTCGAAAAATGTTCTGACATGTTCTGTGCATCGGTGGGATGTGGGATTCTATCCAGGCACTGGCTCCTTGGAAAGCTCAACTAAGCACAAGTATAATATTCCAACGAGGCGAGGATTAACTGATGATGGTATGATGACCATTGTTCAACGAATAATATTACCATTGATTGAAAATTTTCAACCTGGAGCAATACTATTACAATGTGGATGCGACGGTTTAGCGTTAGACAAACATCGTGAGTGGAATATGACCATCAATGGATTCTCTAAAGTAATTGAGACTGTGCTTGGAAGTGTGGGACAAATTCCAGTGATGTTGGTTGGTGGTGGAGGCTACAACCATACAGAAACTGCTAAGTGTTGGACGCATATCACACTGACCGTATTGGGTACACCAATAGAATTTGATATGATTCCCGAGCATGAGCACCTTGATGTATATGAGAAGGACGGATATGCGTTTTGGAGCCACGTTAATAGCAAACCGCTTAATATGAAAGATGAAAATGATGAAGAATACATTGAGAATATTAGGAGATATTTACTTGAGCTATAGGGTCTAAACTATTATGCGAAGTGAGAATTCAAGACAGACGACCAGTTTTCATCCCACCTGAGTTTTGATTCGGCCATGGCACCCTCCTTAAGAGTAGCCAAAAGCGCAGGCTCGGTGAAGGCTCTAGTAATCAATCTATAAATTTCATCTGTTTGTTTGACACTAGAATCTTTGTTGCTAGCAGTGATCAAACCATTGTAATTGTTTTTGACAAGTTCGCCAATAGCAGGGAAATTTAAGGAGATGACAGGAACACCACAGCCAAAAAAGTCGACAATTTTCATAGGCAAATCAATACCACTAGAGGAAGTATGCAAAGATATACCCAAATCTGCCATGGATAGAATCACAGGATAATCTTCCGAAGCAAGCCAAGCTGTGCGGACAATGACCTTGGAAGAAAACTTTAAACTGTCCACCCGCTCAAGGAACGCCAGTTTCATAGGTCCCTTACCGGTGACAATCAAAAGAATGGGAGGTAAAGAAGATTCTGAAAGTTCATATTTCTTCAATGCTCCAAGCAAAAGGTTGAAATCCTCGTCAGGAGTGAAGGAAGTTGCACTGACCAAGATTTTGTAGTCTTGGATGTTTTCAATATCTGCAAATATACCATGATTACGAAACACTTCTTCTTTGGTGAATTCCAATTCTTGCAAAGGTTGAAACCGGTCTGCTGGCCGGTCGTGAAGTGTGATAATCTTACGTTTTTGGAGATGAAAGTCGTCAACCAAGAAGCTTTTCATCTGATTAGTAACGGTAAGGTTAAGTTCAGCAAATCTTCCCAAGAAACGTTCGTAAAGTTGAACAGCACGCACAAGCGGATGCTTGAGGTTGTTATATCTCAAGTTTAAAATGGAGTAGTTAAGATTATGCCAGTCAATGATCAATTCAGTGTTTCTACTGAACACCTTAATAAACACAATCACTAGGGCAAGTATAGGCACGGAAGGCGGGTTTTGAATAAGTATGTAGTCAGACCCACGAAATTGTAATAGTAAATTGAAGAGTTGTTGTAGCTGAATGAATACTTTTTGTAAAGCAAATACAAGGTATGGTAAAAGGAAGGTATTCTTGACTGGAGTAATGGGATGTAATTCGATGTTCACGTCATCGATGATATCATAAGAAGGTTGAGTTTCCAAGTATCCACATAAATTAACGAAATATTCGAGTTTGGAGAAGGATCTGGCATGGTAGCACATACGAGGCGAATGCCCTAAGTCTCCAAGGACGAATATGGATATGGTTTTTCGTTTTCCAGAGTATGTACCTTTGGAAGTAATGAAAGGAAGGATTTTGTAAGCAATAACCGGGAGGCATAGGTAGAAGCCAACTAGCCACCATAGCCAAGGGCCAGAGTATTTGAAGACATGGTCGAAACCTCGATATTCAATTATGGACATGTTCTAGATATTAGCGCCAATTGTAGTATTAATGGCACAGATCGCCGTGTAGGATGTAATGAGACTCGCTAGCTCAATGTATACTAAGAACAATTCTTTGAGAAGCAATTATCAATAAGGAAATTATGCCTTTAATAATGAATAAACTTCGAATGAGCTCTAGAACGACTTTCTATTCACAAGCGTTGATTGTTCGTTAGTGATTTCCAGGATGATTCCACGATTATTAACTTTATGTATATGCACACTAATCAAATATGGCGCAGCTAAGTCTTAATGGTTGGGGAACGCGTGATAGAAGAGTTGAAGTAGTAGCTACTGAATCTTGGAAGTGGTAGTTACTAATCTTTGAAGTCTCTGAACTTTCGAATTCTTTTCAGCGTAGTGGCAATGAGTTTTGGATCAACTACACGTCGAATTTTAACTTTAGACGAGCCAGGCAAAGTTCAACTATAAAAAATTATTCCTTCCGTATATCAAGTCTATTAGACAGTGATAATAGTCAGTCAGTATAACGCGTGCCACTGAAGAAGTGTTGGTATAAGTTCTATTTGGGAACTGAAAGATTTCAATGGCAAAAAAAAAAACGACAACTGCAGGATTCGAACCTGCGCGGGAAATCCCAACTGATAACTCGAAAAGTTCGAGTCAGTCTCCTTAACCACTCGGACAAGTTGCCTAAATTCATGACAGTCAAGGTGGTAACATTGTATAGAGTTGGCAATACACTACAACTTCAATTAATGGCTAAAATTGCCATTATATATTTCTACCAACTCAATTTGTTCAGAAAGAACCATTATCACCTCTTGAAATCGAATTGGATTCCCTCTTTTGTTTATTGCGCCCTAGCAGAAGGTTTTGCAGCTACGGGGCCTTCCGTGCTTTTTGTGTTGGAATTACGAACAAAGCTCACTTCGCTTCATGTTGCTCAACCACTTATACCTATGAAAATAAATAGCCACCCTATCAATATTTAGGCTCTCAAAGTCTCGCCTTCCGTAGTGGACCATGATCTTGGCTGACATAATCATATAAATTACAAGAATATTCTGATTGTAGTGATAGTTTCAAGGTGGCATATGAATTCTTGATATTCTTGATATTCTTGATCCTTTCATAATTCCAAATACTTTGCGACGCTCAGTATTTCCTCCCCTCACTAATGTTGGCCAGATCGGCGCTCGTATGAAAAAGTCAAACTCCGCGTTTCGGTTCATGCTCAAACCTCAGCTGATTTTACATCGAGTCTGAAAAGTCCGTTCCTTCTAAACGACGAACCTCAAAGTCATTATTTAAACGATGGACTTCAAACATATCATCGCACCGTAAACTTCCGAGAAAGCTCCATACCGCAATTTAGTTTCTGCCTCTTCTGACTCAAACCTCGACTCGTGGATAATCCCAGTCGCACCAGCCATTCCCCAGACACTTGAACCAAAAACCATAAATCTTGACAAATCTTGACAAATCTTGATAGCCTTCAGTTCTACCCACAATGCTGAGCTTAACTTCGCTACTTGAGCCATTCAATGTTATAGATCAGAAGCTAACTTCACTTCTTGATTCCTACCCCTTCACTTCTACCCTTATCGCTACACCACCAAGCAAAGTCATTACTTTTATCATAATATTTTCATTCATCTTCTTACTTACATATGAATCTATTTATTGGTTGGGAATCTACCTTGACTTGTGGGAATACCACGCAAAAGATATATTTACTGAAGTTCCAGTCCATTGTGCACACATTTATGTTCGAGTCAATATTGTCGATAACGAACAATTGGGTAGACTTCGAGAATACTACCTACTTAAAAAGAAGTTGAAGTACCAGGTTTTGTATTGGAACCAACTTAACCAGCTCGGCTCAGAAGTATTCAAAATCAAAAAGTTCATAAAGTATCATTTTGAATTTAGCCCTGAAGATTTTGAAATGAATGAGGAGCCGGAATTTGGATCCACCGTGAAACATTTGAGACAAAAAGTGGCAAGAATGGTGAATGGTTCGAGGGTCTATAGTGAGTTTATTCTCGACAAGAGCACGGAGGTTGTGAATGCTGTCCAAGAAGGTGTGGCAACCACAACAGGAGCCAGCGTTATTGAAGGAACTGTTTCAAAAACACTTCCCCCTTCGACAATCTCATCCAACTCAGGACTTGGAATTACCGAGAAAAACGTTCTCTTGTTCAAAAGTGATGCAAATGAGGTGGGTTTGGCTAAGGATAAGGAATATTTGGTCAAGTGTGGGATCGAAACTGGAAATATCGTGGATTGCATTATAGTGGTTTAGTGGTCAACCATTGACAACAACTATTGCCATATAACGATCTTAAAAGTGTTTCAATATGAACGAATCAACGTAAACTCAATCAACCAACACCTCAGCATAGAGTAGATATTTCTTCCTTCTTGACACGAATTACATATTCAGAATATACAAAACGTATAGTGACGTTACGTGGGTCAAACTTTATGGAGTCAGGCCCAATTACATGCCACAAGTAATACTAGAATAATATGTATATTATCCGCAAAATACAGCAAACCCCTTCTAAGTTACTATATTCCAACAACTTCACGTAGTAACTCTTAATACCAATGAATCAGACTCATAATTGAACTGAAATTCTGCTTATTGCTTCCCATCAAGTTCCCAGCATGCTTTAGATCAATTAGGACATCTAATGGCTGTACATTTCCCACATAATTTCATTATTTCAGATATGTTCCTCTATAGACTCACTGGAACCACTCAATGATCCCAAAATATAGAAGCTGCTACTGTCCCTTATACAGTACGTCCCTTAATACCAACATGACACCTCACAATGATTCCTCACTTAACACATATCTCTTTTCCTTTGTAATATTTAAATCCAATAGCCTTTGCTCCGTGATGGTCCATAACTTAATGACCCTTTCCAATTTCGACTCAAGAGAAAGACTCTGAAGCTTATTCATTTCCTCCTCGATACTTTCTTCTTGTACCAAATTTTCATCCGATTCATCAGACACCAATTGGCTCGAACTCTTATCATCGCTAATGGAATATCCAATATCTTTACGTAACACATCGTTTTTCGAATCACCAAGGAATTCATCGAGATTGCACAAATCATATTCCACATACTTTGGACCTCTGAATATTGAAAGGTTATCATTTTCATTGTCATCGCCACCAGAATCTATTACATCATCCTTGTCATATAAGTTGAGAATAGCCTTATTCACGAGCCGATAACACTGGTTACGCAAAGACAAATTGAAAAGAGACCGTAATTGTTCTGGTAGATCCTTTTGATCCTCAATGTTTTTGACTGTAGGGTCAAAATTGAAACAAAGCAAACTCATGGTTATTTCCAATTCCTTGAGTAGTTTAAAGGAATTTGACACTTTATTGATCAAGTTTTCTCGTACAAACGTCAATATATTAGCCAAAAACTGACGCTCTCCGTCCATTGTATGGAGATTTACATTAAGCTTATGGTCTCGGATCATTTCAATCAAATTTAAGCGCAATAACTTAAAGTGCAAAAGGTTGTTGGAATCCAAAACGGTTGGGAAATTTTCGCTAATTTTTCGTATTGCTTGGGTTATAGAACCCTTAAGAATTAAGAGTTTGATCTCTTTTCGCTGATAAATTGTAGAGTAGCCAGAGATCAATTTGCTATTGATGCTCGAATTGTTTACTAGATGGGTGGCGCTGCAGCTTGGCCCAACCACGGCTCCAGTGATATCAGCAGGGCTATCTCTAGATTTCCTGTCGGTACTTGAGCCGGCGCCATATCTTGCACCACACCCTTCAGCAGACTCAGAAGAGTCGGCACGGCTTAAAGGGATATCATTCTCGCTGTCCTGAGTCCGATTCTCACCTTGGCATTGTACTTGGTTGGCCAGTTTTTCATTGAAGTAAGAATCTACCATCTCTGCAAACTCGTTTTCGCCTACTTCTCTACCAGCAAATTTATTTACAAATGCATTGCCCCTTGTTAAAAATGATGAAGTTGTTCCGAGATCAATATTCAACTCCTTTGAAAGACTCACTGCAGCCTCTTGGTATCCTTCGCGAATAAAATAATCAAGAATTAAGTGGTCTATCTTATCCCTCGGTATAGACATGATAATAGCTAGCAACGGATATGGTTGTTGAAGTACTGAACATTTATAGATCGAATTCAAGAGTCGCAAATGTGGAGATGTCGCCTATCGATTTAACAATGTCGTTCTATTACATCAGTCAAGGTAGAATTGCGAAACATCCACACCGCAACACTATACTTATCTGGTGTTAGAAAGATTCGAGCTACAAGAAGGCAAACAAGATAGGTCCTAGATAACATCGTTCTATGACGACTACATGCTGCTTTATGGTGATTTTATTAGCAATTAAATGACTTCTAAGTTCGTGACAGCTTAGGGAGGTGTCCTGAAAACCATTCCCTTAATATCACGACAAAAGACTGCGCGACTTTTTTGCATCCGTTTGTGGTTGCAAGGCTTTCAGACATTTTTAAGTTTACAAATACACCATCTACTTATACAACACCCCCTTGATATCCGATCTTTCAGAAAGATCCTGATATCACATCTGTTACTTAATTGACCATAGTTAATCACTAGTAACGTTAGAATGAGGAGAATGAAACTCAACACCAAGATGTCAATGAAGATGAAGTTGAAGTTGAAATCGAAATTTAAAAAGAAGTCCAAAGCAAAACCAAGTCCTTGTTCTTCTGAGAGAGGTCTTAGAAAACGGGATGTATTTGCAAACGTCTTGCGTTTCTTTCGGAAATTGAAAGGATGTGTTATTCCTCGTGAAGGTGTCTCAGAACCAGGAAAAGCTTCCACCAAAAATTCTCTAATGGTTGAACACTTGATTGAGCTTGATTTACCTTTCGCCAAATTAGACGACGAAACATTCCTTGAATATCTCAATGAGCTTTTTGTTAACAAATCTACAGAGATGCATTCAGGAATTCAAGACAGGGAGTCTTCCGAGATCTTGCGTTTGTCAAGTAACTTTTTAAATCTGACTCCAGAAACCTTCGTGGAAACATTGGAGGATACTGTGGGAGAAGAACATATTTCGGTTAAGCTTTTGGAACTTTTAGAAGTCTCTTTGAATCAGACTCCCGAGGAGCCCGTTGAGACTAAAGAATTTCTCCAGATTCCAACACAAAAATTAGAAATGACTTCCCTTGAAATTCTTTCACTTGTTGGAGCCACCTTAGCTCTGAATCCAGAATTAGAACCAGCTGAAATCTTAGAATTTTACAACATTTTAGAACAGGAAACAGAATTGGTTGCTGTTGAGACTATCAAACCACTTGATATCTCTTTAGATCAGACTCCGTTGGAATCTGAAGAAACCTTGGAATCATCTGAGGTTTCACCCTTAGAACAGGAACCAGAATTGGTTGCTGTTGAGACTATCGAACCACTTGATGTCTCTTTAGATCAGACTCCTTTGGAATCTGAAGAAACCTTGGAATCATCTGAGGTTTCACCTTTAGAACAGGAACCAGAATTGGTTGCTGTTGAGACTATCGAACCACTTGATGTCTCTTTAGATCAGACTCCTTTGGAATCTGAAAAACCCTTAGAATCTTCTGGGGTTGAATTTGGGTGTTCTACTGACAATGTTGAAGAGGAGGGATGCAGCTCAAAAATGAGCGAACAGAAAGATAAAGATAAGATGATGAATAAAACCGTTTATAACGAGGGAAGAAGTCTTGAATCAATGACCTTCAATTCTCTCATGACCTTTTCGACTTTGGAATCTTCTGAAGCCATGAAAATTAACAATGCTGAAGAAAGCGGCAGTTCTCAGACTTCGTTACGACCAAATGGGTTGGGGAATTCAAGTATAGGACTTCGAAATGATGACGCTTTAAGCAAGACATTATTAGATGGTCAAAGTCTTTGTTCCCCTAAATTAGAAGCACGTTGTGGAAATCCCGCCTGTAATGGTTTAACTAAGGACATGTTCTCCGGTTTTCAAGGAATTATTTCCCTTAAGTTAGAAGAATGTTGCGAGGGAAAGGTTGCCTGTAAAAAGACAAACTCATTGACATCTAACATCTCACCTTCTAGTTCAACTCCAAAGGAAGAAGTCACCAACACGAAGGGAACGAACAGAAATTCTGGTACGAAAAAGAGAGCAAATCGCCGTCGTGGTAAAGGTAAGTCTAATAAAACGGTTGTAAATGATGGAAAGCAAAACAACCCGACAGGAGCCAAAGTGACCTCAGGAAGTCCACGGATTAAGGACTCCGAATCAGAGATTCAAACAAAGATGGTAGATACCAAGTTGGAAGTTCCAGACGTGGAAGTTCCAGACGTGGAAGTTCCAGAGGTTGAAGCTAGTAAGATTGAAGCTCCAAAGGGAGAAAATCCAAAGGGCGAAGAGGAAGCTAATATATCGGAAGCTCCAAAGGTTGAAGTTTTAAGATTGGAAACCTCACCTAAATCAGTTGCCATTAAGACAACATCTTTAAATATTCACAAGGTTTATCCCGAACAATTGAAGAAATTGTTTGACAAACAGGTCGCTGAAAAAATGGCAAGTGATCCATCCAAGAAGTGGATTACTCCTAAGAATAGAAAAAGGAACCACAAGAATAAAAATAATAATTCTTCTTCGAGGGGATCCTCTTTTAATCATCAAATTGCAAGGATTGTGGATGAAGATCGCGGATATTCCAAAGAGATCCCTCATAAAATCAGTCCAAAGGATACGGTAGCAATAAGTGATGGCAAGAAACAAGCAGCTTTACTTCCTAACTTTACTCCTTTTGAACATCCAGAAGACAAGGAGTTTTTCGACTTCTCTACTCTTCTGACTGATAAAGAGTTCCTGGCTAAAACTAACTTCAACTGGGCAGACGACCCTTCGATTGAAGACATTCTTTAATTTAATAATTAAAAAACATATAATTAAACAGTAGAGTGTAGACGAGAGATATTTCTCCCTTTCTGGTTTAAAATAAAGAGACATGTTCCAAGATGTTTCTCAGGTACAGCTGCTATATGAGGTAATGATATACATGGATTTGAATAAAGTATCTTCGTTATTGATAATCATTTGGTCTTCATTTCTGACGGTCGGTTGAGGAGCATGTTCTATATTCTCACTATTTTTCTCTCAACGATATCTCAAGTTTGCTATTAATAACAGTAACCTAAGGAAAAAGTAGCACTTCTAGATGAAAGCCATCTAAGCTATTTGTTAGGCTCAAAAAGTAGCAGGAACATGATTTGATACTTGTGATACAATTTGGCTGGTGATCAGCTCTTTCTAACAGATACTCAAGCACCATTTATTATATGTGGGTGGCTGCAAAACCATCTCATATGAACCAGGGAAGCAACATTTTACAATGGTAGGAGGTCACTCACTCTGACTTCTGTCACGTTTCTACAGCACTATCAAACTTCGCTTCACTCAGTTCTGTACAAGTTCTAAAGTCAAATTCTCACAATATGTAGACTATTTTTCCAAATACGACTGTCATCAGACCAAAACTTGAGACTCTAACAGATCTTTTTAAAACGTTACTTTTTCAAAATAATGGAAAAAAATGCAAAAAATGCAAAATGCTGAGAAAAGAATCTGCTTACCTGAAATGGTTTCTTGCTGTTCTAACTCTTTAAGTTCGTATTGTTGTTCCTAGATTCACGTAAGGAGAATTTCTCCATACAAGGCAATTTAAAACCATTCCCTGAGCATTTGTTCCTACTCCCAGGGCATATGCTCCTACTCCAAACGCGACATATTTAATTACGGGCGTACGTCTAATACAATTTTTCGTCACCTTGTTGAGATAGCGGGACCCGCTCTCACTAAACAACAGGTGTACCCTTTCATATCGCTACGTGTTCGCCATTGCTCATAATATCTCAATGTCCTCAAAAAGATAGCGATTACAATAGGACGGTACACAGGCCATTTCTATTGTTCAAAAGTGTTTTGTGGCCCCAGAACAAACTGAATCTTGGCTTTTAAAGGGAAGATCTCAAAACTAATCGACGCAAAAAATACGCCAGATACGAAAACACGAATTTCGATTTCTTAACAAATAACTTCCATTCCACTATCGTTATAGTTCGCCCTGTATCACTACTCAGGAATTACCACGGGACAAACCACGACGTCAACATATCACAACTAACTGAAACAAGACGTCTATTTCATGTTTATATTGAGCCATCATCAGAAAGAAGATATAGTTAATCATCAAAAGGAAGTAGTATTAAAGTGCTAAACTGAACTGGGACATAATCTACGAAAGAGAATCGGAAAATAATATCACATAGGGAGTCATAACGTTAACATCACTAGATATATTGCTCCTCTAATTTAGAGACATTATAGAATTAATCCAATTGCATATCTAAAGAACAGGTTTAACTTCAAAGACACAATTAGTCCACCACTCTGACATATAGTCCAACAAATCATCTACAAAGAACAATTAATATTCATCAGTCCACCACTCTGAGGTACAATCTAAACAAATATTGACTATAAATTCATCACCATGATTCCTCAGGTAATACAAAAAGTGTTTGTCTTGATGTCTTGTACATTTCTTGGATTAATATGTGGCACGTTATATTTATACTCGTCATATTCGCCTCAATTCGCTGACCGCTTGAGCTATACAGTGACAGATTCGTCAACAATTGCATTGGTAGGAACAATCGGAGTTGCCGTGGCAGGTCCGTTAGCAGGAGCAGTAGTCGATAAAAAAGGTTACAGTGTGGCTCTATGTATTGGAGGATTGTCGATAGTCTCAGGATACTTGGGAATGAAAAAACAGTTTGACCATCAATACTCAAGTTTAAGAGTTTCTTCTTCGTTAGTATTTTTGATTGGTATTGGGTCGACTTTCATAAACTCAGCATGTTTAAAATGTTGTGCTGTGAGTTTTCCAAGCATTCGAGGTGTTGCAACTTCGTTACCATTAGCATTGTACGGGTTGAGTGCTTTATTCTATTCCGTTATTGCTTCAATTTTCTTTCCTGGTGACACTTCTTCATTCTTGGGCTTTCTTGCCTACTCTGCTATAGTTATCTTGGCCGTTTGTGCTCCCAGCATCATGATTTGCGACCGTGAACATAAATTGAGACGTACTACCCACAATATCCACCCCACCAATTCCATAGAATTGAATACCTTAAGACCTCTGATGTCTATGCCCGCATCACCTCAAACGAGTCGTCCGCCTCGTCCGATTCACGCAAGATCTCCAAGTTATTTGTACCAAGAATCATCACATTCAATAAGTGGAATAGAATTGGTGAAGTCCTATGAGTTCTGGCTTATTTTTATAGTCACAGGAACCTTGGCTTCTCTTGGCCAAATGTACATCTATTCCGTGGGCTATATGGTCAAAGCCTTGATAAGTTATAAGGTCAACCTTGGAAATATCCACACCTTACAATTTTCGGTACCAGAAATTGATGTTTTGATTCAAAAAGACCAACAACTTCAAGTAGGTTTGTTATCTATAGCAAATTGCATTGGGAGAATTTCCTCAGGAATTTTGGGAGACATCGTCGCCCAATCGTTTCATAAACCAAGATCAAGATTACTTTTCGTGCCATGTATTGGTCTTATGGTATGTCAAGTCTTGGGCGGAAGAATTTCCGAGTATCCTACGTTGTTCATCAATTCATTAATGACCGGATTCTTTTATGGTTTTACGTTTTGTAACATCCCCATAATTGTGGGAGATATTTTTGGTATGGATAATTTTTCGTCCAACTGGGGGATTGTTGGATTAGCACCAATTTTGCCCAGCTTCTACTTTACAGGTTTATTTGGGAAGATCTACGACTCCAATTCCCTGCTCTTACTGGGACCCTTGCTGGGTGTCGAGGGTGAGGTCCCTAGAAAGGATTTCGTGTGTTTGTTGGGGAATCAGTGTTACAATTCAATATTCAGCATCACCCTAGGAGTAACGTTTCTTGCATTAGCCTGTGTGACGTTGTTGAATTTTGGAAAGAAGTGGTTCCCGTCTCATGGATCCCTTCCGTTGTCCAGCGTGGGCTCTCCCATTCAAGTTCCAAAGTAATGTCGTAAACCAGTCGAATATCAAGAAGTTGAGTATCAAGAAGTCGAGGTATCCACACTGTGTCGAGAAGTACCAGTATCAAATTTCGATGTCTCAGTCTCATTATCTCGAGGTCTCAGTTTCATTATCTCGAGGTATGTGTCTTAATAAATGACTAATATACCCCAGAACATCATGATTTAGGCGCAATTCGCCATAATGGATGCATGCAGCGTCTGATAACTATTCCATGCTAGAAACCATTTCCTAGCAGTTCAAATACGTGATATTTCTCTCTAATCTTGGCTAATAATACTTGTTAATAACTACGCTGGCCGGAGAGTGGTGAATTCTCAAATCACAATTTTGCTCTAAATGCAAAAGAGAATATTTAAATATACAAATTAGAAATATTTCAATTATGTTGATATAATTGAGTGATGACTTTAATAAGTGATGAATATTCTCTTGATGAACTTCTCTTGTTAATTGACATGTGCCGTATACTGAACTCTCAGCAAACTGTCACAGAACACGCACAAGCACCTGCTTCGCTCAGATACCTTTTCAATTATTTCCATTACTTCATAGTTTATGATTTAATTAATTAATTTGTAGGTTCCTACTGTTATTAAAATAGCAAAAAATTAGTAGATGGTACTTTTGAATCATTTCTTAATATTAAGAAAAGTTCTACAGGTCTTTAAGCCATTTTTGAATATCTATTCATTTATTGAATCAAATTGCGTGAACATCTTTCTTATTGATATGAATAAGTATTAATATAAGATTTAGGGCTTTCTTGGTAATTTATATAAATTACAATATACATTTTCATGCATACATAATATATGATAAATTAAAATATGTTGATAATTCTAATTATTATTAGAATTATGGAAATATTTCAATAGTTTTTTTTCATTATTTCAATTATTTCATTATTTCAATTATTTCATTATTCCAATTATTTCATTATCTGAAATTATATGAATTATCGGAAATTATATGAATTATCTGAAATTAGATAATACGGGGTTATGATATAATTGGAAAACCTTTCTCAACCCCCATTTTTGGATTTGTAGGAATGGTGGTTTTGGGGTACTTATCTATAGTCATTTTAATTGTCTATAAGAATTAATATTTAGGAACATTAATAAATAAAGAAGCATTCTTTACATCAATATTTGGAAATATAATATTACAAGATTATCAATTAATTTAATATGTCAGATATGACAATTTTCTATGATTATTATAAAGCACGGTAAAGATATTGATATGTAGAAAATTGCTTACGAGTAGGGTGGGTATAACATATATAATATTATATAAACAAATATATATAAGAATATCCATATTTAGAATTAATACTGGTAAAGAATGGAAAGATTTAGTACTTTTAAAAAACTGGGTTAAAATACGAAAAGATACAACAATCCTTATATTGAAAATATGTATAGATCTAATATATTGGAGAGGAAAGAAGTATGAGCTTAAAACATATAAATACACTAAAATGAGTATTCTGTATGATAAATAATATGAATATTAATTAAAAACATAAATATAATTAAAGAATATAAATATAATTTACATAATATAAATATAAATTATATAATATTAGATTACTACTTATCATTACCAGTATACTATAATCACAATGTATTCATATCATACTATTTATATACATACAGGTTTACTTTCTGATGGAGCTAAACCGGCTCATTTTATTTGTAGAAGGACTTCTCATAATTTGAGAAGTGGTTGAGGCTACCCTTGGTCTAGGATAGGCATGGCGATCAGCAGTGTCAAAGAGAGGCTCGCTTTTTCTATGAGAAGGCGGAGAAGAATCGGTGTTTGGTTGGATATCGTCTTCGGTGTTTTCTGTATCGAAAGTCAAGTCGTCAATATTTCTACTGATTAAGTAGCGCAAAGCGTTGTACCAAATGTTGTGGCGTTGTCTTGTTGCACAGGTGATTTTGATACTCTTGTCTTGCGAATTGATCACTATACTCTTGTGGTATAAGCCTGTTGGTAGTGGATTGTTGTCTTCAATAGACTGGACGCTTACGATAGCAGCAGCTCTCGTTCTCACGGCAGCAGGGTTGGATAACACAGGATTAGATTCGGACCAATAAAGTGTTAAAGTGTACGGATGAACCCAGAAATATCTCTCGTGACGAGTCTCGGAAATGGAGCTGAAGGGTCCCAAACGACGGTAGTACTTGAACAAATATTCTCCAATAACAACTTGAGTTATAGCAGGAATCATCGATCTATCTGTTAAAGACACATTGGTTGCCATAGAGAAGCCTGCGACAGATTGCAACGAATCCGCTATACTATGAGGATTCGAGTACTGCGACAAGTTGGATCTGACTGAGTCTGAAGTTGGGATGCTGGTGAAAGGCTTGGATTGGGCTGAGAGAGGTGTGTTTCTTAATATGTTCGCACTTGAAGGTGGAGTGAACTTATTATTCTCAGCAATGGCACGGTCAGGAGGAGTGTTTTCGTTCATATTTATGAAAGAAGTAGTGTGTGGCAATACAGGAGTAACTATGTCGTCCTTGTGTTTGAAACCACGGTTTTCAGCGTACTTCTTAAAGGTTTCATCCGAGACTCGATCAATTGACAAGCTCTTGAACTTGAGCAATTGTTGGTAGTAGCTAGAAGGAAGTACCTTTAGGTTTGAAACGTCTGGTGTTGGTGTAGACGTGGTGGCAATGAATTCTGTGGATGGAACACAAAGTAATCCCAAGGATTTTCCAAGTGAACTAAACTTGTCGTGGTCCAGTACGGATACCGAGAGATCCTCGTATTTTTCAGAGAGATCATCACATTTTCTTGAAAGGTCATCACACTGTTTGGTGAGTTGCTGATACTTGTCAAGTTGATCGTGATCAATTACATTCAATCCTAACTCCGAAGCTCTCACGTTCAAGTCTTGTTCGTTTATGACCTTGGGAGGAACAAGTGAAAGATATTTCAATTCTTGATATTCTTCCTTATCCAACATAACCAAACCGATATCACTCAGCTTCTCGGCTAAAAACTCTCTTGTAGGTTCTTGTTGAGAATTTTCGCCCAATTTAAAGATCTGCGAGTCCTTCTCAGCAATGGACTGTTTCAATTGCAACAATTGTGGGCTAGGGATTATCGAAAGAGACTCTCTATCAGCATAGGCTTTCATCGTATCCAAATCCACCTTATTTAACTCTTCATATTCTTCTTTTGAAAGTACAACCATGCCCAACTTTTCAGCACTAAACTGTAATTCTTCAGGACTAAAGATAAAAGATTCTTCTGCATCAGCATAATTGTCCTCTGATCCTCTTGAAAAGCGTTTCGAATTACGCATACCTTTCAAGTTGGAGTAGTCTGATTTTGAAATAACCATCCATCCTAGTTCAGAAAGTCTGCTCTTTGCAATCTCAATGCCTTCCAAATTATCCAGCGAGAGTTCGCGCTCCTTCAAGCTCTTCTTCAAGGAGTTCAACTCATCGTCGCGTTGTTTGAAGTCAGCTTCATCGACTAAAACCTTTCCTTGCTCTGAGGCCAAGGTGTCAATACTCTTATTAGATGCAGTTTCAAGTTTCTTGAAATCTTCGAATGGCAACATATGCATACCAACAGCTGATGCAAGTAAACCTAAATGTACATGAGAAGGCTTCGTCGACTTTTGAACGATATCATCGTACTCTGACTTCTCAATTGCAACCAAACCTTCCGATTCTGCACGTTGTTGGATTGGTTGTTGTGCAATTGCTTTCATTGACTCAAACTCATCAATTGGAACTGCAACAAGACCATTCAAACCAGCATTTTGCTTTATGGAGTCAATTGTTGGTTTGTTTGCTTGTATCAATAGATTGTCGTACTCTGTCTCAGAAATGAGCTTTTGATGAGTGCCCTCAATCTTGTCTTCCAATGTCTCATTAGCTCTCGAGTTTAAGTCTTCAAAATCTTGATTTGTTACAACAGTATGATGCAATCTAATGGCACTTGCCTTTAAAGTTTCAAGAGATGGGTTGGTTACTTTGGCATTCAAAGTATCAAGTTCTTCTTCGGTGAGCAACGCCATTCCTTCACGTTTAGCCCTATCTGAAATTGGTTCTTGAACAAGTCTATCCAATTTGTTAAATTCTTCAGTAGGTAATAATACACAGCCGTTAGATGTGGCATGTAATTTTAGTGAAGTCATTGATGGGTTTGCAAGTTCACCATACTCTTGAAGCGAGACAACTTTTTGATCCAGCTTAGCAGCCTTTTCTTCCAATGTGGTGTTATGACTTTCAAGTAATGATTCCAAGTACGGAGTTTCGACAATGGAGTGTCCATGATTGCTTACCTTGGATTTGATATGGTCCAAGTCTGGATTTTCTGATTTATTATAGAGTAAATCAAAGTCACTCATAGGGATAATCTTCATGTTCGTCGAAATTGCCTTCGATTCAAGAGTTTCCTCACTCTTAAGCTTCAAATTTTCTAATTCAGCTTGAGGTATGAGAATATGACCATTCATTTGTGCGTGTTTAGAAAGGTGTTCTAATGTCGGGGTGTTAGCTTGTGACATCAAAAGATCATATTCTGAATTGTTAACTACAACCGTCCCAATTGCTCTTGCTTTGGTCTCCAGTAGTTCAGCAACAGAACTTTGTAAATCTTTAAATTCTTCAAGCGGAATTACTTGCAACGATTTCTCCAGAGCTAATTCCTCAATTGATTTATTCGCTCTTGCTTGCATCACGTCAAATTCTTGTTGGCTCGAGAGAACATAACCACCGATCTTTGCTTTCTCTTTAATGTAGTCGATGGATGGGTGAGCAATTTGTTGTCTCAACTTTTCCAATTCGCTATTCTCAATTGTAGAATATCCTAAGCTGGCAGCAACAATGGAAACTTGTTCAATGGTAGGATTTTCAACCATGTTGGTCAAATTATCATACGTATCCTGTGATACCACTACCATACCATTATCATGGGCTTTTTCGTCAAGAGATTGGTTTGCACCATATTTCAAACTCTCGTAGTCTGCTATAGGCACAATAACAGAATCATATTTTCCAGCTTTACTTGAAAGGTAATCCAAGGAAGGTGACTCAACGTTGGATTTAAGCAATTCATAGTCTGAGAAGGGTAATACCTTCATTTCCTCTTTAGCAGCCTTTTCATTCAAAGATTCTTCAAAAGAACTCTTTAAGGTGTTGTGCTCTGTAATTGGAATTGCAACATGCTCATGGTTTGATAACTTATCGCGTAAGAATTCAAATGGAGGCGATGACTTCATATTAACAAGGTCATGATGCTCAGATCTAGGAAGAACTACGTGTCCAATGGCCATTGCCTTTTGTGAAAGATGGTCAACTGGAGGTGAGTTAACCAAACCAGTCAAAGCAGTATGTTCTGACTCTGAAAGCGCAACAAAGCCGCAGTTACCTGCAAGTTCTTGGATCGATTTGTATTTGTAAGTTTGAAGTTCCTTCAACTCATTTGACTCAATCAATTCAAGACCATGATCCAGTGATTTTTTCTTCAAATATTCAAGAGAAGGATCATTTATCTTCGTATTGAAGTCATCGAAGTCCTCCTGTGGAATAGCCTTCAAATTGCTTTCTGTGGCTTTTTGAACAGCAGATTTGCTCGCTTCTGACCTTAATTCTTTCTCTTCCTCAACTGGAATCATGGCGAAATCAAGATCAACTAACTTTTCCTTCAAATAGTCTACACTTGGAGATTCAATATTTTTCTTCAAGCTCTCAAGTGCCCCTGACTGTATCAAGACCATTCCAGACTCTTCAGCAAGATCTTTCAATGGCTTACTTGCCTTTTCAACAAGCTCATCGTGTTCTGGCTTAGGGAGAACAACATGTTTATGATGCTTGGCTTTCTCAGAAATATGTTCAATAGATGGATTATTAGCCATAGATGTCAATTCCTTGTGAGCTGCGACTCCTAATACAGTCAATCCCAACAAAGATCCAGCATTTTTGATGTGTTGATGGCTTGGATTATGGGCAAGATTTTCTAAATTGTCATATTCATCTTTCAGTAGTAATTTGTAACCAAGAACGCTTGCTTTGTCGTTCAAGTAGCTCTCCGTTGGTGAGTCCAACTTGGTATTTAAATTCTCTAACGTGGAAGTAGGGATCACTGTATGACCCGAACTCTTCGCTTTTTCCTGAAGATATTCCACTGAAGGTGCGGTGATATTCTTCTGAAGAGAATCGTACTCTGTCTTATCAACAGCAACTAGTCCCGACTTTGTGGCCAAAGTCGAGATTTGCTCTCTGGTTGGGTCAACTATAGTGTCGTATTCCTCGTCAGGAATAACAGTCCACTTCATTTCAGCTGCTTTAGATTTCAAATAATCAATGCCAGGTTTCTCAACCATTGCTTTTAATTCAAGATGCTCGGTCTTTGGAAGCACGATGTAGTTAGCAGCTGATGCCTTTGCTTTCAAAAATTCAATAGAAGGAGAGTCAGAAACGTTTTCAAGTTCCTTCAACTTGCCAATTGGGACCAAGGAACAATCATGTTTAGCTGCTTTTTCAGTCAAATGTTCCATTGAAGGGTTTTCTAAGTTGTCCCGTAATGTAGATGCAAGATTCGACTCTATCATTTCGTATCCTTTTTCATTCGCATGCTTTGTCAAATACTCAGTAGAAGGACTTTCAATAGACTTTTCCATCAGCTCGTAAGTTGTGATAGGAATTGCTTTCATCTTAAACAACGCAGCGTTGGAAACAATCACTTCTTTACTTGGCCTTTTTGCTTTCTGTAATATTTCCTCATACACATCTTTTGGAACCACTATCAACCCTGCAGATTCAGCCTTTTCTTCAATATGTTCTCTGGATGGAGATGAGATAATATCAGTCAAATTTGAGTAATCTTGATTTGAGATGACAGAGTAGTTCAATTTTTCAGATTTCAATTTAAGGAAATCAAGAGATGGATCATTAACATTCTTCAATAATTCGTTGTGCTCAGATTCTGGTATCAAGACATGCTCATGTTTGGATGCATGAGCAGTAATTTCATCCAAACTTGGCTCCTCTGCAGATCTCACCAAGTTGTTATATTCCTTCACCGATACTAATTTTTGATTAGCGAGACTAGCCTTATCAGATAAATATTTAGTAGTTGGCTTTTCCAAATCATTTTTCAAAGTTTCATAGTTTTCTTTGTCCACAACAACGGAATTAAAAGATGTTGCTTTAAGAACTAAGTAGTCAATACTTGGTGATTCGATAGCATTTTTCAAGGACTCAAGCTCTTTTGAAGGTACTACTTGAAGGTCCATCTCATGTGCCTTACCGACCAAGTAATCTCTACTAGGTTTGTCAATCTTACTTAATAATTGTTCATGTTTGTGCTTTGGCAACGAAATCAAACCAACCGCAGCGGATTTTTCAAAAATATGTTCTTTGCTTGGCTCATTTGCTTTGTTTAACAATTCTGTATGTTCCCTATTTGGAATAGCTGTCAATCCATAATTCTCAATTTTGCTTAATATGAAATCCTTCGAAGGCATTTCAGAAGTTTCTTTTAATGCCAAATATTCTTCATCTGGAACAAGTTTATGATTCCAAGATATTGCGTGGTGTTTAAGGTCATCTGTTGTTGGTTTGAGCAATTTGCTATGATCTTCCTTAGAAATGGTAACCTGACCCAAAGAAAGTGCCTTTTTGTTCAAATGCTCAAGTGGTGGGTCGTGAGCTAACATTTGAACAGTTTGAAGTTCTTGCTCGTCAATTACAGCCAAATTGAAACCCTTCGCCTTATTTGTAATATGCTCCTTAGAAGGTTTATATGCCAATTCATTAAGTCTTTCAAATTCAGTATTGCCAACCACTGTCATATGATGGTCTTGTGCCCTTTCTTTGACATGATCTAACGATGGGTTCTCAGCCTTGTCACTTAGAACATTGAATTCATCAGAAGTCAATGGATGCAAACCAAGTCTTTCAGCATGACTGTAAATATGAGCAGCATCAGGAGATAATGCTTTCTCTTGCAATTCTTTGTGTTCCAGATGTGGAATAACAACATGTTGAAGCTTTCCTGCAACCTTTTCAATGTGAGTAAGGTCTGGATGGTCAACCAACAGTTTCATGTTTTCGTAACTACTCTTTTCAGTTACAATCATATCCATAGTAGCTGCCTTCTCTTTCAAATGATCAAGACTAGGGCTATTTGCGTTCGTCTCAATATTTTGGAGTTTTTCATTTTGTATCAAAGTCATTCCTAAAGCTGATGCCTTCTCAGTAAGGTGTTCAATCGATGGCGAATTGGCCAATACAACCAAACGTTCATGCTCTTGATCCTTAAGTAACTTCATCTTGTTGTCAGCAGCCTTTTCGGTCAAATAGCCGACAGTTGGAGTTGATATGGAAAGCTGTAAGGTCTTGAGCTCTTCTTCTGGCAAAACGACAAAATCAAGGTCCTTTGCTTTGGAAGTGATATGCTCAATGGATGGTGATTGTGCCAAAAGTTCAATTTCATGATAGTCACTCTTTGGAACGGTAACAAGGTCAAACAGTGAGGCTTTTTCGGTAATGTATTCCTTTGTGGGCGATGCCAACTTCTTTTGTAAATCAGCGTGTTCGTCAGCGTCAATTAAAAGTAAACCATGTTCGGCGGATTTGGACTCCAAGTGGTCTCTAGTTGGACTATTAGCTAATTTCAACATGGACTCATGTTCAATCGAAGGAACCAAAATAAGATTTCGTGACTTTGCGTTTTCAGTCAAATGGTCTAGGGTAGGTGAATGAGCCAACTCAGTCAAACGGAATAAGTCATCACTTGCAATAACTGTCAGCTGATATTTGGCTGCCTGTGATTTTATATGATCAATATCAGGAGAGTTTGCATTGTTGTCCAATACTTTGAAGTCTTCAATATCAACAACAGTGTGATTAAGTTGTTCTGCCTTTGCACGTACGTGATCGAGAGACGGATTATTAGCGTCTGACTTTATTGACTCGAATTCTTCTGTCTTTATGATAGAATAGCCTAGGTGACCTGCCTTAGTGCTCAAATGGTCAAAAGATGTATTTTCAGAGTCCTCAATCAATTTGTTGAAGCGATCATCCTCCACAACTGAATATCCCCTTGATTTGGCCGACTCTATGATATGATCAATATCTGGCGTATTAGCCTTTGAAGCGAGAATTTCATGCTCTTTCAACGGTATCACAACATGACTAAGAGCGGAAGCTCTAGTTGTGATATGTTCTATTTCAGGCTCGTTTGCCAATTTGGACAATTTTTCAAGCTCAGACTTATCGACAAGTTCAAGATCATATTTGGCGGATAATTCCTTCAAACGATCTATTGATGGCTCATTTGCGAAATTAGACAAGCTGTCAAACTCCACCTTGGGTACAATAACATGGTCATGCTTGATGGCCTTGGATTTAATGTGCTCTATACCCGGAGAGTTTGCTAAATTGGTCATTAATTCATGCTCTTCGTTCGAGAGAATGGTGTGCTTTAATTCGGGCATCTTCGATTTGATATGATCAACGGAAGGACTATGGGCCAATTGCTGTAATTCCCTGTGTTCAACTGCTGGTAATAAGACATGGTCATATTTAGAGACCTTTGATTGAAGGTACTCAAGTGTAGGTGATTCTGTCAATGTAGTCAACGAATCATATTCTTTGCTTGGGATAATGATGTGATTATGAATTTTGGCTTTTGAAATTATGTGATCAACCGTAGGATCATTTGCCATGGACAAAGTCGAGTCATAATCATCTTTCTGAACAACTACAAATCCAAGATCTGTAGCCTTTTCAGAAATGTGTTCAATATGAGGTTGGTTAACGAGCTGATTCAAATTCTCGTATTCTTCACGTTTAACGAGTGTCATTCCTTTCGAATCTGCCTTATTCTTTAAATGTTCGGTAGTTGGTTCATTAGCAAGTTTGAATAAATCAGTATATTCTGGTTTGGACAAGGTCACCAAATTGTGCTTATCCGCAAGTAATTTAACATGATTCAAAGGAGGGTCTGTAGCCGTTTTTTGTAACTTTTCAAATTCAGTGTCTTCAACCACTGTGAAGTTTAAGTCTTTTGCTTTCGAAATGATATGCTCTATAGTTGGGGTATTATGTGAGGCTTGCAATTGTTCATATTCGTCGTTGCTGAGTAATTTGTGACCATAAGTAGCTGATTTTGTTGCAATTTGATCTAAAGTAGGTTCCATTAAATCATTGTGTTGCAGTTTAGTGAGAACAACAGCATCTAGTATCCCAGCTCTATCCGAAATTGACTCGAGAGAAGGAGCTATCAAATTGCTATATTCGTCTTTAGGTATTGTAACCAAATTGTGCTCGATAGCTTTCTGAGTGATATGTTCAACTGAAGGTTCATGTGCTAATTTTGTCAACTCATCATAAAAGGCAGAAGACGCAACTATTAATCCTAGTTTATTTGCCTTCTCCATCAAATAGGCCTTCTCAGGTTTTTCATGCTGGGCAATGACAGCTTGGTATTGTTTAAATTCAACATCTGAAAGTGCATGTAGGTTGAACGAGTCACATTTCGAGAGTAAATAATTCTCTGACGGGTTAATGAATGTTTCATACCCTTTATTTAATTTTGAAAGTTCAGCCTGGGTGACTAGTTCATAGTCTTCCTCTTTAGCTTTCTCAGACAAATACTCAATTGAAGGATGTTCGTAGGAATTCAAAGTGTCCTTCAATTCTTTGTGCTCATTTGAAGGTATCGTGATCAACCCACTAGATTCCAATTTCTTTCTCATTTGATTTTCATCAAGAAGATTTTCATGCTCCAGTTTGGATAATGCAACATACCCTTTCTCGTTTGCAACTTCGACAAACCTTTGATTAGATAAGGCATGAACATCATTTTCAGCCAATTCTTCGTACTTTTCAACAGGTATCAATATCATGTTATTATCATTAGCGTAATCTTCAATTTGTTTTTTTGAATTCAGAGATGAGTTTAACAATTCTCTTGATAAAAGTGGCTTTGCAGAAGGTGAGTTCATGATTTCAGTTTCAGAATCTGAAGAGTCACTCTGGGTCATGCAAGGGATATCGAAATCACCAGCTGTTGCTGTAACATTTACACTCTTCTTACTATTTGTTGAGCTTACGTCTGACATTACACCCAATGCAGCAGGAATCTTCGGTGGTCTTGACGGGGTAGTTTGAATCCCATCTCCAATGAAATCTTCCCAATTACCACTTTCATTTGGGAATGGAGCCGAAGTTTCCATTTCATCGTTATGAATCAAGAATTTAGAATTTCTCTTTGATGGCGAAATGAGGGAGCTTCTATTCGATGGTTTGATATCATTTATAGACATCATCTTTTTATTTGGTTTTAACAAGGGTAACTTATTTGGAGTATTGAGCAGGGCATCCCTTGATTTTAATAATGCAGATCTTAACTTAGCAATTATTCTGTTTGAATGATTAAGAGTAGCCCTTAAAGTTTCGGCTTCCAATTGAGGATTTCTAGGATCTATGTTGGGCAATTCACGAGGTTGGGCATCAAGTAAAATACTATCAAAGTCCAATGATTCCTCATCAGAATCATCACCAATTGTAAGTGCAGTGCGAGAAGGATCTTCCGAACTAACCAAAGAAACATTTTTGGAATCTTTCGTAGACAATTTCAAATGTAACAGGTCATTTTCGTCATTAAGTTCTTCTATTTTGTTATTCAAATCACTGATTTCCTTACTAAAAGAAGTCTTTAAATTATCATAGTTTTTGGACATGGACTGGGTTTTTACCGCCAAATCATCATTTTCCTTCTGCAAGGATGCGAGTTTAACCTGTAACTCTTGATTTAACTTTATCATCTTTTCCTTTCCTACTCCAAGAGTTGAAACTTGATCATTCAAATTCATTAAATTGGATTCTAACTCCCAGTTCTTATCTTTCAAGTCACTTTCATTGTTAATTTGAAATGTTCTTGAATTCTTCAACTTGAAAATTTCACTCTTGAAAACTTGAATCTCATCCACAGACGACTTCAATTTGGTTTTGTATTTTTGATTTTCTGCAGTTAACCTACGACATTCACCTAACAAGTTTTCACTTAACCCTACAACGAAATTCATATCGTTACCTTTAGATTCTGGACCTAAAGATGTCGACTGGCCTGGAATCAACCCCCGCAGCAGAGACGCTTGTGCTTTCTTTGGCAAGGGTGGTAATTGTATGAGGTTTTCTTGATCATTCTTTGGAACTTTTTCTGTATTTGAAGGTCTCAATGAGTTGTCTGACTTCTTACTGAACAATCTCTTTTGAATGTCTGATAACTGACCTCGTATATCCTCCTTTGGAGCATTTTTGTTCGAGGACATTAAGTCTGGTGAGACGATGATCTCAATGTAAACTTCACAGAAACTTGTAGTATCCTAAGAATAAGAGGTCACAAGTAATTCAGAGAATTTCAGCACTTTTCAACCTTCTTAATTTGGAATCCCTTAGTGTTGAAAGTAGAAGAATATGAAACTTTTGTAACACGATTGTCTGATCAAACGAAAACATAGACCCACAAAATGTAAACAAGTCGTGTAATTTGGAGAAAATGTTGTTAACTGCGAAAAATGGTTATATACAGGATACAAATATGTTTCTGTATGCACCACCATAATATGGAGGTTCATACTGACTAGTACAACAAGGATTGCAGGGTTGGAATGTGAGTGTTCAGTTATATATTGAGGTGGACGAATTTTATTCAAATTGTGTTTCGCTTAGTAAATATAGCGACTAAGAATTGAGATTTATATCTACCTTATAAGGATTAAAAAGAGGAAGACAAGGACAACTTGAGTAACAAGATAATCACAACAGACAACTTGAATAACAAGACAGTCACACCAGCGCAACTTGAGCAATATGTAATCACACGAGATAACTTGATAAGTGAACAAGCTTTTAGATTTCTCGTCACTAAATTAAGCATTTGCTGTTTCATCAACAAAATCCTCGACACTTGACCTATTATGTTGAAGTAATGCAACAGAAACAGAGTTGGAACGGTAATAGCTCGGTCTGTTTTTATGTTGCTTTTCACATGTAGCATTGGAAATTGCTTCTTTGTTATTATCCAAATGTATCGCATTTGGGAATGGGGAAAATACAGGGTCCTTCTTGTAGTGATTATTGAATTGTTGGTTGAGGTTGGCTGTAGCATCACGAAGCAAAACGTTCCTTGAACCTGTAGCCGCTTCTCTTGCCAACGGCGAGGATATTCTCGCGGAGGAATTGATCCTGTCATCAAGTTTCACTTTTATATTATCGAGAAGAGGTTGTCTCTTATTATCGACAGGAGGCTGTCTTTTATTATCGACAGGAGGTTGTCTTCTATTATCGATCAGGGGTTGTGTCTTATCATCGACAGGGGGCTGACGTGATTCCAGTTTTGTAGGAGATGTAGACAATGCCTTCGTGAAGTTGAATCGGTCTGGGGTAAGTGTAGCACTTGATCCATTGCTTGACACCAAAGATACTGAAACATTCATATCAGTACTTGGTTTGATAGAATTACGAGGAACACTCGCCATCAAACCATCAGGAACATCTTCAAATTCAGGCATATCATCTTGGAAAAGAATTGGAACATTATAAGTTTGGGGTTGTTGAAGAGCCAAATTTGGTAGACTTGAGTCATGAGACTTGGCACGGTTCAGTAATGATAAGAACCTTGGTTGTGAAATAGGCGTCACTTTGGATGAAAACGCTAAGGTAAGATTTCCAGCTTCATCGTCACTTTCATTATCTGCCGATGAATCGGAAGAGTATGACGAATACGACGAATTGGACATCCTTCTGCCATTGGGTTGTGGATTAATTGATTTTGGCTCAACACCATCATGCCCATCAGTATTCTTAGGGCGATCCGATACGTTGAACTTAATCGAACGAGTATTCATCTGGCTACCCAAATCAAATGCTTGGAATTTCTCATTTATGGTATCCACCTGACTACCTTTACCATATTGGGTAGAAATGTTTGTCCCCGATTGTACAACTTCACTTGGTCTCCTAAGATACCCTCCGAGATTCTTATTTTCAAGAGCCTTTTCTGAATTTTGCTTTTGTCTATTCTTGGTGAATTCCATAAATTTCAAGGAAAGGTAATCATCATTGATGCTATCCAAGGATGCAAAGCTTTCACTCAAAGGTAATGACATGACAGATGAAGGTCGTCTGATATCATTGTTGTTGATGCTTATAGGTCCAACCTTCAATTTACTGTTGGAGCAAGTTATATCGTGTGATGATTGTATGAAGTGAGGTTTGACTGTCGCAGGAACTGGTATAGGTGCAGCAATATTTACATGGTTCTGCGCATGAGGCTGCTGATGCGGCTGTTGAGTGTTTCCATTAGTGAGCGTAGTAGCTTCATCTTGGGTATGAACCGAATTGTTCCCAGTAATGGTAGGGGTGGAGACATTGCTTGAAAATAAGCTACTTGATCTCCGTCTCTTATCGTCTTGTTGTTGAATGACTTTGAAGGTATCAATAATGGATTGGTTCTTCAAGTATAAGTCTCCTCCAATGTTTCTCTTAGTCTCAATTTGAGGGGCTTCTGGTACCCCCACAGAACTACCTCTTCTACTAGACGAACCAGCCATTGGATCAATCATTTCTTGCAAAAGGTTTCTTCCATCTCTTATGCCTGCAAAAGAGTAGGATGACGACCTGGAAACGTTGTCTGACTTGGGGGGAGGTTGCGACTGGGATAATCTTTGTGGTTGCTGTGATTGAGAGAGTCCCGATGGGACATATGGAGCTGAGTCTAAAACATGTGAACCCAATTTGGTTGGTGAGGATGGGAATTGATACCCTTCGGAAAGAATAACTGAATGATTTCCATTACTAGCTTGTAATCTGGTTGTTGAATTTTGAATCGAATTGCTTCCCGATGAATCTTCACTGGAAGTGCTTCTTGAATGCTCTAATTGGAGAGCAGCAAATTTGCTTCTGATATCCAAATCTTTACCTCCACCAGCTTTGATAGCTTTAACCAAACTGTGTTTTATACGAGCTCCAATTCCAATAACAGCATTGTCGATTTCGTCTTTAGTAACGATATCATTCTTTTCTGAGTCTGTAATATTGAAGTCTAACAATCCAGGCTCCGCAGTATTGTTCAAGTACAATAACTCATTCAACAGACTCAAATCATCTTCCAAGTCCATTAATGTAAAGGGATGTGCTTTAATGTCTTTGATAGCGATTCTGGTAGCACTATTTTTATCCAACATTTTTGATAACAAGTCCTTTGCCAAATCAAATTCCAACTCAGTGACATCGGCAGGAGAATTGAATGAAGTGTTGAACTCAGGGAATTCCAACTTTTGATTAACAATTACTTGGAAAAGTTCAAACTCCGAATCAGCATTAAACGGTACTTTACCAAACAAAAGACAGTACAAGGTCACACCAAGTGCCCATAGATCAATCTTATGATCTATTTTTGGGACAATTTTTGTAAGAGAGAAGGATTCACGAAGGGCATCCAAAGAAGTTGCTGAAATTGATGACATATTTTGAACTGATGAAGAAGATGAGAAGTTCGTTTGACAAAGTTCTGGGGCAAAAAATGCTGGGGTTCCTGCAGTTTTTGCCAATTCCAACTCATTTACCAAATAACCATCCTCGGTTTCGCCCAACGACGAGGCAAAAGAAACACCAAAATCACTTATCTTGACAATATTATCCGAACTTACCAATAAATTTGCTGGTTTGATATCACGATGAACAATTCCTTGAAGGTGAAGATACTCCAAGCCAAGCAAAACATCACGGAAAACCTTACGAGATTGTTTGAAAGTAAGGTTTGGAAAATAATCATTTGAAAGTAAGAAATCGTCTTCATCTATGAGTTGCGGTTCGTGACGCAGATAGTATGGGTTGCTTCCACAACAAGGAATATCTCCTGGGTTGAATAGTTTTGATGTATCCTTGTGTTGAGACCGTTTCCATCTGATTTCACCTTTCTCAAGAAATTCAAGAACAAGATAGATTTTATGAGATGACTGGTCGTCCAATACTTCCTTCAACTTAACAATATGTTTATGGTTGCATTTTTTCATTATAGCAATTTCTCGTTTAATTTTCATTTCGTAGTCATTCACCTGGTGGTTGAACTGAGTTTTAGAAGAATTTCTTCTCATACGCAAGGCGGGCCTCTCTTTCTTTGATTTTCTGTTAACAATCTTTATTGCTACAAGTTCAAGGTTGGTGAGGTCCTTTGCTAGTTTGACTTTTCCATGCTCACCCTTTCCAATTTCACGGAGAATTTCGTATGTGTTAAGGACTTTCCGTTTGGTAATTGGATCATATTCCAAAAGAACACGTTTTGTTTCTTTCACTGGAACAAGATGTGGAGTTCGAGTAGGAGTAACCTGTTTACTTACTTCCAGAACCTTTCTTTCGTCTCGATGAAGTTCTAAAGGATCGTTGGACGAAACCGAGGATTCACGAGACCTCGTAAATGAGCGTTGCAAGAGTCCAGTTACTTTGGAGTAAAGATTATGTCTTAAATCCTTGTCATCTGTCAATTTAGGGGTAGTGATAGGAGATGCTTCCACACTGCTTGATACACTACTCGCTATACTTCCTTTGTTCGAACGGGGAAAGTTGGAGCGAACTTGAGAATTAGAACGACCTTGTGAATTAAAACGTCCTTGTGAATTAGATCGAAGCCGATCATGCGGGCAAGTTGAATCATTCAAACGAGATTGCTCCAAATCATTTATATTGCTAGCCTGATTTATGTGGTCATTTGACTGTTGCTCCACTTGTCCAACAGATATGGGCGTTGCTATAATTTCTGACAAACCAGAGGTTGGAGGTGCCAATTTAGAAAATGAAGGGACAGTAGACATGTCATAAGAAAGTTTGAAGGTCAACTAGATGTAAAACTGATATCAGCGAAGAATAATATGGGAGTGTGTTTATCGAGAATTTCCCGGGGTCAGATGTTGCTTCTAGAGGCAATTGCCGTTATCCAACCAGTACAAGTAGTCAATGCTGGTTCAAATAATTTGATTGGTTGTTAAATATATAGGTAGCACTGGATCACAAACGAGTTAAGTGGTCAACCTTTTGTATCGAGACTAATGAATCAGTCTTCGGTCTGAGAATTGTAGTAGGTCAGGGGTTGCTGCTATTAGTCAATGATACCGATGATTAATGAAAGAAACAGTAGAATATAACAACCGCTGAGGATGGTTAGAAAGAAATCTGATACTCAGAGAAATTTTTAATCGTCAGTGAAGAAAAATAGTCAGCGTATGGTAGACTAAACAGTAGTGAGCTGTACTGCTGGAGAGAGAGGGATGCGTGCGCCAGTGCTGTGATCGTATATTATGCTTTAATCTACATACGCCACGAATACCACAACTACATTTATTATGTGCTACTAAATGTTGTTGAGGTATTCGTTCCTTTAGTTAGAATGATGTATTCCGATTGTTGAAAGGACAAAGATCAATAACGCAATAGTTAAAATAAAGATCAGTACTGCAAGTTTGACAAGGAATCTACGGAACCAGAAGCCATATCGAAAGACAACAAACGGACGTGAGAGTGAACATAGTCGTTGGAAATTATATAGGTGTGGAGGAAAACGGATCTATACGTTTACTTAGCACCTATTTGTCGAACGGGCTCCATCTCCACGGCCTCCAAAGTCTAGATGTCTAAGAAATACATCACGAGGTTTCAAAGAAATGGTTGACGAAGAACTTGCTGTTAGCAGTGTCATAGAAAAGACAGTGAAACAAAGAGTAAAACCACTTAAAATACAAATGTAAGTTTATGATTGAACGACATACTCCTCTAAATCATTATGCTTCACTTTGAATCACCAAAATCTCACTTAGATTCACTAAATCTTATTTCGATTCACAAAATCTCCACTTTTAGTAAATACTAATGATCCAGGAATACGAGACATTCTCTGTTTAATCCAGATCTATGAACGCAACCATCTATACATGCGAATGCTCAGAGGCACTTCCAAGAATCAAATCTCTTATTATTCTTTTGAGTCTTGTAGGCCGATTTAGAGGACATTATTTATATCCGATATTTATAGCGAGTAATTGGAGACGTTATAAAGCGACACTCTCAGTAGAATTTGTTTGGTTCGTATGGAACAACTCATACACTTCAGGCTGATACTCTTTATTAAGTTGAATTGAAGCTAGTGCAAATCCCATGATAAAATTTGGTAGTTATTTCACGTGTAATTGTCTTTAACTAGAGATATCATACTAAGACTCTAGATACAGAATGTTAGTCACTGTCTTGTAGCAGAATTCGATTATCGATACCATGCTCGAATACAGACTAAGAGTAGAAAGCATTGATTTGCTAGATCCAGATCTTAGCCATAAAAACTCGTTAGATCCATAGGCTATTTACGTCGTCAATATGTCAATAGCAATAATTTGCCACCAAAGTCACGCTCCAAATAATTGAATAACAATAATATACGACCACGGTCCGGATTTTATAAACAACTCTCGCCCGAGAGAAATATCGGAGTTAACTGTTTGTGAGTGATCTCCGTAACTTGTTAATTATAATAAATTTTGTGGTTATAGAACAGGACCGTATACGTTGATTAGTAACATTGGCATGATTCTCGGATATCATTCTATGAAAGGAGCCATAGATATTCGCCTCAGGTTCAAGACGAGAGGGAGACCCTTTGGAAGAATCATTTTTTTGACAGGGTCCTTTGACTTCCAGGCTTTGAATAGACTGAAAACAAATCCGCGCTCCTATGCATGTCATCATCCTCTTGGGGGTTCAATCCCCTATAAGGTATCCTGGAGATTTTCTATATACTGTCAATAGATATTCATAGCTTAGAGAATAATATATCTATCCGCTGCACAACTGATGATATAATCTTTCGAAGTTGCACTAAATATCGGAGATAACATATTCCTGCAAATAGATTCCGGCTCTATGTCGATTCCTTCCTAGTTGCAATTACTGCTGCCACCAGTCTCACGGGGAAGACGGAAATAAGCCCTGTCATCCTTATATCTTGTTTCTTATCAAAAGTGATTGCTCTTACCAAGCGGTTCTCCCTTAGCAAAGGTCTTGATTCTCGCTTCAGCCCTGCCCTATTACCGCCGTTTTCCGTATTTGTAATCTGTCCCGGATATTAGCCTAAAATGGAAAACCTTATAAAAAGCTTGCTGCAAAACTCTATTTCTCTATTGTGTTGGATGGGACGGATCCGAACGGAGAAACCCAGTAACCAACATAACCCAAAGTAATCACCATTTCAGTTCCTCTTTTTAATATTCCGACGCACATTACTCATCGTGGTCGGGAAATTACTCATCTAAAATTAACAGTTTGCCCCAGAGGTTTGTTAATCGATGGTATATAAGGAGTGCCCTCGCCTGCTTCAGATACATATTTTCTCTAAATCAATAACGCGATGCATTACAGATTTATAAGAGATAGTTTTTTCGGAAGACTTAGTTACCACTTGAGTGGTAAGAAGTTGTTCCAACATGCAGAAGAGAAGAAGGATTACATAGTGCCTGACATGTATCTTGAGAAAGAAAAGAACTTTGAGATAACAATCCAACGTGAAGTCAACGATGAAGAACCGAGTGATTCGGGCGCTTCAAGCAGCACATCAACGATTGCCACAGATAAAATCTTTGTAACTTGGAATGGTGACGATGATCCAGAGAACCCATACAATTGGCCGCTCCCTCAAAAGGTATTCCTTATTGTATTAATTGCATTTTTGACCACTTCTGTATATATGGGTTCTGCAATTTATACTCCTGGTATTGATCAAATCATGGCCGATTTCAACACCACTCGAGTCAAGGCTACTTTGCCATTGTCTATGTTTGTCATTGGTTACGGTTTAGGCCCAATGGTGTTTTCACCAATGTCTGAAAATGCGATCTTTGGAAGAACTTCCATTTACGTCGTTACACTTTTCATTTTCGTCATCTTGCAAATTCCAACTGCATTGTCCACCAGTATTGCTGGCATGACAGTTTTGAGATTTTTGAGTGGGATCTTTGCTTCTCCTTGTTTGGCCACTGGTGGTGCATCTGTTTGTGATGTTTTGCCTCCTGCTTATGGTCCTGTCGGAATTGCAGCCTGGTCAATGGCAGCCGTATGTGGTCCTTCTTTAGGTCCTTTAGTCGGTTCTGTTCTTGTCGTCAAGGGTGGTTGGAGATGGACTTTCTGGTTCATGTGTATCATCGCTGGTGTTTCTCTTCTCGTCATGACCTTCATGTTACCAGAAACTTATGGTAAGACTTTATTACTTAGAAAGGCTAAGAGATTGAGAGCACTCACTGGTAACCAAAACATCACCACGGAGGACGAAGTCGCAAACGCACACCTTTCACCTAAAGAATTGGCTATTGAGACTTTATGGAGACCAATCAAAATTTCTATCGTTGAACCGGTTGTTCTTTTGATCAATATTTACATTGCCTTGGTATACTCTGTCATGTATCTCTGGTTCGAAGCATTCCCAATTGTATTCTTGGAAGTCAAGCACTTTACCTTGGTCGAAATGGGTGTTTCTTATGTCAGTATTATGCTTGGTATTATAATTGCTTGTTCGCTTTATCTTCCAGTTGTCAAGAAATTGTTTACTGATAAAATGTTGAGAAATGACGAAATTTATCCAGAAGTTTTCATTCCTACATCCATTGTTGGTAGTGTCCTTATGCCTATCGGTATCTTCATTTTTGGCTGGACAAGTTCCCCAGATATTCACTGGATTGCTCCAATGATTGGTGCAGCCATTTTTGCTGCTGGTGCTTTCTTGATCTTCCAGACTTTATTCAACTACTTGGGTATGTCTTTCTGGAGATATTTGGCCTCTGTTTTCGCTGGTAATGCCTTGTTCAGATCGGTCATTGCTGGTGTTTTCCCATTATTTGGTGCTCCGTTATTTAATAACTTGAGTACAAAGAAGTACCCTGTCGCTTGGGGCTCATCTATTTTAGGATTTATTGCTTTAGGAATGATTGCCATTCCCGTATTGTTCTATCTCAATGGACCTAAGTTGAGAGCAAGATCTAAGTACGCTGGATCTGGCTAGTTCTTCAAATTCCGATGTGTCATAGTAATTTTTAATGATTCCCATATTGCTGATACTTCAAACATTCCTTCTTTCATGACTTTATATATGTATTTAGATCTGTCAATATTTTAATATTTATCTCACTAGAATATCTGTAGAGTCAATAAACCAATTAAGAGAGTTGGGTATTATGATTTAGTACAGCTTGTTATTGAAGACGCGTCCAAATATATGATGAGTGTTATGAATGTTGAACGCTTGAACGTCCAGACTTGTATTATAACAGTTGGAGTGTCCCACGTCTAGGTCCATTTGTGATGGTTATTAATAGAAACCACTAGACCCCAGCTAGTAAAACCAGTTCTTCTCCATTATACACTACCAAGTATGGATTTCACGAAAAATACCCTAGACGCTCAACAATCAGTTAGCGCTTCTAATTGCGGTGAATTTCGATAGTGTTTCCATCATTCCATCCGTGACTTACAAAACCACACCCCAGGGTTGAGCACGTCTTTCAGAAGAAAGAAACTTCTCCAATCGCAAGATCCTTACGCGTCTGTTCCTAGTCCTGGTATATAATCGATATCGTACTTATTATTTCGATACAATTGTTACAATAACTACTTCGTTTAAGACATATTTATCAATTTCCCATGGATCCAGATCGTGTGTCCTTCGAAGATGACCTTGGAACTATAAGATATATTGGGACTCTTCCGGAATGGGGACCCAATGTCAAAGTGCTCGGTATTGAGTGGGATAGACCCGAGCGTGGTAAGAACAATGGAGATATAAACGGAGTGACCTACTTCCAACCAATTATCTGCAATTCCGGCTCGTTCATAAAATCCTCCAATAAAAAAATTGGACCCAGGAACGATTTCATCTCAGCTGTTCAGGATAAATACCATAGTGACACAACCTTTCGAAAAGATCTCAAATTTGGTACTAAAACTGTAGAAAGTTATGGGTTTTCAAAATTGAACGAGATCCAATCAAACTTCAGGAACTTAAAATCCCTATCCTTGCAAAGAACAAATATCGTCAGCATAAACAGAAACGACGACACTAAAAACATCATGGAGAGTCTTGAAAATGTCGAGCATTTGGACTTGAGCTTCAATTTATTCAATAACTTCCAACAGGTTGGAGAGATTATTGGATACCTCCCCAATTTAAAATCCTTGGTTCTCAATGGTAATAGATTCTTTGGCGGTTTCACAATTTCACAGCATAACTTGAAGATATTAAAGTTATCGGCAACCAATATAGAGCCAGAAAATCTACAACAAATACTAAACGACTTCCCTAACCTTGATGAGCTTTATCTAGCTGGAAATAACTATAATAACTTGGAAATCAATTCGAACCTGTTAAAACTCCTTGATTTATCATTCAACAACTTTCTCCACATACCTCCATGGCTACTTAGATCCCAAACCTTGAACGTGAATCTCTCAGACAACCATATATCCACAATTCCTCACATTGTCAGTAATATCTCCATTTTGGATCTTAGACGGAATCAAATAAAGTCGTGGGATACGATAGACCAAATCTACCTAAGTTTTCCTCACTTGGCTGAGCTTAGAATTAATGATAATCCACTTTTTGACTCTTTATCTATCGAGGAAATGACTATAAATTTGATAGCCCGTCTCAAATGCCAGGGAAGTAAGGAGAAACCATTACCCAACACACTCAAGAAGTTGAACGGAAGTTTGTTGAAGACGGACGAGATTATCAACGCCGAGTTATACTTCATATCGAAAGTCAAACAAAACGTGTACTATATAGAGAGAGATGGAAGAAGATGGAGAGAATTATTGGAAAAGTTTAACATGGATCCAGCTCTGGCGGTTGTGCAGGCCAACGTCAACAAGAAGTTGAACTTGATACTTCATCACAACGTCAAGAAGCCACGAGTTTTCCTAAAGGACAATTCGATTCTACGTCTCAAGGGTATTGTCTCAAAGACCATGTTGAACAATGCAAGCATCCTCCATTTCAAACTCTACTACTATGTTAACGAGTTTGAACCAGACACCACCATCAAAATCAAGCAATTTCTTGATGACGACTTATCGAAATTGGGTAATTATGGGTTTCTGGATAACCAGACGATATTTGTCGAAATGGGTCAACAATGAGTGAATGGAGTTATTTCGGAACGAAGAGACTAGTTGACGACTCGCTCGAGTTATTCTAGGATTAATGGTTCGTTAACTTACTCCACTAACTGGTTGATCTTTCTGTACTATATAAAGATGTTAGCTACAAATATTAAGCTACTGATATCGAAAAAACGAGCCAGTGATATGGAGAATATCTACTAAGAATTATAGCGTAAGTTAATGTCCTTGCTTTTCTCTGTTAATGGTTGCAAAATCTTGAGAGTCTCGTGACTTTTCTATATAAAAGTTATCATAAATTCATTCAGTGACCCTGGTAGTGTAAGGGTGACTGGACATCTCGTCCATTGATATCGAGTCTTCTAATCTTAGTCCTAAGTATTTGTCATAAAACGATCACGTGACACGATTCACGTATTATATATTCAATAAATGCTAAATGGAGAGTTCAGACTTAGTAGGAAATAAATCTACAATTTCCTGATTTATGCTTGGTAAGAAACTCAGATATTCATCTGGTAAATTTAGCTCAATTATCTATTGTCATCTTTCCTCATAATGTCTCTGATAAATTCTCTTATAAATTTTTCTGATAAACTCGTAAATATCTCTGATTAACTATCACTGGATCCGCAAACATCAAACCACCACAGGAAAATGGTCATAAATCATCAAATTTAATCATCTCTTTCCAAATTCCATAAACCGTCTCCCAAATAATGCAACAATTCAATACCGTGTCCTTTGTTGATCAGTTTCATGTCATCGGTACTCATCAACAACTTTCCAATAGCCAAAGCACTGTCTTTACCCTCGGCATAAATTGTAACGATAGAGTCGACTTCGATATTCTCTTCGGGTAACTTTCCTCCTTGAGATGTCAACCCAGGACACATAACATTAGCTCCAGATAAGACGAACTTGATGGCACCTCTGTCAACCTGTACTTTTGGAAAGCAGTCTGCATATTTGTGAACAACTCTCAAAGTTGGAATCAAATCGTCAAAGTGTTGGAATAAAACGATATCCCCATCAACGGAGTATAATTGGACTCTTTCTTCACATTTGATCATCTCAGCTTGCGATTTCTTCGGTATGAGGTTATCGATAGCACCTTCCAAACCTGGGAACTGCGAGACGAATTTCGTCTTAAGACCTCTTTGGACCGAGGACTTGATATTTGAACGAGAGTGCACGTCTTCTTTAGTGAATTTCCTGAACATGGTGTGATTTAATGGAAGATGTGTTGTAGAGTGTTTGTTGAAGAGTCCGATTTTTCAGTAATCCATATTGGTACACACACGACTTGATTTTTCAAGCTCTTTGTTTAGACAAAGAAATATTCAATTGCGGTTCATAAATGTAGGGGGAAGAAGAGAATGTAAGGAAATGCACAAGGGTCAAGCAATTAACCGATTTCTTACAAATATATCGTCATTCTTCTCCCACTGATAATCGCAAGGACTCCGTTTAGGACCGAAATTTTCATATTGGTGAAAACACTACTCTTCGCACATAATTTGCGAAATCTCACTAAATAATGATAGGGATTCTCAACTTGCCACTAAACTTTGTGAGGAAACTCATTGATGCGCTAAGGAAGCTCAGAGGTTTTGTAGAAAACTACGAAAAGCTCGTAACTCTCACTAAAATATTCACTAAATTGTGAGTACTAAAATAAAAGTTCTACGGTAGAGATATGTCAAGATTAATAATTGCAATAACACCATCCGTTGCCTTGGTGTCACCGCACTCAAAGGAAATCTTAATCAATTTTGCCCATTACAATAAACAATCAAGTTGTGAAATGTATCCAGCTCAAGATCTTACTATGGAATCGTTAGACCGAGCGAGGCAAAAGGCGTATACAAACTATATATGAGCCAGCAAGTAGACTGAGAGAACTATGAGCGAAGCGAATAGATCTCTTTAGTTTATTAGGGGAATAATAAACTGGCACTCAGCAATCCAAAGATAAACTTTGATATAGACAAACTTAGGAAACAATTCATCGTGTGAGCCAGTAGCCCGGTACAAATTAGCTACTCTTATTTCAAAGGTAATGTCCTCAAAACCCTTGATATATGAGTAATCATCAAGAATGCCACCACTAAAAGCTACTAATGTCGTTGACAAGTATCGTTCATTAACGTGTAGAGGTAGACCTTCAAGGAAGCGTTTACCAAGTTACGACTGCTGGAGTCCAAAAATTCCCTAGCCGTTAATAACACAAGGTTATAACAACAAGGAGCTGTCAGGTTATAGTTTTCAACCAGCAAAAACATGATCTCGGATAGAATCCTCACTGATACACGTAATGCCCCTGCATAAAGATGAAGAATTGAAAGTTAATAGATTGGCGGGAATGTCTCATCCTTTTATACTTGAGGGTCTGTCCGGGTAATTTAGAGAAAAAATATAAATATGCAGGTATATTGAAAACCGTAGAATTTTGCAGCCATCCCGAAAATGGTTGCAAACGTAAAATCTCAGAAGGAAACGAATCTGAGTTTAGCCTACAATACTCAATACCATCAATAGAGTTAGCGATACTGTTATCTAGCAGTCTACACAGATAAGGCTCCTACAACCTCTAAATATTACGTAAATATCATTACTATAGAAACCTCTATAAATTCGTTTCATCGTCTATCACAATATATTTTAATTCTTGAAGACAGTAATCTTGCAAAGTGTTGATTGTTGAATATTTGGGAACGGTGGTGGATATCGTCTGGACAAGGTTTGTGTAATTTATCAAGTTTTGAGTTGTTTTGCTGTGTCCAACCTTGCCCTTATATGCTATTATCTCATCGTCATGCAATTTGTGTATCCCCATTGATGGATTAATGGGAATATTAATTTGGTTGGGATCCAACGGAAAATAGTAGGATGTGTATAATTCCATGGATTCCTGTTGATTGAGAAATCCTTCCGTTTCATCAAAATGATGCTTCATTATTGGGTCTCCTTCGCTACTTGAAATGTGTTCACCAGATAATAACGCCAATTCTTCATCGAGACCATCGTCAAATAAATCGTTATCGTCTGGTTCTTCAAACAGATCTTCCAAGTCTTGGTTATTTCGACTCTCGTCGGTGGTTCTTTCATCGTCTTGAGGTTTGAAATCCTTTTGAAATCCACCTTCGTTTTGATTTTGAACTTCGTTCATATGACCAACTTCTTTTTGAAATCCATCTTCGTGTTCTAGAGTGCTATTTCTCAGTCGACCATCATTTTGCATTTGTTGACTCTTTGCAGCAATTGTGTATTGTGGAAGATCAAGATCATCCAAATCCATCGTGGGCATTGGTTCCTGTATTAGCGCTTTCTTTGCACTTTGTTCTTCTTCATTTTCGGATAATATTGGCTCTGGTGTCTGCATTTCTCCACTTGAAGCGGGGTCTTGAGTTATAGCCATGGCTGGAACTCTTGAATTCCTCATACCCAAAGTCTTCTTTTTAGGAGGTGCTGGATCTGATGGATGTTCAAGAACCTCTATAGTATTACTTGAGATTTCCAAGCTATCGTCCTTAGATAAATCCATCAGTGCAACGTGTCTTGAAGTTGGCACAGTCTCGGTACTATAGTCATACATCGAGAGGTCATCATCGCTGTCAGAATCCACCATTTGATCTAAATAATCCTTTTCCTTCTTTTTTTCTTGAAGTGATTTCTTTTCTCCAACTTCACGAATCATACTCGTTACACTTCTAAAACCTGTTTCAACATTATCAGGCATAAAGAATTTCTTTCCCTTTTTTGCTGCTCTAGTCTTTTCTGCTTTAGTCGCTGCTTTAGTCTTTTTGCCACCAGTCATGTACTGGGTTGCAAATCTTATAATCTCATCTTCGTCGTCCAATGTTTTGATTTCAATATTCTCTTCCGGAATCTCAATCAACTTCATTTCAATGGAGGGTGTAAAGTCTTGGGGCACTATTCGGTTTCGTGGTGCTAAAGTTATCAAGTTTCCCTTCATTATGTGCTGCTGAATATACTCGTAACCGTCCATAGCTTTATCGAATTTAGATTCTTCGTTACTCGAAAAGAGTAACAAGACTTTCCCGTCACGTTTACGGCCCGTTCTACCCATTCTCTGAATATTCTTGATAGGTGAACTTGTGGAATCATAGCAGACAATTAAGTCAACTTCTCCAATATCCAATCCTTCCTCCCCAATAGAAGTGGCAACTAATATATTGTATGTACCAGCCTTAAACTTTTTGATTATTTCCTTCTGTAACTTCTGATTCATTCCTTTGATTTGTGCATCTTCTGAACTAGTCCTCGTCGAAGGTATATTCTGTGGTACGTCATATTTAGCCACCTTCGCTTTTTTTTTCTTCGAATACTTTTGAGCAAACTTTACTTCATCAAACTTATCTTTTTCCTTGGACTGTCCGATAAATATATGGGGTTTCAATTTATCTCCAGCTCGCTCTATGCTTTGAACGATTTCAAGCGCCGACTCCCTAAACTCCGTGAATATAATGACCTTTGAGTCGGGGTTAGTATTGGTAGTGAAAAAGTCATCCAACTCTTCCATCAATGCCTCTATTTTGGGGTGACTTACCACGTTGGTGTCCTTCAAAAATTCTTCAGCACGTTTCATCAACTGTTCAATACTCTGATGAAAGTAGAATTCTGAATTTAGCTTGTTTGTTGACTTCTTCTTCTTCCATTTTGTAGTGAACTCCAACCGTTTTTCTGAGAAGTAACTATAGAACGATTTAATTCCGTAAATATTCAACCTTCGAAAACACTGGCCCACCACCCCAAGTAGTTGAAGTATGAAGAAGTTGGACCATTTGAGACCTTCTGGAATACTGCTATTCATTACTAGACGTTGTGACGCCTCCATACACTGAAAGAAGTTGATTTTCAGTGGATCTCTCATTTCATAAATGTGCCTTTCGTTGGCTAGTTTGAGTACAGGTTCAATGGCAGTGCACAATAATTCAATACACTCGACTATTTCTGCAGATTGAGCTAAGAATCTTCTTTCCACTTTCTTGTGTTTCATGTATCTAAAGATATCAATACTTCTCTCAGTTCGAACCTCGACTTTTGAAATGGCGAGGTTGTCTATAATTTCCTGTACACCATCTACATCTGCTGCAGGGGTGGCTGTCAATGCAAGCACTCTGAATGAATTGTTAAATCTCTTGAGGAACTTCACCACATTGTTATATGCATAATTTCCTCTCGCACGATGTGCCTCATCAATCACTAATAATACTATTGATTTTGGGTCAACAATACCGGATGCCAAATCGTTTTCAACCACTTGGGGAGTGGTGAAGAATACCTTTTTCGAGTCCCAAATCTCGCCTCTGTTCTTTCTTGTTTTGTCAAGAAGAATGGCAACTTGCGAAGCTGGAATGCCGGTGATTTCACAACATGCTTTGATTTGTTGGGCCACCAAAGGTCTTGTAGGAGCCATGAATATAATTTTTGAGTTGGGGAACCATCTTAGAAAGTTCAACATCACAGTGGATGCAATGAAAGTCTTACCCAACCCTGTTGGTAGTGCTACCAACAAGTTATCGTAAAATGCCCTTTGAACAAGGTTGTACTGATAATCACGAACTTCAAAGTTGGTAGGGTAGATATACTTTGATAAGTGATTATAATCAACTTTGTGGTGTGTGGGAATGTTGATGTTTTCAACAATGGGAATCTCCTCGTATTGTGGTTGTGAATCACTAGCCACCAACCCATCTAGAGTTCTCTGTCGCTTGTATCGAGAACTTGTGCCGCTAGATGAAGGATTAGAAGACCTATTAGACAATTCAGACCCTCTTGATACTATCGACTCTTCGGGACCCGTAGATATTACACCCCCTTCTGATTCTCTATAGTTATCACTCGAAACACTTCGTTTCGGGATAGACGCGCCGTTGAGAGTAGTACCAGACGTCGCTCCACCAAGCACGTTAACCCCCACCAGCCCTTCCATCAACAACTCAAGCTCCTCGTCATCATCTTCAAACATTGAGTCTCCTTCATCTCCGGACATTGTAAATCCATATAAGATTGTTGGAGATCAGATATGTCTAGATTAAATGTTGTGAAGACTATTGATCTAGAATTTGAAGTCTACACGACCGATTGCAAAAGGAATCTGACATGTTAAGTTGGTGACTCTAGAAGAAGAAGCGAGACGAGAACTGCTAACTGAAAGCTGCTAAATGAGAATACAGAGACCACAAGATAAACCTTAAAGTGTTTTAAAAAGCAGTTTAACAATTCAATCACTCACAACTCTCTTAATCATTCAATCACTTACAATCTAACTCTACTTACTCCTCCTCAAGCAAGTTAAACATCCTAAGAATTAGACAGAGAACACACAAATCAAGTAGCTTCACAAAATTAATGGCTCTCTATCAAGATACTTTCAAATATGTTTACTTCCATCAAATAATCGCTTCTTATCATATCGTATACTTCGTGGAACAATTCCTGCATACCTCACATTTGTAAATTTCAATTACTATCAACAACAGTGGGACAACATGGCTAGCGAAGATCCTTATGAGATATTAACACAATCTATGAAGAGGCTAAATGCTCCCCTTGAACGTCTACTTAAGACTCATGACGAGTTTGTTCTTCAAAACTTGACAATTTTGAATAATATAAAGAGTGTGTCTAGTGTTAGAGAGAAGCTAACCACCAACAATCGCTAGATAAAAGCATATCACAATCTATATATCACAATTAGAATTCGTTTCTGCTAATTGAATTAGGATTCCTGTCAATTCACCTCAAACTACGATCCCCCAATGAGTTCTGTAATATCATGGTGGATCGGGGTTGAACTATAATACATACAGATCCATATCCAACGTTTGGTAGATATAGTGACTGCCAGGTATTAGTCATTCACACTAGGCAGGGTCGTCAAGAAACATGAAAAATCACTTAAGGTTGAACATTTTGAAGGACGACAAGTTTCATGGATAAAATAGGGAGCCATATAGTAAACACCCCGTGAGGTTGTTGCTATTGTTAGTTTACAGCGTCTTCCAGTCTTCCAGTGATTCAGTGTTTCAGTTTTTTATCTCTGCAAATATTATGGCCTCGTTAGTGGTCCCTAGGTGGTGAATATTATCTACTACTATATCAGATCAACTCTCTAGTCCCTCACTAGCACCAATGCACGATAAATTGTTAGTGTAAACTGATACTATTCTCGGTACAATTCTTAAACACGCTTCTTACGCTATTTCTCATAATTCGTCTATAATTTTTCTATAGTTCTGGCAAGACTACCTCTCTACTTCTCTACATATTCCAATATCATAACTTCTGCATTGTCGCATAATTCTAGATTGTCGCAAATATATTTGAAGTGAAAAATCAAGATCAACATTACCACCCCACCATGTTTAGAGCACCTCTCCGTGTCGTAACCAAGCTTCCTTACATAAGAATGTCGTCATCTACTGCTAGGACTATTATCAATTCCTCAGAGACACCAGGACCAATAGAAACCGGAATCGTCAGCAAAATAGTTGACCAATTGAATCCGTCATATATCAAAGTGGCCAATGACTCTCAGAAACATGCCCACCACGCAGGGCTCAGAGGTGCTACTAACGTCACAGAATCTCATTTCAGATTGGAGATTGTAAGCGACGACTTTGCTGGCAAGAATATGCCTTCTAGACATCGTTTGGTGTATCAAATTTTGGACGACGAGTTTAAGAACAAGGGACTCCATGCGTTACAAATAAAGACAAAAACGACCAGTGAAGTAAAGCAGTAGTACGGAAAATTTCTGTAAGTTATATATATATTAGAATAAACATGGAAAGTATGTTCTTTACCATAGAAATACCACAAATAAATGACTAAACCTAGCCAAGATTGTAAGGAGGGACTGGGCATATATGTTGGAATGAGTAGGGAGTTGATTAGTTGATGATTATGTACTCATACGTGCGACAAACACTAATGTTCGATCAGTAACCATTTCCATTTCCATTTGCTTCCTCGATTTGATTGTTAGATTCCTGAACACTTGCATTCTTTGCAACCAATTCAACAATTCTTCTAATGACAGGCAAGTTCAACCATGCTGGTACATAAGCCTCCACTCTAGAGAAAGGTCTCAAACTCACAGTTCTAAAAGGATCGTTGAAATGGCCATCGGTAGATACCATTTCGAATAAATCGTCTGCGTTCGATGAATCGTTGGCTTTAACCTTGTCAGCAACAGCTTGCAAAACATTTGGAGCAATCGGTGTTTCATAGTCAGCAACATAGTATTGTGATATCAACTTTTGAATTTGAATTGGCTTCAACGCATAACAAATTTCGTAGATGATTTCAATATCATCAGGAGTATTTTTACGCAATTGCAACAACTTGGCCGCTTGTAACAAGTGGCTCAAGTATGCAGAACCTTCTTGGATTTCATGGCCCTTACACCATTCTTCCAACCTGGTGACGTTATAATTTAATTGCAAACCTCTCTTCCATGACAAAAAGTTTCTTCTCATAATCAAATCATTGAAACAGAGAGCATCAACAAACCTTAACAATTCAATAATTACATCGTTCATGACTTCTTGTTCGATAAAGTACGACTTCATAGACCAATAAACAGTGTTGAAGAAGCTCAAAATATCATCCATCTTGTATTGAACTGCAGCGCTGAAAACCTTGGCCAAAAATGGCGAGTTTTCGGGAGCTCTGAATCCAGGTAAAGATTGCGACAATACAACAGCAGAAACTGCCTTCTTTTCTAAATCTTTCTCCATCTTCTTCATCCACATGTTGTAAATGTTGTATGAGAGAGACTCGAAATCTTCTTTGACAACAGCAACAAGCTTCAAGTATTCGTCAAATTCATCCTCACTCATTTCATGAGATAAGGTGTCGTTGGCGATAATGGTTTGTTGGGCGTACGAAACAAAGGAGTACAACTCGTGAGTATTCGATAACCAAAAAGCACCGTTTGGAATAACATCATTGTCCTTCAAGGTAGATACAATTTGTTGAATTGATGACAAGACTTCACCCAAGAACTCTTCACTTTCCTTGGTTAAGCCTAATCTCCACATGTCAGATAAGATAATGATTATGATTCTGGCAGGGAACAAGACCTCCTTTCTGGTCAAGTCAGCAGCAACACCTGCTGGAGGAATCTTCAATCCCTTCAATAATCCCTCAACGATTTCTCTGTGCAATTGTCTGGAATCTCTCAACAATTTGAATAATTCATCATTAATATCATCGATATTGGAGCCATCGTCGTTCGAAACAGCAATAACCGATACAGGTCTGTTGTTTTCAAGGCTGGTTGGAGAGTTCCAGGCCAAAGCGCTACTATGACGTTTGTTACTCACATTTCTTGATTTTGAATTAGAAATACCATTGCCAGCAGCAGCACCAGCGGCAAATGCACCAGCCTTTTGTTGTGACTGTAAATTGGAGATTTCTGATTTTAATTGTTCGATATGACTCTTTAAGTCAACTTCAATTGTATCACGTCTAACCAAGTCTTCCTTCGCTTTATTCAAGTCTTCAAGGTTGCGTTGAACCTCTTGTCTCAATTCAGCTTGCTCTTTTGTCAATTCATCGATCTTTTGTTCAGCATTAGAATATTCAGTTTTGATGGCTTCCAATTCCCTGTTCAAGTTTTCAATTTCTTGTTGATGTTTAACATTTTGACCATCAAATCTGTCATTGAATTCCATTTCTCTAGTCTTTAACGTTTCATGAGCAGCACTTTGTTGTTCTAACAAATCCTTCAAGTTGTTTATCTCAACAACCAATTTCTTGTTATCTTGAATCTTTCCGGTCAATGATTGCGTCAAATCGATTACCTTGTTTTCCAATTTATAAGAAACTTCCTTCAATTTGTTTACTGACTTAGCTTCAACCTTTAATTGACTAAGTTCAGCAACGGCCAACTTTCTTCTAAAGCAGGATTGGATCAACACAATTCCCTTCATATCCTTTTGATATTTACGTCTTGCTGTGTAACCTCTCCAAGCATTTTGAATAGTGGTAGCAGATTTTTCGGTTCTCAATTGAGTAAAGTTTCTTCTTGCTTGTAATCCACGGATAGATTTTTGTAAAACAAGAATAGAATTCTGGGTAGCTTTGACTTGCTTTCTTGCCGAATAGCTTCTTATTAAAGTTTGAATCATTGTGGCTGCATTTGTTTCCATTTCTTGTTTGATTTGAGTTCTTGTGATATGGCCACGAACCAAACTTTGAACCTTGATGTGAGATTCTCTAATCTCCAAATATCTCTTACGGTAGTAGTTTCTTCTCAAGTTCTTTTGAATCATTACAGCGGATTTGTACAACTTTTCTGCTCTCAACTTTTCGAAATGAGCCAACATACCGGCTTTGAAGAAAATTTTCGAGTTACCCAACTGATATTTGGCTTTATCCTCGATATTGGTATTCAAAATGGTATTACACAAACCACTGACGGACTCTTGTGTAGTTTCGCCACTCATGACCTTGATCCATGACTCAGAATCAACCAAGATATGGTATCTATCGGCAAACTCAACGTAGGACCATCTGGATGGGAAACCTGCGCACGAAATTCTGATTGTTTCCAAAACACCACAAGCTCTTAATTGCGACAATACCATGAGTGAGTCAAATTCCCAAGCTTTCTTTTGCTCATTGGGTTTGATACATCTGATATAATGAACATTTGTCGAATCGATAGTCTTCATTAATTCAATCAAAGAGTTCTTGAACATGGATCCAAGAGTAGGCTTCTTCAGGGAAAGGGATTTGCGAGCAGCAGGTCCGGTGGAAGCAGGTTTGGCAGCATCGAGCGCAGCATTGTTCTTTTCAATGATTGATAGCACTGATTGAAACAATTCGTTGGTGGTGTTCTTCATAACATCCAAATGTCCTTCACCTACAGTGTCTCTATTCTTTTCAATGAACCCGTCAATATCGTACGTCACATCAAGGGCATAGTGACTAACAATAAATTTGGTTTGGCCAAATCTTGGCTTCTTAAAAACCTTGTTTGTAGGTTCTTTGTCTAATGTTTGATACATTTTTTCGATCCATGATTCGTCATTACCAGCTGGCAATCTCGATTCTTCGTCCAAGAGGGCTAAGACTCCGAGTCTGTTCTCGATTAAGTTGATGCAAGGTTGATTGTCGGCGAAGTCAATAAATGACCATTCGATTTCTTCTCTTATGTACTCTTCTTGCTCAAGCTTGAAGACGTGTTGGTTGAACTCTTGTTGTAACTTTTCATTGGCATAGTTGATACAAAATTGTTCAAAAGAGTTCTTTTCAAAATGTTCGAACCCGTAAATATCCAAGACACCAATGAATGACTTTATGTGTTCCTCGACATCTGGAGGACACAAGTCGGTATTGACATAGTCCACCAACCAGTCAAACAATGCGGAATAAATGTACTTTGCAAATGAGTCTCTAGCAACCAATGCTTGTTTGTGAGTCAAATTACTTGTGATCTTCTCAGATCTAGTGGTAATTTGTTTCTTGATGGTCCACTTGGTAAAGTTCATCGGGTCAATCCCCAAGAGCTCACATGCCTTTACTAAATTAGGTTCGTCGGATGATAAGTGGGCATCATTTCTTGTGGCTGCGATTTCAATATTACCGATATGTAAGAGAGCGGCCAAGATTTTGTAGATTTCAAATTGTTCACGATCTTTGATTCCAATCAAGCTAAGAGCATCCTTAGTGATGTTGAATTCCGCACCGTCATCAATTCCCTCAATGGTAGGAGGGCCCCCTTGATTAGTGTACTTGTAATCCTCAGCTGTGGTCAATCCGAGCGTAGCTTTGTCGTCTTCATTCATACCTGCTAATAATTGGTAAAAAATATGATAATTTCTTTCCGCTTGAGGTTGGAAAACTAACCTTGATCTTTCCAAGAGGTATGTTCTGATTCTGGCCCCAATAATGGAGGTTTCCTTGTCAAACAAGATTTCCAAGTATTTACCAAATCTGGACGAGTTGTCATTTCTTGTTGTTTTAGCATTACCAAAGGCTTCCATAATAGGGTTGGTTGCCAAGATCTGTTTTTCAACATCAGACATATCCGATTTATGATCTGTTCCTATATTATCGTCCAATTCTGAATCTTCCTCCACGGATGCAAAGTAACGCATGATGTACTTTGCACTGACGGTTTTCCCAGCTCCGGATTCTCCTGATACTACGATGGTTTGGTTGCTCCCATCAGCTTTCATACATCTGTATGCATCTTCAGCAATAGCAAAAAGATGAGGATCTAATTCACCCCTTCTCTTACCGGCATAAGCTTGGATAATATCTTGTGAGTATAATTGGTCAACTCTTTGGAAAGGATTTGTAGCAATCAATACGATACCAGAGTATGTATAGATATTGAGCTGGGAGTAACGTAACTTGATCGCGTGTAAGACAGCAGGCTCATTCAAATATGACAAACTTGTTAAATCTTCGGCGGCTTCAAGAATAGGCGGGTTTCGCAAAGGTGGTAATGTATGGTTCTCTTCCAGGAGATCAGAAGTCTCGAGTTTAAATATTTGCAGATCATCAGTTTCAGAAACAAATTCTAACTTGTGTTTGCCGCCGTCGGCAGTATTCGATTTAACAGTGACCCCTATCCAACCTGTTGATTCATCAGGGTACCAACAGCGGGTACCAATGTCGTAGAGTGATGCCATGTTAATATTTAATGTATAACTCTAGTTAAATATTTCAACTAAATGTCTAAAAGTGATGTGTATTGATAATGGTGTACTTTGCGCGTGGTTGAACTGAATACAGCCCGATTTTGCTGGTTCTTATAATAATATAAGCAAGATATTGTCACGATTTATTCTCGTACTAATTATTGCAAGTCACGTATCTTAAAATTCACTTCTAATAACCTCCAGCTAAATATGTGGTATTCTGTAAGTATTTATTTTAAAACTGTTGTCCCTAGATTTTGTTGTTGATTCAGAATTTTTGGTGTTTCGCAGGTTATAAATGTGATTTACTGGTTAAGCCCCAAAACATTACAGGTTGGGAACAAGTTGGGGGTTGCGTGAATTTACAGGTTGGAAGTTTTTTCAAGGCTGTAGACGGTTTGAAACGGCCTAGTCTCCAAAAACTACCACTAAAGATCTATAGAGCAATCTACATATATCCTTGTACATTCTCAATTAGATACATCCATAGTTCGTCTTCAATTACAACTAGTGTGTAGCGGTCGTCTAAGCAACATGTAATCAACCACCGTCAAGGACGCGTAAACAAAATGTTTTGGACCAGACACGTCTTTGAAATTCTAGAGGGCAGCCGTTACGGAAAAGTCTAGACGCATGCCTCCACTTCTGAGTATTAGAATAGCGGACAATTATATTATATATTAGTATACAATAGTTAAGTGCTTCTTGCACTTGTTAGTAGAATAATAGTCTACCCAAACTACGTATTACATAGATAGTTATCCTACTAGACGAGTCAGAATATCTAAAATAGTCTTGGAGTGACTGGAAGATCTTGTAGTCACAATAGTGTTGGACTCTAATACATTCATGACACTAATCTGAATTACAGTCACAAGATTCGTATGCAAGTGCATGAAGTTACATCTATTCATTCTAGCATGACTCTACATACCGCGATGTCTTCTCTATAGGATCATAGGCTAGTAATAATACTATTAAGCTTCTCTGTAGATAATGCTTCTAAGAAGAATATGTGGTTGATCTGGGAATAGCCAGCCCTATGTATATCGAAGAAAATAATATCAACACTATTGGAAGGTGAATGAAGTCATTTGTCATACATAGCTGTAGCAAATCATTGGCGTTGGCGACTAAACATTTAGGTACCAATATCTTTATTCATATTGCCTGTGTGTGATGAAGTGACTGGGAAGACTAATGAATGCTTGTAGAAAATAGTTTAGGACATCAAGGTAGGGCTGTGCTCCAATAAGAACTAATTAGTAACTCTATCAGTTGACTAGCTGCATTCAATGAGCATTCAAGATCTTTAAGATTGGCATCTGTATATACTTGAAAATATGACACATGTTAGAGTGGAATTGATAGACAATTTTAAATGAAATGTGGAGTTGGCCCCAGAGACGGAATGCTTGCGACATAATCTTCAGTTGTTTTCCATCAAGTACAAAGTATGCCGTAGTTTGAACGCTATTGGTGCAACCATATTGTTATTCAATGTTGGATCTTTTCCTAGATTTATAATAACTGATTATACAACATTGTATCCTCGGCTATTCTTGATAATCCAACCATTTTTTGCAGCCATTTAGAAATAAAATCTTGAATAATAACTAGTTCTAACATCCATTATATAGGAGCCATGATAGGATGTTCAAAATTATAAATAGTGTCGTATCAATTGACGACAAGCAGCTCATTTCAGATTTTCCCAGGTGTTAATATTGCTCTCTCTATACCTCATTATGGTTGATATAAACTACTTTAGCAAGTCGGTTTTAAATTTATCCATTTATTGGAATCTCCTCCTTTTCCAGAACCATTATCAAGCTATCTTCGTCTATCTAAAATAACAAATTTAGTATTTTTCTGGAGTTTCTTCTCGGAGATAGCCTCAGATCTGTTTGTTCCTCTACGTAGTATCTGACTTTTAAAGCCCACGTTCTACCATACCCCACCCTCTTTTAAAGTAAAAAAGAGAGAGATATAGTATTGATAACCTTTAGGTGATATTATCGATATATATAATCCTATTTGTTATACTACGTAATATCTAACTCTTTATATCGTAATAGCACTTTTTTCGTAATAACTATTATCAAATATCTATCAAAAAATTCTGAACCCAAAGCTAAAATGGACAAATTTGCAACCATTTCTTTGTTTCTGAGGAATTCGCCTAGAAGTAAATGCTGTACAACTAAAACCGAGAGGCACCATTACTCCACACTTTCCAAATCATGGCTTGAACTTATTTTTTGCAGCTTTGCTAATCCTCGTGTTGTTACTGGCTAATGCATGTTCATAAAACCGCGTGCAATTCCGACTTTGTGGCGCGGAATAATAGTGCTAGTTTTAGGCTAAACAAACCACCATGTAGCACCAGTTAATCGTTCTCAAGCCCTTCTCAAGTTTCGTCTCTTCTTGCATCGTGTATATTTATATTGGATCTACAAAAAAAACCGAAAACTTCTGTTCCGCAACATGTCAGAACTTTCAATTCCGAATATGTCAAAAATTCAGTTGTCCAAATAGAATCATCAGCCTTCGACGACATGTTTTTGCTGGTGCTCGGAATTGGTAGTCTGAGCCCTATAGAAATCATACCTTCTAACCTTTGGAACATTCTGTTCCCTTACAGTCCAATTAGATACCAAATGATAAAAAACGAAGAGGGTGCTTATCGAATATGCCAGGTTTAATATCCTTAGAAAAATAATAAAATTGTCTTCATATGGCCCTACCCGACCCCGGCCATATAACTCTCGGGGTAGAAGAAAACCACTGTATACTCAATTCATACATCTGTCCCATCATCTACCCCATAGAATAATTCATGATAAACACATTGACTTTCCTCTACCTTAAATTTAGAATAGCTACTGAAATTCATTTTGGACCACCTTTTTCAGTCACGATAGAGCAAGCCTCCCATCCCGGATTCAAAATCTTTCTTGCAACATACACCTATCTATTTTTCTTTCTTTAGTTCTCATGCTCTCCATAATTATCCTGTTAGCGATACTCTTATTGGCTATATATTGCACGGAGTTGTAGTGAAATTTTGTGTGGGGAAAAAAGTGGGTTCTCGGGGTAACATGTTTTTGAGAAATTCTATAAATTCCGGGGCTGTCGCAGATAAGATAGTCCATAAATCATAAAACTATCGACAGTTATCATAACAATTGAAACTTCCGAGTAACTACCTAGAAATTCATACGTATTATCGGCAAATTCTACTTGTATAGCTTTATTCGATTTTTTGGCTTCTCGAACTCAATCCTCCTCTTGTTGTACCAAACAGATAACAAGGACTGTTGCCCCTATTTATATCAAGATTATTATTAAACAACCACCTATAACTACAAGTGATTGACTAAAAGTGACACCATGGTTACTATTGAAGAAGTTAGAAAACATAATTCCAAGAAGGATTGTTGGGTAATCATTCACAACAAAGTTTACGACGTCACCGATTTCATAGACGATCATCCTGGTGGAGCTGCGATCATTTTGAAATATGCTGGAAAGGATGCTACGAAAGTTTTCGACCCAGTTCATCCGGGCGATACTTTGGACAGGTATTTGAAGAAGGAGCATCACTTGGGTCCTGTTGAACGGCCCGCGAAACTGTCGAAGCAAGCAACCGTACCAAAACCTGTACAACAACAACCAGCGCAAGCTTTGCAACCAGCAGCTGATGCAAATGTTGTTGATGAATTTGATGTGGAATACGACGAACAGGATGACAAGGCACCTACCCTCGGTTTGGGTGCAGTTGCCCCCCAAGCAAGTACAGGTTCTAGTACTCCTGCTACTACGGAGGGTACTGAAAACGAAGACGAATACGATGATGACGATGAAGATGATCCTCCTACTGAAGAAGAACTCGCTAGAAAGGAAAGGGTCAAGAATATGCCAGATATTGGTCAGATTTACAATCTCAATGACTTTGAATTTGTTGCTCGTCACACCATGGAGAAGACCGCTTGGGCTTACTATTCATCGGGCTGTGATGATGAGATAACCTTACGTGAGAACCACTTGGCTTACCATCGTATTTTCTTCAAACCTAGAGTTTTGGTCGATGTCACTGATATTGATATTAGTACTACGATGTTGGGAACCAAACTGTCGGCACCTTTCTACATTACAGCTACGGCATTGGGTAGATTAGGACACGATGACGGAGAAAAGGTGTTGACTCGTGCTGCAGACAAACAAGATATTATCCAGATGATTCCCACGCTTGCCTCGTATTCCTTTGACGAGATTGTGGACCAAGCCACCGACAAGCAAACGCAATGGTTTCAACTTTATGTCAACAAAGATCGTCAGATCTGTCAGGAGTTGGTTGAACATGCCGAAAAACGTGGAATCAAGGGTCTTTTCATCACTGTCGATGCACCCCAGTTGGGTAGAAGAGAAAAAGATATGCGTTCTAAAGGGTTTGAAGACTTGAGTCATATTCAAGGTGATGGAGATGGAGTTGACCGTTCGCAGGGTGCTGCTAGAGCCATCTCATCGTTCATCGATACTAGCTTGAATTGGAATGATATTGCATGGTTCAGAAGTATCACCAAGATGCCAATTATCTTGAAAGGGATTCAAAGTGTTGATGATGCGTTGAAAGCCGTTGAATATGGCGTTGAAGGAATTGTTATTTCCAACCACGGGGGAAGACAGTTGGAATTCGCCCGTCCATCGCTTGAGGTATTGATTGAGTTGATGCCTATTTTACGGGAGAAGAACTTGCAGGACAAGATCGAAGTTTACATTGACGGAGGTATCAGAAGAGCTACTGACATCTTGAAAGCGATTGCTTTGGGTGCAAAAGGTGTAGGACTCGGGAGACCTTTCTTGTATGCCATGAGTACGTATGGTGACGCTGGAGTCTTCAAGGCCATCCAGATCTTGAAGGATGAAATGATAATGAATATGAGACTTTTGGGGGTCACTAGACTCGACCAATTGGACCAATCCTTCATTGATACTAGAACCCATGCCAATAGATACGTTGCTGAAGATAGATTGTTTGGCAACGTATACGAACCTTTGAAGGCACCATCCTTTACTGTTCCAAATAAATTGTGAAGTTTAGGTATAGGAATATGCCAATAGATATCGGATTATGCCCATAGATATCGGAATACCCATAAGTATCGGAATATCCCTATAATTATCGGAATATACCCATAAATATCGGAATAAATCCATAAATATCGGAATATGCCCATAAATATATATAACAGTTGAAGATCAGTATATCTACAAGAACTTCTTTACGTATAGAAGTAATGAGAACATACTAAACACCCTCTGTCCTCTCCCTTATCTACCCACGGATAACTATCCTGCGTTTCTTGCTCAGATTATTTTTCTGCGCCGTTTACGTCAAGTTCTACTAACGGCTGAGCCCCGAAATCACAACCTGCCCATATTCTTGGGGCTATGGAGGTGGGGAAGTTCCACTAGAATAGTATTTCGAATCTCTTTGTTTAATACCTCAGGACTTCATTGGAGCCACTTTTCACTCTCGAAGCATCCAGATCGTTCCGACGTCACCTTCGCATCACACCGTCATCTCGGACCGGCTAAACCACATCATTCAGACACAAAGCCAGAAATAGCCACATCCGCGACATTTACCACCGCTATTTGTAATTTCCAATACGACATCCCGACCTTTGCACGACATTCGTCCTTCTGGGTTGGAGAAATTTTGGCCCTCTTTTTCACAGAATTAGATACCTTGTTCCTTAATACTATCAGTATACACATCAAAATCTTCATTCCAAGCGCTATACACAGTAGAGGTGATCTAAACAGTTAGCAAGATTTATTGTTGCTGGGATAATCGGTCACAAGATTAGCGCTGATTTCAACCCGTACCCCTGAGTGATTGAACCACCCAAAGAGCAAAATATACCACAGTGTGAAGCGTAGGCTTATTGCAAGAGAGGACACAACGAGTCATTAAACTGATAGAGTATACACAAGATATACAAAATCTCTAAATCTAACCTGATATACACAAGATTTTTACAAATCTTACCTGGTTGCATCAACCAAATCACAACGTTAGTGCTTACAAATAAAGAGCCACGAGTCCAAGGTACTATTTGAGCTATAGAAAGATCACTTCTAAGGTAGTGATCAAACTTTTGCATAATAAACTAATTCGTCTACGCAACATTTTAGTTCACTTATAGGCTCAGACTTAGCCTTTCAAATAGGACTCAAAACCCAACAATCATTACGACTTTAAAATGGTTCTTATCAACGGTGTAAAGTATGCCTGTGAAAGGTGTATTAGAGGCCATAGAGTAACTACTTGTACTCATACCGATCAGCCCTTAACCATGATCAAGCCTAAAGGAAGGCCAGCGTCTCAGTGTCAACATTGTCGAGACCAAAGGAAGCTAAAAAACTTACATACCTCGTGTACTTGTGGCAAGAAGGGAAAATCCCCTGGAATGCACTTGGCAACTTGTATGTGTCATAAGAATTCTCATTGTACGTGCTCTTCCGCTACTCCTACTAGTTCTAGTAAGAGTAAGTCTGCATCTAATGGAAATATTCATCATCTCACGGCTTCTGAAAAGGCCAAGAAGAAGTCGCTTATATCCGCTGCAAACACCGAGATCAAGCGCAAGGTCTCCTTAAACAACGGTTCTTCTTCTTCGAACAACTCTTCGCCCGTTAACTCTACTCTGAAAAATGCCCCTACAGGTTCTGGGTTGGACAATATTGCAGGCGGTGCCAATGATGGTTACGTGATTGAAGATATTGCTATTCCGTTTGATGTGAGTAACGGCTTCTTTGATTTATTTTCATCGCCAGGCTCTAACGATCCTTACAACAATAGTGTTAATGGATCGTCGCAAAATTTCAATGGTTCTACTCAAAACTTTAGCAATTCAACGCAAAACTTCAATGGCTCTTCTCAGAACTTCAATGATTCTACACACAGCTCAGTTATAAAAGCGATGCAAGGCGACAGATCCACATCTTCTTCTCCTTCTATTCCCAACAATAGCGAATTGATTAACGACTTGAATAGCAACCGGTCTCTGAAGGTTGATATGACAGGTTTGGATGCTCCTCAATTCTCTCCCAAGGAATTGGATTTGGCAAACAATATGTTTCCCTTGTTTCCACTTGTAGGGTCTGCGAGCTTTGAAGATGATAGAACGCAACCATTGCTGTCGCTACCGCAATCTGACGATGGGACTTCAAGCGTGGAGGATACAACAAGGAATTTCATAGACAAAAAAATTAGTAGCCCCACGAACCTTGGTAGAAAGAACTCAAACAAAAGAAGCTCTTTGAGCCACATGAATCCACATCAGCCAAAACCATTGAGACCAACTCCTCATTCTAACTTGGGATCTACCGTTTCTTCAAACAGCAGCTACAGCAATATCCAGAGCTCCAATCTTCACGCTCCACCGACATCTAATAATGCAATGACAACGCATGCATCTAGCCACAACCATGCAACTACCAGTAGTGCGAATTCTTCCACCCATTACCATCCAATACGACCTAAAAGACCAGAAAGTGTTTTATCTATTGCCTCAAACTCGTCAAACCGTTCGTTTGACATCGGGCAAAACGTGCAGAATCCAATATATCTCAGTGGAACGTTACCTAACGCTTCAAACTCGGCTGCATTCCCACCAAGCACGAATTATTCTCACTACGATTTGAATGGAACCTATAACTCGTCAACAATCGGCGTCAGCAACAGTGTTGTAGAAGATAACACTTCGGAGTTGCAACACTTTGGCCGTAGTGGGTTGGGCTCCTCCACCTCATCCACCAATATCACACCCAGCATACCCCCACAGAAGAAGGAGGAGTATGATATCTTGTACTATGAAAACTTATTTAGTGATGGAAACCCCAACACCAACAACGAAGCATTGTCGTCATCGTCGTCGTTTGTCAACTTTTTCGGAGCCTCACAAGCGCAAAGTCGACAAAACAATCAGCTTCCACCCCAACAAGAAGAAATGAACTTATTTGATCTGAACTTTGGCCAAAAGCAAGAACAGGCTCCTGAAGCTCCGATCCAACCACGACTTCAAGACAACAAAACTTCCCTAGACGATTTTAACGATGTAACTGTGGGGTCGGGGTCTATTCCACCTCCACAAATCCCATTGGACTACGAATTATCCATACCCATGTTCAACGATTTTGCGACTTCGTTTGATAGCAAAAGTCCTAACGACTACAAGACTTCAAATGACTTACAATTCTGATATGAATACGAAGTCTCTATATAGAGATCATCACTTTCGCGAGCCTCGTCAGCGTGGCTCCTGTTATATATGTATTTCTGTAACTATATTTATCCTCTATGTATTGATACTGACTACTTCTTTTTATGAAGACGAGAGAAGCAGCAGCGGATCGGATTCAGTTCTTTCATGGTAATTCACGTAACTACTCAAAGTTTTATTGTAGATATAGTTGAAATCGAGCCTAAAGTACGGTGGAGATTATGAAAGATAAGAAATAACAGAAGTGTCAATATCTATTGATGTAGACTGAAAAGACTTGAATTAAGGAGCATAGCATGGACTAGTCCATAATTGACCACCTCATAACATCCCCAGTAACATCCCCACGAGTAACAGAGCATAACTCGCTTTGCTCAGTTACTTGTACTCATTTATTCTAAATATCTATATACTTTTCTCGATAAAAACTGGAGCTAAATATAATTATATCATCATAGATACTTTGCAGATCTTCATAGATATTATACAGATCATTGTAGATACTATAGCTACTAAACACAACCCTTCTGAGATGGTAAGAATACAAATATATTCGATGATGATATTATAACTCATATGAGTAACTATAATACTTAACAATTAATAGATAGAAAAAGATAATAAAGAGTTTAATATGCATTGTATGATACAATGGGAAGTTAAGGATGAAGACTACGTGGAACTGATCGAGTTATCTATAAGGAAATTAGACAATTTAGAGAAAATATACGGGTCTAAATATATTAAGATATAGAGGCTCCCAAAATCAGATATTCATATTTTCAATATCACGGTTGGAAGCGTTCTATAGGTCCGGGATATCTCTAGTTAGCCATTTACTAGTACTATTCCACTACCAGGAGCACTATACTTTTGATTACTTATTTTATTACGCAGAATTGTCTGTGTAAATCAACTCTTCAAATCGAGGTCTTCCAACCTCTTGATATTGGACGACATTTCGATCAGACTATCGATATTTAAATTCTTTGTATGTTCACGCAGACGTTGCTTTGCGCTCTTTGGAACCACGTCCGATTGACTGGGAACATCGTCTGTTAAGTATTGAGCTAATACTTCGTCCTGGATGTTGAGTAGCGATTTTTGTTCAATCTGTTGTAGTTTGCATAGCCGGACCAAGTATTCCATGAGGGATAGGGAGGTATTCCTTGGAGGCTGTGGGTTTTTAAGACCCTCAGTAGCATCTTCAAACTCGTCATCATCGTCGCCGCCATCCTCATCATCGTCGTCGAACTCTCCCTGGTTGAGTTCTCCAAATGCAATCCATTCTTCCTTGTCGGTATCTACAAGTTTCACGATAAGAACCGGAGAGTTTCTACCCTCCAACTTCAAGAGCTTTCCAGAAGCACTAAAAAACATTCTTTCAATAAGTTTGGTACTGTACGACAACAGTTTTGGCGGTTCTTCTTCGTCATGGTACCTTCCATCGTTGAAATCTTCTGCAACCTTAAACGTGTAGTGAAACCCGTGATCTTCAGACTCTTCATCTCTAACTATCCTGACCAGAGCCCTTGCAAAAGTTTCCTTCCACGAGATGCAAGCGAGTTCATCGTTTATATACTTCATACGACTAGGATTAAAGAATATCGAGTACATCACCAAATCAAACGTGGGGCCCACCTGTTTTTCTGATTCGTCTTTTTTTGGAGATTTAGATCCTTCGCTAGTCTCCAGCCTGGTCCTCATTTTGTCGTTATCTCTATTCAAGTATTCAGATGCCTGCAAGAGTCTGCCTGGAGAAACCTTCTCCGACATTGCTCCGTTCATATTCACGCCTGCAGTAATTAGAGATAAATTTATAATAGGAATAGCCTCGTTGATTAGTTCAAGCATTTCCTTCAACAAGAACTCCACTTTCTTAACAGAATCCTTCTGGTTATACCCATCTAGTTGTGTAATGACGACATTTATCATCTCGTCAAAGGAGTCAATTTCTTCATTCAATTCGTCGATATATGTAACCGTGGCTTCTAACGTCGTGTTTCCTCTCGCAGCCGCTAGTTTAATGAGGTCCATTGATATTGTAGCGATGTTGATTTTGGTTTGGAGTTTATTCCTTGCCTTCTCGATCCGATGCTTCTCTGACTCAGGAAGCTTATCGAGGAATTTGGTAATTGTTTTTATAGCATAGCCAGAAGCTAACGATATTCCCGACCGTATAGCAAACGTGACTGCCTGATTGCTAGCCTTGGCTAAAATTTGATCCATATGGAAGAGAAGTAGGTGGTAATGGATCAATCTCGTATAGTTAAGATGTATCGGTACACGCACGCAATGAAATAGTAAGGGAAATAATGATAGATATAAGAAGTGTAATAGTGACAGATATATTAAGGATAGTACTGATAGGTTTAGTAAGGATATCATAATATTGGTAAGTAGATATAGTAAGGTTACGTAATCTTATCATGACAGTATTCTGTATAGTTTAAACTCAGAGATCTAACCCTCAGAGTTTAGAGTCAGATTATTCAGTGAAGGTATTAGAATCTTGAAATACGATCTATAGACCTCCCAACACATTAATCTAGTCGGTGGACGAAACTCTATACATAAATTATGAAAACCTCTCTCTAGTCTTGGATCTATCATCTCTCTACTGATTACAAATCTGAGATCTATCACATAGTTAACTTTTTGCCACCACACGCGCTATCTCTATTTGTTTACGCGTATGTAAATACTGATCTAGGAACCATAACACTAACAGAACACAGTAGGAATGGCTAGGAAACCACTTAAAGAGTTTACCACACCTTTAGGCTCAGGAGCAGGGGTTCCGAAAGAGAAACGTCCACCGAAAGTTCTCGATGGCGCAGTTCGTTTAGCCAAACCATTCAAAGTACCATTTGCTAGAAGAGCTACCGACTCAATAGGAGCAGCATCAACAGGAAAGATAGTGAGGGCAGCTAGAACCAAAATCAAAAGTTATGCTGTTGAAAGTGTGGAGGTCGAGGAGGAAATAGTTGACGGTGACGGAAACGTCATACGGGTTAAAAGAAGAGGAGCACTCCTTCCACGAATGTTGTTACAGGGAGATAACATCGCAAACAACGAGCAGAAACTACGCAAGTCGTTTGCAGTACCATTTTCAAAGGATAATGAAAAGAGACAAGAGTTTTCAAATAAACCTCCACCTCCACCATTAGGAACAAGAGTTCGCGTCATACTACCACCAAGAGCACTTCACGATCCAATGAGCGAGTTTGCAATCGTTCTTTACGATCCCACAATCGATGTTATACCCAAATTGGAAAATGAAACCGAAAAATCTCCTTCTCCCGAAGAAAACAAAGAGAATGCCGAAGGACCGCCCACAAAGAAACGTAAAACTCATAGATCTTTAGCTGAAATCTTGGGGATAGTCAAGAGTCCAGAAGAAGCTTTGGAAAAGTATCCCAACGTTCCTGTAGTTATTGATCCAAGACTTGCAAAGATTTTGAGACCACATCAAATTGCAGGTGTGAAGTTTTTATACAGGTGTACGGCAGGGTTGATCGACCCCAGGGCAAAGGGATGTATTATGGCCGACGAAATGGGGTTGGGAAAGACTTTGCAATGTATAGCATTAATGTGGACATTATTGAAACAGAGCCCCAGAGGTAAACGGACTATTGAAAAGTGTATTATTGTATGTCCTTCATCTTTGGTAAGAAATTGGGCCAATGAAATTATAAAATGGCTCGGAGAGGGAGCCTTGACCCCATTGGCAGTGGATGGAAAGAGCACAAAGGCTGCAGATCTCGGTACTGCTCTTCAACAGTGGTCTACTGCTGTTGGAAGAAATATTGTAAGACCAGTATTAATTATATCCTACGAAACTTTGAGAAGAAATGTCGATAAGCTCGCAGGTACAGAGGTGGGATTGATGTTGGCAGATGAGGGCCATAGGCTCAAGAACGGAGATTCGCTCACATTCACAGCATTGAACTCGTTGCGATGCCAAAGAAGGGTCATTTTGTCCGGAACACCCATTCAGAACGATTTATCTGAATACTTTTCATTGTTAAATTTTGCCAACCCTGGATATTTGGGTACCAGAGTCGAATTCAAAAAGAATTTTGAAAACGCAATATTAAAAGGAAGAGATGCTGATGCTACTGATAAGGAACGTACAAAAGGAGACGAAAAGTTGACTGAGTTGTCTACCCATGTGTCCAAGTATATCATTCGGAGAACAAACGATATCTTGTCAAAGTATTTACCCGTAAAGTACGAGTATGTGATATTTACTGGACTTTCACCGATGCAAAAGGCAATCTACAAACACTTCATAACATCTCCTGAAATTAGGAAGTTGTTGAAAGGGGCAGGATCCCAGCCATTGAAAGCCATTGGAATGTTAAAAAAACTTTGCAACCATCCTGATTTGTTGAACTTACCAGACGATATTGAAGGGTGTGATCATTTAATTCCAGACGATTACTGTTCATCAATTGGTGGAGGTGGAGGACGCAATAGAGAGCTCCAAACATGGTTGAGTGGAAAGTTTATGATATTGGAGCGGTTTTTGCATCAGATCAAGACCGAGACTGACGACAAGATTGTGTTGATCTCAAACTATACCCAAACCCTTGATTTGATTGAGAAAATGTGTCGTAGAAAACATTATGGCAGTTTGAGACTAGACGGGAATCTGAATATCAACAAAAGACAAAAGTTGGTGGACAAGTTTAACGACCCGGAAAGTCCAGAATTCATCTTTCTCCTTTCGTCTAAGGCAGGGGGGTGCGGTATTAATTTAATCGGAGCTAACAGACTCGTTTTGATCGATCCTGACTGGAACCCGGCGTCAGACCAACAAGCCTTGGCGAGAGTATGGAGAGACGGACAAAAGAAGGATTGCTTTATCTATCGTTTCATATCTACAGGCACGATCGAAGAGAAGATCTTTCAACGGCAATCCATGAAAATGTCGCTTTCAAGTTGTGTTGTTGATGAGAAGGAGGATGTTGAGCGGTTGTTCAGTGCTTGCAATTTGCGTCTTCTCTTTGACTTTCAACCGGATACTCAATGTAATACCCACGATACGTACAATTGCAAAAGATGTGACCCGGGAATGGGCCAACGTGTTACCGCACCTGCAATGTTGTACGGTGACCCCACAACCTGGAACCATTTGAACCATGCAGCCCTCTCGCAAAACCAGGATAGTCTAATGAGAAACGAAGGAAACCACAACGATGTCTCCTTTGCGTTCCAGTATATCTCCCATTTATCCTAAGATCCTCATATCATAAGATTTAGCAATACCAGCGCTATCAAGTTTCTAATCAGTATGTAAATGTCAAAATCAGCATTCATGGCCCCGCGTAATCATGGTGTCAGTTTCGGCTTCGGTTATGTACCCCCGACGCACGGACTTCGAGGATTGTGGGGGACCAGCCAATTGTGTATGGGGAAATGTCAGCACGGGTTAAAGATAACGACGCGCGCGGGTTTAAGTTGAACGACTCGAGCGGGTTTAAATAGAAGGACTCACGCTGCTTTTCTCCGGTACCAATATAATTAAGATGAGCGACATACCAAAGAATGCAATCATTATCGTCGGAGGAGGTCTCGCTGGACTTTCTGCCGCACACCAGCTGTACCTTCGAGGAGCCAATGTGATTTTGTTGGACAAACAGGGATTTTTAAGCGGGAACAGTGGGAAAGCAACTTCTGGAATCAATGGTAGTTTGACGAGAACGCAGGTCGATCTCTCGATCCGTGACTCTGTAGAACAGTTTTACCAGGATACTCTCGTTGCAGCTAAAGACAGAGCCAACACTAGTTTGATCAAGGTGTTGACCTATAATAGCGCAGATGCGATTCACTGGCTTCAAGAAGTGTTTGAATTGGATCTTAGCGTTGTTTCAAGGTTAGGAGGACACTCCCAGCCAAGAACCCATAGAGGTAAGGACTCGAAGTTTCCAGGAATGGCCATTACCTACAAATTGTTGGAGAAGTTGGAGGATTTGAGCGAGACGGAACCCCACAGAGTCAAGATTTTCAAGAACTCCCAGGTGATTGATTTGCTTACCGATGAGTCTGGAGCTTCTGTGAGAGGGGTCAAGTATAAGGACTTGAAAACCAAGACCAAACACGAATTAACGGGTCCTGTGATCATGAGTACTGGAGGATATGCGGCAGATTTCACCAAAAACTCTTTGTTGAGAAAGTACCGGCCGGACATTATTGATTTACCCTCTACCAATGGTGCTCATACTACAGGGGATGGTCAGAAAATCATTCTCAAGAACAAAGGGCTTGCAATTGATATGGATAAGGTCCAGGTTCATCCAACTGGTTTGATTGATTTGAACGATACTGATACTATCAACGGAAAGACCCAGCCTCGTTTCCTTTTTCTCGGTGCCGAAGCATTACGTGGAGAAGGAGGAATCATGCTCAATGCCAAGGGTGAACGGTTTGTTGACGAGCTAGGGACAAGAGACTATGTGAGTGGAGAGATGGAGAAACAGATCAAGCTTGGAAACGGTCCAATCCGCTTGGTATTGAACGAGGAAAGCGAGAAGAACTTGCAATTCCATGTTAAACATTACAAGTCAAGAAACTTGATGAAGACCATTAGCGGAGACCAACTTGTGGCTGATTTGGGACTTCCAGACGAAAAGAACTTGGTCCAACAGTTGAATATTTACAATAAGGCAGCAAAGGGAGAAGTCGAAGAACCTTTTGGCAAGAAGTATTTCCCCAGCACTCCGTTCGAATTCCGTAAGGATGCCAAGTATCACGTTTCTTTCGTCACGAGAGTGTTACATTTCACCATGGGTGGGGTCCAGATCAATGATCATGCACAGGTTTTGACCCAAGGCCATGACGGAAACGTTTTGCCAATTAGAGGGTTATACGCCGCTGGTGAATTGGCTGGTGGTGTCCATGGCCACAATAGATTGGGGGGTTCTTCATTGTTGGCATGTGTAGTTTATGGAAGACTTGCTGCCGATGAAGCTGCCAGTTATTTCATGAACAAGCTTTCATCTCAAGACTCTGCCACTGGAAGGTTGCAAATGATCAACTTACACATTGATCCAACGAACCCAAAAAGTGTCACCATAGATTGGTCGGACAAAGAAGGAAATAGTTCGGGTACTAAAGTATCAGAAGCACCCTCATCTGAAGCAAAGCCAGCCGCTGCACCTGCACCTTCAAAACCAAAAGGGTTCAAACAATTTGAGATCCCAGCCAAAGAGTTCACTGCGGAAGAGGTGGCAAAACACAACACCGCAGAAGATTGCTGGGTCATTATTAAAAATGTCGTTATGGATTTGACTCCGTTCTTGAACGACCACCCTGGTGGAAAGGGCTCGATCGTGACCTACGCTGGAAAAGATGCCACTGAAAGTTTCGCAATGTTACATGATGACAACTTCATTCCAAAATACGTGAGTGAAAACGTTTTAGGCAGACTCAAGGGTAAAACTCCACTGTTAGATATCTAGACTATGGTATTTAGATTTCATATACGATTAGCGATCTCTGCTCGTCAATTTGCTGTAGAAAACCTGTGAGTAAACAAGAGGAGAAGCTTGGTGAAACTAATCTTCACTATTCACTAACCTCCACTAACCTCCCTAACCTCCACCTACTGAGCGTGCGAAGCCGGCATTGAGACTCCTAAAAATATTAACCGAAACTTCAAGCTCATGATTATAATTATATCCATACCTCAAGTCTAATTCTACATATTTTGTATCAATGCATGTGTTCCAATGTCTGGAATTCAGGCCTATTCTATATTAATATTATATGTTATAATTAACCTACAAACTAATTACATCATTCTCTTGTAGAATCTATCAGCACGATTTCGCTAGCAAGAAATTACCAACTTTTATTTTGGAAACGGCTTCAAAAAAATATCGATGCCTACAGCCTTCTGGGAAAGAAAAAAGAATTTGCCTCTAGCATGCATGAGTAAAGTAACATAAAATAACGTGCAGCCAGAAAATTTAATATAAGAGAAATATTGTTATATTTTCACAATTCTCTGCTGTTCAATATTTATTTGTCCCTCAACGCTTCGGATTAACTATTGTTGATGAACTTAAATTGGGTTGTGTCTACGATTTTAGATTCTGATGTCATACTCCGTCAACAAATTGTGTTTGTGTATTACCACTTCGGTAATTGAAGCCATCTGAGATGGCGTCTGGAACATACAGACAAGATTAAATATTTTTAAACACGTCTTCGAAAAATATTGGTTTGAAGCGCTTATAATAAAACTTTTACGGGTAAAGTTGAACGCCGAAAAAAATATGAAATCCTCAACCTTGAAGGTGGTTCGCATTCAATCTAGTTTGAACCTCCTACTAGTCTATATCCTCTTGCCTTGGTTGAAATCTTATTGGGCCAACAGTTCAAGAATGGCTTTGGAAGGGTAATAATTGCTACACGTGAGTACCAAAGGAGGAATTGATTCAATCTCTAAGTCAATTAGCTTAACGCTAGAAATTTGAATTCAGATGATCTTCTGCGTATTATGAAGCAAGCAAATTGCTGGTTTTAAATCTCGCAAAGCTCTACAGAGATATCCTGGTTAATATCTTCAATTCGTTAGTAATAGGAAACGTTGGCTCCACATAAGTGAAAGCCGCACATATTTCAGTTTTGCATATATCCAATTTCATATTGAAAAGTTTACTTATTATTCAATGTCTCGACTCATGGCTTGGGGAAATTTACATGACGCTCGCGGTGCCGCGTAGATATGTGCGTCTCGTTAATATGTCAGCATCATTGATGGGCGTTGACAAAGTATGTAAACGTTGAAAAATACGACTCATCATTTTCTTCGGCACATCATGTTTTTCTTATGAGAAGTAAGAGTCTGTGTGACTACTCGCCTTCAAGTGAGCTCTTGAAATTTCGCATGCATGGTCCTGATCGCCATTGTAATGTATACTTAGCGAATTTCAGACAGTGCAGAAGTTCCGCCAGCTCTTCGATTTTTGAGGTTGTGATCAAAATACTCCGGTTTATGGAATCTTGCAAAATCGAACTTTTGGTCCATCGTTTCTTCAATTTCTTTTCGTATTGTTCCTCTTCTTTTTCAAGGTCTTCGTTTCCGTTCGTAGAGCCACTTTATTGTGCAGAATCTGTTCCACACCCAATTTCAGTAATTTTTGTCAAGATTATTCGCAAAAGTAATTAGAAGCAGAAATTTAGTTACATTACTTTGAATACTGAATACGCAATGCTGAGCAAATACAGTATTTGAGTACAAAAAGAATCTGAAATAGTGAATATTGAATCAAAGTGAATTAGTGAGACTTGGTGGCTTATATATCAAATCTCTATTAAATACTTTGCTTAGTTCACTCAGTGTTTCAAAGCTGCAAATTATTTAGTTTTAAAGGTTTTAAAAGTATCATCTTATATGCAGTACATTTACATCATTAGATATATCTAGTGAAATATTGACCAATATTGCCTCTATCAACTAAGTTAACATCTAGAATGACCGGAAATAGCCCTATTACGTCATACAGCAATTTCCATTAATATTAACCAGTACTTACCCATTGTAATTACCCACAGTAGAGTGTTGCTTACACAAACTTTTACAAAGATTTCATCGCTCAGTCACTACTGAATACTGAGTGCGTTTTAGTGCCTTACGGATTCTTCGCTGCGATCTGTTTAATACTAGTAAGATTTAGTGGAAATTCGAAGCCTACTTGCTAAAACAGCAATTGTTGTGAGTAATTTCTTGATAAGAATTGCACACTATGAACTTGAGAAAGATATTTTTGGACCATACTAGATTTAAACTTAATACAGGGAAAGTAACTTGACGGGTATCGCACAAGCAACTCCGCTTAATTACCTGCCAAATCTCCAGGAATATTATTAGATAGTCACAAATACTTGTAAGAAGACTAGCGAGCAAGTTTACTTGTGTCCAGTGGAGGGCTAAGTAGTGTTGCATTCGCATCGTTCCCGATCTGTCAAATTTCCTAATTTCCGACCTAGTTGTTCCGATATCTAGACTATCTGATATTGTTGACTTCTCTAGAAGACAGGCTCGGCTCAACTACTGATAAATAGCAATGTTATATTAACTAGTCTATGTGTAACTAGTATCGCTCAAATAGATCCTTCGCTCCGGAGCGAAGTGAAGAGGATTTGAGAGACGCTAAAGATGGGTTACCGCTTAATCTATGAAACTAGATTCATTTTCAAGAACAGACGCGAGGTCCAGAACTAACAAACCATGAAGTAGTCAGATCATCGACTTCAGCGATCAATGTTCTTCCAAAGATGCTTCATAAGCTTCCTCGGTCAACAATTCGCTGCTTTCACCACCTTCGGTATCTAACTTGATATGCACAATCCAACCATCACCAATTGGGTCGTTGTTCAACAACTGTGGTTCAGATTCCAATTGGAGGTTGATAGCGACAACTTCACCCTTGACTGGAGAGTAAATGTCAGAAGCACTCTTTACTGATTCGACGGATCCAATGACATCACCGACTTCAACTTGGTCACCGACTTCTGGCAATTCAACAAAGGTAACATCTCCAAGGGCTTCGGATGCGTACTTGGTTATACCGACAAAAGCAGATGAATCTTCAAAAGTGGCGAGCCACTCGTGTTCTGGGGTGTATCTAACAGAAGTTGGGCCCTGGTTCAAGTATTTGTAGACATGAGAATCCTTGTTTAATTTATGGTTAACAGAGTTGGAGAGGGTGAGATTGTTAGAAAACCCGCGCGAAGCACGGATAGCAACGGCGGCGTAGTTGGTGCGGGTGGAAACAGCCCTCAAAGTTGTAGCGGCAACAGATCTTCTGAATAACGTGGAAATCATTTGGTGGAGTGAAGAAGAGAAGTGGTTGAAAGTTTTCATCGGTCGTCTTTAAGGAATTTTTGGTAGGGCTCGATGTTGACTCCGGAATCGCCTTGGGGCCGACTGGCGTGACTCGGGAACCGACTCGGAAGACTCTCAGATACCAGAGAAATTCAGAAAGTCGCGACGAATAATCTGAAAGTCAAAAGCTTATGTAATATCTCAAATGCTTATGTAATAATACAAAAGCTTACATAATTGTCCATATACATACTAAAGACTTGTGTGCATACCATTTGCAAGTTCTTAGATGTGACAGGGACTGCCAATGTTGATACTGTGCTTAAATTGAAGTAGCCTTTCATCTAATAACCTACAATTACTGAAGTGATTCTTATCTCCTAATCTACACTTTCTGTATTAACTTACTTTTCTCATAATATTAACATACATAAATAACGACGGCAACCACCACATAAGGAGTCCCACGACTACTCCTTAGCAAAATCTTACGTAAAGTGAACAACGATAGGAACGATAATAACAATCAAGACAATAATCACACCCAAAATTAAACATAATCTCATCTTCATATCTTTCCACCACATATCTTTTCTGACTCTATTGGCACCTCTTCTGAAACCTTGGGCACTAATGGCCAAATTGTCTGTTTTGTTCTCTATAGAATCTAAACGTTCACCACGTTCAGCGACTTTGTTGATGTTATCACGCATGATTCCAACTGTGTCATCGATTTGCTAAAAGTTAGTATTATGTGCAAACATTTCATTACACCCAAGCGAAGAAATATCCCCACAGATCCCTGGAAAAATCGTCCATGATTCACCGATCTATCCGATCCTTTTACTGTTCTTGAGAACAATAACTTGACTCCCGAATTAGATGTAGAATTGAATTCAACTGATAGATTGTCACTGAGCAAAATAGTACTCTCGTCAATCACTTCGAAGAGTCCACTTGAGAATTTAATCAATCATTGTTTAAAATTCTAGAATCTGTATAAGAATGAATTTAGCGGCTCGCCGATCCATCAACTAGACATTTCCACCGAAACTATCATTTGATTCAACTACTTGGAGCTATTTGAATCAAACTACAAACAGCTTCGCAGTGTTTAATCATAGATGGGCATTTGAAATTCATTGAGATTAAGCAGAAAAGGTCTCTAACTGTTCTCTGACGCCAATCTATATCACTTGAGTACTTTTGCTCATTTTCAGGACGTCTACCGTAGTAAAAGATGAGATCGACGTTGAGCGCCACTTAATTTCTCACTTCGCTCGTTATTATGTGAATTGTACATACCGCTTGAATCGCTGCAGTCCTTGAGTTGGACTGGTCCCCCGTGGTCTGGTTAGGGATATATGGATCATAAGGTACTGAAGAAGACATTTTCTAGTTTACCAGAGGAATAGATGCCGAAGATAAATTTGAGGATCATTTGAATTTGAATTTGAATTTCGAGGAGACTTGCACACTAAATATTGCGGCATGGATGTAAATCCACACTCTCAGCCTTGATGGACTTTAGAAGTCACACTTGAGGCACTTCATGATAGCTAGCGACACATAAAAGCCCGACTCCGTTGTAAATCGATATAACAGTTACATGATGCAGCATGTGTGGCCGCCATTGGACGTTATTTCACCAAGCGCCAGAAGCGCACTTTCTGAGACTGGCTGGTCCAAACAGTTTATACTACACTCACATCGTGGAGTCGAAAGGATCTTAGATAGCCCCGATTCAGTTTCGGGCACGTTACTGTGTTACTTGAGCTCTGGATTAACTTGCGAGATATGGAGAAATACGACTCCAGAAATGCTCTTGTAGAAATTGATGAAACTTGATTTCACCGAATATACCACGTCAGAATTCAAGCTTTTGCTAGTACAAATCAGATATCACGATAGACTCTCGTGACCCATTCAAGATTACTTTCACCAATCTTCGTAACTTGTCCATGTAACTATTAGAACAAACATAGACAGATTAGTCACAGTGAATCTTTTTCTGAAAATACTTCGGTAAACTTTTTACGACACATTAATCAGAGTTCCATATGGTTGTGGAGTATTTGTATAGCGATAAAATGTAGATTTACTGGTGGCTTGTAGTTGATTCTAGTTAATAGTTGCGGTCCTGAACAAATAAGGGTGCGAAGGTTCTGGATATCTGAACCGGACATCGTGCGCAAATCATCAGGAATAACGCCATCGTTGATACAACAACACATTGACCAATTAATTAGCCCAGAGCGATATTGGCAGCATTAGCCAATGGTCTACAACTTGATTCAAGAGTCAATAGTTTGCAATGTAATTAAACCTACTTCTGTTTGGCATTTGACTCCCTCAAATTACCCCATACCTCCCGAGTCAAAAAATTAATTTTCCTCAACTATATAAATCGACGATACTCCGTGAAAACTCCGTTCCCATCACTCACTATAATTCTTTACCCCTCTACAATGCCATACGCTTTATCTGCTGCTCATCAACAATTAGTTGAAGGATCCCTTAAGGACACCGATCCAGAAGTTGACCAAATCATCAAGGATGAAATTGACCGTCAAAAGCATTCCATCGTTTTGATTGCTTCTGAAAACTTCACCACTACTGCTGTTTTCGATGCCTTGGGAACGCCAATGTGTAACAAGTACTCTGAAGGGTACCCTGGTGCAAGATACTACGGTGGTAACGAACATATTGACAGAATTGAATTGTTGTGTCAAGCCAGAGCATTGAACGCTTTCAATGTCACCAGCGACAAATGGGGTGTCAATGTGCAAACCTTGTCAGGATCGCCAGCTAACTTGCAAGTTTACCAAGCTATCATGAAGCCTCACGAAAGATTGATGGGTTTAGATTTACCTCACGGTGGCCATTTATCCCATGGTTACCAAACCGACTCCAGAAAAATCTCTGCTGTTTCTACTTACTTTGAAACCATGCCTTACAGAGTTGACTTGGAAACCGGTTTGATTGACTACGAAATGTTGGAAAAGACTGCCATTTTGTACAGACCAAAAGTTTTGGTTGCTGGTACTTCTGCTTACTGTAGATTAATTGACTACAAAAGAATGAGAGAAATCGCTGACAAGGTCGGTGCTTACTTAGTTGTCGACATGGCCCATATCTCTGGTTTGGTTGCTGCCGGTGTTATTCCATCTCCATTCGAATATGCCGACATTGTTACAACCACCACTCACAAATCTTTAAGAGGTCCAAGAGGTGCTATGATCTTCTTCAGAAGAGGTGTCAGATCAGTCAACCCAAAGACAGGCCAAGAAATCTTGTACGATTTGGAAAACCCAATCAACTTCTCCGTCTTCCCAGGTCACCAAGGTGGTCCACACAACCACACCATTACTGCCTTGGCCACTGCCTTGAAGCAAGCTGCTACTCCAGAATTCAAGCAATACCAAGAACAAGTCTTGAAGAACGCCAAGGTCTTGGAATCCGAATTCATTAACAAGGGTTACAAGTTGGTATCCAACGGTACTGACTCCCACATGGTTTTGGTTAACTTGAAGGACAGACAAATCGACGGTGCCAGAGTTGAAGCCGTCTGTGAAAAGATCAACATTGCTTTGAACAAGAACTCTATTCCAGGTGACAAGTCCGCTTTGGTTCCAGGTGGTGTTAGAATCGGTGCTCCAGCTATGTCTACCAGAGGTATGGGTGAAGAAGATTTCAAGAGAATCGTTTCTTACATTGACTTTGCTGTAAACTACGCAAAGGACCTTCAAGCAAGATTGCCAAAGGAAGCCAACAAATTGAAGGACTTCAAGGCCGCCGTTTTCGAAGGTGATGAAACTTTAAGTTCTGTCAAGGATGAAATCTACAAATGGGCTGGAGAATATCCATTATCTATCTAGATTCTGTCTATAAGTTAGACACCCACTAGTTCATATGACTAGGCTTTGCGTTGTCATGCAAAACAAAACATTCAGTTCATTTCTTGTGGATACCTAAAGGCTTCAACCCTCGGTATTCACAATATCATTTCTCTATTAATTCAACATTGGTAATAAAAGGTTAAAATAATCACATGTAGTGTATTATCAAATGATAGCCCATTAGACAACCATTAGATAACCCATCAGATGACCAATCTTTAAATTATATTATCATGAAGGAAGATTTGAAGATGATCACTATTAACATTATACGAAAAATATCTAGATTTTTCAGTAGACGTTTCTGTCCACAAAAATAGTCTTTTTCAATTGAACGAAATTTTTAACTAGTTTCAATTGTATTTGTTGACATTCCAGCTATTGGTTTATTTGTAGAAATGCCAACTATTTATCAATTGTGAATTAGTTTTGAATATCTTTGTGATTGCGCTTTTATAACTCCGACGGCAGGGCTTCGTTCTCGAGACCAACGCATTTCTCTTATCAATTCAACAATGTTCATAAACAAAATAACCTTTCGGATCCTGATATTGTCGCGACACTAAACGTATTGGCTATATCCCCGCTATTTCACAAGAATAAGAGTATTTGAATATTATTAATTACAATTCGTTTGTATTTATCAGTATTATTTTATCGTGTAGTGTATATTCTAGATCTAAGCCGAATCCAAAAAAGTCCAGTATAATTAGTTAGACTTGTTTAGATGATTTTTCGTTGCTAATCAAAGGACCCTCGCCATCTTCCTTGTTAGAAAACGAAGAACTTGAAACGTTTTCTTGGGTTTCAAACTTTTCCTTCTCAAATTCACCGTCGTAGAGACCCAATTGAGTTCCTTGAGTTTCGATTTCCTTCATTGACAACTTTGGCATGTGGGCTGCAACTCTCCATGGTTGTTTGCCTTCGGTGTGAGCAATTGCAAAGATGATATCGATTTCTTCCAAGTTTCTACCAGCGGTTTCTGGGTAGAAGAAGAAGATGACTGGAATAAAGAGGAAGTTCATGACAGCGAAAAACAAGTAGGCACCCCATTTAGCATTATCGATGAAAATTGGTGTAAACATAACAACGGCAAAGTTACAGATCCAGTTGGTACATGTAGAAATCGCAGAAGCCACGGTTCTTGTTCTCAAAGGATTGATTTCAGGTGGGTAGATCCATGGCAAAGGCAAGATTGTGAATGCGAAAAACATGATGAACAAGAACAAACCAACGGCAGCACCCTTGGCGTTGCTCGAGGTTCTATTAACCAAGCAAGCAAACGTAATCAAGAAGGAGAAACCTTGGCCACTAGCACCAATCAAAAACAACTTTCTTCTGCCAATAGTATCGATAAGGAAGAAAGATGGAATGGTGGATAAGGCATAGACGGTTGCGAAAACACCACCCAAAATTAATGATAATCTTCTCTTGTTTTCATGATCGTACAAAATGGTGGTTTCAAATAAAACTGTAGAGTAATAGATGGCAGCGTTGCAACCAGTGAATTGTTGGAAGAATTGGGTCGATGAACCAATAAGCATTCTTTGCAAATGTTGAGTCTTGCCTCCAGATAAAAGGTCCTTAATCCCAACTTGGGTTCTTGAGAATCTATTGACTGCATCAGTGATAACAGAAGCCTCGGCAATAACTTCGTCGCTGTCAGCTTCGATTCCTTTAAGAGCACCCAAGATCAAGTTGGCCTCGGGCTTTCTGTTGTGAGCTATCAACCATCTTGGAGATTCTGGTAAGTGCAAAATACCAATGAATAAGGCAGCTGCAAACACAATCTGGAAAGCAACTGGGAATCTCCAGGAAACGGACGAATCGACATATGAGAGTCCGAAATCTAACCAGTAAGCAATCAAGGTACCCACGGCCACAACCGCACCTTCCAAGTTGACTAATCTACCTCTGTTTTCAGCTCTCGACATTTCGGATTGCCAGACAGGAATGGTAGCAGTATTCAACCCGTTTCCAATCCCAGTAATGACTCTTCCAACCACAAATTGACCTAAAGCCCAGTGTGGATGGAAACATGTGACGGAAATGATGGTTCCCAAAATGATAATAAGCGACCCGAAAATAATCAAAGGTCTTCTACCAAAGTAGTCACCCTTGAATAATGCAAATAATGCACCAAAGAAACAACCCAATTCGTAACAAGAAGTAACGGCACCTTGGATAGTACCGTTTCCGACCACTGGAGGGAACTCCCTTCCAAACGGTTCGGCGGTAATTAAACCCGACATTAAACCTTGATCATAACCAAACAAGGAGAAACCCGTGACTGCAGTTACAGTAATGCAAGCACGTAAAGGCTTGCCCTTCAACCCAAAGGTATTGGTTCTGGCAGTAATCCAAGACATTGTTCAGGACAAAAATGGACACTAATAGGCGGCAAACGGGGGTAATTTATACCTTGTACCCCAGAAATTTCTTCTAACCTCCCCCACCACCCACAATCAGGAACGTTCGCTCAAACCTGAACATGAAATACATTTTAGGTATGCGGCGCATTACATATGGGTGCAACTGTTCCAAAATTGACCCGGGCACACGGTGCTATATGCAGGCCAATATAAATATTTGGAACGTTGTTGCTGCTATTTCCATAATAAGCCCGCCGCAACTACTTAAGGTCCTGATTCAGTTCGGCAAAACAACAGTATCCCCACAACAAGGTTGCTGGTATCCGAAGAAATTTTACCTCTATTGTTCCCAGAACGATCGCAACCTCATATATATTCCGTCTTCATCCAGCAAAATAATCTTTCTACAGGTACCCGTCAATTTTCTTGTCGTTTCACATAGAGAAAAATATTTTTCATAGGGTCCCGTCAATACAGACCTTTTATCCCCCACCAGTTGTGCCGGTTCAACAAAGCATTGCCCAATGGGGTAAATGGTAATATGTCGTGCGGTTGTGCGCGTTTGAAATATTTTTTATGTTGACACTGGTGTAACTACAACTCTACATTACATCCAAGTCCCTATAAATCACGGGAGTAGACTTGAAATATCTCAGATGTTAATAGGTCCATTAATCTATCTTGAATATCTTTAATTACTCAAGATAAGTTCATTACTCGTGCTGACTAACCATACACTTGGTTGCATATTTTAGAATACTTTTATTTGCGCTTTTGTGCACGACGGAAATATTATTATGTGGTCTAAGGGATGTTTCTATTATGTTTGTGTGGGGATCGGACGAATGGAGACATCAAGATACCGATGGGTTTAAAAGTGAAACAAGATTTTCCGTAGTATGTAGAACATGTGAGCCTGGTTGTATGAGACAAGTGCGCGGCCAACGACTCGGAGACTCGGGTTGACAAACCGATCGGTAAAATACTCGATAAAACACAAGAGAAAACAATCGCTCAATTACCGACGGGACTCCAATTTATGTTGGACGTATTAAATAAATTAACGAGATTATATAGTAGAGTTTCGGATAATAAAGCGTATAGCCGTAAATTGTGTGACAGGTACACAGAGGAGTACTGAGCGACAAGTAACTGAGCGAAGCGAAGTTGCTTGTGGATGTACTCGTTTATAAACTTGAAGGAATTCTAAGATCAGGCAACTAACGACCACACACTCTACGCAGAACTCATAATACGAAGACCGATCAAAGGATGGATGGATAACGTAACCGATCAAGGTTGCTAAAAAACTAAATAAACTAAAAATGACGACTATTACGACAACTACAATACATGGCATTAAGGTACTGACGAAGTGCCAGAATAAGTTTCAGGAAAGTTTTCAGTAGATTTAAAATAAATGGTGGAAACTTATTAATTTTCAGCTCTGTAATCCTAGGCGACTATTTAAGAGCGATGGACGATTCCTCGGTAGTATTTGAAGTACTCGGAGTTGAATAAATTCTGACGAGGAGTTCATAAAAGAGTCAAATTGGTGCTTACAGAGTGCATGAATGTACTAGAATAAGCGAGAGTTTTAGTGTCTAGAGTTCCTTGAACATTAGTGAGTAAACAAGTAATTTATTAGTGTTCACTCAGAAAATCTACATTATTTCCCTAATCGTCCTTCATCACGACTACGGGGAGTATATACTTAGACATCTATGCTAGTTTGTTACTAGTAGTTCACTAGATTCCGAGATATTTTCACGCTCCTTAATTACTCAAACATTTAGAGAACTCATGAAATGAGCTACCCCACATGCTGTAATTACAGCTCTGTGGTAGGTTCGAAGTAAGATCCCAACTGCACTCAATTTAATCCTTCAGTGGTTGAGGCAGTTTATCTTTTACACCTTGTTTATGGGGTACTTCGGAATGTTCCGTATGACGTAATTGTTTGCTGCAAATGTCGCGCTGCGCTATGACATAAATGGTGCTTTTCACACAACCCCGTTCTTGGCATATCAACTCCACCATAAGTCCTATTTTGATAATCCCGACCTACAATGACATCATATCTCATATCTCATATATTAACTTTATCTATCAATTTGTTCAAACATCTCCAAAAGAGCTGAATAATGTCCAATTACACCCAAAACCACACACACATGCCAAATATTGTGACTGGAAAGTACGTAATCCACCCACCATAAAGAGAAAAAGTCCTTGGAATATGGAGTTTCCACTGGTTTGGATGGAAAATGTTTCCCAAGGATATTGACGAATTTAGAGTGATGTTCGTTGTCTTGATCAATTTGACTCTGATGAAGTTGGGAATGAAGCTCTGCTTCTTTACCAGTTTGTGACATTTCAGGGTTTTCCTTAGTTTCATAAATATCGTCGTTTCCTTCACGTTCAATCTGGCCCAATTCTTCTTCGATCTCCTCAAGTTCAATCTGAACCAATTCTCCTTCGATCTCCTCAAGTTCTATTTCTCCACTATGAACATTGTCCAACAAAACCTCTGTTGAATCATATTCTCTAGTGTGATTGCAGTTGTTTTCATCGTCCACAATCACATCGTATCTCCATCTTTCAGGAATTAAACCTCCGTAAAACACAACACCTAACCAGTACCAAAAGAAACTTTTGTAACTCATTGGAATGAAGAATCTAAGAGTTTTCATAGCACCTTCATTTACGGCCATGCAAAACCCTGCACTTACACCCAAGAACGCCAACCCAACAAAAAACCCAATTCTAAATGACCTACATTCAGGTTTATCAAAGTATGGAGACCAGTTGAAAAGAAACCCGGTCGCTCCACAAGTTACAGAAAAAACCATGTAAACCATCAAAATATTTGGATAGTTGTAGAGCGAGCAGTATTCTGCTGAAATCACTGATAATGTGATCAAAACTGTAATCCCTGTATAGTCGACACAAGCACAATTAGCTCTGGTGGGTAGGTGGGCAAAACATGAGTACGTATGCCAAACCACAGAACTAAGCAAACATTTCATGGCAGCTGCAAGAAAAAGGTATATCACAAGATTGTCTTTGAAAGAATTCATAGCAAATATTTCGGTGTGGGGGAAATTCCACACTGCAATATAAATCATGATGAACAAACCAACCAAATGGGTCCAGATATTCATGGATTCATTGTGGTCGAAATGGAAGATTGATCTCAACATCGATGAATGTTTCAAAGAGAATCTATACCCATTGATAATGTATTTGTTCTCTCTCCAGCCGAGAGGTAACTCGTAGTAATGAATATAACCCAGCTCGGCATTTTTCAAGGCTGTGTTGAAGTTGTAAAATCTCAACAAGTTGAAAGTCGAATCGTCAGTAATCACATTACCTCTCGGCTTGTTATCCCTAATAAAATCGTCAACTTGTAAGAGTTTCTCATCGAAATATTGTATGGTGGTGATAATCTTCTTTGAAAGAATCTCTTTGGAGAGAGAAGTTTCGGATACTTCGTCGTCTTCTTCTTCACTAAAAAGATAGTTATATTGATCATCTAACGTTTTGTACAAATAATCCAAGTTTGTAAATGAAGTCTTGAGTAGAGACGTTTTGATGAGGTTCAACCTCTGATGTATAGTGCTCAAATAGTTGATGGAATATGTTTTGATTGACGTGAGACTCGACGACGAGTTGCGTCTTGAGTTTCTTCTAAGCTCACTGATCAACTCAACACCTTGGTCTTCAAATAAATTGGAATCAATGACGTCCAGGTGATCTTGTTTGTCTTCTTCTTTGCTCTCTGATTTAAATTTGAAAAACTGTTCAAAGTTATCTAATCTAGATTCTATGGATGATAAAAACACATCTAATTTCTCGACTAATAGCTCTTCAGTGGGTAACGATGCTTGAACTATCGAGGAACGACGGAAACGATGGCGTAACGTATTGGAAGTAGTCGACGAAAACGACAGTGAAGGTGAGTCTCTTTCGATTATATCTGTAGGCTCCTTTGACTTCATTTCATTGACGTCTGGTACCCTAACATTAATCTCTGTAAAAGACATGTTGAAGAGAAGTGTACTAGAATCAGGTTCTCCTATTATCGCAAATTTCTATTGAGTATTAAAAAAGAAACGAGTCACGTGGGGTGCCAATATACGTTTATATGGTTTTTATCAATGCGATTACCAAACGAAGGTTTGGACGATTATCTTGAAACTTCTAATATAAGAATACTACTTAGTATGTATGTATATATATATATATGTATATTATATTTTAGTTGCTGGCCTCGGTTGGTGACATCTGAACATATGTGATATGGTTCCAGTGCACGTAACCATGAGATGTCTTAGCCGAGATATCAACTAGCGATATTCACTAAGTTAACAAGGGCCCTGGCCAAAGATTATAAATGGTGTCAAATATTGGCCAATAGTAGATTCAAAGCGTTCATAACACAGCCTCATATAACAGATTTCTTAGAGCATTTCCCAAGTAAATGTCGCATCTCTGAATCCGAGGTGCGCTGATTGTAAATTGAACGATCTCTTTTCGCTTATATTAGTTATACGATTAATGATTATTGTCTTCAAATTAGACAGTACACTTTCTATATTAAATATATTTCGTCTCACACTAACTAAAAAGTAGAAATATTTAAAAGACACACCTTTGTCAACATAATGACCTCGTATTAGAGTGAAAATGAACAAAGAATCAAAAAGTGCTGGCCCCTAAAACAACTTATTAAGTGCGCAACATCAACGGTTGCAATGGCGCATGTCAAGCGATTCTTGTTGGTACACGGATGTACGGAAGTTCGATTGAAGCTTGACGCTATTTGCCTCAAAACCTTTAGTGACTTGTAGCGTCACTAGGGGCGTAGTAAGAAGTCTCTAAGAAAGAAAATGAGAAGCCACGAAGAAACACAGAGAGAGAACACTGAAAGCAGAGAGACGTCATTTAGTGCTCCTTAGTAACTTTTGCATTAAGTTAGTCCGCTAAATTAAAAATGCGCTTTGAACTGACAACTTCGAGGTGGTATGACTCTAATGTTATGCAAATGGGGAGGATAGGTCTCCTTTGCTGGCTTTCAAGAGCACTATATTATTCAGTTTTCAGCGTTATTTGCAACACTTACGACTTTCGAATACTAGAGGTGCGACATTTTTGACGTACTGTATATAGAACTGTCGTATAATAGTAGGTACCTTATAGAAGAAGATATAAGCCCAGCAACAGCAAAGACGCTTCGACATACAGTTACTCGGACTATGTTAATAGTTACTAGGACTATGTTAGCTGTTGCAGAAAGATCCTTCTAAAGCTCTGCATATTACCCAGGTTAAATCATCGATTGCTCACCAATTTAGTATTTTTAGATTCTGAAAACTGCTTAAGATAATTACAGGGAATACAAAACAAAATCGAAAATGTATAATAAATTAAAGATTATAAGATGAATATTATAAGATGAATATACTTAATGAATCTAAGGTATGGGATAAAATAAATTTTGATCCATGTTTTCATTAGTATATGTGTTGTGGGTGTGGCGTAGAGGTCCAGGTCCGTTGATGTTTGAATGTTTATGGGGCCAATAATGCAGCCCATCGTTGCCTCGTTGTGTTGATCGAATTGAAGCTTATAATTAGACTGGAGTTTCATCTAATCATCAGTGTTATTGGTGCTTTGAGCTATTGTTCTGAGTACCTTTGAATGCAGATGGTTTAATGCTTCAATCTCTCCAACATCTCGTAATCATACAATGGTTTCCTTAACGGTTTGGACATTTTGAAGGTCGAAGTTAACTTGATGTAGCTTTTCTTCACGTCTTCATCTTCAAGCAAAGCCAAGTTATCTCTTTCCAAAGGATCAAACAAGAAGTTTCTTTCCTTCAGGTGGGTATCAGTCAATTTCTTTGTTAAATAATATTCAACAAGCACCTCATCGTCATTGTCTAGTAATCCAAGGACTTCGTCGTCTGTCATTGCTGCGATCTTTACCAACAATTTTTTGGTATCAATCTTATCCTTATCGTTAAATACTTCTTCCTTTTTGAAGGCAGCAGCAATGACATCTTTCTGCAACCATAAATTCAAACGACGGACAAAGAACCAGTTGTTAAATTCATATTTGTTCAACCCTTTAGAATATTCAAAGGTCAATCTGTCGCTGATGGTTGAAGGAACATAAAGGGGTACTCCTCCCATCATGGAATAACGGAGAGGCGACAATTGTGGCAAGGTGTAGAAATGTTTACGGCGGTCATTATAAATTTCAACATCAGTGGCATCGATTTTCTCGATGTTCACCAAACTGTTATCTTTATACTCTGGTGGGGTCACGGCATCAGACTTACTTAAAGCAGTAATGTCAATATAGATTCCCGAATCGACATCGATGAATCTTGCATCAATATGGTTCGAATTCTTGGAAATACCTCTGTTGTGAATGAATGTACCAACGTCAATCAAATACTTACCATAACCTTCAGAAGGGTTTTCTACAACCAAGGTTTGGTTGTATTCTTTTGTGAGTCTGGTCAATTCGGCAATAGGCATTTGAATATCAATATCGAGATCAAATGGAAACATTAAACCATCCCAGTACCAGGATAATAATGGGCCATGCATAAGCCATGATACAATTCCCTTTTCCTCGGCAAACAAGTACCAATTTCTCAATAATCTATCAAGAATGATGTTGGTACGTAAGATAAGTTCTTTATCACTCCAGCCATCACGTTCATAGTTCAAAGCACCGTTGAAAAATCTCCAGTCATAATGCCACCCCCAATCGTTTTCACGGTTTCTATCATCATCTATACGAATAGTGGCCAATTTGAAATAGGTTGGTTCGTTGTTGTCGTCATACTTGGAACATTCCTTAAGACTGTTATAATACGTTAATTCGGTTTTGGTCAAATTCTTCAAATTTGCTTTGGTTTCATAATAGAAGATTTGGTCTTTAACAGCACTTTCTTTTGGATATTCAAAGAGAGATTGATCAAGATGCAATTCTCTTGAAGATTTCGAATCTTTTGGAGCTCGAATGGATTGAAACATTCCACGGACATCTTCTTCTTCGGTCAAATATTGCTGACGAACTGTTGATAAAAGTTGTCTATATTGATCCATATACCTCACTTTATGTTGGGTATCGTCGTCAAGCGGTACCTTGGACTTAACTGCTGCCTTAACATAGTGATCGACCATATTCGTTTTGATCATACGTTTGGAATTTGAAGATACGTCAAATTCGTAGGTTCCTCCACCGTTTGGTTCTCCGTTAAGAATTATTACTTTGTATGGTCTTGGGAGGTGGGTCATGGCGTGAGCTTTCGCTTGCATGACTCTCTGATCATTATATGTACGATCATCATGAGATTCATGATTGTGGATAATAAAACCAGGGAGTTGTGAGAGAGAATTATAACCAAGAGCTTCACGTTGTTCTTTAGGAAAGTCTGAAGGTGGCATACAGAAATATTTGGGGTTTGGATTGTTGTGAGATAATCTCTGTAAGCCGGCACAATTGACTCTTCTATGAGGAGGTTTTTTGAGTTCCTTATTAAGTACCGTGAGATCTATCCAATCAGCCCAGTTGAATGGAAGCTCGATGGGTGAAGTGTTGATTAATGTTCTGCCCCATGGCTTCTGTTTGGAGCTCTCTACGTACTTTTCCTTAAGCTCGTTAAGATAGACAGCCAAGGTGAATCTTGGGTCAAAGAACAATTCATTTTTTTTGGACCAAGAATTTGAACTTGAATCAAGAAAACGGTTGATTGGAATAGATACACTTGGTTCTGTGATATCTGTGTTGGCCAACCAATAACGAGCTTTTTCAGATTCAACTCGTCTTAGGAGTGCTGCAAGTTTCTGATTATATTGTGAGAGTCTTTGTTTATAAGGGATAGGGACAAGATCTCCCGATGATTGTTTGTTAGACTGGATTTTTTTGGGGTTCGTCATGTCGTCTTCCCCCAAATCACCCACATCCCCTGTTGGTACTGGATCCAGAACCAATTCTAAGTTCTCCGAAGTAATTACTTTTGGAACTTTGTAAACGGCGAAATATATTCCGTTGAAAACCACCAACACCAACACAAGGATCTTGCACACCTTAACGAGGAATTTTGGCAGTACTTTCAAATTCATCGTGGTAGGAAGCACATTAAAATTCATCTTAAGGAGAAAAGGTGAATATTTTCAAAAACTCGAGGTATGATTTTTATACAATTCAGTGAAATATAAACTATTTGGATGCAGGGTTGTTTATATTTCTCCCCCCCCCCCAATCTTTAATATAACTATTTTATTATTAAAGATTAGACCAGACTTACAAACCAGCTACAAAAGAAAAGAGTTTAGTGCAATCTTGGCTCAAATCGCGTATTTCGGTCTACGAAGGACGGCACTGAGAGATAAGAGGTCCAAGCACCAGGCAAGACCTCTTGAAACAACGTCGATAACTACTGAAGAGGCGAGATGAAGTCGAAATGTCGTTTGATTGCTTGCCAGAAGGGCTCAAATTTGGTTTTATGTCCCTTTCCACTTGTGTAACTTTGCAAAAGTAGTCTTGGAATTTCGAAGAGAAGAGGAAAGCACCACCGTAAAAGCACGAACACATAGAGCGTCGATAAGAGAGTGCGTGATTGATTCAGGAATGTCGATGTAAATGTTAAATATCTCATGACAATGCATAGAGTTTTAAATAGTCTAAGAAGTTAAATACGGTATCAAAATATCCTGTACATAAGCTTCGGACAAACTACAAGAATTCCTCAATTCTTCTATTTTGTTTCATTTTATTTCGTGTAGTTCGACCCTAAAATTTCGTTCCTGACCGAACAATTGATAGCAGAAGCATCTGATAAATCATGTGACGATATCCATTTACCATAAGCGATGTCGCATAGGCGAGGTTGTATGGACTTGGACGCTTCTTCCAGGAAAATATCCAATGGAATGCGGACAGTACAGGTACAGGCGAGGAACTATTGTCAGCCTGCATATAATAGTGATGCAAAAATAAGACTTCCCCATTCGGAAACAAGACCATGAAATTTCTATATGAAACGAAGGAGCAAAATTCCTTTTTTTTGCTGCAGACATTTTCTCCTGTCTGAATTCTAATCTATCAGATCCTCAATTATGGTTAGGTAGAAGGAACTGAAGTGGGATCCGGACAAACTAATTTAAGGAAAACGATATGAAGAATTTTACTCTCGACGAAGAATCTATTGACACTCAATATTCTCCACAGCAATATTTGTAAGGATCGTTTATCTTTCAGAACCCTCGCAAGCCGCACTATAATTTCGGATATTAATATTAACTTCGATTACGCTAGGGTGAGTTATTAAGGTCGTGTGACCTTACAGCACTCATTCTACGATGCCATACCAAGAAAGTAATAGATGCATTTCTTTGGTGTGGAAAATGGAATTGTAACCTAGTTTCATAATGCTGGAAAAAAAGATGCGTCTGATATGTTATTGTGTTATTCATAAAGTGGGTCTATGTGGAATATATTAGAAGTTGTACATATATTTACGAATTCAGGCAACTGCTCTGTGGTGGTTCTAAAACTCAGAATACTGAGGGCAGCGAAGTTTTCAATTTAAGTTAATCACCAGGTTCGAATAGTGAATACAGCACTGAGCGAAGCGAAGTTGCTTGTGCGTTTCATGATAAAGCTCTTTCCCTAAGTGACTTGTTTCAAGTTGGTCCCCTAAACTGTCAAATATAAAAACTCCCACTAAACAGTCAAATTTCCAGTCGAATTTCCTCCCACTGATAAGGTCCTTCCTAATCTAAGGTGATCTGTTTTATCCTTCTAATGTGTTAGAGTCTTAGGGTCTGGCGAGTGTTTTAAAAAAATAATATCTCAAGAATTGAATGAGAATATTGAAAAATATAAAGAATTTGCAGCTAAATACTGAGCACAGCAATTTTTCGAATTATTCAATAATCCACTTATATTCAATAAGTCATTAAATCTTCACTAATACTCATTATAGACTATTTAGAACCATTCTAAGTCACAAATATTTCGCTTCGCTCAGTATTTGCTTCGCTCAGTATTTGCTTCGCTCAGTATTTCTTAAATCATCCTCATTTTCATTTATTTACACTCCAACATCACGTAATCGAATATTCTCTTCAAGAACTGTGTTGGATTACTCAAAATCAGACATCTCTCACGGATCCAAATTTACCCAATATTTCTTATATCGCAGTACTACTCATTGTTTAGCGAAGTACAATCGTAGTTGATGCATTCTTTTGGGTGACATCACGATATGTCAAAACGACTTTGACTAGCGTCGTATTTTGGGGATAAGCTTCTGATGGGTATCTGCTATGAAATAGTCTCATAGTGAGACTCTTCAATCCCGTTGAGTCGTTTTATCCCCTTGAACCTCGGCCATTAATTTATTTGGTGACAATACAACAAAATTATTGTTGAGTACGATATTTCTGTTTAGTATATGGCCACCTAAGGTCCATATAGGGGTGGATAAAGTATATATGGTATATAAATTGACAGAATTACATGCTAACGTAACCCTACTCAGACAATACAGAATCAAATACTCCTAAGACACCCCAGAGACTTAGGTACTCACACTCATTAGATCATGAAGTTGAAATTTTGCTTTATTGTAACCATAATTACCTTCTTACCGTACTTCCTAATATGTAAAAGTACTACAAAGTATAGAAATATTCTATGCTTCATTTACTTTATAATACAAGTTAGGTTTCTTGCTGTTGGTGCTATGAATATGTAATGAATATACGAATTTAGAGGAACAAAAGTGTAGAGTGTAGAAAGTATGCGTTAAGCGACCCTCAAAACAAGTTATGTAGTTTTGATTGGTGATTGGGGAATATCGAGCAGATTCTAAAGTAACGATGTAGTTGTGAAATAAAATGGTATTAAATAGGCCATAGCGAGTGTTAGAGATTAGTGACTAGGAGAATACTAGGGCTGCCAAATATTCAAGGGAGATTTATTGATTATTGATCAGATTTGGTGGAAATTTGTTGAGAGTTTGATTGCTGAGCAATACGGAGCAATACTGAGTGCAACAAAGTATTTTGCATAAGTGAATACTCTTGATATATAATGAAATTTAGAGAAATCTAGTGAAAATTAGTGCACTTTAATGAATATTCGTAAATATTAGTAATTTATAGAGATAAGTAGTGAAATTTAATGAAAATTTATGAACATTTGGAGATTTAATGAATATTAGGCAGATTTAAATGGGCATTTGTGAACTCTTGAATATTTCATAATACTTAAGGTATTTTAGACTTAGCTATTAATGATATATTACATAATATAAATCGGGCGTGTGGCGTAGTTGGTAGCGCGTTCGCTTAGCATGCGAAAGGTCTCCGGTTCGACTCCGGACTCGTCCATTTATTTTTTTATATTTATATACTCTCCAAATATTTCTTGTATTAATTCGTGACGTAACTTACACCAAAACAACGAAATTCTAAGTCATTTATGTCCTAAGTTGACCTTTTTATATCTCCAGTAATTCTTCAATACTAACAAGACATCTATGATACTATCTATTTATTTTTATATCCAGTAAAAGGGACTCCATTTGTTTTGTAACAATACCATCCAACTTGTCCAATTCTGAAGTGCCCCAGTTTTGTCCGCTTTGCTCAAATTCATACAATTTCTGCTTAAGTTCTTTTTCCAAGTTGCCTTGGCCATCATCGTGCAAGAAGTCCTCTTCTGCATTCAAGTAGTTGAACTCCTCCACATCATCGCTGGCTACTCCAAAATCTCCCATGCTCATATTTCCGAACACTTGATCGTTCACCTTTTCCCAATCACCATCGATTTTGTCTTGGTGTGAAACGTTATTTGATTCTGCCTTTTTGTTCAAGTACTCTTTGAAAAGACGCCTTTTTGAAACTATCTTGTCGATTCTTGAATTTAACTGTTCTATGAATAACTCTTCATCGATAGGCTCCTCGGTTGGCACCGCCAAATCTAACGTAACTGTCCCTGCGTTCGAGAATTTCAACCTCAACATGGATAAGAAACTCTCCAACCAACTGATCAATTTATAAAACAATTGTTGTTCATCATTCTTGTACACACTGTACATGAATTTCCAGATCAAATTCTCGTGCTTATCAAGAACCCTCTTGAGTTCATCAAAAATCTCCACCGAGTTCAAATAATAGACTTCCTCGTTATTTAGTTGGTCCAATTTCTCAACCAAATCATCGACAAATCTCTGGCTATCTTTAAAGATTAAATGTATATCAGCCTTGTTGAAAATCTTGATAATTGGCTGATAAAAAATAGTCAAGAAATTCTTGATCAATTTGGTTAATTCTGGTTCTGTCCACAATTGTTTTATCAAATCCTTGTCCTTTTTACGGACATGAAGTTGCCAATACTGCTTAAGGTTCAAATACAAATTAGAGCCTGCCAATTGGCTCCCGATATCCTGATATGCCTTCTGGGAAACAATCACTTGTTGTAAAATATCCTTGTCGCTATCTTTCAATTTAGGTTCAATCTTATCACTCTTCAAAACCGTGATGAATAATTCTTCTCCCTTTGATAAAGACTCTTGTTTGATCTCACCAATAGTCATGTAGCTCAATTCTGGGTAATTTCGCAATCTCTGAAGAAATGTATCGTAACCTGAACCCAACTTGTCATTTGCTAGAAGCTTGATTTCCTTTTCGAAGCCATTTAAGTCTTCATTTAACAACATGATAAATATCATGGATAAAAAGTTGTGAGCTTGTGTCTTTGGTGGCTCCTCCAGTTCCTCTCCTTTACTCCACTTTGGCCACGAGAACCTGGGAATATTCACTAACAATAGATCAATGACTCGAGAAACTATTTTCAAAGGATTCGTAAACTTGAGTATTCCATAGATTAAATTATATGGAAACAAACGATGGAGTTTTTTACATTTGTTCAACCACTCACTTGAGTTGTCTTGACTCAAAAATATTTGATATAATGTTGCAGCTACTTCCAACTTACACCATTCGTTGAATGTTTGCAACAAAGGGGATAGATCATGAATATTCGAAGACTTTCCAATGTCTTCGAATAATATGGTGACTGTTTTGGGATCCATGACTAGCTTTTGTTTGAAATCTTCGAAATCATGTTGAAGTTTTACAATAGCCTTTGTAGTTTGTTGTTGGAATTCATATTGAGTTTGCAACTTTATTTCTTCATATTTTACTCTAGCTTCATAATCAACCACGTCTGTTGGGGACAATTGTGAAAAAGAATTGGAGTTTGAAAAGAGTTTGAAAATATCGCAATGAACAATTTCGGGATACCTGATTAAGGTATTCAAGTATCCTCTCAAGGCCAACCTCAGCTTTTCTCTAACAAATTTCATTTCCTGACTGGGTGCAACAGAAGTCTTTTCCAGAAAAGTGCTTGTCAGCATAGCCGTAGATTTTGGTCCCAAGTTCTCCAAAGAACTAGTCAGATTTCTCTCCAGAGATTTCTTTGACATATTTGATGGAGGAAGGAGAGAATCACTTTCCAACTCGAGAAACCCATCGTCATTTTTCGATTTCAGAGGTAGTTCTGGAATATCTGTCATGAGACCAGGGTATTCGTGCTTCAATTTCGTTTCCAACTTTCTAAACTCGCCATAGGCTCTAGAAACAAAGTGACAAGCATATACAAAGTCGGACGTTTCCTTTTTCTCTCGTCTTACTACTTGTATGACAAATTCATAATGGTGTCTTGGGACCAGCTCAGAGACATACCTGAACGGATTCCAACTAGAAGTAGACTCGCTTTCAAGCGTTCTGACTGCAACGACATTGATAGCAATATCATTAAAGTATTTCATTTTCTTAAAGTCATTCAAGTCCGTCTGGAACGAATGGGGTACATTCTTTGTAGAGGAATGCAATTTTTCCATATTTCCTGTATCCGAAGGTTTCAAGTGACTTTCCTTTAAATAAGTCAAATCCTTGTTGGTTATGATCATGGAATTATAAAACAACAACAACCCCGAAAGGAACTTCTTGTTCACCTGTCTTCTTTTAGTGATGTTTTCATGTCTGTCTTCTGAATCACTGATATTCTTGGTATTGAAGCTCTCTATAAACGGCTGAACAGTATTTTGCCAGAAATCGATTTGATCGCTTTCAGGATTCAACGTAACGAAAGGAAACGTAGCAACGAAGTTAGAGAAGAAGAAAGAGAGAAGGGGAAGCGATTGATCTGACGAAGTCCCTGACCCATTAATAGAGGCCGATTGTCGAACCTTAAAGGGGGGTCCCAATATCTCGCAACATTGTGGTTTATTCAATTCATGTAATTCATGCGAAAGACGGTTCTCTAATAAGTACTTCTTGAGGAAATGTTCTTGGGTGGGCGTTAGATCGTTAATAAACAGATTCCCTTTCATTAGTGGAGATAACAAGTACTGACAAGACGACGAGTTTTGTTTGTTGCAATTTACAAGGGCAACTGGAGTAACCTGTGCGGGATTCCAACCTGTAAATGGGACACGACATTTTCCCATGTCAATTTAGATGCCGTCTAAAGATCCATCGCCCCGACATTTTTTCCTTGCGCAGATCATCTCGAAAGTTTTTTCACTATAAAACTTTCTACACTTTCTTTATAGAACAAGGTAATTGTCTACACCAATTCTTCACAACATACTTAACAATGGGTACTCAAAAGAAAGAAAAGCAAAGAAGAGTCAGAGAAAAGGATACTCGTGACGGGAACCTTCGTGTGAAGGGTGAAAACTTTTATAGAGATGCCAAACAAGTCAAGCATTTGCAAATGTACAAGACTGGTAGAGCCGTTCGTAATGCTAAAGGTGAAATTATTAGAGCCGCTGCCTTACAGAGCACTGATGCTCCTATTGCTAGAGTCGACCCCAACAGAAAATGGTTTGGAAACACCAGAGTTATTGCCCAAGACGCATTGACCCATTTCAGAGAAGCCATGGGAGACAAGAAACACGATTCGTATCAAGTGTTATTGAGAAGAAATAAGTTGCCAATGTCATTATTGGACGAAAAGGATCAAACTGAATCTCCAACTTCTAAAATAATTGAAACCGAATCATATGAACATGCTTTCGGACCTAAACAACAACGTAAGAGACCAAGAGTTGCTGCTTCTAGTTTAGAAGAATTGGTTCAAAGCACCGAGGACGACTCTACCAAATACCAAGAAAACCAAGATTTGAATTCTACCTTAGGATTGATGGGTGGTTCTTTCTTGGACAAGGAGGATTACACTCAAGAAGCAAAGGAAGCTATTTTCAACAAAGGTCAATCCAAGAGAATTTGGAACGAATTATATAAAGTTATTGATTCCTCTGATGTTGTGATACATGTATTGGATGCAAGAGATCCTTTAGGAACAAGATGTGAATCCGTGGAGAAATATATTAAAGACGAATGTGCCCATAAACATTTAATTTATGTGTTAAATAAGTGTGATTTGGTGCCTACTTGGGTTGCGGTATGTATTTTTACTAACAATTAGGTTGATGGAACAAACACAAATCAACAGCTTGCTGTTGATTGGTTGTTAATTGGATTTCTGGCTCTGCCAACTTTATTTCTACTAATTTTCTTCTTATTTTCCTTTCCCTTCTTTTCTCTTCTTTCATGCACCAAAGATCTTTGTCAGGGTGGTACTCTTGATTTTCTAATCATTTCACAATATTGCCTGTTACTTCTTTGGGAGATTAATCCTACTCGTCCGTGTTCCCAGATTCTGGTACGTTGGCCGTTTTGGTCGACGTTTTGTTCACATTTGTTGATAGTTTTTATCGACTACTTAGAGTAGATTCGGGATCTTTTGAGTTGAAACTAATCGAAGATTTTCTTCATACTCGTGATTAGTTTCGTAGTATTGAACCCGCCATTTACTAATTCTTCTCTGACAATTACTTCCATCAACCTAAAAGCAAAATTGCAAAATAGCAATATCACTCATTCGAGCAATTACTAACATTACAGGCTGCTTGGGTCAAACATTTATCCAAATCATATCCAACTTTAGCATTTCATGCCTCGATCACCAACTCGTTTGGTAAGGGGTCTTTAATTCAATTGTTGAGACAATTTTCGTCGTTGCATGCTGACCGTAAACAAATTTCTGTCGGGTTTATTGGATATCCTAACACTGGTAAATCATCCATTATCAACACTCTTCGTAAGAAGAAGGTTTGTACGGTTGCACCAATTCCAGGTGAAACCAAGGTCTGGCAATATATCACATTGATGAAGAGAATCTTCTTGATCGATTGTCCTGGTATCGTGCCGCCTTCCGCCAAAGACTCCCAGTCCGACATTTTGTTCAGAGGTGTGGTGAGAGTCGAACACGTCTCCAATCCTGAACAATATATACCCGATATGTTGAAGAAGTGTGAACGTAAGCATTTGGAAAGAACTTACGAAATTAAGGGCTGGGCCAAGTTCGAAGAAGATCCAGAATTGGTGGAACAAGCCAGTATTGAGTTTATCGAGTTGATCGCCAGAAAACACGGGAGATTGTTGAAGGGTGGTGAACCTGACGAGGGTGGTGTTTCTAAACAGATCTTGAATGATTTTAATAGAGGTAAGATTCCGTGGTTTACCGCTCCTCCAAAGGATACCGAGGAAAGAACTGGTGAAGATAACAAGGCTGTTCACAAGAGAAAGAGAGCAGAAAGAGAGGAAAAAAGAGAGGCTAAAAAGGTGAAGGTTGATGCTGAAGAAAGCGACGAGGCCGTGGCTGAAGCTGAAGCTGCTGAAACTGTTGCTGAAGCTGCTGAAACTGTTGCTGAAGCCGAAACTGTTGCTGAAGCCACCGAAACTAAAGACTCTGACAATTAGTCAGTTCTTATTTGTATATTAGATATTTCTGATTCTGTGAATTTTTTATTAATTACTTGGGTTTGCATTTACTTCTTAGCATCATCAATACAGACATGTCAATTATCGTTAAAATTATATATAGTGCATCGTATAGTAAGGTAAGTTAGTAGAAGCTAAGCTAAGTTAGTGCGAGCCAATTATCGATTAGTTGACTAATTCTTGTGACCAACTTGATACACTTCCCAACCTGTACAGCTTAAGGTGAATCTTTCATAATCATCCATCTCTCCAATCCTAACATAAATGAAATATTTTCACAAAAGTATTCCGATATTTGAAGTATTACCACAAATAATCTCTTATGAGTAACGAAGCGGGAGTATAATAACAATATCCTAAAACACCCAGTGGACCCATTGAGAGCCCTAACCGTTAACGGTCATTTTATATATGATGTTTCTTGGAATGATGTTTCTTGGAATGATGTCTCTTGGAGCACTGAACATATTTCTCATTATTGGCCCCGGGCAGTTGGAATTTCAGAATGTAACATGCTAAGAATGATATTATCTTCAGAAATATGAACACTATCTCCAGATCTATAAGCTCCAATCAATAGAACCTTCAATTGCAACTTTTGAATAGTTGGTTAAGTGAATTGACTGGTAAATTTGACTGAACTGATATCAGCAGGAATGATTCAAGAGTCAGAAATGGTGGAAACTAAACCAGTAACCTCGAGAAATCATAAAAGTCCCTTCATAGAATGCTTTTGAATTAAGATGATTCCAAATACGTAGAAAGAAGATAGAAGATAATTTTCCCATTTTCACTAGATAAGGCTACAATTCGGAAACTCTCAACTATAAACCTCAAATATGCAATGTACATTATGAATTTAAATAGAGATTATCTAGAGTACAATTCCTAGACCTCGCTAGAGGTCTAAAGAGGGTTTAAAGAGGCCTTGTGGGTCTTAAAGACCTCTAACGAGGTCTTCACCGTCTAAAGAGGTCTTCCAAAATGAGCCACACCTCCTTTACCATTTCCACCAGGTGTCGATGGTGTAGGGGCAGCTCCATTCACCGTTGACTCATTTTCACCACTACCATTCAAGTTCCCCAAGCCCCAGATGAAACCTTTGAATCTGGAAATTAACGAGAAATCAAAATTCGACTTTCTCAACAATTCCTTAAAACACTCCATGGACAAATACGCATGCAAGGTGGATGTCATTTGTTGGTGGTGACCAGGAAATTGAGACGTGATTGATGCTGCAAAGTGTTGACGGATAACTGGAGAGATTGGTAACAAATGTAACTCTTCAGCAAGGTACTCGATTGAAGGTTTGTTGTTTGTATTCTTAGCAGCTTCGTCTGTCCCTGGCTTGTTCAATAATTGACTTCCAATATATTTCAAATCATAAAAGTTTGGAAAGTATTTCGAACACCACCAGTAAAAATCCTTTTCATCCACTGGAAGACTGTCGTTCAAGAGTAAACTGATGAAGAATCCCAAATCATAGCCAGCATGGTAACTGATCCAGTTGACAGACTCATCCAATAGCAAACCACTCTCAATGATAAGCTCTGCAAACGCAAAGTGACTTATTCCTTGAGCCATATGCATTTGAAAGTTGATCTGCGATGTTTGCGACAACATATTCAAATGTTCTTCGTTGTACATTTCCTTGGCCAAGTCGTACAAGAAGTTGAATTGCCAGATGATACTACTGGTGATATCGTTGTTCTTGATCTTGGTGATGCAAAATGATAACTGGATCAAGTTTAACAAGTCGGAATTGGATCTCAATGTTTGGAAATGATAATCTGACGACGACTTGAAAGTTCCCACTGGCCTGGCTACTATTCCCGGGATTTCTTGATGTATAGCGATATAAATCTTGCTGGTGTGGTCGTTTATGAATGTTCGTAAAGTTTGGAACTCGTGCTCCAAGTTGTGCGCCCACACTTCCTTGATTATTGGTACTTGGGCTTGGATTGGTAATTGAACGGGTTGGAGCTGGAACTGAAGGGTGTGGGCCTGCGCTTGGGCCTGTTGTTGCTGTTGTTGTTGCAACTGTTGCTGTAATTGTAACTGTAAGACGGGATTAACTGATTGGTTGGAGTTTGTGAGTCCTCCTGGAGGTCCATTGGTTTGTCCATTTCCTCCATTAATTGCTGCTAAAAGAGGATTCGTAGATAGAGCACCTGTTGGATGTTGGTGGTGAAGATGTTGGGCTTGCTGTTGTTGTAACTGTTGATTTAATAATTGTTGTCTTTGCAATTGGTGCTGCTGCAATTGTAGTTGTGATATCTGGGGAGATTGGCCCGTAGCATTAATAGGTTGCAGCCCCTGTTGCTGTAATTGATGCAGCTGTTGCAAGTACTGAAGATGTGGATTCACGTTCATTCTAATTATTTCTTCACGCGATATTTTCTTCCGTAGTTACTATTCAGACTGCTTGTACGGCATACACGTTCGTTTTTAGATAGACTGGATATTTCTTGGTTGTAGTTGTGTCTGTAGTGGTGACATAATGTTGTATGGGCAATTTGAAAATTCCTTGCCAAAGATGGAAACGCGCACTACCATTATATACAGGAATTGTCATCACACGACCAGATACAAACTAGAGAGAATCTGCTATTAGTGAAAGAACTCTAACACATCCTGAGAGATAACTCTTGAACTGAACTCTGAGAGAAGCTGCCAGTAGAGTCTATTTAAGATCTAGCTACGTGGCAGATTCTCTAATGAACTATCTAACGCAATTAAATACTACTAGTGGCTAGATCAACGATTAAATTCCGTATATTGTAGAATGGGCAATTTGGGTTGGTGAGTATAATGAATTATATATCCACGGTACAATATAAAGTTGTGAGTAGTTATTCCTGGGTGCAAAATACCCTTGTGAGTAGATCTAACTCGGTGCTAAATCAGAGTAAATCGTCCTCAGTGCACAATACCCTTCTTCTCACTCCTGCCTCTGTAAATCCCCTTCTTCTCACTCATTCTCAATTAATTCCCCTACAATTGATCTCTGAAGTTAGGATTGCCTCCGTTTTCTGAATTCCTCAAATAATTATGATCTCCAATTCTTCTTGGTTTGAAGAAATGTTGCAACAAGAAACCGATCCCAAGAACTAACGATATAACGGCGACAATCACATAGATCAATCCCAATGCCAAATTACGTCCTCCAAATATAGAGTTCGTAGTTATAACCACAGACTTTGTTCCTCCAAATATAGTCACAGGATAGTTCATTCCTATGGAGATCTCATACGTACCAGATGTTAATGGTTCGGTGACATTCTTTCCGTATAACTTATAGAAAGATGGCAAGCCAGCAGTTCTCATCCAATTTTGAAAGTGTTCCCACTCAGAAAGGTCAGGAATGTTTGTGTCATTATATCCTTCTGGAAACATGGCTTGCCAGTTTGGAGGAGGCACGATATCCTTAGGATCGTACTTTGTCTTTTTGAACTTGTGTTTACGATCAGAAGACCACGAAATGTCCTTGGAAGACATAACATACGTTTGGTTATCGTCACCATTCTGGGCATTCAATAGTACGGGGTTCGAAAACGTATCGTTGAACAAGGAATTGGCAATCAATCCACATGGATAGATGATCTTACGATCGTCTCCTTCTCCTGAGTGCATCAAAGGTTTACAATTATCTGTGAGAGATCCCTCCGATACCGCAATTCCCTTCAACTGCTCCAAATCATAAGATTCCACGTATTTTCTGTGGTTCTGGAAGAAGTTAGTCAACTTATAGTACAAGTAAATAGGAGGATCCAAGTTTTTAGGTAAGGTGAATCTAACCACACAAGTCTGAGGACTTGAGTCGGTAGAGTTGAATAATCTCCATTGGAAGTCGGGATTGGTGTTTTTATGCTTGAAATGATAACTTGTGTATTTTGAGGGCACTTTTTCAAACTTTTGTGCCGTCAACTCGTGACATTTGGAGTAATCTACCGTCATGAGCTGGACGTTGTATGTGGTGAGGAGAATGGCGATCCCCAATGGAGCAAATATAAGTGCTATCAAAAATAATAAGGGAATCACTGATTTGGGAGTCAAAATCGGCTGCCAGGCCTTCAACCGCTGCTGACGAAACGCAGTATTAGGTGGTTTTCTAGACTTTTTCGTGGTCGATATTGGAGCCTCTTGTATATCATCCTCGTCTTCATCTTCAGAAACACGTCTTCGACGTAAGAAGTTCATTTTGTGGAGTGGTAGAGTTGGGTTAGTTTTCATCTGTCAGTTTTAAAGGCTGTGAGGAGGAAAAATGGATTACCTGCAGGAAATGTCGTATCTTCCTATCTGCAGGAAAATTAAATTACACTACATTTGCAACGATTTGGCAAACTCTCTAGCTATAATGCATATATAAATTGGATCTATTCCTTTTTAGTAACAGGTCTGTTTGGCTTCTTTGGGTTGGTTGGTTTTTTTTCGCTTTTGGTTCGTTTGATTTCGGCGACGGGTTTGTCCTTTTGGTCTTTGAATTTCTTGCTGGTAGCATGATAGTTGTTTCCTGTTTTTGATTCTCTTGGTTCCAAGTAGATGGTGGTGCCATCGATGACGGTTTCTTTGGCTTCGAGGGCCTTTTTTTGGGCATCAAGAGCTACGAAGTCGCATAAAGCAATGTTCAAGCTCGTCTTGAAGAACTTTAATTCACCAAACTTCTTTGCAATGTGATCCTTCAAATGTTTTTCATTAATTTCTTTAATACCACGGATGTAGATAGGGAACCATTCTTCCTTTTTGAACTTTCCGTTTGGTAAAGTTGCCACGGGCTTTTTAGCTGGAGCGGCCACGGTCTTTGGAACACTTGAGATTGCTTTAGAAGCGGATTTTGGAGGTGCTGCCTGCGAAGCCAAAGCGGCCCATGATAATGGTTGCGAAGGTTTTGATTCTTCTTCCGCGACTTCAACTGGTTCTTCGGTTTTGGTGTCTTCAACTTTGACTTCACCAACTTCAGGAATTTCGACTTCTTCCTTAGATTCTTCAGTTATTTCTTCTGCAACCTCAACATCCTTTTCCTCTTTAACTTCCTCCTTAACGTCTTCCTTAATTTCCTCCTTAACTTCTTCCTTATCTTCATTAATCACCTCTGCATTTGGAATCACTTCCTTCTCCTTTGCTTGCTCTGAATCGCCCTTGAATTCACTATAGTCAATAAATCTTAATACATCGTTGGCAACATCAAAAGTGTTTTCCTTCTTTCCTGGAGTCAAAACGAAAGTTTGCGTAAACTGATAGTAAGGAGAACTATCTTTGGACCATTCACCAAATACTACAATCAAAATATTCTTCGATAATGAGACTTCAAATGCAGCACTGGTGATAACAATGCGGTTACTGTTCTTCTTTGACAATTTGGAATCGTTTTGGAATCTAGACTTGATGGCGTCGAGTCCTTGTGCTCTATGAATAATTTTTGCATCTTCAGATTCGTCGTCACATGGAAATTGTGAGTGGCTGATGGAGGCTTGTTGGTGGTAGATTTTATGAATACTTTCGACGTTGGTGTTGTAGAACTCATAATATGATGTGATGAAGAACCATCCAATAGATGCAGCACGTTCGTCAGATAATCCAGTAGTCGATGCTGTGGCTGATCCAGAGGCTGAAGCAGTTGCTGATCCAGTGGTTGATCCAGACGTGGTTGGCACGGATGGCACTTCTGCAGGGGATGGGGAGGTAGTCATGGCTATATATCGCCTATATTATCTTCGTGGACCCTGGTCTACTATCTGATCTGGTCCGCTCGCATTTCGTCGCCGTGAGTTGAAAAATTTTGAGAATCGACATAGTCACGTGAAAGGACAACTATAGGAATATATTAACTATAGGAATAATTAACTATATTAAATACTAAAGGTGAGAGAAGAAAGAGAAGAGACAAGAGAGTCATAGCAAAGCATTTTTGACCATAGTCTGTGTAATTTTATGAATGATATTGATATTTAATGCAAAACTCCAGTATCGTGGAAACTCCAGTCTATCATGGAAAAAGCACGTTAAAATAGAGATGATTCAAATAGTCAAATAGACAGGATCAACAGTAATATTGAAAATCCTCTTCTCAAAAGGCCATTGTTCATTTCGTCTTATAATCCACTACTAAATCCAACTCTATTCCATGAATTCAGATAATTGTGGATGAAACTTGTATGAGTCAATAGAATTAAGAGTCTTTCAAGAGTCATTATAAACAAGAGTCTTTCAGACGTCAACGTTTCATCAAAAGTCAACATTCCTCACCATCTTGCAGCCATTTAAGATTCTTCAATGTTAGTAGTAAGATTTAATTATAATAACTAATCCTGTAGTGCTAGATTTCCAATTTCCAATTTCAAATAATTCTTGAGTATTATAATGGTCACTAATCCTAATCTTCGTCACTAGGACCAAGATCTTAGATCCTTCATGAAACACTTCCACCACTTACTGAAACACTTATTGACACTCCCTCAACAACTCTTCCAAGATCTTGTTCTCTAAATCACCCTTATTACTAACACCATTAAAACTCTTTACCCCCATTCTCCTCAAAACCTCGATGGTTTTGTCTCTTGGGAAACCCATGTTTTCAAACTGGACTACGATGGAATCGTCAATTCCATATAATGCCGAATCGCTCAATTCTGATTTGACGCCCTCGCTATCGCTGGCATAAATTTTTGTCCAGTAAGTGGCAGTTTCGTCAAATCCGTTTCTGTTTGACAAGAAATGTTTGGCGACCTCGGCATCTTGGGGATCGTTAGGTTCGGGAGACTGAAGAAGAGATTGTAATGAGATCAACGAGCTTTTGAGTGTCAAGATTGGAGTCCAAGCATCCTTCAAAATATCCAAACAAATGGCTCCAGTGACTGACGAGATGTTTGGATGGTAGATCTTGGTAGCAAACTTCATCACAGGTGGCTTGAATGGATATTCATTGGGAATTGTAATATCAACCTGGAATAATCCTCCTTCGTACGGAGTTCCTGGTGGACCCTTGAAATATCCTGTTAAACGGGTTAAATCGTTTTCGCTATTCAATTGCAAAGAGACTCCTGATTGAGTGTCTTGACGACATTCTTCTAATTCTTTAGCAATACGTTTGACTCTGGACATGTTGATGCTTGTGATCGTTAATAGTTTAGTGTGTTGATTTTTCGGTGGTTAAATTTTGTCGCGAGATTTATCATTAATATACACTACTACACAAGAGTCACAAATAGATATGACTAAGATAAACAATGGAACTGAGATGTAATTACTGAAATGGAATTACAGTACGCCTCCTAATAATCTAGATCCTGTAGATTATTCGCCAGAGTCACAGGATTTATGACCATCTAGTTAGTCATAGATCTGGTTTGTCAATGGATTCGTAGATCCAGGTAACTCTATAATTTTTAATCTAGGAATCTGGGGATGGGGTTGATCCCTTAACATTGACAGCTAAAGCATCAAATATGTTCTTCAACTCAGGCGAAGCTTCCTTGACAAATGGAAGTTCAAAGAATCCATAATCATCGTTCTTGACCAATTCAGTGAAAACGATGGTTAATCCCCATGGATGAGGCTTGCTAACGATTCTTCTTTCCAACAATACTCTGGTAATCAATTCTTGAACTGTGGATTTGGCAGGACTCGAGCCCCAGATCGAGTTGGAACTGAAGAAATGAAGAATAATACCGATAAACCAATGGGTGTGGCTATTTGGATAACGTAACTGGTTGGCAATAGCGTTTATGAGGTGAAATCTGAATTCAAGTGATCCATGGTTCATCAAGTCAACCAATAAAGCCACTTGTGACGATTTTGTGTTGAAACCTCTAACGTTGTTTGGTAGTCTTTCGGAAACAGCAGATATTCCAACGTGCAATACTAAAGCATTGATCAATTTAACATTGTAATGAGTAACGTCGGCTCCAAAATCATGGACTTCTTTAGGATGGTTCAATTTAATTCCACCATAAATAGATCTCATCAAAGCTGGGGCTGGGATTCTCAAGAAGTTGTCTACGGGCTTCTTCAAACCAACTTTAGCCAAATCTTCAACTGGTTGATATGCAATTATAGGACTTTCGTTGATTTCAGGCAACCTTTCGACCTTTAAACCTTGAGTAAATGGATCTGGAACAGAAACATTTGATGGAGTCGCTGACAAAACCATATTCTTCAATTGCACATAGCTTCTTGGAATGGCTGTGACAAGCTGGTAATGACACTCAACCAAAAACTCAGGATAGTCATGAACCAACCCGGTGAAGATTCGATTGACAGCCTTAAAGATGACATTGATAATATCATGATTGGCATGCTTGGAATATACCATTTGGAATTTCAAAATGGCAGTTAAAAGCATAACAACTGTCCCGTATCCAAGTCTATCAGGCAAATCAAGCAATTTAGGTAAAAGCATACGATGAGCAATAAGCGACGTCCAAGCAAATGTGAAACCAGGATAAATAATTGGCTGAAGCGAATTAAGCACATCTCCAATGAATGGATAGAAAGTGCTGTCTAATTCAGCAGTGGCTGAACTGTCGAGAATTGAAGCATCACTCCATTCTGATAACAACGATGAGAAGAATCTAAAGTATGCACGCTCATTCCAGTTGTTCTTAGCTATTTCGTGATCATTGGTCAATTCCAACATAATGATGCTTATAATCTTTTTCATGTAATCCATTGCTGTAGTTTTACCATCGATCAGTAAAGAAATCTTGACAATCAACATTGCTAAGGTATCAACTGCCAAATAAGTCTCGTGTTGGGTTCTAGTTCTAAGCTCGTGTTCAGTTGCGAATGCGGTCACTGAAATCTCAATAGCTGCCTTGAAGAATACCTGGAAGTATTCGGGATTGGTTAAAATCTCGGTATCCAATAAACCTTGAATAAATTGGTTTTGTAAAGAGTCAGACTTCTCACCATGAGTCAAAAGTTTAACCCATTCAGCAAACACATATCCCAATTGAACGTAAAGAGAGTTCGATGAAGGCAACGACGATTTATCCAAAAGCTCAAATAAATTGTCACGAGCAAGTTTTGCTTGCTTGTTCTCTTCATTAGATTCATCACCAACGTACTTGGATAAAGCATCCAACGTGAAACCAAATTCAGACCGAAGTGCTATTGGACGTAATTCTTCAGAACTGAAAACGTTCAATAACAAAGTAGCTGCAAACTTTACAACCACTGGGTTACTAGATTCTGCAATCAATTTGCTGATGGAGGAATCGAGCTTCGTTGACTGGACCAATTGTACTTTCAATAACGAAAAGATAACTGGCATGTTAAACTTACGCTGGTCAGATGAGTGAACAAGCCACCATGTTACATCCTTTGCAGTCGATGGAGAATACTCACATAATTTATCCAAAATCACAACATAGATTTCATTGCTCATTGGGTTTTCGTGAGCCAGGGTGAAAAGACAATTCACCGCATATTGAGCAGCCTTTAACAAAAGTTCAGGGAATTTTAATGCATTGTTTTGAGCAAGCGACAATGCTTGAGTTAATGCCACCATTATTGGATGGTTAGGGCTCAAGCTAGTCAATTTAGTCTCAGAAACATCCGACAACAATTGTATTGCCCTTTCACAACTTTGGGTGAATGCTGAGAATAATTGCTCAAATGGAATGACCTCCTCCTGTAACACTGGGATTTGTTGTGCCACCTGAGTTTCTGGATGAGGGACCGGCTCTGTTCTTACACTAGGAGCATTTGAGCCAAAACTTTCGTAAATGTGAAGTTGACTAGCACTCAAACCATCTTGATTTAATCCAAGTGGCTCTGGTAACTTCAAAGCATATTCGGAAGTACCTTCATCGACGAAAACCTCGTTGGGGTTATGACGTTCACGAATTAAAATGTACGGTTGCATTTTTTCATCAATCAACTCGCTAATGTTATCAGAAGCAATCTTGTCAACAATATCAACACATAATCCAACATTTGCTTGAATAGCAGTATTTAATTCTGCAATTGGAAACTCGTTGGGGTTACTGCTTAATAACTGGACCATAGTAGCTTCGATGGTTTCAGCTAAAAGTTTACGCCCGCTAGAGAGCACCATAATATGCGATAATTGACGGGCCATGTTTTGGTAACTCTTACGGAATTTAGTTGCATCTTTCTCTGTAGCAAAATCCTTCCTAATAAGAGCCTCAGTGGTAGTCAATACTGCTTCTGATACTCTTGTCAAAATAGGAACGGCACATTCCCGTACAGCTCTTGTTAAAGATGCTTGGAAAGCTCTTCTCAAGTTTGCATGTTGGGTGAAGATACTGTTACCAACCAACGTACTGAATGAAGTGTCTAATGTAGGCTCTCCAGCTTGTTGTGGCTGCTGTAAAGGTTGGCCTGGAGCTTGAGATTGGCCAAGTTGAGGTGGTTCTTGAGGATGTGCTTGTGTTTGTGTAGGGAAAAGTTGAGACCCATCGATATGTTCTGCTCCTTCCAAGGCCAATCTGGACATATCATTGGCCAAAGTTACCGTTTCGGGATGAATACCAAACATCGCAGCTAAGGCAGTCGGGTTTGGATTGTGAGATCTAATCAATGTAGATGGCTCGATTTCATCGACCTTCAATTTAAAAGAATTGAGCAAAACTTCAATTTCGAATTTCAAATTCAATTTCAAATCGGCACATTCATAAAGTTCTACTAAAACTTTAACAATACCTAACACCCAAGGGTTGGGTGGTTTGAAGATCTTCGAATATTGTGCTTGATCCAATATTTTACATATGAATGGGATAATCAAATGTAATGACTTGAAATCAAATGCTTCAACAAGTAAAAATTTCATCGCGATCTGGTCTCTTCTTAAAAGCTTGTCATTTGCTAAAGTAATTCTACCTAACCAAGCACCCAAGTTTTTAACTTGGTTTCTTTCGGTGGTAGAGTCCTTAAATGTTCTAATCAAGCGTTCGACCTCTCTTAAAGAAACACTTAAAATGTACTCAAAAAGAATTGGATCTTCGTAGTTTCTTACCAAATCACTGTACAACTCGTGGTTGTTAGGTTCGGCCTTTGCTCTGTCGACAACAAGATAGTTTGCAAACCAAGCAAAATATTTTTCACTAAGCAAATCCTTTATTTCTGGCAATTTCAAATTGTTTCCAGTCATATTGTTGACAAAAAATAACAACTTGTCCGAAACATTGACAGGAGGTTCTTCCTGCTTCACAAAACCGATGGTTTTCTCAGTAACAGTTATGGATTGATACACTGGGCCAACTTCTGGTGTTGGTGTAACAGCATTTCCTGTACAAGGAATACCAGCTGAAGCATCCTTTACTATTTGATACATCTTTGCATGTGCAGACAACGAGCGACATTCCAACAAGTGCTTACAGTAAATTGGATACTCATGTAACCTTGACTTGAAATTGTACAATGATTGTACAGCAAACTTGAATAGATGAGAGTCTTGTGGTTGGTTGCAAGATTCCCAGATAAAATTCAAAGCAACAGTCAAAGTAGTGCCTTGAATTAAATCCTTTTCCAAAAGAGCACCAAAAAGAAGCGAGGTTGAAGCCAATGCTGATAAAGGATACTCTGAGAAAAATCTATACTCATCAAGCAAAGAATGAATCATACATGCAAAAACGTCTTGCTTGTGTGGATCATCACTAGTTTTCATAATAACCAACATGTCAACAATATCCTTAATTTCTACTTCCTTGTTGTACATTTTGGAATAGAAAGATTTCATTTCTTGTTCAACATTAGGTGGAAAGAAACTAGACATCGCAGCATTTGCCAAAATAGCCTCGTCGTGTCCATTTCCGAAATTGATCAACCTTGGATAAGTAGTCAAGAGCAATAATTGCAAGTTTTTCAACTTTTCAGAATCGATTGACCCATTGCTTGCTTTCAAAACTTCCAATAAGTGAAATACAACAGGTATTTTCAAAGGCTTGTAAAAGTCTTTGCCAGTGGCAGGTTGAGGAGGTGGGATTTGTTGACCCCTTTCATAATCCTTCTGTACGCGTTCGTCTAAAACTTCCAATAACGATTGGTAGAAAGAAGCTTTGACTTTTGAGTCCTTGATTTTTGATTCAATGACTGAAGCGTAATCGTAACCGTAAAGAGATGCCTCCACAAGAAACTTCACTGCTACTTTGAAATTCAAAGTCCATAAAGTGGTCATGAGGGGATCGATTAAATCGGTTTTTGAAGCATAGTATAATATCTTATTGATAGCCTCGAGTGTCTGTCTGCTAGTGTAATAATCCGCTAATTTTTTTATAGATAATTGGAAATCCAATTCTTTAAAGGACGTCAATACCTTTTGCAATGCGTGGTTATCACTATCAACCAACAAAGTAAACAAAGTGTCAATCAAATCTGCAATAAATTGGGTCTTTTCTGGGACTGTCAATGCTGCAGAAATTAAATACTCTGGAAATACACGATAATCATGTTCAAAAACTTGATTTAAATAGATGTTCAACTTTCTTTCTTGTTCACTCGCTTGTTGTTGCTGTTGTTGTTGAACTTTTGTTAACACTTGAAGTTCCAACTTACCAACATTGATGAACTTTAAAATATTCTTTCTTTGTTGAGGAACTTCTTCTTCTTCATCTTCGAAACATAATGTAATGTTTTTCAGCGCAGTTATATCATAAGCACCTTGTTTGGGATCCATAGTTTGGAGAATATACAACAATGTTTTGTTGAACCACCAATCATAACTTAAAAAGATGTCAATAACACCATGTTTAAAATCCAAGGATGCAAAGAATTGAGTAATGTTTGATACTGTTGGTTGAGAGTTCCTTTGTGAAGAGTCGAACAAGTTTTCATGAACATATGAAAATACTTGATACCAATTAACGGAAAACTTTGCTTGCTGATCCATAGATCTAAAACATGCTTGTAATTGAGAACCCTTGGCATTAGCTTCAGGTAAGTTATTAGAAAATGACAAATTTGATAAACCTTGAGATCCAGGAATTAAGATTTCAGATAAAATTAATGCAATGCTTTGGTCGATTTCATTCGGCTTGATCTGCAACAAGCTAGGTAATAACTTTTCCGGTAACAAGTTTTCCGGGCCAATTTCTAATAATAAATCTTTAAATGACATGCTCAAAATATTTTGGTAAAAACGATTAATGGGAGCAATATTAGACTTGAATGCCTTCAAGGAATTTAAAGCTAATAGTTTATGAACAAATGGAAAGAATGGAGTGTTTAAAATACAGTCCAATACTAAACTCCAGTTAAAGTTTGGAGGAAATTCTCTAGACTTTATTAAGGATGATAATTCAAAAGAATTATTTCTGATTAATTCTGAGTTTGAAGGCTCAAATTTGATTAAAAAGATGTATGATAAGACTAAGTCACAGTCAAACTTTTCAAGGAAATCAGTTAATTTGAAATCAAGCTTTGTAAAAACTGGTGATAAATGATGAAAGAAAAGCTCCAAAAATTCCAAGTCTTTGCCGATATGAACTAGTTCTCGTTGGAATAACTTTTCAAAGGTCGATAACTTTTTCTCAGTAAATGGTACAGAGAGTGTTAAGAAGTTGGCGAGCTTTTCAAAGTAAGTATTTAATACAATAGGGTTTGAACTTTGTCTCGCTAAAATGAATCGGATTTGCTTGAAGTTTGAATCAAGATTCTCTTCAGATACAGTGGTGATTAAGATTGAAAGTTGATTTAAGATAACCTTGGTTAATTCGGGATCCTTAATATAGTATTCGGGTTGCGCGTTTGGTTCTGATTCTGGGCCCTTTGGGCTTGTTATGGATGATGAAGACACGATTTATAGAGAAAAATCTTGTGCTATCGGTGTAGAATAATACAACTCAAGGGATCAATTGGATGATTGATGAATGTTTCGTACGAATGGTTGTCACGTACGTTGAATTGGTATTTGTCAATTGTCTGGATACTAAATTTCTTCTAATAAAAGCGGAGAAATGATGGTGTCGTAAAATAGATCTAATCAGTAGTCTAAGTTACTTATAGTAGACGTTTGAAACTATGTTATGTAGAGAGTATCGAGTTGAGTTTGGGTTGTAGACAATTGGATTTCTGGTGGCCACTTGGAAAAAACTTTAGTTGAGTTGAAGGTTACCCGGATTTGGTGGTCAAAGTAGCTGCGAAAGAGAGGAATAGTAAAGAGACAGCAACACTCGAGAATCGACGTAGCTATTCTACCCTACTCTACTCTACTCATCAGCATCATGATCCCAAATTATCCATTACCTATATAGAAATAAAATATACTTATGTATCCTAAACATTCACGACTTTAATAATCTCGGACTTTAATGCAGAACTGTCCACTTGATTATCATCGAGTAAATCATACGCTTGCTTTAACAATGCCTTTAAGGAAAGGTTTTCCACCAACAACTTATCAGCAGCAGTTTCGCCAGAAGGTGGGCGTTTCAATAATTTCAAATAATCTGAAAAACTCTTGTTATTCTCACTACTCACCTCACTAATATCGGAATATATCGACTCGAGTTCTGTATGGGCATGGTTGTTCAGACTATTGTTATTTTGATGAGAAAAGACTGATGATGAAGAGTGGTTGAAATTATTTGTTGATGCACTATCGGAGCGGTCCCTGAAGTTGAGAGATAAGTTCTTAAGCTTTCCCACTATAGATTGCTTAGCAGCTCTTGTAGACGCGGCTCTCTTCAAGGTCTGTTCACTCTTTATAAATAAAGAATCATCCCAGTTCAAGAGCAAATCACCAAAAAAGAGATCCAAGTCATTTATCACATTTCCCCATTTAGATTCATTAAGTAAGTGCTGATAAATAACTTCTTCATCACCTTCTTCAACACACATTAAAATAGGCTTGTTACTAATCAACAAACCCAAGGAGATTTTCAAGAGACCAGTCTTCCAACCTTCAAAGATGCAAAAGTCCATAATTCTATTCACAATAGATAAATCGGGCGAGTGGCTAGATGCAAATGAAAGCCACCATTGATAAAGGAATGGTTTCAAATCGACAAATGAAGTCAAGTGTGTATAAAGCTCCTTATCTGTGACTTTTAAGATGTTCAAAAACTCAGAGTGCCATGCGTTCAAAGTTTCATACATTGTTGATGCCGTAAATATATCATGCAATTCATTTTCAGATTCCATAATATTGATCAATGCATGAAATGTCATTTCGCTGTTTCCATGGAATTGGTAGTACAAGACACCCACTAAAAATAAGAGGCCCTGGCAATAACCCAATTCAACATCGTAGTTGGCATACACATTTAGGATTGTCGACAAATTCTTGATAGTTTCCTCTGACTTGAAAAATTCAACTGCAGGGAAAGTACGATTCAAGTCTTTACTGATTTGGTGTGAAGTTTCAACATTGTACGAATGTTGGAAGTTCTTGTATACCAAGACCGATGTTTGAGGAATTGACGATGAATTCAATAAGAATGATTTGCGCCATATAGTAGACCGTATTTGGTTAGGAATTCTTTGTTGCAAACATAAGAATTCGGTGTAGTTTGGAAGGGTATTTATTGTTCTTGAGGGATTGTTGATAAATGATAACCAATAAGAAACCTCGAGACCAGATCCAATACATGAATTATTCTTGACATATGACTTGCAACATGATTTATACATTGACTCGTCTGTGAGGGATCTGCCACATTTGCAACATGTGGAGAATTCGTCGTCAGAAAACTTGTATTCATCAAACAACTTTTGCAAATCATTCTCAGTGAATTCTTCTGTGGTTGTATCAACTTCTTCATCGAATTTCGAGCATTCAATCTTCAATTCAAGATTGTTCAACAAAATCTGAAACTCCCTTTGAGATGAACTACCAAGTGATTCATCGAATTCAAAAAGTGATTGATAGTCGATCATACTGAGATAGAAAGACCGTTTAAAACTATAGTGAGATCTAACGAGATAGAAAGACCGCTATATAAACTTGTAGTGAGATCCTAAGGAGGGACTGGTCTAATTGCTTATGGTTATAGTATTCAGGAAGTACTAATCTTAAGTGTGGTATCGTACGATTTGAGTACGATATAAAAGAAAGACAAGGGTAGGAGGAGTAAGATTAGTTAGAATATCTAAATGAGTGACTAGGTTAGATAACCGTAAGGAGTGACTAGGTTAGATAACCTTAATGAGTGACTAGGTTAGATAACCGTAAGGAGTGACAAGAGTTGAAGGGTTGAAATATCTAGAATTACCGCTTGGGACGGGCCCTTATACTTTTATACGTATGCGGAAATTTCTCATTTTCGCGCGTGTCGAAAAGGAGTTGACGGTTATTGTAAACAAAAATAATGTGGGTGAGAGTGGTTAGCAACGACTGGTTGTAACAGCCTTGCAATATGGGGAAGAGATTCGTAAATAACTATGATCATGAAACTGGTACGTTAGGTGTCTAGAAAATGGCATCCCATCCCTTCCAGAGTATTTAAATAGATCCCCGGTATTCTGGTGGATGATATTTCGTCATTCTATTTGCGACATGTTTCATATTCTAGAACATTTGCGACATGCAACATCCCACCTGGAATTTGATTTGCAGTAGCCAAGCACGAAGTGGCACTAAGTGTTATGAAGGTATTGGGGAGCCCAGGAGTGCAGTACCGTATTGCCAGAAACCGAGCCACCATGCAAGCGTTCACCGTTTCGGCTTTCGAGCATTCACCGTCCACCTTCAAGCATTCACAGTTCAAGTTTTCCCAAAATCATTTCAATGGTCTCGTCAATATCTGACATCGGACGTTTTCTTTCAGTTTCAACGACATACTTAGAGGAACATTCCTTAGATTCATTGGAGTCAAATTATGGATCACGAAGCTGCCTTGCGATAGGATCCTTAAATAAACAGGATTTAAGGTAAAAATGAGCTGACTGCAAACAATCTGTGAATCTCTGAAGAATTATTTGAGGGAATTGAAACTCATTTTTAAACCTACAAATTAACTGGAATTTAGATTTCTGACTAATAGTGAATAAACCCCGGATTTATGCATATCTGGTTCTGGTTCTGGTTAAGTTGGATTTTCGAATCTTTTGTTTTTGTCAAATATCTGTCTCGTTTGGCTGTAGTGAACGGTATCTGGTTCCGTCACAGCAGGGAAATTTTATGATCTGGATGAGGTTCATGGGTGTCTAGAGAAATCTAACTTATACAACTCAGTCGACGGTTATTTGGATATTTCGAAATTTGCAGCTATTCTTGAGTTTCACGACGAATTTTGCGACACATTATGCTACAATATTACGACAATATTTACGACATTTACGACAATATTTACCTCTTTTGCGACACATCTCAACCTACAAAGAGCATTATAACGAGACGCCTGAGTTCACTCTTTACTCCCACTTCATTGTCCAAGAAACGCTCAGTATCGTTACTCGCTCGGTCACTATTTTTGCATACTATTGTTCATTAGTTGCTAAACTATCTCCACTAAAACATTAATCGCTCTCAAACTACCCATCGCAAGATATCACCAAGATACTAATTTTGACCCTCTTTCATTCACTCTCTTGCATTCACTATGGTTTACTACTTCACTGCTAAACCTATGTCAGACGATGACTTTACGATCTCGACCCCCTCTACAATCTATATGGGAAAAGATAAAATAGAAAACGATCCGTTGATTAAACACTCCCATCCCAAAAATATCTGGTTTCATGTGGATAACCACTCCTCCGCTCATTTGTACTTACAACTCACAAAGGAGCAACTCGTATCGTTCAAATCTTTTGATAAGTTCACCATCGACTCTGATATTTTGTCTCAGATAGCACAGCTCACCAAGGCCAATTCTATCAAAGGAAACAAGTTGAACAACATCACTGTTATTTATACTCCTGTTGAAAACTTACACACGGACGGATCGATGGATATCGGAACCGTGACTTTTAAAAACCCCAAACAAGTCAAAAGAATCAATGTTACCAAGAAAGAAAATGCAATTATCAACAAGTTGAACAAGACAAAGACAGAAATCACCACCGAGAAATTCATTGAAAACCAAGAAATGTTGATGAGAGACATTCTCAAAGAAAGAAAACAATATGAACGAGACATGGAGGAACAGCGGAAGCAATACGAGGCCCAGAAGGAAAAGAATAGCGACCCATATGCTGATTTATACAACGAGAATAACTTACAAACAAATGAGTTTCGTAACGAAAACTGGGTTGAAGATGATTTTATGTGAGTACGAAGAGGTTTGGTTGTGACTAGTGGCAATCATATGTGATGAGTGACAATCATATGTGACGAGTTGCAATCATAAAGTTTGGAATCATTGATCCACCTTACCATCGATATAGTCCATCTGAATATAGTCTGTATATAAATGGTATTCTCAGTCAATCTCTTGACTACAATTGCATCTACGAATTCCGTCACAAAACTTGGTAACTCGATTACTTGTATTTATATTTATTTTGAATGTATATGACATTAAATGCTAGAGAATGTTTACTCTGAGGTAGTGAGAGTGAGTTCGACTATGCAGCAAAGCGTTAGGTCGACAAAGTTTCGCAAACATGAAAGTTCCTTCTAGTGGGACCGCTTGGATGCTTGGTGAAACATTTCATTAAATTCTATTGCTTCCGTTGCAACTTCCCTATATGTGGTAGTTCTTATTGTAGTTTTCCTACATTTAGTAGTTCCTTATATTTGGCGTTGTTTTCGGTAGTTTCTCCTTATATTCTGTTGCTTGGAGCTTCAAATTGCCGTGTCTAGACGTACTCATTTCTTGACCACTTAAACATCCATGTTAATTGGGAACTTTCCGGCTGCCCTTTGGTCATCCCACTTTTCAACATAGTCGAGAGGACACAATGAAGTAAAGGTCTTGAAGAAAATCTTGCAAGGTTCAAAGTCTTCACCTTTAACAGAAACACATTTGTGGTAATCGATGTAAGATTGAGCACAGTGCTTGGTTTGATTTTGATAAGGAAATCTTGGGTCGAATTGAGGAGTATCGAATTTAAAGGTTTCTTGGTCGAGAGCCATGTTGAATAGTATAAGAAGAGTTGTTGGTACTGTAAAGTATGGAACAGGAGATCTAATACCAGTGAACTTACGATTTTTTCACCAGTGAGTGTACATTTTTTTTGAGGTTTTGATTGGTGGAGAGAGCGCGCCTATTGGTGAGAAAAGTCTCCTGGCCAGTTGAGCCGTAATTAGGAAGATACATTCACTGAAGGGGCAAGTTCAATGTACTGGATGAGATGTAGTGGGTCATGGGGAATCCGTTTCATTGACTTGATTTCCATCAAAAAATCAGATGATAAAAAATGACTATATCTGAGCCTATGGGTACTACTTGTATAGTTTGATACTGTGTCTTGAGACAGACTCCATGAAGATACGAGTATATTAGCTTCCAGGATATCCTCCCTTAGAGGGGGTATTATCTAATTATATGTATTCCTCTTAAATTATACTTATATACTTTATATTTTAGTGAGGTAAGCTAAAAAGATAGAAGAACAAGGTGAGAAATCATATATTCTATTTATATTACACTTATATACTAAAGTATATATATATACCCCACCCTCTTCAAAAGTACCGACCTCTAGTATTATATCTGCAAAACTAGAGCCTTCTAGAGTTTATACTAATCTCTTTCCATACAGTATATCGTTATCGGTGATAGACACACTAACAATAATGTTCCATATCATTGATGTAGATATGGCAACTAGTAAAAAGAATACAGAGAAGGCAGAGAAGTCATATTGGAACGGGTCAGCTGAGTTTAGCATTCTGTAGTATTTTAGACGTTTAATCATACGACTGATCACTCTATTGATCACTCTATTATGGTTCAAATCTCTATTAATCACACTATTATGGGTTTCAATCACACTATTATGGTTCTGATCACACTATAATATTATTTATGGTTGCTTTATTCGTATTATTCATTTATTTCATCACTGTTTGTGTGGTCCATCCATTCAAATTATTTGTTTTATTATCATCAACCTCTAATAATGTATACATTATAGGCAAAATGTACACTTTTGGCCCTCGTATACTCTCAGTAGCTTCTTGGGTTGGATCTTGAATCGTTGCCTTTTCAATTTTATGCGATTTGTGATTAGGATTTACTTTAGACGATATCTTTGTGACCTTGTTGTATTGTTGAAGGCTCTGGGTCAGGTTTTGCTTGACAATCTCGATGATGGAAATGGCCTTGGGAATCCCATTGGATTTGCTGGCTATCAAAACTGTCTTGTTTTCTTCAATTCTTTTGAGTATTTGGCTTACTCGTCTTCGTATAGAGTCGTTCTTTGTGATTATGATAGTCTGGCCAAGGTTGGGAGAGGATGATGCTAATGATTTCTGTGTTGATGTCATATCACCGTCAAACAACGTTTTCTCGGAGTGATTTTCCATTTTGGTACTGTACAACTTGAATGTTCTATAATACGTCTATTTTACTAACGATTTGTTCTCTATTCTATGCGCTATCTCTTACTTGGCTATGGAGATGATGTACATTTTTATATAATCCTGCACATATCACAGTTGCGAAAATATCCACCACTACTTCATTCCCTTATTGATGGAGTTGTTGCTGCTGTTGCTGCTAGTGCCAAATGAGATGTTGCTATTGGTGGCACTGTTGCGCGTGCTGCTATTTGCACTATTAACCAAGGTCGTTGAGGAATCCAAACCTCCGTACCGACTGGAACTCATTTCCACAATACCCTGAAAGTGAACCACATTCAAGAGATTAGCCTGAGATTCCCGAAGTCTCTGTGAGCTTGTGTTTCTATTGACTGTTGGGAGTACGTGGGAATACAGTTTGGGTTTTTGTTGTGTTCTTAAAGGTTCGTGAGGACTTGGTTGCGAGCCAATCGGAGTGATAACTCCGTTTGGGTGCAAAATAAATGCGTTTCCGTGTCTGTCTCGTACCTGAGTCGGAAACACTGGAGAAGGCTGAGATGTTGGCTGGGGATGTTGATTGGGTCGTGTGAATGAATGTGGAGGTATAAATGTTGGACTGAATTGTGGAGGAACTTTCTGGATGAATTGTGGAGGTACTTCTTGGATAGATTGTGGAGGTACTTCTTGGATAGATTGTGGAGGAACTTCTTGAATGAATTGTGGAGGAGCTCCTTGGATAAATTGTTGTTTCGGTTCCATTTCACAAATCGAGGTGGTTTTGATTTGATCTGCATCATAAACTTTTGGTCCATATGTCAACTCTTCTCTTCCAACCATTAGCTCACGGAGCTGTGAATTGATCTTGTCTTCGTGACTAGTTAATGATTTTCCATTGGAAATTGTGGGTGGTGTGGGATTCGGTAAAGGAAGGAATGGAGGGAAATTCATGATATTCATTTCTGGAGGAATGCCATTTACGTCTTTGAGTTTTGTCATGTTTTTGTCCCCTTGCTTATTGGCCTGAGCTGTCGTGGCCACCTTTATGAGAAACCTATAAATTGAATCAATAAAAGGAAGGTTAAGGGCAAACGTAGCTCCTTGTTTCAAGACATTCTGTAGTAGCAAAATATTTGTCATCTCATATCCCTGTCTGAAATTGTAGTACAGACTGTTTGATGGAAAGAATTTGGGTAAGTTTGGTTTTTGTAGAGCAACCAGACTGCGTTCTGCTTGAACTCGGCTTTCTTGTTCCAACAAAGTTTCCAAAATGTGGGTATAGCTTTCGCTAGCGTAGAGTGGTTTATATAGTTCGTGAGAGACCAATATGAGCTCTTGGTAAGCTCCATTGATGACGGGTATTGCCATTTCATTTTGCAATAATTTCGCAATGATTGTCTCATCGAAAACAATCGATAAAGATTCCAAACATACTATGTTAATGGTTTTTTCTCTTATGGCATCAATCAACGGACGGTTATTAAACAGAACAAAAACCGTTACATTTGAGAGAGAATCATAGGCCGTTTTCATCCATTCCAATCTCTTTCCGACATTTTCCTGCAACTTTAGCGCAACAGCAGTTGCTATAGAGTGGCTAGAACTCACACTACCTATCATAACTTCCTGGTTGGTGTTCACAAGAACAAACGAATTTGTTGATGGATCCACCAAGCGACAGTCGATGTTGGACACCATTGTCAATACACAATAGTGAGTAAATACTTTATCCAAAGACAAAATAGGACAAAAGCCTGCTGTGATATGTAGGATTATAGTGTCTGGCTTCAATACTTTTTTGAATAGTATTGGTATTTGGCGGAGAACGTCCATGAATTTGGTATCAAAAATGATATAATCGTAGCAGAAGTACGATTCTTCACTTATCCGTAATGAATTTGTAAGCTGCTCCATGTTACATATCACCAGATGAGGCTTAAACTCGAAAGAGTTCAGATTTCCATGCATTTTCCAAGTAGAATCTGGCAGGAATTGATGGATTTGCGTAAATGGATAAAGCGTGAGCTGACAATTGGAATTACAAAGTGTAAATGCTAAATGCATGAGAGTAGACGAGTTTCCTATAATTAGTGCTGACCTCCTCTTCATTATAGAGACGGCATTACTCATCGTCGATAAGGAAGTTGGGCGTTAATATTGGGTGCAAAAAAGTATCGAAATCTGCACTACCTCAGAAAGACAATTAGGAGCTACCCCAAGAGAATAATTAAAGAAGATATCTTAGAGAACTTTAACTAATGAGAAGTACTTATTTCTAATTTTATCATGGAGTATGAAACTGTGGTTAGAGAGATAAAACGATCATCATACGTTTGTTCCTTTAAATTACGTGGATTTGTAGCCTTTTGAAAGGGTTGTTTTGTGGTCAAAATAGAATTATGGTGAAAATTGGAGTCTACTGATATAGCACTGGTGACTAGTACGTATGTAATTTGGATACCATATTTGAGAAAGACCTTTTCTCTCAGGCCCAGACCAATAAACCTAAATGTGTCAAGGTTATATTTTAATAGTCGTCATTATCTCACTCATTTTGAATTGTGGGGAAACTCTCGGTACAACGAGTACCAGAATTCTACAACAGGTTGAAGGCAATTCTTGTTGGTTAATATATAACAGTAATTGTGCAGCCACCATTGTTACATTCTCCAACTAAATCATGGTCGAATAAGATTTTGCAGCCATTCTAGGGTCGAGTTGTTCCCAAAACGGCAAAGATTTCCGAGAAATTCGGCCGTACGGAATTCTCCGTATTTCACACAGAACGACTCTTGAACGCCAACCACAATGATTCACAATTAAAGGCCACTCTTTTCTTAAAAATTTCTTGTTTTATGCTCAGTATACTTGAGAAACACTTTATAAAGCCCATCCCTAAACGAGTTATCAACAATTTCAAATTTTCGACAATGACTACCCCATACAAGCAACCCCCACACAAGTTGACCATGATTCCTGGACCCATCGAGTTTTCAGATGGCGTTCTTGGGGCCATGTCTACACCTTCTCAAGCACACACCTCTCCTGAGTTTGTGAGCACCTTCCAATCTGTCTTGAAGAACTTGAGGAAGTTGTTCAAGTCCACCAATCCCGGGGCCCAGCCTTATGTATTGGCGGGGTCAGGTACTTTGGGTTGGGACATCGTTGGTGCCAATTTGATTAATCCTGGTGATAAAGTATTGGTATTGGCGACCGGTTTCTTTTCCGACTCTTTCGCCGAGTGCTTGAACGTGTATGATGCTGAAGTGGACGTTGTGACCGCTCCTGTCGGTGACGTTGTCCCATTGGATAAAATTGCTGAAAAATTGAAATCTGAAAAGTATACTGCTATTACCATAACTCACGTGGACACCTCGACCTCTGTCGTCAGTGACGTTGAAGCCATTTCTGCTATTGTCAAAAAAGTGTCTCCAGAAACTTTGATTATCGTCGATGGTGTTTGTTCAGTTGGTGTTGAAAACTTAGAATTCGATAAATGGGGTATTGATTTTACCTTGACTGCCTCTCAAAAGGCAATTGGTGTTCCCGCAGGATTATCGATCTGCTTTGCTTCAGAAAGAGCTGTTTCCAAGGCATTAGGAAGAAAGAAGGACTCGTCGTTCTTTGCTTCTTTAAAGAAATGGACTCCAATTATGAAAGCTTACGAAAGTGGATCGGGTGCTTATTTCGCCACTCCTGCCGTTCAGACAGTGACTGCTTTGAAAGTTTCTTTGGATGAAATCTTGAGCGAAACTGTTGACCAAAGAGTGGCCAAGCATGAACAAGTGTCTTCAAAGTTCAAGTCGAACTTGGAAAAATTGGGCTTGAAGATCTTGCCTGTTAGTCACAATGTTGCTGCTCACGGTTTGACTGCCGTATACTTCCCAGCGGGCGTCAATGGCCCAGATTTGCTTGGTGCTTTGGGTAAAAAGGGTTTCACAGTTGCAGGTGGGATCCACAAGGCTTTGGTTGGAAAGTACTTTAGAGTAGGACACATGGGTTTCTCTGTATACGAGGGACATGTTGATCTGTTGACTACTGCACTTGAAGAAGCATTGGTTGAAGTGGGTTATAGAAAGAACGAATGAAAAGCCGAGCGAAGCAAGTTGTGACTGAGTTCCTGAGCGAATAGTGACCGAATCCAATACGAATCGGAATAATGGAACAAAGTTCGAGGAGTAGTGTAAGAGTTGTGATACAAGGTTGAAGGCATATAGTTGACTTCAAAGCAGAACCAACTCCTCCACGCTGATTGTATATCAATTTATCGCTCTACATACCATCTTATGCCCTATGGAGGAGTGCTGATTAATTGACTCCTCCTCGAAAATTGTATAGCAATATATCAATTGACGCTATTCATAAGGTTGCAAAATATCATACAAATCTGTATGTGTATTTCTCCTCGAACAAGCTAGCAAGCTAGACACAAATTCCTACAATTTTGAGACTAGAGATTCCGTCAAATCACTTTTAGATCGTTAAAAATATAACCAATAAGTATTTCCAACTAGATGATAGTGAGTTTATCTCTCTGATCCTATATATTAAAGAGTATAAATTTTAGTAATCATGGAATTGGTAATCGCCCGACCTCCGATTCGTCTCCGGGTTTCATCATTAACCGCTAGTACCCACACTTTTGATAATACTATTCACGTAGACGTCGAAATTGCAACTAAATAGTCTTGCCAACTGGGAATTATCTGTTTGAAAGCTAAGTGTATTATACATGATTCAAAGCTGCCTTGTTAATGTCGTGAGACCACTAGGCAAACTGGTACTGGTGCGATTACCCAACCCAAGAAGTGTGGCACAGAGATCTCTCAGTAGCAATGTCCATAAAACTAGAGAAAACAAGAGATGTGACAGAGTTTATGAGATACCAGGCAAGATGATAGAATCATCCACCGAGAAACCAATCGCTAAGCACCAACTCAAGTTTCAGAAATTGTTACATACAAGCAGCAGACGCGATTATGCTTCTAGTAATCCTAGATCATTGAGTCAGCAAAGTAATAATGAGATCTCCGAGATTCTGGGTAGATTATTCAGTACTTTGTCAGGCACAAAACCATCTTTTGGTGGTTTCAACTTGACGACCCATCGACTGTTTCATACGAGTTCTACGTTGAAAAATGAATCAAAGACTAATAAGAGGCATCCGTTAAGTACCTCATCAGGCTCGATTAAACAATCGAAGTCCCCTTTCTCATATTTCCAGAAAATATCCAATTGGAGTAGACAGTTCCATACCAGTAGAACATTGAAAGCTGGTTCGACAGATCCAGGCGAGACCAAAAAAGACTCCGAGTCGTCCTTATTTGGAAGAAAGATCTCTATATCGGAAACCAAGATGATGAAATCTTTGTTGACGACAATCTGGCCAAAGAATAAGTTGGACTTCAAAATCAGAGTTTTGTTGGCACTTTCATTATTGATTGGTGCCAAGTTATTGAATGTTCAGGTTCCGTTCTTCTTCAAAAGAATTGTGGACGATATGAACGTTGAATGGACTGACCAATTGGGTACTGTGGGTACTGTGATTGGAACCTTGATTTTGGCATATGGTGGTGCTCGTTTCGGATCTGTTCTCTTTGGTGAGTTGAGAAATGCAGTTTTTGCTTCTGTGGCACAAAGTGCTATCAAAAGAGTAGCATACAATACATTTTTGCATCTTTTGAATATGGACTTACATTTCCACTTGTCTCGACAGACAGGAGGGTTGACTCGAGCAATTGACAGAGGTACAAAGGGGATCAGTTATGTATTGAGTGCGATGGTATTTCACATCATCCCCATTACCTTTGAGATCTCTGTCGTTTGTGGGATATTAACTTACAACTACGGGGCATCTTTTGCAGCCGTTACCTTTTTTACAATGTTGGCTTATTCAGTGTTCACTATCCGTACTACTTCCTGGAGAACTGGGTTCCGGAGACAAGCAAATAACGCAGACAATCAAGCGGCTTCTGTGGCATTAGATTCCTTGATTAACTACGAGTCGGTCAAGTACTTCAACAATGAATTGTTTCAAGCTTCAAAGTACGATAATGCATTGACGAGGTATCAGAATGCATCGATTAAAGTTGCCACTTCGTTAGCGTTCTTGAATGCTGGTCAAAGTTTGATTTTCACGAGTGCTTTGACCGCTATGATGTATATGGGATGTCAAGGTGTAGCGTCAGGAAATTTGACAGTAGGGGACTTAGTGTTGATAAATCAGTTGGTATTCCAGTTAAGTGTCCCTTTGAACTTTTTAGGTTCTGTTTATCGTGAATTGAAACAATCGCTCTTGGATATGGAGAATTTGTTCCAGTTACAAAACTATGAAGTCAAAATCAAGGACGCACCTGGAGCCAAACCTTTGGTTCTCAATTCGTCAGGAGTTCCCGGGGAGATCAGGTTCGAGAACGTTACATTCGGTTATCACCCAGACCGTCCTATTTTGAAGAATGCTTCTTTCACCATTCCTGCTGGAGAAAAGGTTGCGATTGTTGGTCCTTCTGGAAGCGGAAAGTCGACAATTTTAAGGTTGGTCTTTAGATTCTATGATGTTGAGTCAGGAAGAATCTTGATTGACGGACAAGATGTCAGTAAGGTGACTGTAGAGTCGTTGAGAAGAGCTATTGGAATAGTTCCTCAAGAAACACCGTTATTCAACGAATCGATTTTGGAGAATATTCGGTACGGACGATTGGATGCTAGTGATGAAGAAATCGCTGAATTGATCAAGGCAGTCAAATTAGATGATCTTGTCAAAGACCTTCCAGATGGTTTAAATACCGTTGTGGGAGAAAGAGGAATGATGATTTCTGGGGGTGAAAAGCAAAGGTTGGCAATTGCCAGACTCTTGTTGAAAAAGGCCCCAATCACATTCTTCGACGAGGCCACTTCGGCATTGGATACACATACTGAACAGTCGTTGTTACGGACTATTCGTACGGTGTTCAAGCTGGAGCCCAACACAAACATTTCCATTGCACATAGATTGCGGACAATCGCGGATGCTGATAAGATCATTGTGTTGAACAAGGGAACCGTACAAGAGGAAGGGACCCATTATGAATTGCTTGCGGATGCCACCACTTTGTATGCACAGTTGTGGAATATTCAAGAAAATTTGGATATCGACAAACAATTACAAGAAGACACAACACAGAGTAAGAGTGATTAGTCAATGTCACAGAAAATGGTGGGTAATTCACTGAAACGGGTAACGACGAGTGATCTTATTGGGACCATTGTTTGAAATGTTCAATTATTCTAGAGCTTTATTCATAACACGACCACCTTGATAGAGAGTTTAGACGAAATCTCCTAAATCACAATAATTGACTCTTGAATCATATAACTACTTCAATCAACTACTTGAATCAGAGAACTCATTTTAAGCTAATACCCTGAAACTAATATCTGCTGAGCATGTTTGGCTGCTTATAAGAATACAATTATATATCGGTAAGCCAATTAAATAGGCCACGGTGAATTTACGTCTGCAAAAGTCAAGATTTCTCATAGTTGAAGCTTACTTTTCATTCAAGGTAGCTAAACTATGATAACTGTCTAGACCCTGGCTATTGCCTTGGCCGTAACATTGACCTCTATTTCATCTATTCCATTGTACCTCTATTCCATTGGGGTTCTCCTATTTCATCTATTCCATTGTGCCTCTATTCCATTGGGGTCTATTTCACCGAGGTAATATTTTTTGGAAGTGTGGCTGTTTAAGAGCCATAACTCCGCTTTGTCGCATGCACCTCCTGTCTTCTTGACGCAGAAAGTCTTCCCCAATAAGACCAATGATCACACGTGATTTCATCAACTGACGTTGAATTCCTTCACTTGTCCAAAAACCACTTAAAACATAAACATCTTCACCGCAATAAATAACAAATACATGATAACGTTATTTTCATGGTGCCGTTTGTCCCTAATATCACATCACTATCAGTATGGCGACTCATTATAATATGCAGAATGGGAATGCTAAACATAGTACTCGGAATTGACCGTGAAAAGTGCGATCCGGAGTTTTGGAACCACTCCATGTATGGGGGCATTACATAATGTAGACGAGTCTAGTGGGACCCATATTGGTTGTTCAAGTATATCCCGATATCGGTCTATAGAGCGGAGATGTTATCAGATGGGCCATCAGTTGGGCTATCAGTTGGGCTATCAGATGGGATTGCAGATAGGCTAATTATAAAATAGAGCCATACAAAGCCCGGATGTAACATCGGACAATACCCAAAATTTGGCCGAAATACTCATCCTCAGAAAGGCTCACGCTCAGTAGTCGGTACAGAAGTCATGTCATTTATTCTCAATATGCGACACAACAATCCGAAGACACAATGACAATTGTATATAACTGAATCCGGGCCAGTGCTTGTGCGTGTTTACATTTCATGCACACAAAGGTATATATAATTCAATATAACTCACTTAGGTAGCTGGATCCTAATTGGTAATCAATTGGGTACTGCATATATGTATGCGCTGCAGAATTCTATTTCCGTATATATACGTCTCAATTCCGAGAATTAATTTCATATCCCCCACCCAACCAACCCAATGAACCATACTATAACTCCAGGGAGACTGGCCCAGGTACTAAACAACGTTCCTTTTAAACTCCGTGTCAAAACAAGCACGAAAGGTGGTGAGGGACCGAAATTTATGGCCGTTCGCTATGACGTTCGCAGCCAGAGAACCAACTCCATTGGCAGTCCCACGGAATCTGAAGCTAACTCGTACAAGCCAAATATGACAGAGTTGATGGAAAATACGTCCACGTTTAATTCTAGGTTGAATCCAGGCTCAGAATGCCCTTCACCCACTATCCCAAGTGAAAAGTTTGAGGAAGAGGATAAAGATTTCGTGGATAAAATGGCCAGAGAGATCTTGTTTGTGGTTAAAGACAGAGAAATTGAATGGTCTGTATGAGTGCATCCAGTAATGTATCAATTTCTCAAGAGATATCTAGAGATACAATTACGCTAGAGATATCAATTCTTCTGGAGAATTCTTTCAATTCAGAACAATTCAATTCTTGAGATATCATCTTCTTGATATATCATCTTCTTGATATTCATATCCTTAATTTCTATAACCAATCGTTACCTTACGTTTCGTTGCCTCTCGGTTCTTCTACAATGGTAGATCCTTGTTGTGTTTCATTTCTTTTCTTCTTCTACCGCCTATTAGTCACCACCACCTAGCGACAATTCACTACGTGGTTTACTTAGCCTGGGGCTATTTAATTCTATCAGCCTATTTGGTTACTATTTACATACTAATAGACAGCATTCAGTATATGAGATATACCCTGGTGGTGCCGTGTAGACAAGGTTCCATAAAAGGGGTATCAAAAAGTGAAAAAAGTCAAAAAATTTGCGACACTAATAAAAATAAAATTTTGCGACACCAATGGAGGAATTGGTGCTCCGAATTAGGACGTGCATAAATGATAATAATAATGGAACCGATGGCCCTGCCACTAAGCGAGGTCGAGATAAGGCCGATAATGAATCCTTGGCAGAGTATGTTATTCTTGAATGAAAAATCTTCCGGAATCTGGAACAAATCCCAAATGGTTTCAAAAAAGGCCCAAAATATCAAAATTCGCTAAATTATCAATATTCGCTGAGTTACCGATAAGGTCCATTGGAATCCATTGACTCCGCTAGAAGCCCTTGGGTGCATTAGGCTTTGAAACTACTAAAGTATTCAGTTGCAAGCTTGCCCAATTTAACATTCTCCTCGTTCCTCTCGTTCATTTCTTCAACCAATTTTTTCAATCCGTGTTCTGGAAGTTGTAATTTGGAGGAAAGAAATTTTTCTCTCAATTGCAATAATTCTTGATCATGTTGCATAATGAAACCTAGAACGATATTGGTGATATTTTGCAAAGTGATTTTCAATTGTTTTGACCAATCAGATCCCTTACGCAACGATTTGTTTGTCCATTGATCGTAATGTATCCTATACCAGTTAAAAATGCGTAATTTTTCATCTCTTGATGTCTTGTATTGGAATCCAATAAGGGCCAATTCGATCATTTTCGAATCGATATTGGTCATGACGAAATTCAAGGTTTTTCCAAGCAACTCGTCGTTCTTGGTGAACGAAAGCGAAGAAACTGCGATGGTTTGCAATTCGGTTAGTTCGACGTTTGTGTTTTTTAATATCGAAGAGTTGGAATTCTTGACAAACTCCATGATTCTCTTGTAGGTCTTTTGATTTGCATTCGAAATCGCCAAGTTGAAGATAGACATCAACAATTCCCTGGGTGTGAAGGACTTGTTGATTCCCGAATTCAAGAAGTTCTTGAACAATTTCAAGCCGAGTTCTTGGAATTCAGCATTGTCCAATCCTAATTGCAAAATAGAGTTTCTGACTTGCATTTCCGAACTGGAGTACGTGGAAGTTAAGTTGACTAAATTCTCCCAAGATCCAATATTTGCGTACAACTTGGTGATGAATTGTTGCAACCATGTCTGGAAGCTTGTGTAATCACTAAAATGTATTAAAGTGTGGTTGATGGTCTCCAAGTATCCCAAAGCAACTTTGAGGACTTCGTAGTCAACCTTTTCTTGGGTAATAAACGAATCATAGATCGAAATGAGGGAGCCAAAGTCGCCTGATGTTTTCAACGCAACATTATAATCATGTAATATGGTTATAATGTCTGTTGGTGACAATTTGTTTTGTTTGATGCCAGGAACAATACACTTTTCCACGATTTCAGAAGAATAGACCGTTCTATAATATCCTCCACGCTGATGGTTTATGCCGACGAATTGACTGATAGGAATGTCTAGCTTCAAGGTTCTATCTGTCATAAGAATATTCACCAATTTGGATACTCCTTTGTCATCACGGATGTTGATTAATAATGGAATGTGGAAGGGCTGGTCTTCTGACTGTATTTGTTGGGGCTGTAAATTGTACAAGTAAATGTGTTGCTCAAATACAATCTGGTTTCCCGCAGCCTTAACGGTAACAAGAGGGAATCCCGCATACCTTGTCCACGAATGAAAGAAACTGAGCAAATCAATTGAAGTGAATTCGTTCAAAATGTTCCAAATATCGAATTGCTTGATTGTCTTGTGTTTGAAGGTCGAGATTACTTTTGAAAATCCCTTGAGGATTTGAGAATAACTGATTGCACCTTCCTGATTCTCGCCTGCTTGCAATACATTAGCAACCATGGTCAATAAAATAATTCCCTTTTCATACGACTGGGTGTCGAAAATAGATGAGGTCGTGGAATATAACCCCGTATCAACCATGGCCATATGCGACGCAATGGCCGGGATCGTGAGCTTATCACCTTCTCCAATAAAACAGTCTTTCTTCAAGAACTTCTCATAAGTTTCAATTTGAGATATTTCATAATTATAAGAATCGATCCCCTCGTTGATTTTAGATACGTAGATAACGTAGTTTCCCAACCAGGTTGCAAGAGACTCATTGAGCCATAAACTATTCCAATCATCAAAGGAAACTAAATTTCCTAGCCATTGGTGAACAAGTTCATGCGCAACCAATTGTTGCAATTGGTGCTTAGCCTCAAAAGATGCACTATTCTCTTCAAGCAAGAGTTGGTTGGATAAAATAGTTATCAACCCCCAATTTTCCATGGCACCATCGTTTAAGAATGGAATTGCCACGAAGTCAAGTTTGGAGAGCGGATAAGGATGGCCAAGTAAGTCTTGCAAAACAGGTAAGAATTTAGTAATTAATTTCAATGCATATGACGCATACGAACTCTCTCCCACAGCAGTGTAGACTCTAACAGGTAACTTTTTTGATTCCAGAGTGATTTCGTCTTCCAAATACTCGGCGTCTCCAATAACAAACCCAAACACAGATGGTGCAATTGGAGGAGTTTGTTCAAACTCAAACTCCGACTTATCCGACATGGAAATGTCGTTTTTGCTGACCAAGGGCGAGTTTGAAAGAACCTTGAACTTATTCAATGTAGTTAATGTGAGCTTTATAGGAGCCTTGATGGCCAATTCATCAATTACTGGAAACACCAATTTTGCAAAATGCGGTTGGAAATGGGTCGCCAAAATATAGTTGTTCGACTTGCCAGAGACAGAATCGAGATAGTTTGTTTTGAATAACCCCTGGGTACTATCCTGGTACGTCTTGATGGTGTTGACTTGACCCATATACTTCAAGTGGATCTTAGCTTGAGATCCAACCATATCTTCGGAGGTGAAAGTAACCTGCTGTTTAGAACGATCGTAGGAAGTCTTCAACGGACTCGAACCAGATTCCACTATCAATGTGGCGCCTAAGACAACCAACTTCGAAGCATGTAATGTAAGCGAGAACGCAGAAGAACTTGAGTCTTTCTTCTCCAAGTCAATAACTACTTCTCCATTGAAATTTGGTTTCAAATGATCGATGTCCAATCTTAAATCATACAAGGTGGGCACATAACTATTTGATATCGACAACGGAGTCAGTGTCTCCTTGGTTTTCTGAGTCAATCCCTCCATGGTTTTCTGAGTCTTGATGTATAGAAGTAAATTTCGCTGGAAAATTTTGGTGAGACTTGTAGGTGAGCGAGGTCCAAAGTTCGAATCAAGACAGGATATTAAGTCGGAGAAGTCTTTCCAAATCAGCATTCAAGATTTTGGAAAGGTATTCCTTCTAAAGAAAGTTTGATGTAGTATTGAATCGTTAGAGATCTGGTTCTTGTAGTTAGTCTTCGTTGTGGTTCATAATATACCAGCGAACTCTAAGAATATTATTAGTATTAGTATATCCAGGAAATCGCTATGTATTCTCTTTGGTACTACTTGGCAATATCAAGTTCTTCACTACCCTTCTTATTCATTAGATACGAACCGAATCTATTTTCCCGTCGAATTTTCGGCTGCTTAAATGAATTTCATTCGACAGTTAATTTGAGGATGTCTACTTTTATAGTAAATAGCATATTTAATGGATTTAAACATTGTGGCATCGATATTCTGTTTTTAGGCGATTTTTATTGGGTTTTGACTATAGTTATGAACATTTATATATCCGACTAATTTAGCTCTGGCTGCAAATTTTGAAACTAAACTACCAATAAATGGAACAATATATATGAGACTCGGAAGTCGGAGTTACTAAACCTACAGATGATTTTGAATCAAAAACTTTCAATAATAAGCATCGACGAAGAAACTCGTATGGATAGTCTGCCTCTCGGAGAAACTTATATCGCACATAAACCCAGACTAAACTCGCCCGTTCTTTCAAAGCTCTAACTGGAACAAATCTAGAGAACTAACTTATGGAGCTAACTTATGGAGCTAACTTATGGAGTATCAATCTTATCGATATCATAGAGCCTGACTTATCAGGGTGTGAGAATCTAAAAGGAACAGTAGTCAATATATAGCACTACATATTTTATTTAATCTTATTGGTTGGATCAAGTCATCGTATAATGAATTGGCCTGGCTATTGACTGGGTAGTATCATCAAAATCTCAATATGGAGTCGCTACTATAAAAATTACTTCATAGTCAGAAAGTTAGATTCTTTTATCTACCGGTTCTTTGAAATAACTAAAACTTCTGGTACATGTATGTATCTTGGGTTTCGTTTCTTCATCACTACTATCTCAAGTTGGAGTGGTTGCGAAAATAAACCTTGAGCAATTTGTTGAACAAAGTTAAACGAGCACCAGGTGAGGCGGAAAACAAGAAGTTCCGCAGGTTTATTCATAAATATCATCTCTCGTCTGATATCTGTATAGTGAAGCCGTGGATATATCTGTACGAGATCGGGTGTCATATTTTCTTGCACCACTCCTTTACTCCGAGACCTACTTTCCTCATCGGTACAACTCCGTTCCGAAAAGTTCCCAACATAAAATTTCACCCACTGAGAGATCACCAAATCTACACAAGATAGATTAGTTTACTATTGGTTCGGTTAGTGGTAACTATAGAAGTGTTAAAAATAGAAGTCATAAGTGTTTAGACTATTGGCATAAGCATAACCCAATCCAACTTTCAGAGACTTAATTGGCGTCTTTTCTATTTCTCCTAGCGTTACTAATCGGACGTTTTACAAGTGAAGTGCTAGAAAACGCTCTTCAAGGAACTAACTATCGAGATCTCGCATAGAGCTCATAGAACACATCCAAAGCACTAATTTGAGACGAGAATTGAAGATTTCGAGTGTCATACGACTCTTAATTCAAAATCCACCTAAACGATTCAACTTTTCGCTTTTAGACTTTTTACATTTATATTTCAATCTTTAATCGTGGAGATTTAAACATATCTATTCATACATGGGCTTGGTTGGTAAGAAAAGAAGAGGCTCCATAAATTTGGAGCTCGTTAATCCTGGAACTATAAAGATTGATTGTTCTGGAGCTTACATTGCCAACGATCATTTATTAAGAGCAACTTCATCTCCTTCTTCGGCAACTTCCAATACTAATTCAACTTTGGGAACTCCAGACGTCAGCTCGGAATCTGATGATGACAATGGAAGTGTCGATGGAGTTAATTCAAGAAATGGAAGTGTCGATGGAGCCAATTCAAGAAATGGAAGTGTTGATGGAGCCAATTCAAGAAACGGGAGCGTGGCTAGTGTCAACTATGGAGTCGCCAATGGAGTGAGTGGTTCAAGAATCGATGGGGTAGTGATCGATGGAGAAGACTCGCCTATGATATCTGGTGACGCTGATGACGACACTAAAAACATCACCTTACCAAAGCATACCGGAGAAATCATACACATATCGGTAGACATTGGTGGGACTTTAACCAAACTTGTCTACTTCACTAAAAGCAAAACCAGTAGTGGTGGGGGTAAATTACATTTTAAAGACTTTCAAACCGAAAGTTTTGCAACAGATGCATTAAAATTCATGATCAAACTCATTCAGAAATCCAGCTATAAAGACGGCAACCCTCCAATTACATATATTATGGCCACTGGTGGTGGCTCGCACAAGTTTTATGACTTGATGACGAAAACATTCCGCAAATCACACTTGCCAATGAAAATCATAGCCGAAGATGAAATGGGATGTCTCATCAAAGGTTTGGATTGGCTTATAACCAAGATTCCCAACGAAATCTTCAGTTTTGACTTGGAATTGAACGAAACTAAATCATTTACACAGTTGCAACAAAAAAACGAAATATACCCATACTTGCTCGTCAACATAGGCAGTGGTGTGAGTATGATCAAGGTGACAGGTCCGGGTCCCCAGGGCTTCGAAAGAATAGGAGGTTCTTCGCTCGGAGGAGGTACGCTCTGGGGTCTTTTATCTTTACTCACAGATGCAAAGGACTATAATGAAATGTTGGAAATGGCTCAACGGGGGGACAATGAAAATATCGATTTGCTCGTGGGAGATATCTATGGCACCAATTACAATAAAATCGGCTTGAAGTCCAGTCATATAGCGTCATCGTTTGCGAAAGTGTTTAAGAAACTTCGGTTCAATTCGAGCAAACCAATGACCCCCGCCGAAAAGTTGGCCCAGTTCAAACCAGAGGATATTGCCAGGTCGTTGTTATACCTGGTTTCTAATAATATTGGTCAAATTGCATATTTACAAGCATTGAGGTTCGGATTGAAGAGGATCTATTTTGGAGGCAGTTATATCTCGGGACACATGCAAACTATCCATACATTAAGTTATGCAGTGAATTTCTGGTCCAACGGCGATATGACATCATATTTCTTGAGACATGAAGGTTATTTGGGAAGTGTGGGTGCATTCATGATGGGACCCAATATAGAAACACCAAAGCTAAGTGACCAAGTCGAGGAATAAAAACTGAATCCATTCCTGACATTTCCTTAAGAATTATTCTCGAGGAATAAAAACTGAATCCATTCCTGACATTTCCTTAAGAATTATTCCATTTTCTTGTAACAAAATCAAATCTCAATCCATCGTGCAACTTCTGGCTATAATACGAACCCACCAGAGTCGATTAATGAATCTCGACAGATTGTTCAGCCGAAACATTCAATTCTCACATAGCTACTTTTTAAGTATTATTTATTCCTGAGCTAATGCTACTAAATACATCGTTGCATTATGCTTTAACTATATATTCTTGACCTGATGCTTTAACTTATTTATGATTTCAAAACAACAAATTGATCTATTCAATACAGGTAGTTATGAGTACATGCGAGATTTCATGAGATGTTATTTATAATAGTGGGTGTTTCTGGAGACAGTTTCCAGTGGAGTAAGAACATAGTCTGGATATATAATAGTGGAGCCTACTTTCATGAACCATTCTTATGTTAGGTTAGATATATATATGAGGAGGCTATATATCACTAGATTTTGCAGTGAGAGAGATATTGAAGAAACGCTCAGAAGGGTTAATGAATTTGTATTAGCTACATTATTCCCTCGAGCAATCTTAGGATTCCGTTAGTTGAAGTTTATGGTTTATTCTGTTTAATGATATCATTTTATCGTATCTTGAACTGGCTAATAATGAGTATGGAGATGTATCTTCTTTAAACAGAAATGAAATATTTCAAGAATTTTGCAACTCTATTATAGAAGATAAACTATAGCGGAAATAACAATTTAACGATAGTGAAATATTTAAAATATTCATATTTTTGTCATTTTTTAGCTTTCTTACATTCTGGTATTAATCTTCCATCAAATTAACAATAGTGATCGAAAGAGTTTGTTATAGAGGAAACCGTCAAATAAAACGACACCTTAATTAGAGATTAGTGAATATTAGATTAAAATTGGTTGCTAATATTAGTGGGTTATTAGAAGAGGTTTAACAAGGCTAAGTGATCAAAACTAGAGCCTGAACAACTTCCTATGGTACAATAGTGGATAGCTATTCAAGCGACTGGCTATTACATGGATGCAAAACTACTTACATTTGTGTGATAAAATAGGTTTCAAATCAGCAAACTCAAGGCTAGACAATATAATGCGTGGATCTAATGGATACAGAAGATGAACGATATATATGTAATATGGATACATCCAGGGTTTGCAGGTTTCGAAATAGATTAGTATATTTTACAAGTTGAATAGAATGCAATAAAAAGGGCCACAACAATACTGTCGCGAACGATAAGAAGTAAAGTTCGATAATATGCGATAAATAAGTGATGATGATGTTTCGATTACGAGACCCAGTCCCAGAACTTTTCCCACGCATTCATAGGTTTCTGGTCTTCTGCTTCATCCCATTCTTCTTCTTCGACAGTTCTGACACCGGTATCGATATCACATTCATCAATTGGAAGAAGGACTGGGGTGCGATTCAAACCATTGAAGAAAAAGTGGAAGAAGATGTAGCACGCAACGAAAAGAATAATCGAAATGTACGCAGTCAAGAAGCTAGAGGCAGTCATTTCAAAGAAAGCAGAGTACCCTTGGAGGAAGGTAAGGATAAAGATCGTAGTTGCAGCATAGTACGCACTGTAAGGCATAAACATAGCCTTGAATGGTAACGAATTTCTGCTGATACCTCTTGATTTGAGGACTTTCATGAATCTTATATGAGTGAAGGAAATGAAACCCCAGGCAATGAAACAGGCAGTGGCGGTTATGTTTAACAACCAGCCGAAAGCCTTATTACCTTGTTTGCTGGTAGCCATGAAACCCAAGAGACCAAATAATGCAGTGAAAAGAACAGCAACGTATGGGACACCGTGCTTATTTGTCCTTTTGAGGACTCTAGGTGCAATTCCAGCTTCGGCTAAACCGTACAAGATACGGGAACCACAGTAGACATTGGAGTTACCAGCTGAAATAATTGTGATCAAAATGACGGCGTTGAAAATGTCTGGCAACACTTTGGTACCAGAGTTTTGCATGG